>Ga0105249_10004036_pt1 | contig 12665 bp, 8 predicted proteins | sample KBSS44metaG_FD_81522 | JGI IMG/M metagenome (GOLD analysis project Ga0105249, IMG submission 81522) | Switchgrass rhizosphere microbial communities from Kellogg Biological Station, Michigan, USA - KBS S4-4 metaG | ecosystem: Host-associated > Plants > Roots > Rhizosphere > Soil | place... | reverse complement strand
CCCGGAATGGCTGATGGTCGATCTGGCTGTTCAACAAATCGGCGCCGTTCTTACCCCCGTTTATCCTACCATAAATGTAAATGAACTGGAATTTGTTTTTCGTGACGCGCAGGTGAAAGTGGCATTTGTAAATGATGAGGAAACCTTTTTAAAAGTGCTGAGCGTAAAAGACAAAGTGCCTTCTCTTACACAGATTTATAGTTTCGAACACGTGGCCAATTCCAAACACTGGAAAGAAGTGATTGATGCGGCTACGGATGAAGGCAAGTCGCGAATTGCCACTATCGCTGACAAAATAAATCCGGAGCACGTGGCAACGCTAATCTACACTTCCGGCACAACAGGTACGCCAAAAGGCGTCATGCTCAGTCACCACAACATCCTCAGTAACGTCATTGCATGCCTGCCCTGCTTCCCGCCCGGCGGCGATTCAAGGGCGCTGAGTTTTCTGCCCCTCAACCACATTTTTGAAAAGATGGTAAGCTATATCTATCTTTTTAATGGCACTTCAATTTATTACGCGCAAAGCTTCGAAACCATCGGCGAAAACCTGAAGGAAGTGAAACCGAATATGTTTACGACTGTTCCCCGGGTACTGGAGCGCGTGTATGAGAGAATCATGACTGTGGGTGGCGAACTCACCGGCATCAAAAGAAAACTTTTCTTCTGGGCGCATGAGCTGGCAACGAAATATGAAATCAACAAGAACCAGGGCGCCTGGTATTCCATGCAACTTGCGCTGGCGAACAAACTGGTGTTTAGCAAATGGCGTGAGAACCTCGGTAATCAAATCAGGTGTATTGTAACCGGCGGCGCCGCCTGCCAGGTGAGACTGATAAGAATATTCACAGCTGCGAAAATTCCGATCATGGAGGGCTACGGTCTGACTGAAACCTCACCGGTGATTGCGGTAAATCGCTACAATGTTGAGGACCGCAAGTTTGGTACGGTGGGTCCTTTGATAGATGGCGTGGAAGTTAAGATTGCCGAAGATGGCGAAATTTTATGCAAGGGTCCCAATGTGATGTTGGGCTATTACAAACGCCCCGACTTGACCGCTGAAGTGATGAGTGGCGACTGGTTCCACACCGGCGATATTGGAATGATGGTTGATGACCGATTTCTGAAAATCACTGACCGGAAAAAGGAAATGTTTAAAACCAGCGGTGGAAAATATGTGGCGCCATTTCCGATTGAAAGCAAGCTGAAAGAATCTCGCTTTATTGAGCAGGCGATTGTGGTTGGGCCCGAACGAAAATTTGTAGGCGCATTGATCGTGCCTAATTTCGCCAATCTAAAAAAATGGAGTGCCGAGAATGGCGTTACATTCGACAGTCCATCTACTGTGGTTCACGATCCAAAAGTAATCGCCCTGTTCAAAGACATTGTGGAAGGCTATAACAAATTCTTCAACCATGTGGAGCAGATCAAAAAATTTGAACTGCTGGAAAAAGAATGGACGATTGAAACCGGTGAAATGACACCCAAGCTGAGTTTAAAAAGAAGGGTGATCATGGAAAAATTCAGGGATGCCATAGAGCGCATCTACAGCTGATCACAACAATTCCAACGATTCTTCTGTGCTGTATTCCGGGCATCCGCCCGCATATTGCGCCACAATTGCGCCCAGCGCGCAGGCCTTTCGAAGGGCTGTCTGCGGGTCCTGCTGGTTCAGGAGTGCAGAAAGAAAACCTGCCAGGAAGGCATCACCGCTACCAACGGTATCGGCTACCTGCACTTTAAATCCGGGTTGTTCATAAAACCGGCCTTGCGTTAACAAAGCGGCGCCTTTCGCGCCCAGCGTTACAACGATGGTGTCAACGGAAAATTTCTTTGCGAGGGCTTCCATTTTTTCCAGGTCGCTGGCGAAATTACCCAACCAACCGGCGATGATTTCCAACTCGGCATCGTTAAGTTTGAGCAGGTCGGCTTTTTGCATCAGCAATTCAATGCCTTCCCGGGTATAATGCGGCGCGCGGAGATTGACGTCGAAAACCTTTATGGGCGCAATTTCCAGCAGCTTTAATAAGGTATTCCGGGAAATTTTTTCCCTCGCGGCCAGGCTGCCGAACACAAAATATTTTGCCTGCTTCAATACATTCTGAAATTCGGGTTTCCATTCTATAAAATCCCAGGCCACGCCTTCCACGATTGTGTATTTCACTTCTTCCTTCTTATCTGTATTGGCATATACTTTACCGGTTTCATGTGCCGGGTCAATTTCGATATATGGCGTAGGAATTTTCCGGCCATGCATCACTTTCAAAATTTCTTCTCCCAAATCATCCGTCCCCACTTTGCTAATGAGTGAAGCAGGCACGCCTGATTTGTTCAGGTGATAGGTAACATTCATCGGTGCACCGCCGGGTTCCTTGCCCTGCGGAAGAAAATCCCATAATACTTCTCCAAAACAAATGACCTGGTATGCCATGGTTTCCCTTTTGAAATCATTAATGTACCACCAGTTGGTGCTCCAGTTGTTCCAACGATTTGCCCTTGGTTTCGTGCATGAATTTCAGCACGAAAATCAGTTGCAATACCATCATGCTGCAGAAAAACAAAAAGATGGGACCGCCGCCGTAGTTTTCAGCAAAATAGGGAAAGGTGAAAGTGATGGCCGCTGCCATGATCCAATGCGTAAAGCTGCCCAGTGACTGGCCCTTGGCGCGCACCTGGTTGGGGAATATTTCTGCCAGGAAAACCCAAATTACTGCGCCTTGCGAAAATGCGAAGAAAGCGATATAGATCAGCAATGCTGCAATAACGCTCCAGCCCGACTGGCTATGATAGAAGGCGTAGGATGCCATTCCCAGTGTAGCAATGAGTCCGAGTGAACCAATCAGCATCAACGATCGTCGCCCAAACCGATCAATAAAATTGATGGCAAGCAGGGTAAACAAAAAATTCACGAGTCCAATTCCTACACTGGACAGGAGCGAAGCATTTTCGCCCAAGCCGCTCATTTCAAATATGCGCGGCGCAAAATAGATGATGGCATTGATGCCGGACACCTGGTTGAAAAATGCAAAACATATCGCGAGTAAAACGGGGCGCATGTTGGCTTTGGAGAAAAGCGGCTGACTGGGTTGTCCGCTTTGTCTGGCCGTAGTTTCTTTAATTTCCGCGAGGTCTTTTTCAAAACCAACCGGGTCGATGATTTGCATTGTTCGTCTCGCTTCGTCGGGTTTCTTTCCCTTTAAAATTAACCAGCGCGGACTTTCAGGAACAATTCTCATCAACAGAAAAAAGGCGAGTGAGGGAATAGCTTGTACACCCAGCATCCATCTCCAACTGTTTTCATGCGTTGTGCCAATAACCCAGTTGGAGAAATACGCAATCAGGATTCCCAGTACCACATTCAGCTGAAACAGCGCCACCAGGCGACCGCGCGACGCGGCAGGTGCAATTTCAGAAATATAAATAGGAGCCGTAACCGAAGATGCGCCTACGCCCAGGCCACCGAGGAGGCGGAATAACAAAAACAGGTACCAATTGGTGGCAAGCGCCGTTCCAATTGAAGAAAAGAAATACAGTGCAGCGATAATGATGAGTGTGTTTTTTCTTCCAAGCCGGTCGGCCGGAATGCCGCCGATCAATGCTCCAATTACCGTACCGATGAGGGCGATTGCCACGGTGAGACCATGCTGGAATTTATCGAGGTTCCAATATTTTTGAATGGCCTGTTCCGCACCCGAAATAACGGCCGTGTCGAAACCGAAAAGAAAACCACCCAGCGCCATGATAAGCGCCCAGGCTACAATTTTTTTGGAGTGCATAAGCAATGGTTGAGTGATCCTGATCAAAAGATAGACAAATAATGTTTCACGCAAAGGCGCAAACTTTGCTTCTTTGCGTGAAACCCGTAATTTCAGCATCCACTGCATGAAACAAAAAATCTTTGTCGCGGGAAGTTCCAATACCGACATGGTGATTCGTTCAACCCGGCTACCCCTGCCGGGAGAAACCATCATTGGCGGCGAATTTTTTATGAACCCGGGCGGCAAGGGTGCCAACCAGGCTGTTGCAGCGGCCCGGCTTGGGGGGGAAGTAATATTCTGCTGCAAGCTGGGTCGCGACATTTTCGGCGAAAGCGCCATTCGACAATTTGAAAAAGAGGGTATCGATACCCGTTTTGTAAGCTTCGATGAATCACATCCTTCCGGCATAGCCCTCATTAACGTGGACGAACTCGGTGAAAATGCCATTACCGTCGCTTCGGGCGCCAATGAATGGTTGTTACCAGCCGATGTATCTGCTGCGCTTCAGCCGGTTCAGGAAGTCGTTGGCATCCTGCTGGTTCAGCTTGAAATTCCCCTGCTAACGGTGGTCCATTTGGCCGCAATGGGCGCCCAACAACAAAAAATAGTTATCCTGAATCCCGCTCCCGCGCAGCAATTGCCGCCGGAATTGTATCCTCTATTGGACTGGCTTACCCCCAATGAAACGGAAGCGGAAATTCTGACCGGAATTTCCGTAACCGGACCAGAAACAGCCCGCGCGGCTGCCACAAAACTTAGGGAGAAAGGTGTTCGACAGGTAATTATCACGATGGGTGCGATGGGAGCCTGGATCTCAGCTCCCGACTTAGAACATTTTGTACCTGCCCAAACTGTGAAAGCAATGGATACTACAGCTGCCGGCGATGTTTTCAATGGCGCGCTGGCCGTTGCACTTTCTGAAGGAAAAGACCCGCTAACCGCCGTTCAATTTGCTTCATCTGCGGCTACCCTCTCCGTTACCCGGATGGGTGCCCAGGCTTCTGCGCCCTACCGCCACGAAATTTAGTGGAAGTGGGCGTTTCAACAATTGCTTGATATGAGAAAAATTTACTTCCTGTCCCTATTTATAGGCATCTCTTTTGTCGTTCAGGCTCAAAAGCCGGTTACCATGCCGCTGTCTGTGCTGGAAAACAAAATCAAGGGCGGTTGGGCCGGGCAAACCATCGGGGTTACATTCGGCGGTCCCTACGAATTTCGTTTTGAAGGCACATTTATCGGCGACTACCAGCCTTTGCCCTGGTCGAAAGATTTTCTGAAAAAGAATATGGTCGACAACCCGGGTCTTTACGACGACCTTTATATGGACCTCACTTTTGTTGACGTATTTGAGAAATACGGTCTCGACGCGCCTCTCGATTCCTTTGCTAACGCCTACGCACATGCGGGATACATGTTGTGGCATGCCAACCAGAGCGGTCGTTACAACATATTAAATGGCATCAAGGCGCCCGCCTCCGGCCGTTGGGAAAACAATCCCCACGCGGATTGCATCGACTACCAGATAGAATCCGATTTTGCAGGATTGATGTGCCCCGGACTTCCGAATGCGGCTTCCGCCATCAGCAACAAAATAGGGCATATCATGAATTATGGCGATGGCTACTACGGTGGTGTGTTCGTCGGCGCAATGTATACCCTGGCTTTCACCACCAACGACCTGCCGGCAATTGTTGAAGGCGCACTTAAAACCATTCCCCGCCAAAGTGATTTTTACAAGTGCATCAGGGACGTCATCAACTGGCATAAAAAATATCCAAACGACTGGAAACAAACCTGGTTCGAAGTGCAGCGCAATTGGGCCAACGACTTGAGTTGTCCCGATGGCGTTTTTGCGCCTTTCAATATCGACGCCAAAGTAAACGCCGCATATGTAGTGATTGGATTGTTATATGGCGGTGGAGACTATACCAGGACCCTTGAAATTACAACCCGGTGCGGACAAGACGCAGATTGCAACCCCTCAACCGCTGGTGGCATATTGGGTGTGGTATTGGGTTACGATCAAATTCCGGCATTTTGGAAAGCGGGATTGTCAGATATTGAAGATCTCAATTTCAAGTACACCACCATTTCTCTGAACGCCGTTTACAAACTGAGTTATAAGCATGCATTGGAAATCATAAAAAGGAACGGCGGCATTGTGCGCAACGGACAGGTTACCTTACCGGTACAAAGTCCCGCGACTGTTGAATTTGAAAAAAGTTTTCCCAATTTATATCCCATCGCGAAAATTCCGGTGAAGGTTTCGGCAGGAAAAGATGAAATCAGTTTTGAATTCACCGGCACCGGCTTCGTACTGTTGGGCGATGCATCGGCCTGGGGAAGTACCTCCGACTACGTGTTCAATACCGAATTGTATATCGACAGGCAATTGACTGAGACATGCCAGTTGCCCGTGAATTTCACCCGTCGCCGAAATGAACTTTCCTGGAAATACCAGTTGCAAAAAGAAAAACACAGTGTGATCCTTAAGATCCTGAATCCTTCAAAAGATTATCCGGTGAAAATAGGGGAAGCGATTATTTACAGTGACAGTACGATTAATGGAGCAGAATCCAATATGGTGGCCGCACCCTGAGGCGGGCGAAAAAAAAGATGTTCATTATTCAACAATACCCGGTAGCTGTACTTTTTTGTGTGGTTACCATGCTTTGCTGGGGTTCCTGGGCCAATACACAAAAGCTGGCTTCGAAGGGATGGCGATTTGAATTGTTCTATTGGGACTATAGTCTCGGCATTTTGTTGCTGGCACTGCTACTGGCCTTTACGTTGGGCAGTAGCGGAAGTGGCGGCAGGTCTTTCGTGGCCGACCTAACGCAGTCGGATAACCGATTTATCGGATCAGCGTTACTGGGCGGCGTGATATTCAACCTTGCCAACATATTATTGGTAGCGGCCATCTCCATTGCGGGCATGTCGGTAGCCTTCCCGGTGGGGATCGGCATCGCACTGGCACTCGGCGTTATCGTAAATTATATCGACAACCCGGTTGGCAATAAGGCCTTGTTGTTTTCGGGTGTGGCATTCATCATCCTGGCCATTTTGATCAATGCCAATGCCTATCGTAAAATGAATGCCGGTCAGGCGAAAGTATCATCCAAAGGATTGATCCTTTCTGTGGTGAGTGGTTGTTTGATGGGACTGTTCTATCGCTTTGTGGCTACCGCCATGTTTGCAGATTTCAATATGCCCGAACCCGGAAAGCTGAGTCCCTATACCGCCGTAGTATTCTTTTCCCTCGGCATCTTTGCCAGTACCTTTGTTTTTAACACGATACTGATGCGCAAACCATTTATGGGTCCGCCGCTGAGTGTGCGTGATTACTCCGCCGGCACAACGAGGGATCATATGATGGGAATACTCGGCGGAATTATTTGGTGCGTGGGAATGTCGTTCAGCATCATGGCCTCCGATAAAGCGGGTCCGGCTATCTCCTATGGCCTGGGCCAGGGTGCCACAATTGTAGCGGCCATTTGGGGAATTTATGTTTGGAAGGAATTCGACAAGGCATCGGCATCTGTTAAAAGAATGCTCGTATGGATGTTGTTGATCTATGCCGTGGGTTTGGCGCTTATTATTGCCGCACGCAATGCCTGATGAACAGGTTGAACCGAATTGTGATTCATATAAGAATCTTTTTTAAAAGGATTAAATTGCTATTATGAAAAAGCTGTTGATCATTCCATTCCTGGGATGCATGTTGTGGGCCAACCTGGCGCTACTGCCAGATATTGATCCCATGCAAACCCTTGCTCAAAAGCTGGTGGAATATTACGCCCGTTATCCGCAGGAAAAAATATATGTGCAAACCGACAAACCCTATTACCTGGGGGGCGAAACCATGTGGTTCAGGGCTTACCTGGTGAATGCCACAGGCCACAAAGTGAGTACGCTAAGCAAGAAAGTTTACGTAGAACTCATTAATGAAAGCGACTCGGTGATCAAAAAGATATTGTTAAACGCAGCTGACTTAAAGATGGACGGATCATTCCATCTTCCCGATACGCTGCAGGAAGGCACCTATTACCTGCGCGCTTATACCAACTGGATGTTGAACTTCAACACAGGTTTTATTTTTTCAAAGGATATATACATCGGATCAGGTGTGGACGATCTCGACATGGGCGTCACCTTCAACATGAATAAGGAAGGAAATCAACCGGCGAGTTTGGATGTGGCACTCCGTGACCTGGACAAGCATCCAATGCCCAGACAAGCCGCAAGTGTGGAAATCCGCAGTTACGGAAAATTGGTGAAAAAGATTCCGTTCGTAACAGACGACCTGGGTAAATATAAAATTCCGCTGACCGATTTACAGAACCAGGATTGGGACAACACCCAGGTGCGACTGGTTTACAAAACCCATTTTCAAAGTTTTTATCCGCCCCGCGCAAGCGATAGTTTGGATATCCAGTTTCTTCCCGAAGGCGGCAATATCGTAAACGGCGCTGAATCGGCTGTTGCCTTCAGGGCAGTTAATTTCGCGGGCCGTCCGATTGACATTGAAGGGTATGTGAAGAATGACAACAACAATCGGATTACCACTTTCAAAACCCTGCACAACGGCATGGGCAAATTCAGTTTTGTACCATCGAAGGGAAAAACTTACCAGGCGATTGTGACTTTGAAAAACGGAAGAGAGATCACTTACAATTTGCCTGCAATAAAGGACGATGCTTATCAGCTTGCCCTGGTTGGGGAAGATGAGAACTTTCTGAAATTCCGGGTGGCCCTGGGTGACGCGCTTTACCAGAAGAATGTAAAAAGCATCCTGCTGGCCACTTCTCACGGACAGCTTTGTTTTGCCAGCAATGGAAGGGACATGTATGAAGTAAAAATCCCGAAAGACAGTTTTCCTGATGGCGTGGCACAATTCACGTTGTTCAATGAACAAAGTTTGCCGGTGAGTCAGCGACTGGTTTTCATCCAGCACCATCGCACGAATATTTTCATTGACAATCCCAAGCCCAAATACAGCGCTCGTGAGGCCGTGAATCTGAATATCAATTTCAAAGACAAGGATGGACATCCGTTGAAGGGCGTGTTTGCCGTGTCTGTTACCGACGATGGAACTGTTGACCTGCCCCGGCATGGCGACAATATTCTTACCCGGTTATTGCTTTCGGCTGACCTTAGGGGTTATATTGAAGATCCCGGCTATTATTTTGATACCAAAGAAGTGAACGCCACGGAGTCGCTTGACCTGGTGATGCTGACCCACGGATGGAGCCGTTACAGCTGGGAAGACATTACCCACCAGGCCTATCCCAACACCTCTTATTACCTTGACAGTAGTATCAATATCACAGGTCGCATTTTAATGCGCAACGGACAACCGGCCAAACAGTTCCAGGTATCGTTGTTCGCCGACAAATGGGGAGCCAGCGACAGCACTGAGCATTGGGGTCGGGGATTTGCCGTGATCAATACTGATGATAGCGGTTATTTCACTTTTCGGAATGTTCACTTCACCGATAGCACGCAGTTTTTTGTGCAGGTATTGAACAGAAGAGGCAACGACAAAGATGTTAACATCGATATCAAGCCCTCTGCATGGCCCGTATTGGTGACCCGCGAAAAATTGGGAGGAGAAAACGACGCGCAGGAAAGGGTGAGAAAATACAAGTACCAGTTCAAAGACGAGATCATCAACGCGGGGAACGGATTGACGATGAAGACCATCACCATCAAATCAACCAAGAAAGAACTGACTTATGATGTAAAAAGAAGGGTAAGCGCTTTTTCGGCTGTCGTAACAGCTGAACAAATTGAAACGGTTGGAAACACCAACCTTGTAAATGCGCTGCTGTTGGTTCCGGGTGTGTCTCTCAAAAATGGATTTGTTTCTATTGATGGTGGCAGGGCGTTGGACTATTCAAAAGAGCCTTTGTTGGTAGTGGACGGCGTGCCCTATATCACAGATGCGATGGGCGTAGGAAACGATTCAGGAAATAAAGTGTCGGGACAAACACCCTTTACACAAGCCATCAATTCAATTCCGTATAATACCATTGAGTTTATTGAAGTCATAAAAAATGGTGATGCTGCGATGTATGGTGTGCGTGGAGGTAATGGCGTAGTGTTGGTTAATACAAAAAAGGAAACCAATCAACCGGCATTTGTCCCCAAAGGAACGAGGGTGTTTTATTTGCCAGGATATCACGTGAGTAAAGAATTCTATGTTCCCCGTTATGATATTCCTGAAAACAGAAACAACGGCAAAACCGATCTCCGATCGACCATCTATTGGAATGGAAATTTAAAACCAGATGAGTCGGGGAAGGCAAGCCTGTTCTTCTATACCTCAGACGCGCCCACCAACTTTACACTGACCCTGGAAGGTGTAACTGTTGATGGAGACATTGTGCATCAAACTGCCTCCATCAACAGACAATAGATTATTAAAGGGTAAGTTGTCCCTGTAAATAATCGAGGATCTTGGTTCTGAAAATATAGTCATACCGGGCAATGATCAATGCGATATTGGCCCTGTCGAGGTTGTTTTTGGTTACCAGGTAATCCACAGAATTGATCACACCTGCATTGAATCGTACTTCAGCCGAGCGGAAAGATTCAGAAAATGCCTTCACCTGCTCTAGCAGTTTCAGATAGCGGGCGTAGGAAGAAGTCATGTTCAGGTGACTTTGCTCAACCGTTTGTTTCAGTCTTATGCGCGTTGTTTGCTCAGTCGCTTCTGCGTTCTTCAAATTGATCCTGGCTATTCGCACTGCATTTGTCTGCCTGAAATAGTTCAGGATGGGGATACTCACATTCACACCAAACGAAGTATAATAGTTGTTTTTGAGCTGGTTGAAATATTTAATCTTTTGTGTTTTGTAATTGTCCTGATCAATCAACACGTCCAGCTTGTTGCCGCCACCATCCAGTACGTATCCACCGGTGGGTACAGTGGTGGTACTTTGGTAAATATTCGTCAAACCGGTGCTGGAATAGTTAGAAGTGATATTGCCATACAATGAAACGGTTGGCCACAATCTTCCCTGTTCCACCTTCACTCCCTTTTGCGCGCTTTTCTCCCTGAGGTCCACCGCTTTTATCTGCGCCAGCTGCGATTCGGCAGTTTGATAAATCTTCTCTACATCGGCCTCATATTTTGCAGGCATTTGGTCTGCAGTGAGGGGAACGAGTTGCATGGCTTTGCTGTAAGGAATATTCAACAATTGAACCAGCGAAAGTTTGGATGTCTCCAGGGTGGCTTCTGTATTGATGAATGTCACTTCATCATTGGCCAGTGTTCCTTTCAGGTCGGCAAGCTGCGCGGGTGGCACAGCGCCTTCCTTGTCCATTATTTCCAGGCGTTCAACCTGCTTGCGGCTCACGTCAACCTGGTTGCGTGCAACAGCGAGCTGATCCTGGTTGTTGAGCACCTGCAAGTAGGCGAGAATTACCTGCAGCGTAAGATTGTCTTTCGCCTGTTGTAATTCCATGTTGCTGGCATCATAAGCCAGTGAGTTCTGCTTAATTGCATTTTGCAGGGAGAGGCCATTGAATAAGATTACATTACTACCCGCGAAATAATTCGCGTATTGGTTTTTTTGATCACTATACAGGTTGGTGAAAGGGTCAATACTTCTACCTGCGTTACTACTGTGATCTACACTAGCATTCAAATTGGGCAACATGTTAGCCCTTGCCTGTTGCCAGCTGATACGCGCCCGTTCAGCTTGCAGTTCACTCACTTTCACGTCGTAGTTATTCTTGATGGCGATGTCTACCGCTTCTCTTAAACTCATCGTGCCCGCGGTGCTATCCTGCGCTTGTAATCCAACCAGCCATCCGAATAGTGCCAATGCCAAACTGACGATTTTCCTCTTTTGCATAAACTTTCTTTTCTATTTATCTTTTAATTAAAAATTAAGCAGGTTTTACAGTTCCGTCTAACAGATCAACTATCCTTGAACCGAATTCCGCATTCTTCTCAGAGTGCGTTACCTGTATAATGGTGGTTCCCTCGTTGTTCAGTTTCTTGAACAGTTCCATGATCTCTTCCCCCTGCTTTGAATTCAGGTTACCGGTCGGTTCATCGGCCAATAATAACTTGGGCTTGGCGATCAACGCTCTTGCGATACCCACCAGTTGCTGCTGTCCGCCCGACAATTGTGCGGGAAACAGGTCTTTCTTACCCACGATCTGGAACCGGTCCAGCATATCGGCTACCATGGCCTTTCTTTCGGCCGTTTTAATATTTTGGTAGATGAGTGGTGTTTCAATATTCTCGTAAACGGTTAATTCGTCGATAAGATGGTAAGCCTGGAAAACGAAACCAATGTATTTCTTGTACATGGCCGACCGTTGCTTTTCCTTCATCAGGTGAACGCCTTCTCCCATAAAATAGTGATAGCCTTCTGATGGTTCATCCAGCATACCGATGATGTGCAGTAGTGTTGATTTTCCCGATCCAGATGGTCCCATAATGGATACGAATTCGCCTTCGTCTATAACCAGGTTAACATCTTTGAGCACGTAATTCTTTAAAGCGCCGGCCTGGTACCATTTTGATATTCCTTTCAATTCAAGCATGATGATTTATTTTTATTCTGTTCTTAAACTTTCTTCGACAGCCAAAGCGCTGATTATTCAGAGCGAAGGCTGTTTACCGGGTTAGCCGAAGCCGCGCGAATGATCTGCAGTCCGAGAATCAGCAGCGCCAACAGCAACATACCTGCACCGCTAATGGCAAATACCCACCAGCTGATGCTGGTGCGGTAGGCAAAATTATCCAGCCAATTGTGCAAGACCCAATAGGCGAATGGCGTTGCAATCACAAACGCGATGATGACAAGTTTCAAAAAATCGCGCGATATTAAGGAAAAAATCTGCGCCACGGAAGCCCCTAACACCTTTCTCACGCCAATTTCCTTGGTG
>Ga0105249_10004034_pt1 | contig 12667 bp, 10 predicted proteins | sample KBSS44metaG_FD_81522 | JGI IMG/M metagenome (GOLD analysis project Ga0105249, IMG submission 81522) | Switchgrass rhizosphere microbial communities from Kellogg Biological Station, Michigan, USA - KBS S4-4 metaG | ecosystem: Host-associated > Plants > Roots > Rhizosphere > Soil | place... | reverse complement strand
GGCGTCTCGATGAAGGCGACGGCGTGGCCTGTGCTCGCGGTCTGCGTTGCCATCTGGGTCTCGTTCGCACTCGCCGGCCTCTACGGGATCGCAATCGCCGCCACGTCGATGCTCTCCATGGCCGGCATCATCGTCGCCCTCGACGCCTACGGTCCGATCACCGACAACGCCGGCGGCATCGCCGAGATGGCCGACCTTCCAGACTCGGTGCGCAACATCACCGACCCGCTCGACGCGGTCGGCAACACGACCAAAGCGGTCACCAAGGGCTATGCGATCGGCTCCGCCGGCCTCGCCGCGCTGGTGCTGTTTGCCGACTACACGCACGCGCTCGAGTCCGCCGGCAAGAGCTTCAGCTTCGATCTCTCCAACCCGATGGTGATCATCGGGCTCTTCATCGGCGGCATGGTGCCGTACCTCTTCGGCGCGATGGCAATGGAGGCGGTCGGCCGCGCTGCGGGCGCGGTGGTCATGGAGGTGCGCCGCCAGTTCAAGGAGATCCCGGGCATCATGCAGGGTACGGCGAAGCCGGAGTACGGTGTTGCGGTGGACATGCTCACGCGCGCTGCGATCAAGGAGATGATGATCCCGTCGCTGCTGCCGGTGCTGGTGCCGATTGTCGTGGGCCTGGTGCTGGGGCCGCAGGCGCTCGGCGGCGTGCTGATGGGAGCCATCGTCACGGGCCTCTTCGTCGCCATCTCGATGTGCACCGGCGGCGGCGCCTGGGACAACGCCAAGAAATACATCGAGGACGGCCACCACGGCGGTAAAGGGTCCGACGCGCACAAGGCCGCGGTCACCGGCGACACCGTGGGCGATCCCTACAAGGACACCGCTGGCCCCGCGGTCAACCCGCTCATCAAGATCATCAACATCGTCGCGCTGCTGGTCGTGCCGTTGATGGTTTGATGAGAATTCTCGTGCTGCTGGCCATCGCGGCGGCGACGCCGGGATGGGCTCAGCAGAAAGCGCTCCCCATCTTTGCGATGTCGGAGGCGCAGCGAGCCGAGCACCGCAAGCTGATGCGCGGCTACCTCGACACTTTCCGCATCCTGGGCAGGGCGAAGCTCTGCCGCCTGGGATTCGACGCCGGCCCCTTCTTCCGCGAGCTCGCGCTTCGCCACGGCGAGAAGAGCGAGGAGCTCAGGGTCGCAGCCATCAGCTACAAGGCGAGCGCGGAGAACCTGACCGTCAGCCCGGAGATCGATCCCGCGCCGCCCGCGCCGATGCCGTGCGACGTCGTCGCGCTGATGGGTGACATGCGCCTGCCCGAGCTGCCGGCGTCGCTCGTGCAGCGGGACTAGGTCCGCGCAACGCTAAACGAGCTTCACGTTCTTCAGCGGCAAGCTGCGCACGGGTTTGCCGGTCGCGGCTTGGATTGCGTTGAGCACTGCCGGCGTGACGACGCAGATGGTCGGCTCGCCGACGCCGCCCCAGAAGTCGTGGGTCGGGACGAGAACGGTCTCGACTTTCGGCATCTCGGCGAGCTTCAGCACGTTGTAGTCGTGGAAGTTCGACTGCGCGATGCGGCCGTTCTCGACGGTGATCTCGCCGTAGAAGGCGGCGCTGAGGCCGTAGACGACGGAGCCTTCGACCTGCGCGGCGATCTGCTGCGGGTTGACGGCGTGGCCGCAGTTGAGGGCGAGAACCATGCGGTGGACTTTTACTTTCCCCTCAGGGCTCACCGAAACTTCTGCGGTGGCGGCGGAGTAGCTGCCATAACCCATGAATTGCGCGATGCCGCGGTGCACGCCGGCAGGAAGAGGCTTGCCCCAGTCGCCTTTTTCCGCAACGGCGTTCAGGACCGCGAGGTGCTTCGGATGGTTCTGCATGAGCGCGCGGCGGAATTCCAGCGAGTCCTTGCCGGCGGCGCGCGCGACTTCCTCCATGAAGCACTCGAGGTAGACAGCGTTCTGGTTGGTGTTGACGCCGCGCCAGGGGCCGACCGGGACGGTGGAATTGCGCATCGCGTACTCGATGAGCAGGTTCGGCGGCGAGTAGCCGAACTGCGCGTCGCCGGGCTCCCGGTACAGGCCCTGCACCTGGCGCGTGTCGCGGTTGTCCTTGATCACGCCGGGCTGCAGGAAGGCGTTGATCGACTGGCCGGAGATGCGGATGTGCAGGCCCTGGAGCTGGCCGCTGTCGTCGAGGCCGGCGGAGAGCTTGCACATCGAGATCGGCCGGAAGAAGTCGTGCTGCATGTCCTCTTCGCGGCTCCAGACGAGCTTCACCGGGACGCCGGGAAACTGGCTGGCGATGGCGACCGCCTGCCGGGTGAAGTCCTGCGTGCCGCCGCGCCGGCCGAAGCCGCCGCCGAGATCCATGGTGCGCGCCCGAGCCTTGTCGAGCGGCACGCCGGCTTCCTCCGAAGCCGCGGCGAGCGACGCCTCGGCGTTCTGCGTCGGCCCCCAGACTTCCACCTTGTCCACCGAGACCCTGGCGGTGCAGTTCATCGGCTCCATCGTGGCGTGCGCGAGGAAGGGCGTGCTGTAGACCGCCTCGACCTTCTTCGCCGCGCCGTCGATCGCCTTCAGCGCGTCGCCCACCTTCCAGCCGGCGAACGGCTCGTCGCTCGCGGTGAGGCCACTCTGCAGGCGATCGGCGATGGCCTTGCTCGATTCCGCCGCGCCCTTGCCTTCGTCCCAGACGACGGGCAGGGCGTCGAGCGCTTTCTTCGCGTGCCACCAGGTATCGGCGACCACGGCGACGGCCGAGTCGTTGACCTCCAGCGCGCGCTTCACGCCGGGCATGCCGGAGATCTTCGCCTCGTCGAAGCTCGCGAGCTTGCCGCCGAACACCGGCGACTGCTTGATCGCGGCGTGCAGCATGCCCGGAAGCTTGAGGTCGATACCGTAGATTTTCTTGCCGTTCACCTTGTCGGCGGTGTCCAGGCGCGCGACCGGCTGGCCGGCGATCTTCCAGTCCTTCGGGTCCTTCAGCTTGATGCTCTTCGGATCGGGCGGGGTCAGCTTCGCCGCCGCCGCCGCGACTTTCCCATAAGTAATTTTTCTACTGGAAGGCGCGTGGGTAATCACGCCGTCGGACACCGTGAGCTCGCTCACCGGCACCTTCCACTGGTCGGCGGCGGCCTGCAGCAGCATCATGCGCGCGACCGCGCCGCCGCGGCGCACGTAGTCCTGCGAGATGCGGATGCCGCGGCTGCCGCCGGTGCCCATCTCGCCCCAGACGCGCTTGCGCGCCAAATTCTCGTCCGCGGTGACCGGGTCGATGCGGACTTTCTTCCAGTCGCACTCGAGCTCCTCGGCGACGAGCTGGAGCAGGCCGGTGTGCGTGCCCTGGCCCATCTCCGAGCGCGCGACGCGGATCATGCAGGTGTTGTCGGGCTTCACGACCACCCAGGCATTGACCTCGCTTCCCTTGACGGCATTTTTTGCATCGGCGGCAAAAGCAAGGGGGACGTTAAAGCCAACCGCGAGACCGCCGCCGACGGCGGCGGTTTGGACCATGAATTTGCGACGCGAAGGGTTTTTCATGCTTTCACCTTTTTCGTCTGGCCCGCGGCCTGGTGCACCGCCGCCCGGATGCGCTGGTACGTGCCGCAGCGGCAGATGTTGGTCATCGCATCGTCGATGTCCTTGTCGGAAGGATTTGCGTTTTTCTTCAACAGCGCCGCCGCGGCCATGATCTGGCCCGACTGGCAGTAGCCGCACTGCGGCACGTCGAGCGCCACCCACGCTTTCTGCACCGGGTGCGAGCTCGCGGCCGAGAGGCCTTCGATGGTGACGATGCGGTCGCTCGCCTTGGGGCTGCCGACAGGGATCGAGCAGGAGCGCTTGACCCTCGCCGTTGATATGCACCGAGCAGGCGCCGCACTGCGCGACGCCGCAGCCGTACTTGGTGCCGGTGAGACCGGCCTGCTCGCGGATTGCCCAAAGCAGAGGCGTGTCGGCCTCCACCTGAAGATCACGCACCTTGCCGTTGATGTTCAGCTTCGCCATGGACGCCCTCCTCTAAGTCGCCGCAGAAAATCCACGCTCATTCTGCCTTAACACCCGCCTCGCTCACTCCTTCCGTCACACTTCGATCTCTTTGCGGATCGTCTCGCAGAACTGCTCTGGCCTGCCGCCGGCAGGCGAGACCCCGTCGTTTCTGCAACTGGACCGTGCGGCGGCCAGCCCGGCACACAGCGGTCCGCGGTACGCCGCTTCCGCCGCGGCGCGTCCGGTAAGGTCGATCGCGGTGCAAATTTTCGTCGTGTTCTAGACGAAAAGTCCTGCGTTCATCAGGGATTAGCCTTACAATCGCGGCGCTGTTGACAACAATCTGTGAGGCGAGCGCCGCGAGCGCTGAAAAGCGAGGTGGACAAACCATCCGCTGACCTGTACCACCTCTAACGCAAGCAATCCTGCATGAATGCATTCAACTCCGAAAAACCGCGCCGCTTTCCGGCCGTCACTGTTCTCCTGCTGGTCGTTGTCGCCGCGCTTGCGGTGGGCGGCTATTACCTCGCGCCGCGCTTCGAGCGCAGCGCACCGCAGATCGCGCTCACGCCGGACAGCGATGTCCTCGGGGTCGCGCCCCTCGAGATTGTCGTCACCGACCAGGGCACCGGACTGAAGTCGGTGACCGCGACGCTGTCCGTGGGCGGCACGGAGCACAGCCTGGCCGGCGAGCAGTACGCCGAGCCGGTGAAGGAAAAGAAGCTCACGGTGGCTGCATCCAAGATCGCCGGCCTCAAGGAAGGGCCCGCGGTTCTGCGGATTACCGCCCGCGACGGGTCGCTGTGGGGGTTCTTCAAGGGCAACGAGACCGTGGTGCAGAAGAATCTGACCATCGACGTCACGCCGCCGACCCTCGAGCTCATCGCCGATGACCGCTACATCAACTTCGGCGGCGTGGGCGCCATCGTCTACAAGCCCTCGCCCGATACGGCGACGAGCGGGGTGAAGATCGGGAACTACTTCTTCCCCGGGACGAAGGGGCAAATCAAGGATCAGCCCGAGAGCTTTTTCGTTCTCTTTGCCCATCCCTACAACGTGCCGCCTGGCACCAAAGCGGTACTGGTGGCGGCCGACAAGGCAGGCAACACGCGCGAGATGGCGCTGGTCTACGAGCTGAAAAACGTCAACTACAAGAAAAGCACCATCGCCCTGACCGACAATTTTCTCCAAACCAAGGTGGTGCCGCTGGTGAAGGACGCCGACGCGCGGCAAGGCGCTGTGAAGGACGTCTTTGTCGCCGTCAACAAGCGCCTGCGCAAGGAGAACGAGGACAAGATCGCCGAGATCACGCGCAAGTCCACCGCCCCGATTCTCTGGAGCAGCGCCTTCTCGCAGCTCAGCAACTCGAAGGTCGAGGCGAACTTCGCCGACCAGCGCACCTACACGTACAACAACCAGCCGGTCGACACCGCGTATCACGTCGGCTACGACCTTTCGGTCACCAAGCGCTACCCGGTCGAGGCCGCGAACAGCGGACGCGTCGCTTTCACGGGCGACCTGGGGATCTACGGAAACACGGTGATCCTCGACCACGGTCTTGGCCTCTACACGCTCTACAGCCACCTGAGCGCCATCGACGTGAAGGAGGGCGACTCGATCAAGCAGAAGCAGATCCTGGGCAAGACCGGCGAGACCGGCCTCGCCGGCGGCGATCATCTGCACTTCGGCGTCTATCTGGACGGCGTCGCAGTCCTGCCGGTCGAGTGGTGGGACGCCAAGTGGATCCGGGACAACATCGAGCCCAAGCTCGAGGGCCGGAGCGGCGAAGAGATCGCCCAGGCGCAAGCGCCGACGCGCAAGGCGACGCGCAAGCGCCGGCGCTAGCGGCCGGCTACTGGATCGGCTTGACCTTCCCGTCGCGCACGAGCCGGGCGTAGCGCTCGACGTCGTCGTTGAAGAATTTCCAGAACTCCGCGGCGCGGGCGGGGATCGGCTCGCCGCCCAACTGCGTGAGGCGGTTCTTCATATCGGGCGTCTGGATCGTCTTCAGCAGCGCGTCTTCGAGGCGCGCGAGGGCTTCCTTCGGCGTCTCGTTCGGCGCGAACAGGCCGAGCCAGGCGCCGAACTCGAAGCCGTGGAAACCGCTTTCGGCGAAGGTGGGGACGTCGGGGAGGGCGCTCGCGCGGCGCGCGCCGGTCATCGCGAGGGGTTTCACCTGGCCACCCTTGATATGGCCCGACGCCGAGCCGGCAAGGTCGAAAAGCATGGTGACGCGGCGTGCGATGAGGTCCGGGTATACCGCGCCGCTCCCTTTGTAGGGGACGTGCACGAGCTGGATGTTGGCCGCCACGGCCAGGAGCTCGCCCGCGAGGTGGCTGCTGGTGCCCGGCCCGGAGGAGCCGTAGGTGAGCTTGCCCGGATCCTGGCGCGCGCGGGCAATGATGTCCTGCAGGTTTCGAGCGGGGTCCTGGCTCGACACGAGAAGGACGTTCGGGAAGGTGGTGATGCCTCCGATGGCCGTGAGGTCCTTGCGAGGATCGAAGCCGAGCTTCATGAGGCTCACGTTGGTCGCGAGCGACAGCGAAGCCATGAGGATCGTGTAGCCGTCGGCGCGCGCGCTGCGCGCCACGTACTCCGCGCCGATGTTTCCACCCGCTCCCGGGCGCAGCTCCACGACGACGTTTTCGCCGAGGAGCTTCCCGATTTCGGCGGCCACCGGCCGTGCCACCACGTCGGCCGAGCCGCCCGCGGCGTAGGGCACGATCATCGTGATCGGCCGGGTGGGGAAGCCCTGGCCGAATCCGCTGGTTGCGCAGGCGGCGAGCAGCAGCAATGCTCCGAGTCTCGTCATTCGATTTCCTGTAGCTATTTCTGCGGGAGGGCGTAGGTGCCGCGGCCGCTCGCCACGAGCTCCCCATCCTTGTCGTAGACGTGCGCCTCGCAGCAAGCGAAGCTGCCGCCGCGGCGCACGACGCGTCCCTTGACGGTCAGGTCGCCCTGGAGCGCGGCCTTGTGGTAGTCCACGCGCAGATCCACGGTGGGCGCCGGCCCGCCGAGGTGCGCGGCGAGCGCGTAGTCGGCGACGACGTCGACCAGCGTGGCGAGGATCCCGCCATGCGTGTAGCCGCGCGCCGGGTTCACGATCCATTCGTCGCGCCAGGCGGCTTTGACGGCGATGCCCTCCTCGCCGGCCTCGAGCACCTCGAGCCCAAGCCACTGGTGGAGTTTCGCTACGCGCAGTCGCGCCTGCAGTTCATCCTTGGTCATCATCTGGACATGGTAGGGGCCTTTGCCGACAATTTCCATCCGATGGATGCCGCGAACCTCGGCGATCTCACCCGGGCCGCCGAGCCCTCCAAGCCGGCGCTCATCGATTGCCGCGATTGGCACAATCCGGCCACGCTCTCCTACGGCGCGCTCGAGCAATCGGCGAGCGCCGTCGCACGCGGCCTGCTCGCGCGGGGTCTCGAGCGCGGTGAGCGCGTCGCGATCGTCTCGGCGAATCGCGGCGAGTTCGTCGCCGCTTATCTCGGCATCATGCGCGCTGGTCTCGTCGCAGTGCCGCTGAGCCACAAGCTGCCGAGGGCGACGCTCGAGCTGGTGCTCGAGGATTGCGCGCCGCGGCTGGTTCTGTGCGACGCCGAGCGACGCGGCATCGTGTCCGGAGTCGAATTCGGAACTGCCGAATGGGATGCGCTGCAGGATCCCGGGGCGTTCGAGCCGGTCGTTCCCGCGCCGCGAGAGCCGGCGATGATTCTCTACACCTCCGGCTCGAGCGGCCGGCCGAAAGGCGTGGTGCTCACGCACGAGGGACACCTCTGGGCGGTGAGGATGCGCCTGCGCGGCGCTCCGTACGATCATCATCGGCTCCTGATCGCGGCACCGCTTTTTCACATGAACGGGCTCGGCACGCTGAAGTTCGCCCTGGCCGCGGGCGCCACCGTCGTCCTCCTCCCGCAGTTCGAGACGCGCCGCTACATCGAGGCGATCGAGCGCTTCGGCTGCACCTGGCTCACCGCGGTGCCGCCTATGCTCGCGATGATGTTTCGTGAAAGCGCGCTCCTCGGTTCGACCAACGTGTCGAGCGTCACGGCGATCCGCATGGGGTCAGCGCCCGTGAGCGAGCGGCTGCGAGCCCAGATCAAGGATGCGTTCCCCAATGCCAGGGTGCTGAACGTTTACGGCACGACCGAAGCCGGGCCGGTCGTGTTCGGTCCGGATCCGGGAGGTCGGCCGAAGCCCGACGCTGCGCTTGGCTGGCCGCAACCCGGCGTGGAGCTGAAGCTCGTCGAAGGCGAGCTCTGGCAGCGCACGCCTGCGGTAATGCTCGGCTACCTCAACGATCCGGAGCGAACGGCGGCCGTCCTGACGCCCGACGGCTGGTACAAATCGGGTGACGTCTTCCGGCGCGACGAGAGCGGCTGCTACTGGTTCGTGGGGCGAACCGACGACATGTTCGTCTCCGGCGGCGAGAACATTTTCCCGAGCGAGGTGGAGCTCGTGCTGGCGCGCCATCCCGACGTGGCGCAGGCGTGCGTCGTGCCGGTGCCCGACGAGATCAAGGGAACGAAGCCGGTGGCCTTCGTCGTGCCCCGGGCCGGCGCGCATCCGGACGAAGAGGCGATCAAGAGTTTCGTCCTTGCCAACGCACCGGCGTACCAGCATCCGCGCCGGGTGTTCTTCGTGCCCGAGTTGCCGCTCGCCGGCACCAACAAGGTCGATCGCAGGGCTTTGGAAAAAATTGCTATCGAGGAGTATCAATGAAGGCGGCAGTCATCCACGAGCACGGTGGGCCCGGCTCGATCCAGTACAAGACCGACTACCCGGACCCGGCGCCCGCCACCGGGGAGGCGCTGGTGCGCGTGCGCGCTTGCACGCTGAACTACCACGACATCTTCACGCGGCGCGGCATGCCGGGCATCAAGGTGCCGATGCCCGCGATCATGGGCCTCGACTTCGCCGGCGAGATCGCCGCGCTGGGCGCCGGCGTCACCGGCTGGAAAGTCGGCGAGCGCGTGATGATCGATCCAGTCGACCGGGTCGGCCCCGGCGGGCTCGTCGGCGAGGTGCGCCCGGGCGGGCTCGCCGAGCTCTGCGCGGTGCCCACGCACCATCTCGTACGGCTGCCGGCCGAGGTGAGCTTCGAGGACGCGGCCTGCCTCCCCGTGGCCTACGGCACGGCGATCCGCATGATGTACACCATCGGCCAGATCCAGCCGAAGGACCGCATCCTCGTCCTCGGCGCATCCGGCGGCGTCGGCACCGCCGCCGTGCTCCTTTCGAAGCTCGCCGGCGCCGAGGTGATCGCATGCGCCAGCTCGGCGGCGAAGCTCGAGCGGCTGAAGCAGATCGGCGCCGACCACGTCATCGACTATACGAAGGAAGATTTCGTGAAATGGATCTACGCCAAGTACGGCAAGCCGCACCGGCGCAGATTCGAAGGCGGCGTGGACGTCGTGGTCAACTTCACCGGCGGCGACACCTGGGTGCCGTCGCTCAAGTCCGTGCATCGCCGCGGCAAGGTCCTCACCTGCGGCGCGACCGCCGGCTTCGATCCTAAGGAAGACCTGCGATACGTCTGGTCGTTCGAGATCCAGGTGCTGGGATCGAACAGCTTCATGCCCGAGGACCTCGCCGCGCTCCTCGACCTCATCCGTCGGGGGAAATTCAAGCCCGTCATCGACAAGGAGTTGCCTCTCTCCGAGGTGAACGAGGCGTTCCGCCTGATCGAGGAGCGCGAGGTCTTCGGCAAGGTCGTGCTTAGGCCGTAGATCGTGCCGAGCGTTCTGCGCTTCCGTGCGGCCTTTGCGGCGCTACTGTTCGTTGTTGCCGCGTCGTGCGCGCAATTCAGCGGACCGGAAACCGGCAAGGACTTCGTCGTCGCGGCGGCGCACCCCTTAGCCGTCGATGCGGGGTACGATGTTCTGCGGCGCGGCGGCTCGGCTCTGGACGCCGCGATCGCGGTTCAGATGGTACTCGGCCTCGTCGAGCCCGAGTCCTCGGGCATCGGCGGCGGCGCTTTCCTCCTTTACTGGTCGGAAAAGGACAAGACACTGCGCAGCTACGACGGCCGCGAAACCGCCCCGGCTGCGGCACGCGCCGATCATTTTCAAAAAGAGGACCACACTCCCATGGCCTTCGTCGACGCAGTCGTAGGCGGGCGCTCGGTCGGGGTTCCGGGCGTGCTTCGGATGCTAGAGCTTGCGCACGCCCAGCACGGCCGGCTGGCGTGGAACGAGCTCTTCGCCCCCGCCATCGCCGCAGCGGAGCAGGGCTTTCCTCTGTCGCCGCGGCTGCATGCGCAGCTCGAGCGCGAGCCTTTCCTTCCCAAGGATGCCGAAGCGCGAAGCATTTTCTATGAAAATGGCAAGGCGAAGCCGGTCGGCGCCCGCATCGTGAACCCGGGCTATGCAAGCACGCTGCGCCTGATCGCCGCACACGGAGTCGAGCCCTTCTACAAGGGACAGATCGCGCAAGACATCGTCCGCGCGGTGAGGTCGAACGCCAAGCCCGGCGATCTGACCGAGCAGGACCTGGCCGGCTACCGCGCGCTCGAGCGCGAGCCGCTCTGCGGCCCGTACCGGGAGTGGCGTGTCTGCTCGATGCCGCCGCCGAGCGCGGGCGGCGTCGCGGTGCTGCAGATGCTGGGAATTCTCGAGCGGACCACGTTCGCGCGCGCGCCGCCCCTGTCCGCCGATGCCGTGCATCTCTTTTCCGAAGCCGGGCGCCTTGCATACGCCGATCGCGCCAAATATCTTGGCGACCCCGCGTTTGCTTCGATTCCTACCAAGGCTCTGCTCGATCCGGGCTATCTGGAGAAAAGGGCGAAGCTCATCGGCGAGCGCTCGATGCGGATCGCGATCCCCGGCGATACCGAGGCCGCCGGCACGAGCCATATTTCGATCGTCGATGCGCAAGGCAACGTCGCTTCGATGACCACCACCATCGAAGCGACCTTCGGCAGCCGCATCATGGTGCGCGGATTCCTTCTCAACAACGAGCTCACCGACTTCGACTTCACGCCCGGCGGCCCCAATCAGGTCGCGCCGGGGAAGCGCCCGCGCTCGAGCATGGCGCCGACGATCGTCTTTGCGCCCGACGGTACGGTGCGGCTTGCGGTAGGGTCGCCCGGCGGTCCGAACATCATCAACTACGTCGCGAAATCGCTCGTCGCGATGCTCGACTGGAGCTTCGACGCCCAGGCGGCAGCCGCGGCGCCGAACTTCGGCTCGCGCAACGGCCCGACCTTGCTGGAAAGCGGATCTTTCTACGAAGCCATGAAAGGACCTCTCGAGGCGCGCGGCCACGCGGTGGAGGCCAATCCGCTCACGAGCGGCGTGCACGTGGTGGAGCGGGTTCCGGGCGGCTGGCGCGGCGGCGCCGATCCCCGGCGCGAGGGGACGGCGCGCGGCCGGTAGCCTTCAGTTGCGAGGTACCTTGCTCGTGAATTTGGCGAGAATTTCGCCAACGCACGTTGAAACGTCCGCGCCCACGTCGACCGTGATCGCGCGCGCCGGAGGCTCGAGCGCGGCAAACTGGCTCTCGAGGAGCGACGCGGGCATGTAGCGGTGCCGCCTTTGCGCGAGCCTCGAGCGGATGAGCTCGAAGTCGCCCTTGAGGTAGATCCACTCGACGTCGTCGATGCCTCTGGCGAGACGGGCGCGATAGCGCTCCTTGAGGGCGGAGCAAGCGAGCACGGCCCGGCTTTCCTCCTTCAACAGGCTGTTGAGGCGATCGAGCCACGGCCAGCGGTCTTCGTCGTCGAGCGGCTGGCCGGCCGCCATCTTCGCGACATTTGCCTCGGGGTGAAAGTCGTCCGCGTCGATAAAGCGCCAGCCAAGCTCGCGCGCGAGCGCCTCGCCGATGGCCGTCTTGCCGGCGCCCGAGACGCCCATGACGACGGCGATCACGGCGCTTTCTGGACCGCGTGTCCCCCGAAGCCGGCGCGCATCATGGCGAGCAGCCGGCGCGCGTAGTTCGAGCCGCCCTGACTAGAAAAGCGGTTCATGAGCGCGAGCGTGATCACCGGCGCGGGCACGCCGAGCTCGATCGATTCGAGCGCGGTCCAGCGCCCTTCGCCCGAGTCCGCCACCACCGGCGCGACGCGCGAGAACTCCTCACCCCGCGCGAGGATCTCGGCGCAGAGATCGAGCAGCCACGAACGCACCACGCTGCCGTGGCGCCAGGTCTCGGCGAGGCGCGCGACGTCGATGTCGAGCTCGGGACGCGCCGCGAGCAGGGCGAACCCTTCTGCGAGCGACTGCATCATCCCGTACTCGATGCCGTTGTGGATCATCTTGGCGAAGTGGCCGGCGCCGCTCGGCCCGCAGTGCAGCCAGCCCACCTCGGGGCCGGGCGCGAGCAGGCGCGCGAAAGGCTGGAAGATCTCGACCGATTTCGGCGTGCCGCCGAGCATCAGGCAGTAGCCCTGCTCCAGACCGTGCACGCCGCCGGAGACGCCCGCGTCGATGTAGCGCAACCCCTGCTGCGAAAGCGCGAGCGCGCGCCGCATCGAGTCGCGGTAGTAGCTGTTGCCGCCGTCGACCAGCGTGTCGCCGGTGGCGATCAGCGGCATCAGGCTTCGGATCGTGTCCTCGACCGCGCCGCCCGCAGGAAGCGAGAGCAGCATCACCCGCTCGCCTTCCATGCGGGTGCACAGCGCGGCCAGGTCCTCCACGCACTCGATGCCCGGCTCGGAGGCTACGCCCGCCCGGGCCGCCTCGGCCTGGTCGTAGCAGAGGACCGGGGCGCCGCCGCGTGCGAGC
>Ga0105249_10004033_pt1 | contig 12670 bp, 12 predicted proteins | sample KBSS44metaG_FD_81522 | JGI IMG/M metagenome (GOLD analysis project Ga0105249, IMG submission 81522) | Switchgrass rhizosphere microbial communities from Kellogg Biological Station, Michigan, USA - KBS S4-4 metaG | ecosystem: Host-associated > Plants > Roots > Rhizosphere > Soil | place... | reverse complement strand
CGGGCCAGGCGGATCCGTCTCGGGATCGGCGCAGCCGTTGCGATCGTCTCGGTCGCGATCAGCCTCCAGATCGACCCGTCCTTCCCGAGCGCGATCGGGATCTCGCTCGCGGGAGCCGTCAACGACGGGGTCGATTGGATCAAGTCGAACCTCGCGGCCGTGACCGAGGCGATCCGCACGGTCTTCACCGTGGGTCTCCTGAACCCGTTCCAGGGCGTGCTCACCTCGAGCCCGTGGTGGCTCGTGACCGGCGTTGGCGTCGCCCTCGCCTGGATCCTGTCCGGACTGCGGCCGGCCATCGTCACCGGCGTGTCGTTCCTCGCGGTCGCCGCGCTCGGCCTGTGGGAGGACTCGATGGTCACGCTCGCCAGCGTGCTGGTCGCGATCCTCGCATCGCTCGTGGTCGGGATCGTGCTCGGCATCCTGGCGGCGCGCAGCCGGTGGTTCTCGGCGGTCCTGAGGCCGATCCTCGACTTCTTCCAGACGATGCCGTCGTTCGTGTACCTGCTGCCCGCTGTCGCGCTCTTCCAGGCCACCCGGTTCACGGGGATCTTCGCGGCCCTGATCTATGCCGTCCCGCCGGTCATCCGGCTCGTCGAAGCGGGGCTGCGGTCGGTGCCGCCGACACTGGTCGAGGCCGCGACCGCCTCGGGCGCGACCGAGCGCCAGATCCTGATCAAGGTCCGGCTGCCCGTCTCGGCTCCGGCCCTCCTGCTGGCGATCAACCAGGGGATCGTGATGGTCCTGGCGATGGTCGTCGTCGGCGCCCTCGTCGGAGCGGGAGCGCTCGGCTACGACGTCATCGCCGGCTTCGCCCAGAGCGAGGACTACGGCAAGGGCCTCGCCGCCGCGTTCTCGATCGTGCTCCTCGGGATCATGCTCGACCGGATCACCCAGGGGGCGGGGACGAAACGGCCGCGCCTGAGGATGGCGGCGGGCTGACCCTCGCGCCGCTTGCCGCGATGGCGCATCATGCGCGAGCGCACGGCGATCTCGACGATGGGCAACGAGACGCCGGAACACGCTCCGCTCGGATCGACCAGACGGCGAGCCGGCGGGACACCAGGAGGAGAATTCGTGAGGAGATCGAGCAGTCCGCTCCTGCGCCTTGGCGCCCTCGCCGCCATCGCGGCCGTCGCATTCTCCGCGTGCAGCAATCGCGGCGGCGGCGCGTCGACGGCACCCGGCGCGAGTGGTCAGCCGGCGGGCAGCACCGCGGCCGGCGGGACCATCAACATCGCGATCAACCCATGGGTCGGCTACGAGGCCGACGCCGCGGTGGTCGGCTACATCGCCAAGTCCAAGCTGGGCTTCACCGTCAACGAGAAGAACCTCAAGGAGGAGATCTCGTGGCAGGGCTTCGAGAGCGGTGACGTCGACGTCATCCTCGAGAACTGGGGCCACGCCGACCTGGCCAAGACCTACATCACGGACAAGAAGGTGGCCGTGGATGCCGGGCCGACCGGCAACAAGGGGATCATCGGCTGGTACGTCCCGCCGTGGCTCGCCAAGGAGCATCCGGACATCCTCGACTGGAACAACCTCAACAAGTACGCCACCCAGTTCAAGACGACCGAATCCGGCGACAAGGGCCAGTTCCTCGACGGCGACCCGACGTTCGTCACGAACGACGCGGCGCTCGTCACGAACCTCAAGCTGAACTTCAAGGTCGTCTATGCCGGCAGCGAGAGCGCCCTCATCGAGGCCTTCCGCGCGGCCGAGACGAACAAGAAGTGGCTGATCGGCTACTTCTACGAACCGCAGTGGTTCCTCGCGGAGGTCCCGCTCGTTCGGGTCAAGCTGCCGCCGTACACGGACGGCTGCGACGCCGATCCGAAGAAGGTTGTCTGCGACTATCCCGACTACATCCTCAACAAGGTCGCAAGCAAGAAGTTCTCCGACACGGGCGCCGCAGCGTGGACGCTCGTCAAGAACTTCAGCTGGACCAACGAGGACCAGAACTCGGTGGCGGCCTCCATCAACAGCGGCAAGACGCACGACGAGGCCGGCAAGATCTGGGTCGACGCCAACGAGGCGAAGTGGAAGGCCTGGATCCCGGCATCCTGACCGGCCGCAGCGCGCAACCGGAACCAGAAGCAACGGCCGGCGACGTTCGCCGGCCGTTGCGATTCGCGAGCCGGGTGCCGTTGCTCATGCACGGAACCCGTACCCGGCGTTGACGAATCGATCACACTCTTGACGCAGCGTGTCGCCGAGCGGTGAAATGCGCGCGACAGGCCGCGGTCCGTCCACGCGTTTCGAACCGGCCGCCGTCACGACACGCGCGCGCAGCTTGGGCCAGTCGCCAACGTTCGTTGGGGCCCGAATCGACGAGGAGGAACGTGTGACCATGATTCGAGGCTTCCGACGCGAGATGGTGCTGGCCGTTGGCGCGGCCGTCATCGTCGGCGCCTGCAGCAGCGGTGGGGGCGGGGCCAGCAGCGGGACCGGGGCGGGGCTTCCGAACGTCCCGCAGACGCTGATCGACGCCGCCAAGGCCGAGGGCAACCTCTCGACCATCGCCCTGCCGCACGACTGGTGCAACTACGGCCAGATCATCGACGGCTTCAAGGCGAAGTTCGGCATCAAGGTCAACGAGCTGAAGCCCGACGCCGGATCCGGCGACGAGATCGAGGCGATCAAGGCCAACAAGGACAATCCCGGACCGCAGGCCCCGGACGTGGTCGACGTCGGGATCACCTTCGGCGACCCGGCCAAGACCGACAAGCTGATCCAGGCGTACAAGGTCGCGACCTGGGACACGATCGATCCGAAGCTCAAGGATCCCGACGGCTACTGGTACGGTGACTACTACAGCATCCTGACGTTCGAGACGAACACGTCCGCGACCAAGTCCCCCGCCGACTGGGCGGACCTGCTCGGGCCCGACTACAAGAACAAGGTCGCCCTGGCCGGTGACCCGCGTGCCTCCAGCCAGGCGTACAACGCCGTCTACGCGGCCGCGCTCGCGAACGGCGGCTCGCTCGACAACGCCCAGCCGGGCCTCGACTTCTTCAAGAAGCTCAACGACGCCGGCAACTTCGTCCCGACGATCGCCAAGCCGGGGACGATCGACACCGGCGTCACGCCGGTCACGATCCGCTGGGCGTACAACGCGCTGTCCCACAAGGACACCGCCAAGGGCAACCCGCCGATCGAGGTCGTCGTCCCGAAGGCCGGACGGTTCCTGGGTGTCTACGCCCAGGCGATCAGTGCCTACGCGCCGCATCCGAACGCCGCCAAGCTCTGGATGGAGTACCTCTACTCCGACGAGGGCCAGGCCGGCTGGCTGAAGGGCTACTGCCACACGACGCGTCTCGACGATCTGAAGGCTCGCAAGGTGTCGAGCGATCTGATCGCCAAGCTGCCGGACATCACCGGGGCCGTCTACCCGACTTCGGCCCAGGCCGCCAAGGCCAAGGACCTGATCACCAAGCAGTGGGACACCGTCGTCGGCGCCAACGTCAAGTAAGCCCGACCTGACACGCGTCCTGTGACCGAGATCGCCTCGGTGACCGCGGAGCGGGGTGTGCCACCGGCACGCCCCGCTCGACGCTTCCGGCCCGGAACGTGGGCCGGGCTCATCCCGTTCTTCGTCTTTGCCCTGCTGTTTCTCGGGCTGCCGATCGCATTCCTCGCGTTCGGCAGCATCGCCGACAACACGACCGGCGCCCCGACACTCGACAACTACGCCGCGCTGTCGACACCGCTCGTGGTCAACGCGTTCCAGACCAGCATCGAGGTCAGCCTCGTGACCGCGATCGTCGGCGGGATCTTCGGCTTCCTGCTCGCGGTGGCGGTCATCCTCGGGCGGCTGCCGCGGGTCCTGCGCAGCGCGCTGATGACCTTCTCCGGCGTGGCCTCCAACTTCGCCGGCATCCCCCTTGCGCTCGCCTTCATCTACACGCTGAGCGCCGAAGGGATGGTGACCCACCTGCTGCGCGGCGTCGGGCTCAACCTCGATTTCAAGATCTTCTCGAAGTTCGGCATCGAGATCGTCTACCTCTACTTCCAGTTCCCGCTGATGGTCCTGATCATCGCCCCGGCGATCGACGGCCTGAAGCCGGAATGGCGCGAGGCTGCCGAGAACATGGGCGCCTCGAGCGCGGACTACTGGCGGCGGGTCGCCCTGCCGATCCTCACGCCGACCCTCCTCGGCAGCATGATCCTGCTGTTCGGCAACTCGTTCGGAGCCCAGGCGACGGCGTACCAGCTCAGCGCCGGGCTGGTCCCGCTCGTGCCGCTCGCGATCGGCAACCAGATCAGCGGCGACGTCCTGCACAACGCCGGGCTCGGCTACTCGATGGCGATGGGCATGGTCGCGGTGATGGGCGTCTCGATCGTCGGCTACGCGTGGCTCCAGCGTCGAGCGGAGCGCTGGCTTCGATGACGGTCGCCTCGAACGAGAACCTCGCGACGGTCGCCGCGTCGGCGCGGCCCGCGGCGCCGCGGCGCCAGCGCGGCGCCCTGTGGGCGTGGGTCGTCTTCATCATCGGGGCCCTGTACTTCATCGTCCCGCTCATCGCCACGTTCGAGGTGTCGATGCGGTCGATCCCCCTGTTCTCCGCGTACACCAACGCGTTCGCCGACCCGGGCTTCTTCTCGAGCCTGCTCTATTCCTTCGTGATCGGCGTGATCACCGTGGTCCTGAGCATCGTGCTGATCGTGCCGACCGCCTTCTGGGTCCGGCTCCGGGCACCCCGACTGCGCCCGTTCGTGGAGTTCATCACGCTCCTGCCGTTCGTCGTCCCGCCGGTCGTCCTCGTCTTCGGCCTGATCAAGGCGTACAGCCGGCCGCCGCTGCCGCTCACCAACTCGGAGTTCGGGAGTGACGCGCTGCTCGTGTTCGCCTACGTCGTCCTGTCGCTGCCGTACATGTACCGGGCGGTCGACTCGGGCCTGCGCACGATCGACATCCGGTCCCTGACCGAGGCGGCCCAGAGCATGGGCGCGAGCTGGTTCACGATCCTTACCCGGATCATCCTGCCCAACCTCCGGGTGGCGCTCCTGTCGGGGGCGTTCCTCAGCCTGGCGATCGTCATCGGCGAGTACACGATCGCCTCGTACCTCGCCCGGCCCGCCTTCGGACCGTATCTCCAGCTGCTCGGCGCGAACCGGGCGTACGAACCTGCCGCCGTGTCCCTGATCAGCTTCGGGCTGACGTGGCTGGCGATGATCGCGATCGCCATGCTCGGTCGCGGCTCGCGGACCCGCATCCAGATCGGCGGGGCGCACTGAGCCATGGAGGCACCGAGTCGATGACGTTCCTCACCCTCAGCGGCGTCCAGAAGCAGTTCGGGACGACCTACGCGGTCCACGACTTCAACCTCTCGGCCGAGAAGGGCGAGTTCGTCTCCTTCCTCGGGCCGTCCGGCTGCGGCAAGACGACGACTCTCCGGATGATCGCGGGCTTCGAGCAGCCGACCGGCGGGACGATCACGGTCGGCGGAACGGACATCACCCATCGGCCGCCCAACCAGCGCAACATCGGGATGGTCTTCCAGTCCTACGCCCTGTTCCCGAACATGAACGTGGCCGACAACATCGGCTTCGGGATGAAGGTCCGGAAGCGGCCGACGGACCAGATCCGCAAGCGGGTCGAGGAGCTCCTCGGCCTGATCAACCTCCCGGACAAGGGCGGGCGGTTCCCGTACCAGCTGTCCGGCGGCCAGCAGCAGCGGGTCGCCCTCGCCCGGGCGCTTGCGGTCGAGCCGCAGGTGCTCCTCCTCGACGAGCCGCTCTCGGCGCTCGACGCCAAGATCCGGGTCGCGCTGCGCAAGGAGATCCGGGCGATCCAGCGCCAGTTCGGGATCACGACGGTCTACGTGACCCACGACCAGGAGGAGGCCCTCTCGCTGTCCGACCGGGTCGTCGTCATGAGCGAGGGCCGGATCGAGCAGATCGGTGCGCCGCCCGAGATCTACAACTTCCCGGCGACGCCGTTCGTGGCGTCGTTCGTCGGCACCCTGAACCTGATCCAGGCGAACGTGGTCGACGGTGCGTCGGCCCGATTGGGCCTCGAGGGCCAGGAGATCCGCGGGGCGCAACCGGGCGCGGCGACGGGCGCGCGGGTGACGGTCGCCCTGCGGCCCGAGGCGATCGAGCTCGGCGAGACCGGCGGCAGCAACCGGCTGCGCGGCACGGTCGAGGACGTCAGCTTCCTCGGCTCGATCGTCCGGACCCGGGTCCGGATCGGCGGGGACTCGGTGCTCTCGTTCGACCAGTTCAACGATCCGGGCCTGGCCGCGTCGGCCATCGGCGAGGAGGTCACGGTCTCGTTCTCCCCCGAGGCGACACTGATCCTCGAGGGCCGGGCGAGCGCCGATGCCGCGATCGAGCAGGCGATCGCCGAAGTCTGATGCGCGCCGGCGGCGTCCCGGCGGTCGGGAGTGCGGCCCGGAATGCGCCAGCGGCTGACGTGACGATCGCCCTCCACCCGGTGCTCGACGGGATCGATCTCGTCGTCTTCGACAAGGACGGCACGCTGATCTCGTTCGACGCGATGTGGGACGGCTGGGCCCGCGACCTCGGCACGCGCCTGGAACTCGCGACGCGTCGGCCGGTCGCCGGGGACGTGTTCACGACGATCGGGTTCGACCCGGTCGCCAACCGGATCCTGCCCGGCGGACCGCTCGCCCTCGGGACGATGGGCGAGCTCGAGGAGCTCGTCGGAGCCGTCCTGCGGCGCTGGTGCCCGAGCGTCAGCGCCGCCCGGAGGATCCTCGCGGAGGCGTGGTTCGAACCGGATCCAGTGGCGACCGCCGTGCCGCTCGCCGATCTGGGAGCGGTCTTCACGGCACTCCGCGACGCGGGCCGACGGATCGCCGTCGCGACGACCGACGACCGACGACCGACCGAGGCGACCCTCGCCGGCCTGGGCGTGAGCGCGTTCGTCGCAGACGTGGTGTGCGGCGACGACGACGGCCCGACGAAGCCCGATCCCGCGAGCCTCGCGGGCATCGGCCGGCGGCTGCGGATCGCCGCCGATCGGATCGCGATGGTCGGGGACACGCCGAGCGACCTGCGGATGGCCCGTGCCGCCGGAGCCCGGGCGATCGGGGTCGCCAGCGGGGTCGCGTCGGTCGCCGAGCTGGAGCCGGACGCGGACCTGGTCGTGGAGTCGATCGCGTCGCTGGTCGGGCCGTCGAGCGCCTGACGGGCGAGCCCTCATGGGACGCCCGAGCCCGGCAGTCGCGATCGCCGTACGATGACCGCCGATCGGGCCACCGCCCGCGGGCCAGCCGTCGCGTCGTGGCGGCTCTTCCCACGCCGAACCCTGGAGCCCGGACGTTGACCACCCGGCATCCCGCCCGCGCGCTCGTGGTCGCGCTCGCGATCGTCGTGAGCGTCGCTTCGGCGTGCGGCACGGACGCCTCGCCGCGGCCCTCCGGACGCCCGGCAGGGTCGGGGCCGGCCGGCTCGGGCGCGGTCGGGTCCGGCGGGCCGCGCGGATCGGCGGATCCGTTGAGCGACCTCGTCGCGGCCGCCGAGCAGGAGGGCAGCCTGACGACGATCGGGCTGTCCCACGACTGGTGCAACTACGGCGAGATCCTCAAGACGTTCGCGGCTCGCTACGCGATCACGATCACCGAGCTCAATCCCGATGCGACGTTCGGCGACCAGGTCGCCGCGCTCAAGGCGACAAAGGACAGCCCCGACGCGCCGGACGTGATCGACGTCGGCCTCGCGTTCGGGGCGCAGGCCAAGAACCTCCGGCTGCTCGCCCCGTTCAAGGTCTCGACGTGGGCCACGATCCCCGCCTCGGCCAAGGATCCTGACGGCGCCTGGTACGGCGACTACTACGGAGTCCTCGCGTTCGAGACGAACAAGGATCACGGCGTCACGCCTCCGACCGATTGGGCCGACCTGCTCGAGCCGTCTCACGCCGGTGAGGTCGCGCTCGCCGGCGACCCGCGGCTGTCCGCCCAGGCGATGGCGACCGTCTACGCCGCGGCCCTCGCCAACGGCGGTACGCTCGACAACGCGAAGCCCGGTCTCGACTTCTTCGCCAAGCTCCAGAAGGCCGGCAACCTCCTCCCGACGATCGCCACGCCGGACACCATCGACATCGGCGCGACGCCGATCACCATTCGCTGGACGTACAGCGCCCTCGCCCACCGCGACCGGACCGCGGGGAGCCCGGACATCGACGTCACGGTCCCGGCCAAGGGACGGCTCGGCGGCATCTTCGTGCAGGCGATCAGTGCGTACGCACCGCATCCGAACGCGGCCCGGCTGTGGATGGAGTTCCTCTACAGCGACGAGGGCCAGAACCTGTGGCTGAAGGGCAACTGCACCCCGATCCGGTTCGACGACCTGATGGCCCACGACGCGGTCCCGGCCGAGGTCCAGGCCAACCTGCCCGATGTCGCGGGAACCGTGTTCCCGAACCTGAAGCAGCTCAACGCGGCCTCCACGCTGATCGCCGACAGCTGGAACGCGGTCGTCGGCGCCGACATCAGGTAGCCGCCGGTGCGGCTCGTGGGCTGCCCGCCAATCCGGTCCGTCACCGATGCCATCGGTACCTGCGACGGTTGCCCGGTCACAGGCGGCCTCGAGCCTGCTGGACCATCGCCGGCCCACGCTCCGACACGCTCGCGCCGGCGGCCCGATCGAACGGGGCTCCAGCGGGCCCGGCATGACGGTTTTCCATCCAGGTTGAACAGAATCGAGCTGATTGGCGGGGTCGGGCGACCACCGACGTCAGTTCGACCGCCTGGAGGTGCCCGCCCACCGTCGTCAGGACCGTCGACTCGGGCGCGATCGGCGCCCGGTGGAGCGTCGGTGATCCCGATCAGGTCCGGATCGTCATCTTCCTGTTCGGTGTGGCTGGAAAGCTGCAGCGGCGCCGGTCGGGGCAGCGGGACGCACCCCGAATCGAAACGACCCCGTCGTTGACGGGGTCGTTCTGTCGGGTGTGGTTCGACGTGGCCGTTGCGATGGCCCTAGCGCCGCCCGCCCGTCAGGCGCAGGAGGAAGAAGAACAGGTTGATGAAGTCGAGGTACAGCCGGAGCGCTCCGATGACGGCGCCCTTCTCGACCGAGCCGGTCGCCGCCGCGATGTCGCCGGACTGGATCCGCTGGACGTCGTAGGCGGTGAGGGCCGTGAACAGCACGACGCCCACGATCGAGATGATCCACGACACCTGCGAGCTGTGGAGGAACAGGTTGAGGACGCTCGCCACGATCAACCCGACGAGACCCATGAACAGGATCCCGCCGAGGCTGGCCAGCGAGCGCTTCGTCGTCGCCCCGTAGATCGCGGCGGCGCCGAACATCGCCGATGCGCTCAGGAAGGCGACGGTGACCGAACCCGTCGTGTAGGCCTGGACGATCAGCCCGACCGTCAGACCGAGCGTTGCCGCGTAGACGAAGAACAGCCCCAACGCGAGGGTGGCGTTGATCCGCTGGATCGCGGCGCTGATCACGACCACGATCGCCAGCTGGCCGAAGAACAGCAGGAGGAAGTTGCGATAGGCGAAGTTCGTCAGGGTCGGTGAGCCCTGGACCACGGCGGCGACGCCCGCCGTCACCAGGAGCCCGGCGAACATCCAGCCGAACGCGTGGGTCAGAAGCTGCTGGGACAGCGCGGTCGCCGGCCGCACGCCGAGCTGGGACGGCGCTGAGCCGAAGTTGTTCATCATCGTTCGCTCCTTGTGACGGCTGCACGCCGACGATCCGGTCGTGATGGTGGCGCCGACCGCGCCTCCGCCTGCTCGGCCGCCCTCGCGAGCACCCACAGCAGATCGGCGAGACGGTTCAGGTACGGTAGCAAATGCGGACCGGGAATCAATCCCTCCGCACCGAGCCGGACCGCCCGCCGCTCGGCCCGCCGGACGATCGTCCGGGCCAGCTCGATCGCCGCGCTGACGACGGTCTCGCCGGGCACGACGAACTCGGTCGGCATGACGATGCTCGCCTCGGCGGCATGGAGCATGGTGTCGATCCGGGCGACCATCGGCGCCGTCACCCGGCTGACGCCGCCGACCTGGCGATCCCAGGCCGCGCGCTGGGTTGCCAGCTCGGCCGCCGCCACGAACAGATCGCGCTGGATCCCGAGGACGATGGCGCCGAGATCGCCCACCGCCAGCTCGAGCCCGGCGCCCTCGCGACCGAGCTCCGCCCGGGCCAGCCCGAGCGCGGCCACGGCCTCATCGATCGTGCCGTAGGCCTCGGTCCGCAGGTCGTCCTTGGCGATCCGCTCGCCGCCGAACAGGAGACCGGTCGTGCCGTCGTCGCCACGGCGCGTGGCCACGGCCGAGTCGAAGGGTGGAGTGGTGTCGGGGTCGGTCACCGCGAGCTCAGCCGGGAAGCGGCGCGATCACCACATCAGGCCGGCGTCGCGCGGGTCCCAGCGCTCGGCCAGCAGGGTCACCTTGACGTCGTGCTCGACGACCGATTCGGCCTGGTCCTTGACCTGCTGGATCATCGATCCGGCGTACGGGCAGAACGGGGTCGTGAGGATCATCTTGATCTCGGTCGAGTCGGTCCCGAGGATGATCTGCTTGATCAGCGCCAGCTCGACGACGTTCATCCCGATCTCGGGGTCGACGACGGCGCGCAGCGCGTCGAGGATCGCGAGCTCGGTCGCGCGGCGCTGCGGATCGAACGCGGCGCCGCCCGTCGAGTCGTCGGAGGCGTCCGGCGCGGGGTCGGACGCGGGGATCGGCGCCGCGGACGGCGCGTTCGGGTCGGTTCGTGTATCGGTCATCGGCCCGATCCTACCACCGAGCCTTCGAATCGCCCGTGCCGGGCCAGGTGCGCGGGCTGCCACGGCGACGGCTCAGGTGCCGGCGGCCGCCCCCGCGCCGGGCTTGATCACGATGCCCGTCCGGCGGTACTGCTCGGGCAGCCCGGCGGCCTCGGTCTCGTCGTAGCCGGGGCCGGCCAGCGAGCCGTCCGGCTCGAAGAACTCGGCATATCGGTCGCGATGGTCGGCGGCATACGTGTACGCCGCCGCGATCCCGACCCGCTTGAGCTCGGGGTGGTCCTTCATCAGCCGGGCGAGGTCGAAGCCGTTGCTGCGCAGCTCGAGGAGCTGGCGGACGGTCAGCCGCGAGCCGTAGCAGAAGGGCTCGCCGTTCATCACGAGCGGGTCGACCTGGACCCACTTGATCGTCATCGCTCAGGCGCCCTTGTAGATGGCCGCGAGGAGGCGGTTCCGCTTGCGTGCGTCGCCGGCGATCCGGCCGTGCCACTTGAACCGGGCGTTCATCGCGTCGATCGCCGCGTCGACCGGGCCCATGTCGGCCGGTGCGAGCGTCGCCCCGATCGCGGCCCGGACGCCCTCGTCGAGCGTGATCAGGTCGTTCATCGGGACCTTGCGCCGGCGATACGCCGGCGGCGTCGCCTCGGCGAAGGCGCGGGCCGGCTCGGGATCGCCGGCGGCGATCGCCTCGACGACCCGCTCGATCAGCACCGCGGCGTCGCGCAGGAGGCGACGGACCGCGTATTCGTCATGGCGCTCACGGATCGTGGGATCGCGATCGAGCGCGATCTCGAGGGCGCGCGCGGCGAGGCGGTCGCGCGCGGCGAGGACGCGCGCGGCGGCGGGCGGAAGGTCGGAGATGCGGTCGGTCGGCGGCAAACCGAGCGAGGGATGGCTCACGTCGGGCAGTCTAGCGCGCGGCCGGAGCCGGCGGCGCATCCGAGCCGCGCGGCTCGCGGCGGCGAGTCGATAGGATGGCCGGGTGACGACGCCCGCGAACGAGCCCGGCGATCGGCGACCGCTCCTGGACCGGCCGCCCGGCGATCGCTACGCGGTCCTGCCCTCGGCGACGGCCGAGCCGGCGGGCCGGCTGGACGCCATGCTCGTCCCGCTGGCGCTGATCCTTGGCGGCGCCGTCGCGTTCACGATCCTCGGCGGGATCGTCACGATCACCGCGGGCCTGGTGATTCTTGCCGCGTTCCTCGGCTGGCTGACGGGCCGCCTCGTCTCGCCGCCGGCGTCGGCCGCGGCCGTCGGCCTGCTCGTCGTCGTCGCCGGCTTCCTCGGGATCTGGCTGTTCGGCCGGCTCGAGGGCGGCGTCCTCGATCCGATCGCCTACCTGGGCGAGGTCGAGGGACCGGTCGTCGTCGTTCTCAGCCTGCTCTTCGGAGGCGGGCTCGCCGCCGCCGCATCCCGATGACGTGCCCGCCGCGATGACCGCGGGCGACAATTGCGCGGTCAGCCTCCGTCGCCCGATCGAAGACGACCAGCCACCCATCGCCGGGATGGTAGACGAGTGGTTCAGCGGACGGCGGGTGCGCCACCTGGTCGCACGGGCATGGTTCCGTCACTTCGCCTCGACCTCGTGGATCGCCGACGATCCTCGGGGCAAGCCGGCCGGCTTCATCATCGGCTATCGAAGTCCGGATCATCCCGGCGAAGCCGTCATCGTGCTGGTGGGCGTTCATCCCAACTGTCGCCGACGGGGAATCGGGCGGGCGCTCGTCGAGGCCTTCCTGACCGACGTGCACAAGGCCGGCGTGGCGACGGTGACGGCCCTGGCCTGGCCGGGCGAACCGCTGGCGGTCGCGTTCTTCCGGGCGGTCGCCTTCCGGCCCGACGACGGACCCGGAACGCAGAACCTCTACGGCACGCCGGGGATTCCCGACTACGACGGCATCGGCGAGGATCGAATCGTCTTCGTCCACCGCAGGCGGACGGGTGACGGACCTGGCGGCCCGG
>Ga0105249_10004030_pt1 | contig 12674 bp, 8 predicted proteins | sample KBSS44metaG_FD_81522 | JGI IMG/M metagenome (GOLD analysis project Ga0105249, IMG submission 81522) | Switchgrass rhizosphere microbial communities from Kellogg Biological Station, Michigan, USA - KBS S4-4 metaG | ecosystem: Host-associated > Plants > Roots > Rhizosphere > Soil | place... | reverse complement strand
GGTCTTGCGTGCCTTGGTGGCGTGCGGATGGTTTGGCATCCAGACCTGGATTGGAGGCGAGGCCATCAATGTTCTGCTGGCTACGGTATGGCCGGCGTGGAAAGCGGTGCCGCACGGCGCGGGCATATGTTTTATGGCGTTCTGGCTGATTAACCTGGCGGTGATCCTTAAAGGAATAGAGTACATACGATTTCTGCAGGGTATCAGCGCGCCCGTCCTGCTGGGAGTGGGTTTGCTGTTGCTGGGTTGGGCCTATGTGCAGGCGGGAGGCTTTGGACCGATGCTTTCCGCACCGTCGCGCTTCACCAGCTTTTCGGAATTTCTGAAGTTTCTGGTTCCCGCCTTGAACGCGACCGTGGGATTCTGGGCAACGGTTTCGCTGAATATTCCGGATTTTTCGCGCTTTGCCCGCAGCCAGAGGGCGCAGGTGATCGGTCAGGCGCTGGCGCTGCCCACCACCATGACGCTCTATTCGCTGGTGGGAGTGCTGGTGACTTCCGCCACCGTGGTGATTTACGGATCGGCGATCTGGGACCCGGTACAGCTTTTGAGCCGGTTTCATTCGCGGCTGGCGATTGTAGTATCGCTGATTGCGATCCTGCTGGCGACCTTGAACGTGAACATTGGCGCCAACGTGGTTTCTCCGGCCAATGATTTTTCCAACCTGTGGCCGCGCCAGATAAGTTTCAAGATGGGGGGCGTGATCACCTGCTTCATGGGCATCGCCATCATGCCCTGGAAGTTGCTGGACAACTACAAGACGTTCATCTTCGGATGGCTGGGGGGATATGCGGCGTTCCTGGGGCCGGTGGCGGGCATTATGATTTGCGACTACTGGATCATACGGAAACGGTGGTTGCTGGTGAATGATCTTTATCTTCGGGGCGGAGCGTACGAATATTCCCGCGGATTCAACTGGAAGGCCGTGGGCGCGCTGTTTCTCGGGGCGGCCGTGGCGCTGGTAGGGTTGGTGGTCCCAGCTTTGCGCTTCGCTTACGACTACTCCTGGTTTGTGGGTTTTGTGGTTTCGTTTGCCGCTTACTACGGGATGATGAGGAACGGGGCGGAATGAAAAAAACCAGTTGGCAGTGATCAGTTCCCGGTTCTCAGTCAGGACGCAAGTTTTCGAGACTCTGGGGGGCCTGGCGGAATCTTATAAGTATGGATACTAAGTCCAAAGTGCGGGTGGTGATTGTTGGAGGCGGCTTTGGCGGACTGCTGGCGGCACGCACGATAGCCGGAAACCCGGTTCAGGTTACGCTCATCGATCGCCAGAACTTTCATACTTTTCAGCCGCTGCTTTACCAGGTGGCAACCGCCGGATTGTCTCCGGGAGAAATTGCCGCGCCGATTCGCTGGATTCTGCGCCGCCGGCGGAACGTCGAAGTGCTGATGTCGGAAGTACAGGACTTCGATCTGTCGCGGAAAGTGGTGATGTTGCCGGATGGCGAAGTGGCGTACGACTACCTGATTGTGGCCTCGGGGGCGAGCCATGCCTACTTTGGACACGATGAGTGGGAGCCCTTTGCGCCCGGCCTGAAAACGATCGAGGATGCTCTGGAAATCCGGCGGCGGGTGCTGCTTGCGTTTGAGCTGGCGGAGCACCAGGCGGCCGGCGGGAAAGAGCAGGTGCAGCTGAATTTCGTGGTGGTCGGCGGCGGTCCCACGGGAGTGGAACTGGCGGGGACGCTGGCCGAGATTGCGCGCCGGGCGCTGGCCAATGAATTTCGCAGCATCGATCCGCGAAAAACCAGGATTGTGCTTCTGGAAGGTGGCCCCCGTATTCTGCCCGCCTATCCCGAAGATCTTTCGCGCAGCGCCGAAGAACAGCTGCGGAGGCTGGGCGTGGAGGTGCATACCTCGGCCATGGTGACGGAAATAGCGCCGGGCGCGGTGCAGATGGGGAAAACGCGCTGGCCGGCCGCGGTCATTCTCTGGGCGGCGGGAGTTGCGGCCTCGCCGCTGGGGAAAAAGCTGGGAGCGCCGGTGGACCGGGCCGGACGGGTGCTGGTGAATCCCGACCTCAGCCTGCCGGGACATCCGGAAGTTTTCGTGATTGGCGATCTTGCCGCACTCCAGGACGAACAGGGAAAGTGGCTGCCGGGGGTTGCGCCCGTCGCCATGCAGGAGGGCAAGGCCACGGCGCACAACATCGCGGCTGAATTGCGGGGCGAGCCACGCAAGAACTTTCATTACTTCAACAAGGGCAACCTGGCGACTATCGGGCGTGCGGCGGCGATCGCCGAGTTTGGAAAAATTCATATTTCAGGGTTCGTGGCCTGGCTGGCGTGGCTCTTCATTCACATCTTCTTTTTAATCGGATTCCGCAATCGCATTATCGTGCTGGTGCAGTGGGCATGGTCTTATTTCACCTACGAGCGTGGGGCACGCTTGATTACCGGGGACAAGCGCCTGCCGGGATGGGATGAATTGCGCGGGGAGGAAGCGGAAAAGAGCACCGCTGCGGATTGATAGGGCACCGGTGCCGGGTCGCGTTCCGCCCACCTTGAGGTAATGTGTGCCTGCGGGGGCAGGATGCCCCCGCGACAGCCGGCGGGACGCCGGCGCTACAATGGGCTTGACGGGTGTAGCGATGAGAATGCTTTCCGGTTGGCGAATGCTGTTGGTCGCAGTTTTGTTGTGCTTCCCCATTCCCTCTTCCGCCGAAGTGCTGAAGATTGTTGTTAACGACACGATTCATCCCATCACAGACGAGTACATCGGGCGGGCCCTGGCTGAGGCCGAACGCAATAAGGACCAGGCGTTGCTGATCGAGCTGAATACGCCGGGCGGACTGGTCGATTCAACGCGCGACATCATTGAGAAGATTCTGGCTTCGCCGGTGCCGGTGATCGTGTATGTGACCCCGAGCGGCAGCCGGGCGGCGTCGGCCGGATTCTTTATTCTGGAAAGCGCGGATGTCGCGGTGATGGCTCCCGGGACCAATACCGGCGCCGCCCATCCGGTCACGCTCGGCGGCGGCAAAGTGGATGACGTGATGAAGGAGAAGATGGAGAACGACGCCGCCGCGCTGATGCGTTCCGTGGTTTCCAAGCGCGGGCGCAACGTCGAGGTGGCCGAGAGCACGGTACGCCAGTCAAAGTCCTTTACGGATCAGGAGGCGCTTTCCCAGAAGTTGATCGATTACGTGGCGACCAGCGACCAGAACCTGCTGCAGCAGATGCAGGGGAAGACCATCAAGCGCTTCGACGGAAAGACTGTGACACTCAACCTGGAAGGCGAACAGATCCGGCGGTTTGATATGACGCTGAAGCAACGCATCCTCGCCTTCATCATGGATCCGAACATTGCGTTCATTCTTCTGGCGGTGGGCGCGCTGGCGCTCTATGCGGAGTTTAACCATCCGGGGGCCGTGGTGCCGGGGACGGTGGGCATCGTGTTCATCCTGCTGGCAGTTTTCGCGCTCAATCTCTTGCCTACACGTTTTGCGGCGGTGGTGCTGATCCTGGCGTCGTTTGCGTTGTTCGCGCTGGAAGCCAAATTTGCCACCCATGGAGTTCTGGCGATCGGCGGGATGGCCACCATGATTCTGGGCGGACTGCTGCTGGTGGACGCCCCTATTCCGGAGATGCGGGTTCACCTACTGACCGCTCTGGCGGTGAGTATTCCGCTGGGCGGGATTACGGTGTTCCTCATGAGCATTGCTCTGAAGGCGCGAGCGAACAAGGTCACGACCGGAGCGCAGGGACTGGTAGGAGAGGTGGGTATCGCGCAGACTTCTCTCTCGCCGCGCGGAAAGGTGTTCGTCCACGGCGAAATATGGGATGCCATGTCTGCCAGCGGCGTGCCGGCCGGACAGGCTGTAGTAGTCGTGGCGGTGGACGGATTGCAGTTGCGCGTAGAGCCGTCTGCGACAGCGGAGCGTAGTCCGGCCACAAGCATGGCCTGAGCTTATTCGGGAAACGCGCCTGAGTGAGGCCCTGAGAGCGATGTGAGAGCAAGTCCAAAGCCCCTGCTACCCGGCTGCGGATCGGCAACAGGGGTCCTTCGACTTCGCCGGATGTTTCGCAAGCGAAACCTCTGGCTTCGCTCGGATGACAGGTTTCCGGGAGCGGAGACTTTCAAATGTTGGCATCATATGAGGCACTCCCCTCTCCGGCGAGATGCCGTATGCTTAAAGAGGTTGCGGTATCACAGAGCATACCTGAGGTTCAGGCACGGAGGCTTTTCCCATGGGTCTTTCGTTCTCGGCCATCGTTACTATTGTTGTCGTTCTCTATCTCTTCAGCTCGATCAAGATCCTGGCCGAATACGAACGGGGCGTGATCTTCCGTCTGGGCCGCCTGCTGGGGCACGAAAAAGGGCCGGGCGTGATACTGGTGTTTGCTCCCATCGATCGCATGGTGCGCATTTCACTGCGTCAGGAAGCGATGGAAGTCCCGCCCCAGGACATCATTACGCGGGACAACGTCACTCTGAAGGTAAATGCCGTTATCTTTCTGCGGGTGATCGATCCCCGCAAGGCGGTGGTTGAAGTCTCCAACTACGTGTACCAGACCTCGCAGTTCGCGCAAACTACGTTGCGTTCCGTGCTGGGGGAACAGGAACTGGACGAACTGCTGGCCCACCGCGAAAAGATCAATTTGCGGTTGCAGAGCATCCTGGACACGCACACTGCGCCCTGGGGAGTGAAGGTGACAAATGTGGAAGTCAAGCAGGTGGACATGCCCGAGTCCATGCTGCGGGCCATGGCCAAGCAGGCCGAGGCGGAACGGGAAAAGCGTTCCAAGATCATTCACGCGGAGGGCGAATTCTCGGCGGCGCAGCGCCTGGTGGATGCCGCCGCCCTGCTGGCCAAGGAGCCGGTCAGCGTGCAGCTGAGGTATTTGCAGACGCTGACTGAAATCGGGGTGGAGAAAAACACGACGGTGGTCTTCCCGGTTCCGGTGGACTTTTTCTCCGGCATCCAGAAACTCCTGGGCAAACCGGATGGGGACAGCCCCAAGAGCTGAAGGTGCGGGGGTGGAGTGAAACATGGCGGCTTCTGAAGATACAGAGATCACGCTGGGCACGGGCAAGATGCTGGCCCTGTTCTTTGGACTGGTGGCGCTGTGCGCCGTGTTCTTCGGGATGGGATTCTCGCTGGGGAAAAATTCTGGTAAGACCAATGTCGAGTTGCAGGGGGGGACGGGCGGGTCTGCTGTGCGTCCCACAGCAGTCAAGGCTGCCGAGGCTCGCGCGCCCGCTGATCTCACGTTTTACAAGGCGGTCGAACAGAAAGATCCGCAGGCGGACTTGACGGGCAAGACGGCGGACACACCAGCAGGCAACGCCGCCAAGCCAGGATCGGCCGATGCTGATGCGCCTCCCGATCCCACTACCGTTACCGGGCAGAACAGTTATTTCGTACAGGTGGCGGCGGTCAGCAAACAGGAGGATGCCGCGGCCCTAGTGGATGCGCTCAAGAAAAAACAATACGCCGCCTTCGCCGCCAGTGCGGGTGGAGACAAGTTGTTCCATGTGCAGGTGGGACCGTTTTCCGACATCAAGGACGCCGAAAGCGCGCGCGGGCAGCTGGTGAAGGATGGGTACAATCCGATACTGAAGAAATAATTTACGAATTGCCGGATTTACGCATTTTAGAATTTAAATTCGACAATCCGACAATTCGTAAATCGATCAATCCCTACTGAATCTCTGCTCCTTCCAGGGATCTCCGTACATGTGGTAGCCGTTTTGCTCCCAGAATCCTGGGGTGTCGTGCTGGAGAAACTCCAGGCCGCGCACCCACTTCACTGACTTCCAGGCATATAAATGAGGAACGATGAGGCGCAGCGGGTAGCCGTGCTCGGCGGTGAGGGGCTCGCCATCGTGGTGAGTGGCGAGCAATACTTCTTCCCGGTCAAGGTCGGGCAAGGGCACATTGGCAGTGAATCCCTGTTCGGCATGGACCAGGACGTAGGCGGCTTCCGGCTTGGGATGGACGCGGGCCAGCAGTTCGCGGAAAGCTGCGCCGTCCCAGTGATTGTCGAAACGGCTCCATCGGGTCACACAATGGAAGTCGCTAGTGCGCTGGATTTTGGGGAGCGCGTTGAATTCTTTCCAGTTCAGCGTGAGCGGCGAATCAACCAGGCCGGTGACGCGGAAATCCCAGGTATCGGGATCAAACCTCGGCACTGAGCCGTAGTGCAGGACCGGCCATTTGAGCGTAAGCGACTGGCCCGGCGGCAGCAGGCCTTCGCTCTTCTTCAGTTTCTCGAGTTGCCGGCGATCGTTTCCTTCGAAGAGCAAGTGCGGACCTCGGGCTCAGACTTCGCAACCCCAGTTACAGGTTGACCTCATTCGCTAGCCGGAGACTTCGCTCTCTTGCAAGTCCGCATCGCGACTTCAGGCAGAGACCGAAGCATCATCGAACGGGTCGTCGGCAAGCTGTTCCCCCCAGTTCAGAATTCCCGTTGTGGGCCGCAAAGGGGTTTCGCAAGACTTATTCGTCTCCGAGTGTGACATCCATCACATGCCGGGAGGGCAGCTTGTCCTTAGGCTATACAACAACACTCGCATTCATGGTTGTGAATTTTATCTTGCGATCGGCAACATATGAGCCATCAGAGTTTTCCGTTGTTTCTTGCTGCTATTTTAATCGCAATCGATACCTCATTCGCCCAAGTAACGGTAAATATCTTCGGTGCAAGCACGCCCACCGTCGCGGACGGCGGCGATGCTCAATCGATCGTACTGGGGGTGAAGATGTTCTCCGACGTGCCCGGGCAAATCCTGGGGTGCAGTTTCTATAAGGCAGCGGCCAACACAGGAATTCACGTGGTGAACCTGTGGGATTCCGCGGGCAGGTTGCTCGCAACCCAAATAGCGACATCGGAAACAACTGAGGGAAGGCAACTAATTTTGTTCTCGCGCCCGATTTCAATCGCCGCAAACCAGGTCTTCACCTGCGGATATTTTGCGCCAAATGGGCATTTTTCCAATGACAAAAATACCTTTACGTCGCAGAAGAATGTTCCACCCCTGCACGTCCCCAGCAATGGTGGCGTGTTTGTGTATAGCGGACAGGCAACACAGTGGCCGGCGAGTACCTGGACGGCGAGCAACTATTGGGTCGATGTGTTGTTCGCACCAGCCGCCAAATCGCCACCCTGGATCAGTGGAACCAAGGTCAGCACAACCGGCAGCACGGCAAACATCAGTTGGGATACATCGGTACCATCAGATTCGCAAGTCGAATACGGTCCGACCATGGCCTATGGCAGCATTACTGCTTTGGCAGAGACGCTGGTTACCTCCCACTCAGCTGCAATCGATGGTTTGCCGGCAGGAACCACAAATCACTTCCGGGTACGATGCCGCGACTCAGACGCAGTGCTGGTCATTGGTCTCGACCACACCCTGGTTATGGCCCCGCCGGTAAGCGTCTCAATTTCTCCTGCAAATGTGACCGTCCTTTCGAACGCAACAGTGCAGTTCAAGGCGACGGTGGGCAACACTTCGAATCCCGCCGTGACATGGTCCGCAACAGGCGGGGCGGTCAATTCATCAGGCCTGTTCACTGCTCCTACAGTATGCGCTTCCATTTCGGTCACTGTGACTGCGACCAGCCAGGATGACGCGAGTAAGAGCGCGTCCGCTCTCGTGACCGTAAACACGGCGGTGCAGGCGCTTGCGGTGAATCCCACAAGCTTGAGCTTTGCCGGACCTCCCGAAACAAGCTATCTCACGCCGGCGGCGGTGAGCGTCACAAACGCCGGGGCTGGATCGCTTGGGTTCACGGGAGCAAGCAATCAGCCTTGGCTACTCCTCTCAGCCACTTCCGGAACAACGCCTTCCACGTTCCTAGTCAGGCCGTCAACCCTGGGGCTGCAACCCGGATCCTATCTTGGCCAGGTGACATTGCAAGGGGGAGCCGCAACCAAGGTTGTGACCGTCGCCCTTACCGTCACACCGGCAGGGACGCCACATTCGGTTGCCCTGTCGTGGAGGGGCAGTACCAACTCTCATGTTGTCAGCTACAGCTTGTACCGCTCGATCGTTCCTGGTGGTTCCTACGGCCTCGCCGCCAGTTCGATCGGCGGATTGACGTACATTGACCAAAGTGTGCAAGCGGGAACAACGTACTTTTACGTGGTCACTGCCATAGACGATCGCGGGCAAGAGAGTGGTTATTCGAATGAAACCAGGGTGGTAATTCCCTAGCGACGCGAGGTATGTATTGACAACCATCAATTTATCCTCTATGCCCTTATCATGAGTCATTCGGAGCAGGAACTGGATCGCATTTTGCATGCTATCGCGGATCCGACGCGGCGGCGGATTTTGCGGGCGCTTAAGGAACAGGGTGGGTGTTCGATTGGCAAGGACGTGGGGTTGTGCGCTTCGGACATCGAGCAGCGCATTCATCTTTCACAGCCGACTATTTCTCATCATATGGCGATTTTGACCAAGGCCGGGGTGGTCGAAGCCAAGAAGCTTGGGCTTTGGGTTTGGTACCGGCGGAATGAGGCGGTGTTGCGGGGGTTTGGGCGGTCGCTGCGGAAGAGCCTTTGATCTTCTAGCGCCGGCTGTCTGGGGGCATCGTTCGACTTCGCTCAGGACAAGCCTTGCGGCCGGGGGCGGGCAGGATGCCCGCCCGACAGCCGGCGAGACGCCGGCGCTACGAAAACAGGACCTGATGCGCGGTGCGCAGTCGCTTCCCTTTGCGAACTCGCCCCTTCGCGGGCGAGTCGCCCGCGACCACACCACATTACTTCTATTTTTTAAGTTTTAGCCGGCGACGGCGGACTGGGTTTTTTGCAGCAGGCGGCGGGCCTGGGATATCAGGTCGCCGACTTCGAAGGGTTTGACCAGGTACGGGATGTTGTTGTGGTGCAGGAAGTCGCGGATCTCGGGCTCCAGGGCGCTGGAGAAAGTAAACATCAGGTGCTTCTCCAGGCCGGGACGGTTTTCCGCGATCCAGCGATGCACGTCGGGTGCGTTCCATCCGTTGGCCATCTTGCCGTCAATGATCATGGCGTCGAATGATTCCTGCAGCAGTCTGGCTTTCACTTCGTCGCCGTTCATGAGGGTCACGACCCGGGCGCCGGCGCCGGCAAGGACGTCGCGTTCGAATTCGAGCACAGCCTCTTCGTCTTCGACCAGGAGGACGCTGCCCTCGATGACGGACTTTCGCGAAGAAGCGGGTAACACGGGTTCGGGAAGGCCGGCGCGGTCGTTGGCGGGCAGGCGCACTTCGATGATGGCGCCGCCATCTTCCCGGTTGCGCGCGGAAATGTCTCCGCCGTGTTCCTTGATGATGCCGTAACAGATGCTGAGTCCGAGGCCGGTGCCCTTGCCCACGCTCTTGGTGGTATAGAAGGGATCGAAGATGCGATTCGGTTCCTTGATGCCGGGCCCGGAGTCCTGAAATTCGGTGATAACAGTTCCCTCCTGGGTGTAAACCCGGACTTTAAGAGTGCCGACCCGGCCTGATTCCAGCATGGCGTCCACGCCGTTGTTGATGATGTTGAGAAACACCTGCTCGAGCTGGTGGGGATCGGCGGTGACCGGCGGAATTTCAGCCTCGATGTCGCGCTCCACTTTAATGTCGTTGACTTTGAGGTCGTAGTCGCGGAGCGCCAGGGTCTCGTCGAGCACCTTACAGATATCGACCTGCTCTTTTTGGGGCTTGCGCTGGCGGGCGAAGGACAACAGGTTCTGCACCACCCGGTGGGTGCGCTGCGCCTGCTTAAACAGCTTGCTGACGAAATCGGCCGCGCGTTCTCCCAGGCCTTCACTTTCGAGCAGCTGGGCGTAGCCGAGGATGGCAGTCAGCGGGTTGTTAAGTTCGTGGGCCACTCCGGCGATCAATTGTCCTACCGCCGACATCTTTTCGCTCTGCAGCAATTGTTCCTGGGCGCGGCGCAGGTCTTCGTAGGCGCGGCAGGTTTCCTCGTAGAGTCGGACTTTCTCGATGGTGGTGGACAATTGCCGGCCAATGGCCACCAGCAGGCTCTCGTCGTTGCTGGTGTACTCGCGGCTCTCGCGGCTGCTGATGCCCATGATGCCGATGGGCTTGTCTTTTCCCCACAGCAGGACCCATATCCAGGAGGCCAGGCCGTCGGCGCGAATGAATTCCGCGACCTGCGCGGGCAGGTGCGGCAGATAGTCGCTGGTGATGACTTCGGTGCGGGAACGGGTCACCAGTTCGCCGAAGCCCTCGGTAAACCTGATTTCGGAGAGGCGGGCGCGTTCGGCGCTGCGCTGGCCCCAACCGGCGCGGCGGCGGAAGGTGGTTTCGTCCAAATCGCAGAGGTAGATGGAACCGGTTTCGGCGCCCAGCAGGGTGATCACCTGGCGAAGCGTGAGGTTGAGAATTTCGTCGAGGTCGAAAGACTGGGTGGCGATGACCGCCATGGCATTCAAGGCATTGAGCTCGCGGTTGCGGCGGCGGATTTCATCCTCGGCGCGCTTCTTTTCGGTCATATCGAGCAGGAAGCCCTGGTAGCGCTCGATCTTGCCTTCGGCGTTGCGGGTGGCGAAACTGCTCTCCATGGCGGTGAGCAGGGTGCCGTCCTTGCGGCGCAGGGTGACTTCAAAGTTGCGAACGTAGTTGTGCAGTTCCACTTCGCGCCGGAAGACTTCACGCTGTTCGTGGGAAGCGTAGAGCTCGGTGTCAACGTTCAGGGCCAACACTTCCTCGCGGCTGCCGTGGCCGAGCATGCGAATGAAAGCGTCATTGCAATCGAGCAGTTTGCCTTCGGGAGTGGCCACGAAAACGCCTTCCTGCACCTGCTCAAACAATAAGCGGTATTTTTCTTCGGCGATGCGCCGGTCGGTGGTGTCGCGCACCACGTGAATGGTGCCTTTCTGCTTGCTTCCCTGCTCCACGTAAGAAGAGGTTGAGACCATGGAGAAGCCGCCAAAGCCGGGATCGGGGCCTTCGTGAAAACCCTCTTCGGGATGCCCGCAGTAGGGACAGCCTTTCCACTGCCCGCGATTGTGCGGCAGCACGGCTTCGCAGAGCTGGCCCACGACATCGGCGGGCGCCTGGTTCAAGCGTTCGAGCAGGGCATGGTTGGCCTTCATTACACGAAAATCGGAATCGTGAAGGAGGACCAGGTCATGGATGGAATCGAAGGTGTTGGTCCACTGGCGATGGGAGCGAAGAATCTGTTCCACCAGGCGGAGGTTTTCTACCGCCAGGCCCAACTGATGAGCGGTGGTGACGAGGAACTCCATTTCGTCCGGAGAGTAGCGCAGGCGGTGAGCGCCGCCCAGGGCCAGGGTGCCGATAACTGACTTCTTACCCAGCACAGGAACCATCACAACATGATGAAATCCTTCCTGCTTGAGATAGGGGCGGACGGTTTCAGGCGCAGCAGCGGTCACCAGCACGACCGGCACGGTGCCGCCGAGGGTGCGTTCAAAGTCGTCGTCCAGCGGGACGGAGAGGCGGTCCTGGAGAAAGCCCTTGGACAGGCCGATCTGCTGGGCAATGACCATGCGATCGCCCTCCACCAGGCGAAACCAGGCGGACTTGGCGTGCATGAGGCCTTTGAGTTCCTCGAGCGCGGTGGCCATGATGGGTCCGTGCTGCTGGGCCCGAGTAATGCTGCTGGTAAGTGAATTCACAACGCCCAGGCGGCGCATGTGTAATTTGTAATCATCGAAAACCAGCAACAGCATGCTCAACCCGGCCAGCAGGCTCACCATCAGATTGAACCCAGCCGGCAGGTGAGAATCAACGGGTTCCCATTGGAGGTGCAGCAAGAGCATGCTGATACTGAGCAGCCAGGGGCCTATTTCCCAGCGCGCCCAGCGGTAGCGAATGAGGCGATAGGCTGCGGTAATGGCAACGATCCGATAGGCCACTTCCAGGGCCACGCGCAGGGTAATCGACTGCGGCCAGAGCCAGATGCGGGCCACGCAGAAGCCCATTATGGTCAAGGTGATCAGAATCAGGGGCAGCAGGAGTCCGCGGGCGTGGGTATAGACGAAGATGGCGGCAGCGAACAGGCAGACCGCCAGGACAAACTCGGCTTGCGAAATCGCAATCAGATAGCTGGGGACGGGTCCGGCGACGTGATCCGCGAGGGTCCAGCGGGAAACGAAGTAGGCCAGCCACCCCAGGGTCCAGATCAGAAGATAGCGCTCACGAAAGGCGCGGAAGACCAGCAGGCTGGCGGCCAGCAGGAGCAGGGCCGCCGACTCCTGTGGGGACAGACCAGGGACAGTAATGTCCCTCACCGCAAGCCAGGTAGAGAAGGTCAATGGATTCATCGCAGCCAGGGGGATCCCGCGCTCCCTTCCTTAATAGCACGCTTCCCCGGAGGGCCAATGGGCTTTCCCTGACCTTCTGGTTACTTTCGGAATCTCGGAACTACGGTAGAATTGGCCGTAGCCTGAACAAAACCATGCCAGTTGACCGCATCCTGGTTGTCGATGACGAGGAGACGATCCGCGAGATTGTCTCGTCCATGCTGACTACGGCAGGCTACAAGTGCCGACAGGCCGGCTCCGGAATGGAGGCCCTGGCCCTGCTTGAATCCGGCGAGGAATTCGAGCTGATGCTGTCCGACCTAATGATGGCGAACCTGGATGGCATTGGTCTGCTCGAAAGAACCAAGGAACGCTTTCCGGAAATGCCGGTGGTGATGGTTACGGCGGTGCACGATATCTCGGTGGCCCTGGCCGCGATCCGCAATGGCGCCTATGACTACCTGCTG
>Ga0105249_10004029_pt1 | contig 12679 bp, 17 predicted proteins | sample KBSS44metaG_FD_81522 | JGI IMG/M metagenome (GOLD analysis project Ga0105249, IMG submission 81522) | Switchgrass rhizosphere microbial communities from Kellogg Biological Station, Michigan, USA - KBS S4-4 metaG | ecosystem: Host-associated > Plants > Roots > Rhizosphere > Soil | place... | reverse complement strand
GTTTTGACGGCCATGAAAAAGTCGTTGGCCGCGATGATCGGTACATGTGGGTGCGTGGCAATCGGTGCCCAGAATGCGGTGCGCCCCAGCGAAGAGGCGGGTTGTCGTGCATTGGCTCTCGGGGCCGGGGCCAACGCCCACAACAGCGTCCAGACCATGACGCTCGCCAGACAGCATAGTCCGATGATCGCCAACGCCCGCTTGGGCGCGGGCCGCGCTGGCTGCACATCCGGTTCGTCCTGATCGCTGCTGGGCATCCCGTCGGATAGCGTGAGGCGATATTCACCCTTCGGGATCCGCAGCCGCATGCCCGGTTTCTTGGCGTTGAAGCTGTCGAGCCGTTGGCGCAGGCGATAAATATGTGCCCGTACGGTCGAGTCCTGCGACGTGTCGAAATCCGGACTTTTGCCGAAGACGGCCATAGCGACTTCGATCTCCTTCGGTGCGCGCGGATCGGCTGACCGCTCGAGGAGATAATCCAACAATTGGATTAGCTTTGTCGCGCGACTTTCGGCCGCCAGAACTGCGCGGAATTCCTCAGCCTGGTCGGCGATCTGCTGCCTGATGTCGCTCTCAGCCGGATTCAATGCGACGGGACTTTTCAAGTGGCTGGCTGCTCCTGTCCTGACTGCCTATCCATATCCGCCCCGCTGTCAATGCGCCGCCGAGGCGAGGCGAACGCCGGAATGATGGGGTGGCGCAAAGGCGGACGTCCAGCGGTCTGGCATGGTGTGGCGGCGGGCGTTGCAGCCGTTCCCAAAGCCGTATCGAACGGTTTCGAACGTCACGCCTCGACGATCCGGGGTCTACCGCTGGTGGCGAACTATGCCGATCGAGAGGAGACATGAAGGATGTCGGTCCAGACGTTTGACGACTGGCTTTATGCCACGCCGTTGAGCACCAGCATTCGTGAGACCGGCTGGCTCATTCCCGCGGTGCAAAGCATTCACATCCTGGCGATCGCCATCGTCATCGGTTCGGCGCTCGTTTCCGATCTGCGCTTGGCGGGTGTCCTCGCGACGGACGAGGCGCCCTCGACGGTCGTGCGACGCTACTTGCCCTGGATGTGGAGCGCGTTGCTGGTGCTCCTTCTGACCGGCATCGTCATGATCCTGGCGGAGCCCGGGCGAACGCTGACCAACACGGTGTTTTGGACAAAGATGCTGCTGGTTCTGTCGGCTTTCACGCTCACCCTCTTCTTCCGAAAGCCGCTGCTGGATCCTCAGTTCCGTGCCGACCATCGCGGTTGGTGGCGCGCGACCAAACCGGCCGCATGGTCTTCGCTCGCGGTCTGGGTCGCGATCATCTTCTGCGGGCGCTGGATTGCGTACACCTGACCGACCGGCCGCCGACACGAACGATCACGCCTCAGGGGAGGGCTCCAATGGTCCTGGATACACTATTTCAGCGTCTGCATGAGACACAAGTTGCGTCGGCGATACGCGAAAATGCGAACGCATTTCCCTGGATTGAATCCATCCATGTGCTTGCCATAACGCTGGTATTCGGCACCATCGTTATCGTCGACCTGCGTATGCTGGGCTATGCTGCGCATCGGCGCGGCTTGCGCCGTCTTATCCTTGATATGCTTCCTTTCACATGGGCTGCCTTCGCGATTGCAGTGGTCACGGGCAGCTTGTTGTTCATCTCCAACGCCGTGACCTATGCGAACAATGTGCAGTTTCAATGGAAGATGCTCGTCATCCTCGCTGCAGGCATCAACATGGCAATCTTTCATATGACGGCCCATCGCCGGATAGCGGACTGGGACGAGGCGGTGCCGACGCCGTTGTCGGCCCGGCTATCGGGTGCGACGTCGCTTGCCCTGTGGATGGTTGTGATTGTCCTAGGCCGCTTTGTCGGCTTCACCCTGGCCCCTTTTTGAAACGCGCTCCCGAAATCACGGAGTTCGCCAAGGGCCGATTTCAGAGGAATTCTAGATGCGTCCTATCCTTCGACGCCAGCTTATGCTTGCAGGCGTCCTCGCCTTGGCCACGCCCGCAGCCGCCCATCATTCCTTTGCGATGTTCGATCAGACGAAGCTGGTCCAGCTGAAGGATGTCGTTGTGGATCGCTTCGAATGGAGCAATCCGCACTCGTTCGTGGTCGCGAAGGACGGGGCGACGGTCTACACCCTCGAGTGCAGCAGCCCCAACCTGATGATCCACCAGGGATGGAAGTATAACACGCTCCAAGCGGGTGATCGCATCGCCGTCAGCTTTTACCCGCTGCGCAATGGAAAGCCGGGAGGAATGTTGAAGATGGTGACCCTGCCCAATGGCAAGGACATCAGCGCGTGGTGAACGAAGCGGTTCGAAGCGGTCGTCGGTGGGGCAACGCCCCGCGCCGGGCAATTGCGATGCTTGCGCTGGCCTGCTTGGCCTCATGTCACTCGGAACCCGCGCGTGAATCGGCGGCGCGCCAGGTCGATTCCGCCTCGCCGCCGATCCAACCCGTCGCGTCCATTAAGGAATTGATGGATTCCGTCGTCGATCCCGCTGCCGACGGACTGTGGGGCGCGGTCGCGACCATCTCCACAACAAAGGGCGTGGAACGGCGTGAGCCTCGTACAGACGAGGAGTGGAAGGCAGTGCGTCGCCACGCGATCAGCCTGATCGAGGGCATGAACCTGGCGATGATGGAGGGACGCCACGCGGCGCCTTCCGGCTCCGCGCCTGGCCCGGGCGAATCGCGGCCCGAGGAGATCGACGCGGCGATCGCGGCGAACCGGCCGGAATTCAACCAGTTCGCCGATCTTGTCCGTGGTCGCGCGATCGAGGCGCTCCATGCAATCGACAAGAAGGATCCAAAGGCGCTGTTCAACGTGGGCAGCAAAATCGACAACGCCTGCGAAAGTTGCCACGTCACCTTCTGGTACCCCAATTCGCCTCGCCCGGCCACTTGAGCGCTGCTGCGCGGCGTGGACGGCACCTTTGCCGAGCGCGTGAGAAAAATCGGACAAGCGACCGAACGGCGCAGATCGGCGGATCCGGCGCCGCTTGCGATAGGGATAGTGATCTATGGACAATGTCGGTGTCAGAACATGGCGAGCGGCCCGCGCGATCACACAATCCGGACCGCTTGCGCTTGCGGCATCCGCGCTTGGCTGGGCGGCTCCCGCCGCAGCTTCTGAACCGGAGGTCGGCGTTTCTGCGGAACTTCCGGGCCCCGCGCCCTTCTCGATGCGGACGGCGGAGCAGCCCCACATCAAGATCGAGATCATCGCGAGCGGCCTGGCGCATGTCTACAGCCTCGCTTTCCTTCCAGGAGGCGACGCGCTCATCGTCGAACGTGGAGCGCGGCTGCGCCTGCTGCGCCAAGCGGCGGGAGCCAAGCCGCACCTCGTCCCGGAACCGATCGAAAATGTGCCCGACTATTCGAAGACCGCTCATGTGGATCCGAACGACGTTCTCGGCCTCCAGGACGTAAAGCCAGATCCCGATTTCGCCGCCAACCATGTGATCTACTTCACCTACAACCGGCCGGTCGGCTTTGACGCGGCCGCCAAGCGGATCACCGCCGCCACTGTGGTGGCGCGCGCCACGCTCGACGGCATGCGCCTGACCGGGATCAAGGATTTGCTAGTCGGCGAAGCGCATGTGGAGGTGGGCGCCTCCCGGCTCATGATCGGCAAGGGCGGGCAGCTTTTCGTCGCGGTCTGCGGTCTGAACAAGGGCGATGCCGAGGCGGCTCAGCGGTTGGACAATATTTATGGAAAGGTGCTGCGCATCGGCCTCGATGGCAGTGTGCCGCTGGATAATCCCTTTGTTTATGCCAAGGGCGCGCGGCCCGAAATCTGGACATATGGCCACCGCGACGTGCAGGGCTTGGCGATCGAACCTCGTTCGGGCCGATTGATTGCATCCGAACACGGGCCGCAGGGTGGAGACGAGATCAACGATTTGCTGCCCGGGCATAATTATGGCTGGCCGAACTCGACCTTTGGGACTGACTATGATGGTTCTCGCTTGCCATCCGCGCCGGTCGTCCCCGGCACCGAGGCGCCGATCATGATCTGGTCGCCGGGTATCGCGCCAAGCGGCAGTGTGTTTTACACGGGGAAGGCCATGCCCGGCTGGCGCAACAACCTGTTCGTCGCCAGCGCCCGGCGGGGAGAGATCAATGGCACGGGCGGGCTTGTCCGCGTGGTGTTCAACGACCGTCTCGAGGAAGTCCGGGAGGAGTTCCTGTTGGCCGACTTGCATCAGCGCTTCAAGGACGTGCGTCAGGGGCCCGACGGGCTGATTTATGCCGTGACCGACGAGGATCAAGCTGCTGTGCTAAGAATCGGGCCGGCTGCCAATCCGGTCGGTAACCTCCGCAGCCGAAATTCTGAGTGAGGACAGGATAGCCACGTCGTGGCGGATCGCGGGTGCCAGACCTCTCCCCTATGCCGCGGCCTGAAAGCACCGGACCACGAGAGGATCGAGGGCGATTGTCGCGGAGCAGGCGGCGCCGACAATATGCGCCGAAGTGGCGCGGTCTTTGCTCATGACCTTCCCTCGCCTGACCTATGTTGGGCTGGGCGGCGTCATTGCATGACGCTCGCCTCGGCCCGGGTGGCCGGCGCATATGTCCAGGCCGTGAGGCTAAAAGCGCCGACGCATGGCCAGACCATGTTCTCACACCCGGCGCCGCTCGCGCTCACCGCCGTTTCGAAACAACGCGATTATAATCTTCTTATAAGTCGCCCGGCGATTATCCTCCGCTGGTCATGGCCATGGCATCATCCCAAGGAGTGAAGTCATGAAACAGGATTGCGAAACCATTGATGTCGTCGAGCTCGGCTGCGTGAGCGCCGACACCGAGGGTACCAACTTCGTGTTCGAGGAATCCGAAGGCGGCATGCGCATTCATGCTGGCCTGTCCGACGACTGACATACCGGGCGCGCGTCCTGACCGGGGGCGCGCCCTAACCCGTTTGCCTGTTCATCCGAAATCGCAAGTCAGACCCGCTGCCCCTCCCCTTGCCGTTCGGGCGCCGCGACCGGCCGATACCATCTTAATCAAATAGTCGCGCTGCCCGGGTGGCCGCCGCGCATGTCCAGGCCGCAAGGCTAAAGGCGGCGGCGCGTGTCCAGACACGATTCTCACGCCCGGGACCAAGGCTCGCACAAACTAAGTCATTATAAGTGCATTATAATCTTCTTATAGTTTCGGCTGCCGTTAGGTTGGAGTCGTCATGGCCATGGCATCCCTCCAACGGAGATCAGTCATGAAGACGGAAATCGAAGCCAACGACGTCCTCGAACTCGGCAGCGTCAGCGTCGACGCCGAGGGCAATGCCGTCCCCAACGAGGACCAAGAGGGCGGTCAGCGCATCAAGCTTGGTCTGACCGACGACTGAAGGATGTGGCGCGCGCCTCGAGGGCGCGCGTCATTCGAAGGAGGCCTTATGCACCACCGTCTGCGTGACGGTCTGAGCTGGTGTCTGTACAATCAGCAGACCGTCTTCCTCGATTTGCCACGCGATCGCTACTTTCGCCTGGGCGCCGACGACGAGCAGGCATTCCAGCATTGGGCGAGGAGCGGGTCAATTGAGTGCGCCCGTGCACGACGTCTCGTCGAGGCCGGTGTCCTGACCTCGAGTGCCGCGCCTTCGCCATCGCGAGCCATGACTCAGGTCGAAACGCCGTCCGCCGATCTGTCGCAGGAAGCCTGTGGTGAAGCCCGGCTTATCGACATCGGCCGCAGCCTGCTTGCGCAGCGACGGGCGACGTCATTGATCCGGCGCGGGAAGCTTGCCTCCGCGGTCGCGGCCATCGGCGGCGAACCGAAACGCCGAAAGGCGCCGGGTCGCAATCCGGATGCGGCGGTACGTCGGATCGCTGCTGCTTTCGCATCGACCCCGCTTACCATGCGCAAGGCCAAGCAATGTCTGCCGCGCGCTTTGGCTGCAGCCGTTTTGTGCCGCGCAGCCGGCGCCGCTCCGACGCTTGTCTTCGGCGTTCAGCTTGAGCCCTTCGCAGCTCATTGCTGGCTGCAGTGGAATGACGCGGTGATCGTCGGCGATCTCGAACAGGCGCGGATGTTCGCTCCGATCCTGTCAGTGCCATGAGACCGCGCTATGTCATCATGCTTGGGCCCCGGCTGCCTTCAGCCGGTCTCGCATCGCAGCTGGGGCTGACGCTCGCCATCGACCGGCCCGATGTCTGCGCGCTGATTGCGGGGAATTGCCGATGCCATCGGCTGGATGATGGCTACGTAAACCTCGCGCCACGGCAGCGAACCGCCTCGAATTCGGCCGGTGAAGGTCGGCCGCACCCCCCAATATGCCTGTCGAGAGAGAGCAGGGCATCAGCTGCACGAACCCGCACTTCATCTGCGACGATCAGCTTTTGGGAATCCAACGTCGCTCCTGCTCCCCCCAGGTCGGAGCGTTTCCGGGCAATGGATCATGGCCGGCGCGAATTCCGTCGATCATCAGCGCCAGCAGGCGTTGGCGAATTTCAGCGGTCCGCCCCTTCGTCCCGAATTGGGGGAAGGCTATCGCTTCAAGCATCAGCCCCAGATCGATCAGGTTTAGCTCTGGGCGGAGGCGTCCTGAGCTTTGTGCGCGTTCGAGCAGGGCTTCGGCGACTTCCCGCAGGCGAATTGCCTGTTTCAGATGGACTTCAGTCGGCTTGAACGTGCCGGCCAGACGCCCGCTTAGCGAGTGCGTATCGCTGGCGACGATCCGATGCAGAAAGTTGCAAAAAGCGTCAAACCCGTCGCCGGGTTGCGCGAGCGCTGCCTCCGCCTCGGCGATGTAGACGCGCTGCCCCTCCGCGCACAACGAGGCAAGCAAGAACTCCTTGCTCGGGTACCGGCGGTAAAGTGCCGCCATCCCAACCCCCGCTTTTGCCGCGACGTCGGCAATTGGCGCTTTGGGATCGGCCACGAAAACCTCACGCGCCGCCTGCAAGATCAGTGCATCATTCGCGTTGGCTTCCCGTGTTCGCCCGCCAGCCTGTCTGGGCACGCTTTATTCCCTCCCCGCTTGACTCAAAATTTCCACTGGCATACGGAATAGATCATTCCGTTCTGATCGCTCAAGCGTTATGTGAAGGTCTGATCGTGATTGCATACTGCGCTCATTGCAACGCCCGCCGAACCGGCCTGCACGCGCGACCAGCAGGCAGGCAGGCAGGCAGGCATAGCTCGGCGCGTGAGCCATGCCACTGCGGCGCCTGAATGTACCCCCGCGCCGGTGGGAGCGTGGCCGCAAGAGGTGCGAAAATGGGCAGCCCCTGTCGGACGCGCCCGGAACTGCAACGAAAATAGACAGATAGAATTCATGCAGCAGTACCTGGATACCGGAAGTATATGGACCCAATCTGCCTGGAGAGAAAAAAATGAGTGGTGGGCAATATGCAGGGTTTCGGCTGGCGCTCGCGGGCCTCGCTTTATTCTTCTTTGGTCTGGGGCTCGGATTTGCGGTCACGGCTTACCCCGAAGCCAAGCCGCTTCTGGCCGCGCATGAAGCCGCGCTGGGCAGCGGGACATTCCTGATCTCGGTCGGAGCGATCTGGTCGCTCTACCTGACCTCGGCATCGCGGCTGCTGGTTCCAGCCGTCTGGCTGTCGCAATATGCGCTGACCATAACGATCGCGATGGACGGCTTCGCCGGCATGCACAAGATCGCCGGGCCCCTGATCGGCCTGTCGTGCATCGCGGTGACGCTCACGACCTTGCTGCTGATCGCCATGTTCTGGCGCGCGCTGCGGTCGATGCCGCAAGCCGCTTGAGCAGGGATATGCCAAGACGCCCCGCCGATATTCTGATCCTGGCCGTGATCCTGATCATCTTCGGCCTGGGCGAGGTCTGGGTCGGCGCGTTCGGAAATTATCTGGGAATCCTCGCAAGGAGCATTCCTCCGTCGGCGGCAACGGCGATCGTCGGCGCCTTCTATTGCATCGCCGGGTTGATGCTGCTTGTCACCCGTCGGGCCTGGGGCACGATCCTGAGCCTGGTCTTCATCGGCTGCGAAGCGTTGGGGCGGGTCTATCTGGTGGCGATCGGCATCGCGCCAAGCCATGGGCCGGATCTCACCAAGATCGTCATCGGCGGGCTGATCGCGATTGGCTTCATGGTCTACCTTGGCTGGCGCGGGTTCCGGACCGACCGGGGCGGACGCGGATCCGATGGCACGATCGGCTGAGCGGATTGCACCTTGGCATAGGAAAGGAAGATCATGGACTTCAAGCTTGAGTTGATCGCCGTGCCGGTCTCCGACCCCGATCGCGCCATCGCTTTCTACGTCGACAAGGTCGGTTTCCAGCTGGACCACGATCACACGGTCAATGACGATCTCCGCTTCGTGCAGCTGACGCCGCCCGGCTCCGCCTGCTCGATCGCGTTGGGGAAGGGTCTGGTCGATAGCGTGCCCGGATCGCTGCGCGGCCTGCAGCTCGTCGTGTCCGACATCCATCAGGCGCAGGTGGAACTGCGTGGCCGCGGCCTCGATGTGGGCGAGGTGCAGACCTTCCCGTGGGGCGCGTTCCTCTTCTTCAGCGATCCCGACGGCAATCGCTGGTCGGTGCAGCAGATCCCCGACCGCGGTGCGCCGGCGGCCAATCCGTAAGGCGGGTCTTTGGCCGCGCGCCGAGAGAAACCGCAAGCGAAGAGGATATGACGAGTGAGGATCGGTCTTCTGGGTGCCGGGCGCATGGCGGGAGCATTGGGCACGCGCTTCGCCGAAGCGGGCCATCACATCCGAGTTGGGGCGCGCGATGAGGGCAAGGCCGCCGCTTTGGCCGAACGCGTTGGATTAGGTGCGACAGGAGGTTCGCTGCGCGAGGCCGCGATGTTCGGTGAGGTTCTGCTTCTGGCCGTGAAGCGGGTCGCGATCGCCGAAGCGCTGCTGGCGAGCGGGGCCGAGGACGGGATCCTCGCCGGCAAGGTGCTGATCGACTGCAACAATCTGGGACCGGATCCCGAGGATGGGAGGTCGATCGCGGAGGAGATCGGAGCGATCGCAAAAGGCGCCCACGTGGTGAAGGCGTTCAATTGCTGCCATTTCGAAGTGTGGACGCTTGCGCAGCCGATCTTCGATGGCCGCGCGCTCGTGGTTCCGATCTGTGGCGATGATGCCGCCGCCAAAGCGAGTGTCGCGGAGCTGATTGGGCAACTTGGGTGCCGCCCGCTCGATGTGGGACCGCTTCGCAAGTCGCATCATCTCGAATATCTCGCCGCGATCGTGATCGGCCTGCTCTTCTCCGGTTTCGAACCGCACACGGTCTTCAACCTCGTCACCGCGACCGAATTCTAAGCAAATTATCGGAAGGTACACGGCGAAAGTCTTAGACAGAAAGGAGCTGACTCGATGCAATTGTTCAGAAGTTTGAAGATTCTGTGCCTCGTTGGCTGCGCGCTCGGCGCGACGATCGCAAGCGCTGGCGATCCTGTCGCAGGGGCATCGGGCAGCAAGTCGACAGGTGGCAGTGTCCACCCCTTCTGTATCAGTTGTCACGGACAGGGATAACGAGCCGTGCCTGCCCATTCGATCGGACCTCGCGTCCCCTGACAGCGCAGAATAGTCGGATGGTCCTCCGGGCTGCGGGGATGGGCGCCGCTCCCGGCTAGGCCCGTCGCGCCCGGCGGCAACCCCGGCGCTGCGCTCGGGGTGCTCCATTCCATTGCGCCCTGCCGGTGCCGCCGGTCGCCTTGCCGGTCCTCCCTGGTCGCTGCTGCCGCCCACCCCCGCGTCCGGGGGCCGTGTGGTTTTGGGGCAGCGTGGAGGCGATGATGTTATTGCTGACCAAGGCCTTGCGCCAAGCTCTGCTGGCGAATGGCGCGCATCGCGACGGGTTGGACCGTGATCCGGTTCCGGTCGTCAAATTCTTCCATCCGTGCGGGGCGGCGACGTGGCTCGCGAGCGAACTGGGTGCGGATGGCGACACCTTGTTCGGGCTCGCCGATCTCGGTTTCGGCTGCCCCGAGCTTGGCAGCTTCTCGCTTGCCGAGCTGGCCGGCGTGCGCTTGCCGTTCGGCCTGCGCATCGAGCGCGATCTGCATTTCTCGACCGCGCACCGCCTGTCCGAATGGGCGGAGGCGGCGCGCCGGGCGGGGTCGATTATGGGCGGCGAGCGGCTGCTTGGCCGGACCCCGACGAATGGGCTTTCCGATCCTTCGGGCGACTGAGGGCGGACAGGCGCAGCGGCCGCTTGCCGCCTTGGCCGGTCCGCTTAGCCTTGAGAGGGAAGAAGCGGACCGGCGCTCCAGACGGAGTGACGACCATGAAACTCGACTTCATCGCCATCGACAAGCTTTTCGTGGACAAGACCAACATGCGCGCGCGTCAGAAGCGCATCGACCTTTCGGACATTCTGCCGAGCATCCGTGCGCGCGGCGTGCTGCAGACGTTGCTCGTTCGGCCCGCCGAGGGCGAGCGCTTCGGCATCGTCGCGGGTGCGCGGCGCTTCGCCTGCGCGTCGCTTGTCGCGGAGGAACAGCAAGCGGCCGATCCTGCTGCCGAACCGATGCTTTTGCCGTGCGCAATACTCGATGACGGTGACGACGCCGCGGCCATCGAAGCCTCGATGCTCGAAAATATGGCGCGGCTCGAACCCGACGAGGTCAGCCAATGGGAGAGCTTCGTCCGACTGGTCAAGGAAGGGCGGACCCCGCAAGAGATCGGCCTGACCTTCGGCCTGCCCGATCTCACCGTGCGTCGCGTCCTCGCGCTCGGCAATCTGCTGCCGCGTATCCGTGACCTCTATCGCCGCGAGCAGATCGACGTGGCGAGCATCCGCCACCTGACCCTCGCCAGCAAGTCGCAGCAGCAGGCGTGGCTCGCGCTGCATGAAGATCCCGAGGCGCACTGCCCGACGGGCCACCGGCTCAAGGCGTGGCTGTTCGGCGGCAATGAAATCAACGCCGGGTTCGCGCTGTTCGACGTGGCGGCACGCGGGCTCGAAACCGTAACCGACCTGTTCGGCGAGACGGTCGTGTTCGCCGACATCGAGGCGTTCTGGGCCGCGCAGGATGCGGCCATCGCGGAGCGGCGCGACCTCTATCTCGCTGAGGGCTGGACCGATGTCGTGATCCTCCCGCGCGGTGATTATTTCGCGTCGTGGCAATATGAGAAGACCCCCAAACGAAAGGGCGGGCTGGTCTATGTCGAGGCGCGCGACACGGGCGAGGTGGCCTTCCATGAGGGTTATTTGAACCGGCGTGCGGCGCGTTCCGCGCGCCCTGAACCATCCGCCGCCAATCCGGTACGGCCCGAGGTCACCAGCAATTTGCAGACCTATATCGATCTGCACCGTCACGCCGCCGTCCGCGCCGTTCTCTGCGACGCGCCGGGCGTGGCGCTGCGGCTGATGGTCGCGCATGCGATTGTCGGCTCGCCTCTGTGGAGCGTGCGGGTCGAACCGCAGGCGGCGCGCAACGAAGCAGTGCGCGAGAGCGTCGAAACCTGTCTCAGCGAAACCGCATTCGACGGCTATCGCCGCGCCGCGCTCGACCTGCTCGGCATGGACGTCGAGCGGGGCACCGTCACCAGCATTCGCACCTATGACGATGGCGCGCTGGCGGGCTTGTTCCTGCAACTGCTCCGTCTGCCGGACCCCGACGTGATGGCGATCCTTGCGGTGGTGATGGGTGAAACCTTGGTCAGCGGCGGGGCTGCGGTCGAGGCGGTCGGCGCTGTTCTCGGCGTCCGCTTGGCCGATCATTGGCAGGCCGACTCGGTCCTGTTCGACCTGATCCGCGACAAGGAGGTGCTGCGCGGCATCGTCGGCGAGGTCGCGGGCGAGGCGGTCGCCACCGCCAACAGGGGCGAGAAAGCGAAGGCGCTCAGGCAGATCGTGCGGGACTGCCTCGCCGGAGCCAATGGCCGGGCCAAGGTCGAGAATTGGGTGCCGCGCTGGATGGCCTTCCCGCCCGCCGCCTACACGACGCGCGGCGGCGTCGGATCGGTCGCGGCGGCTGCCCGCGTCGCGGCGGTGATGCCGATGGCGCCGCCCGAAACGATTGCGGTCCCGGCCTTGCCGGCACCAGCCGATCCCGAAATACCGCTCGCGGCGTGACGGTTCGAGGGGCGGCGGGCAAGAGGGAAAGACCCCGCCGCCCCTCAGGAACCTGCTTCTATAACGGCCGCGCGCCGCTGCCTTTCAGGCCTCGGCGCGCGGATTTTTGTAGGCCGGTGGTGCTACCCACACAGTCGCTTGGATTCGGGTCGACCGTGAAGCCGCCGTCCGGATGCGCGGATCTGGGCGAACAACGATCTCAGAACTCATCGGCGAGAGATTGATATGATTGTTTACGCTGCTCGTGATCTGCCAGCATGTTTACAATCATCAATTCATCAAGCGCCCAAGTTTCTGCGAATGCATCGAGCGACGCCTTCACTTGCGGCGGCGAGCCCAGGATCAAGTGGTCCGGAACGGGCGGCGGCGCAGCGAGGGCGTCTTGCCAGGTCAACGCCTCGACAAGCCGCGGCACCCTGGACAGATCAAAGCTGCGGGTTTGCGACAGCATCAGGCGTAACGGCGCAGCCCACATATTCGCCTCAGCCAAGTCGCTCGCGGCAATGGCCCAGACCGCCGCCATCACATACGGTCGGTCATGGTCCGTCCTCTTTACGAAGCGCTCGCGGTACAGCTGGACGGCCGCTATTTCCTTCGAATTGATAAAGTCCGCAAAACAATATGGTAAGCCCCGTTCGGCGGCCCAGACTGCGGACGATGGCGACGAT
>Ga0105249_10004028_pt1 | contig 12679 bp, 10 predicted proteins | sample KBSS44metaG_FD_81522 | JGI IMG/M metagenome (GOLD analysis project Ga0105249, IMG submission 81522) | Switchgrass rhizosphere microbial communities from Kellogg Biological Station, Michigan, USA - KBS S4-4 metaG | ecosystem: Host-associated > Plants > Roots > Rhizosphere > Soil | place... | reverse complement strand
ACGACGCGCTCCGGCTGGAGTACGAGCGACGCAAGGACCAGCTGTACAAGGTGCCGGAGCAGGCGCAGGTCGGAGAGATCGTGATCCGGTTCGACTCGAAGGACCCGGAGAGCCGCTCGCACGCCGCGGCCCGGATCGAGGAGGCGCGCGCGAAGATCGCCTCCGGCACGCCGTTCGCCGACATCGCGAAGGAATACTCCGAAGGCAACGCCCGGGAGCGGGGCGGCGCGCTCGGCAGCGTCAGCAAGGGAGAGCTCGTCGCCGCGCTCGATGCCGCCGTCTTCGCCGATCCGCCGCAGGAATACCCGCCCCCGGTTCTCCTGCCTTCGTCCATGCACCTCTTCCACGTGACCGACCGCAAAGCCGCGGGCTATCGCCCGTTTGCGGAGGTCAAGGACGATCTGCGCGGAAAGATCGGCGACGACCTCTACGACAAGCGCTACGGCGAGTACATCCAGAAGCTCCGCCGCGACGCATTCATCAAGATCTACGAACCGGCGCTCGCGTCGGCGATCACGGAAGAGAAGAAACCCTCCTAGGCCGCGGCGGCGTGCTCGCCCGCACCGCTCTTCCTCCCTCTTTCTCCTTCGACGCGGTCGTGCGGTCGCACGGCTGGTACGACCTTCCGCCGTTTGCCTACGAGCGGGAAGCGGGCGTTCTCCGGACCCGGGTCGACTCCCGGGGAAAAGCCGCCGGAATCCGCTTCGAAATCCGCAACGGAAAGCTCGAGGCGCGGAGTAGCGGTCTCGATTTGCGGGCCCTTCGCGCCGTGACACGACGGGTGTTTTCGCTCGACCTCGACTTCGCCCGTGCGCACGAGTCGCTCGCCGCGGCGCCGGAGCTCGCGCGCGCTCTCGACCGGCGCGGCGCCCGGATGCTTCGCGCGCCCTCGCTCTTCGAGGACGCCGTCAAGATGCTCTTCACCACGAACTGCTCGTGGGCCGCGACGAGGGGGATGGTCGTTCGCCTGATCGCGCTCGCGGGTGCCGGCGGGCAGGCGTTTCCGACGCCCGACGCCGTCGCGAAGATTCCGACGGCAACGATCGCCAGCCGGGTTCGCTGCGGTTATCGCGCCGGAGCGCTGCGTCTCTTCGCGAAACGCGTCGCGACGGGGAAGCTCGATCTCGCCTCCTGGGAGGACCCGGAGCGTTCCTCCGAAGATCTTCGCGACGCGATCGTCGCGGAGCGCGGCTTCGGTCCGTACGCCGCGGAAGGACTCCTGCGGATCCTGGGCCGTCACGACTTCTTCGCGCTCGATTCATGGACCCGCCAGCAGTACCGGAAGCACTATCCGGGTCCCGCGAAGGCGACGGATCGGTCGATCCACCGGCGCTACGGTCGCTTCGGCGCGCACCGGGGCCTCGCGCTCTGGCTCGACATGACGCGGGAGTGGCACGAGTAGCCCTCCGCAGGGCACGAATCGCGGATCAACCACAGCCTGGAACTCTTCGGAAACGACGCCGGGAGAAGCTTGTCGCGTCGATATCGCCACCGCTGGGGCTTGCCGGGTCGTACGACCGCAACCTATGGGAATGCAAAGCAGTAGACGGCGAAACTCCGTGCCGAGCGGGCCGAGTGTTTTCGTTGCGCTCGCTTTACGCCCCTAATTTTTTTAGGGATTTCCTTTCCCTTGACTAACAAAGTTGGCGCTCCTAACATCGCGCGCAAGTGGCCCAATTAGGGTAAAAGTGGGAGAAAGTGGCAGCGATCTTCGGATCGGTGCGCGAATTTAACGATGGATCGCTTTCGCGGGAGCGCTCCGGCACGTGTCGACGAAAAGGGCCGGCTCAAGGTCCCCAACGTCTTCCGCGCCCAGATCGAAGAGGCCTTCGGCCCCGAGATTTTCGTCACGTCCATACAGGGAAAGAACGTCCTTCTCTATCCGCTCGCGATCTGGCGCGCTCTCGAGGAAAAGCTCGCGGCGCTTCCCGCCATGCACCGCGCGAAGAACAAGTTCCTGGAGCGCGTCAATTACTACGGACAGGACGCGTCGCTCGACGGTCAGGGCCGAATCCTCATTCCCCAGATCCTGCGGGACGCCGCGAAGCTCCCGGCGGACGTGGTCGTGACCGGGAACATCGATCACCTGGTCGTCTCCGACCGTGGCGCGCTCGCCGGTCGCCTCGCGACCGAGGACTTCACGCCCGAGGACTACGACGAGCTGTCGAAGGCTTTGTCGTGAGACGGAACACGGGACAAGGGACACGGGACACGAAAAGAGAGAAGAGAGACGCAAGACGTTGACAAGCCTCCACACACGCCGGTTCTCGTTCGCGAGGTCGTCGACCTTCTCGCGCCGCAACGCGGAGGGTTTTTCGTGGACGCGACGCTCGGCGCCGGGGGGCACGCCCGCGCTCTCCTCGAGGCCGGTCCGGGAATCCGGTTGCTCGGTCTCGATCGCGACCCCGACGCCGTCTCACTCGCTCGAGAACGCCTCGCGGATTTCGGAGATCGGGTCGAAGTCGTCCAGGCAAACTTCGGCGACCTCGCGGCTTCGCTCGAAGGCTACCCGGCCCCCGACGGCATTCTCGCGGACCTCGGGCTCTCCTCGATGCAGCTCGAGCGCGCCGAGCGGGGCTTCTCGTTCCGCCGCGACGGACCGCTCGACATGCGCATGTCCCGAACCGGCCGCTCCGCCGCCGACGTGGTGGCGAACGCTTCTTCCGAAGAACTGAGTCGAATTTTTTTCGAATACGGGGAGGAACGGATGGCGATCAAAATCGCGCGAGCGATCCTGGAAGAGCGGTCCCGGGGGCCGATCACGACGACCCGGCAGCTCTCCCGCATCGTCGCGGGGGTCAAGGGGGATCGGGAAAAGATCGATCCCGCCACGCGCGTCTTCCAGGCGCTGCGGATTGAGGTCAACGAAGAGCTGCAGTCTCTCTCGCGCTTCCTCGCCTATGCGGTGGAGAAGCTGAACGCGGGCGGACGTCTCTCGATCATTTCGTACCACTCGCTCGAAGATCGGATGGTCAAGGAGACGTTCCGCCGCGAGTCCGGGATCTGCCTCTGCCCGAAGAAGCTGCCGGTCTGCGTCTGCGGCGCCCGTCGCGCACTCGTCGTGCTGACGCGCCGCCCGATCCGCCCCTCGGATGCCGAAGTTGCCGCGAACCCGCGGTCGCGCAGCGCGCGACTGCGCGGGGCGCAGAAAGTCACACCGGAGCAGGCCACGATTTGAGCACCGCTGCCTACGTCCAGTCGAAGCGCGTCGAAAATCTGCACCTGACGCGGGAGCGGGATCGCCGGCGCGGCCGGGAGCTCGCGACGCTCCTGCTCGCGGGGCTTCCCGTTGCGTGCGCGCTTCTCGGCTGGGTGGCCCTCCACGTCGAAACCGTGCGGGTCGGTTACGTTCGGGGCGCTCTCGCGCGAAAGCACGACGAGCTCTTCGAGGAGAACCGGCGGCTCCGCGCGGAGCTCGCGCGCGCGTCTGCGCCCGAACGGGTCCAGGCCGTCGCGGGACGGAAAGGCCTCGCGCCCCCCCGCCCCGGACAGATCCAGTACGTCGAACCTCGGAAGGAAAGGGGAGTCCGGTGAACTTCGTGCGTCTCGCCCGCGTGCGCTTCCTCGTGATCGTTCTTCTCCTCTGGTCCGCGGTCGTGGTCGCACGGCTCGCGGAACTTCAGCTCGCGCACGGCGGCCGCTATCGAGCCCGGGCCCAGCGCCAGCAGGAACGAAGAATCGAGATCTCGCCGCAGCGCGGGTCGATCTTCGACCGCGAGGGCCGGCCGCTCGCCGTCTCCGCCGAGGCGTCCTCGATCTACGCGATCCCGGACGAGATCCAGCGCCCCGAGGAGGCCGCTCGGGCGCTCGCTCCCCACCTCCGGATGCCGCCGGCGGCCCTCCTCGCGCGTCTCACGCAGAAGAAGGGATTCGTGTGGGTCGCGAGAAAGGTCGACCGCGCCGCCGCCGCCGGAGTCCGCGCCGCGAAGGTCGCTGGAATCCACCTCGTCGCGGAGACCAAGCGCTTCTATCCGAAAGGAAGCCTCGCGGCGAACGTGCTCGGCTACGTCGGCACGGACGATCGCGGCCTGGGGGGCCTCGAGCACTTCTACGACGGGGCGATCCGCGGCAAGCCGGGTGAGATCGTGGCGCTGACGGACGCGCGCCGCTCGACCTACGGCGAGGCCGAAACGCCCAACGGAAAGCTGGCCGAGGAGGGCGATTCCCTCTTCATCTCGCTCGACTCCGGGATCCAGTTCGCGGCGGAGCGCGAGCTCGCGGCGGCCGTCGCCGAGGCGCAGGCCCGCTCCGGAACGCTCATTCTCCTCGACCCCTCGAACGGCGAGATCCTCGCGATGGCGACCGCGCCGAGCTTCGATCCCAACGACTACGGCCACTACCCGTCGGAGACGCGCCGCAACCGGGCGATTGCCGACGCCTACGAGCCCGGGTCGACGTTCAAGATCGTGACGGGAGCGGTGGCGCTCGAGAACGCCGTCGTGACGCTCGACGAGACGATCGACACGGGAGACGGAAAGATCCGCGTCGGCAACACGACGATCTCCGAACACGATGGAAAAGCGTACGGCGCGCTGACGCTCGCGGGCGTCTTCGAGCACTCCTCCAACGTCGGAATCATCCGCGTCGGACTGCGGCTCGGGCCGCAGCGCCTGTGGAAGGGCGCCACCGCGCTCGGCGTCGGCCGCGCGACCGGTGTCGACCTGCCCGGCGAGAACTCCGGCATCTTCCGCCGGCCGGAACGCTGGTCGATGCTGTCGAACGCGACGATCTCGATGGGGCAGGAAGTCTCCGTGACGCCGCTCCAGCTGGTGCGCGCGGCGGCCGCGATCGCCAACGGCGGCCGTCTCGTGCGGCCGAGACTCGTGAAGCGGATCGTGCATCCCGACGGCCGCGTCGACGTCATCGTTCCGCCGCCGCCCGAGCGCATCCTCTCGGAGGCCACGGCGCGGACGGTCCGCGACCTGCTGGTCGGCGCCGTCGAGCGCGGCACCGGAAAGAAAGCGGTGATCCCGGGTTTCGTCGTCGCCGGCAAAACCGGCACGGCCCAGAAGGCCGGGGTCGGCGGCTACCAGCCCGGAAAATACGTGTCGTCGTTCGTGGGGTTCGCTCCCAGCGACAACCCGAAAATCGTCGGGCTCGTGCTGATCGAAGAGCCGCACGGCCGGTACTACGGCGGCGACATCGCCGCGCCCGTGTTCTCCCGCGTCGTTTCGCAGGCCCTCGGAATCCTCCGTGTCGCGCCGGAGGAGCAGAGGCTCCCGGAGTCGCTCCTCGCGTCGAGCTCGGTCGAACCCATCCACTATCCCGCGGGTGTCGTGCCGGTCTCGGTCCGCTCGACCCCGCTGTCGATCCCGTCCGTCTTCCCGGAGACGGCGCCGGAGTCCCCGGCCGCCGGACCCGACGGCGCGCCGTCCGCGCTGGGTCTCTCGGCACGTCAGGCGCTGGCGCTCTTCGCGCGCCGCGGTCTCGTCGCGCGGATCGAAGGCTCCGGATTCGTGGTCTCGCAGCAGCCGTTGCCGGGCGCCCGCGTGCGCGCCGGAACCACCTGCCTTCTTCGTCTTTCCGAACCCGCCGCGCCGGCTTCGGGACTCGAGCGCCGGGCGGAGGAGATCAACTCACCGCCGCCGGCTCCGTGAAGCTGGTGGAGCTCCTGTCGGCGCTGCCGGATTTTCGCGTCTCTCCCGCCCTTCGCGACCTCGAAGTCACCGGAGTCTCCCAGGACTCGCGGACCGTCGCGAGGGGCGACGTTTTCGTCGCGATCCGCGGAGGGAAGGCGGACGGGTGGACGCACGCGGGCGAGGCCGCGGCCCGCGGAGCGGCGGCCGTGATCTCGGAGCAGCCGGCGCCGCCCGGCTTTCCGGCGCCCACCCCGTGGCTCCGCGTCGCGTCCGCGCGCCGGGCGCTCGGCCTGCTGGCCGCCCGCATCGCCGGTGATCCCGCCGAAAAGCTGGTCCTGGCCGGCGTGACCGGCACGAACGGGAAGACCACCACGGCCATGCTCCTCGAGTCGCAGCTCGCACGCCGTTACGGCCGGGCCGGCTTCGTCGGAACCGTCGCGTATCGCACCGGCCGGCGGGAGATCCCGGCGTCGCAGACGACCCCCGAGGCTCCGCTCCTGCAGCAGCTCCTGTCCGAGATGGTGGACGCCGGCGTTCGCGCCGCGGCGATGGAGGTCTCGTCTCACTCCCTCGCCCTCGACCGCGTGGCCGGCTGCCGCTTCGACGTCGCCGTCTTCACGAACCTGACCCAGGACCACCTCGACTTCCACGGCGACCTCGAGACGTACTTCGGCGCCAAGAAGAGGCTCTTCGAGCTGCGCAAGCCGGGGGCACCGGCCGTGGTCAATGCGGACGACGCGTTCGGCCGGCGGATCCTGCAGCAAACGCCGGCGCCGGTCGTCTCGTGGTCCGTGGCGGGCGCGCCCGCCGACGTGCGGGCGGAGAATGTCCGGTGCGACCTCTCCGGCATCGAGCTCGACGTCGTCCACCCCGGCGGACGCTTCCGGATCTCTTCCCCGCTCGTGGGCCGGTTCAACGTCGATAATCTGACGGGCGCCGCGGCGGCCGGCCTGTCCCTCGGCCTGAGCGAGGCAGAGGTCACCGCGGGAATCGCGGCCGTCGCCCGGGTTCCGGGACGGCTCGAGCGCGTGGAGGCGGGACAGCCGTATCCGATCGTCGTGGACTATGCGCACACGGAGGACGCTCTCCGGAGGCTCCTGCTCGCGGTGCGCGATCTGACGGACAAGAAGATCGTGCTCGTGTTCGGCTGTGGGGGAGATCGCGACGCGGGGAAGCGCGCTCCGATGGGCCGGGTCGCGGGCAGGCTCGCGGACATCGCGATCGCGACGTCCGACAATCCGCGATCCGAGGATCCCGACGCGATCCTCGCGCAGGTCGAGGTCGGGCTGGCGGCTTCGGGCGCTACGAAATACCTGAAGATCGCGGACCGCCGCGAGGCGATCCGGACGGCGATCGACCTCGCCAACTCCGGCACGATCGTCGTCATCGCCGGCAAGGGGCACGAGCGCGTTCAGGTCATCGGCAACGAATCGATTCCCTTCGATGATCGCGAGGTCGCCGCGGAGTTCGCGTCGCGGCGCTCGACCGACCGCGGCTGACCCCATGAGATTCCACCTCTCCGACGTCGCCGCGGCGGCGGGCTCGTCCCTGCCGGCCGGCTCAACGGACGTCGAGCTGTCCGGGGTCGCCGTCGATTCCCGCGCGGTCTCGACCGGATCTCTCTTCGTCGCGATCCGGGGAGCGCGGGTTGACGGGATCGACTTCGCGGGCGACGCCGTCGCCCGCGGGGCGCGCGCGATCCTGGCGAGCCGGGTTCCCCCGATGGTTCCGGAGCGGTTTCCGGTGGTGGTCGCTCCGGAGCCTTCCGAGGCTCTGACCGCGCTCGCCGCGGCCCTCCGCCGCCGCGCCGGCTTCCGGCTGGCCGCGATCACGGGCTCGTCGGGTAAGACGACGACGAAGGAGTTCACGGCGGCGATCCTTTCCCGGCGCGCGACCGTCGAGAAGACCCCGGGCAACCAGAACAGCGCGCTCGGCTTTCCGATGTCGATCGCGAACCTCCCGCGCGTCCCGGAGTGGATGGTCGGGGAAATGGGGATGAGCGCGAAGGGGGAGCTGTCCCGGCTGTCGCGTGCGTTCACCCCCGAGATCGCCGCGATCACGAACGTGGCGCCCGCGCACCTGGCCAACTTCGAGTCGATCGACCAGGTCGCCGAGGCGAAGGCCGAGATCCTGGAGGGTCTCCGACCGGACGGAACCTTCGTCGCGAACGCCGACGACTCGCGGGTCGCGGCGATCGCTGACCGATGGCGCGGCCGGGTGATTCGGTTCGCCCGCTCCGCCGCGGCGGACGTGACCGCGGACCGCTTCGAGACGCTCGAGACGGGAACGCGATTCCGGCTGCGCGCGCCGTCCGGCGAGACCGCCGTGACGCTTCCGCTGCCCGGGACGCACCAGGCGGTGAACTTCCTCGCCGCCTCCGCGGTCGCGCTGGCGGCGGGAGCGACCCTCGAGGACTGCGCGGCGGCGGCTCCGGGCCTGGGCCCGTCTCCCCACCGGGGGGAATTCCGCCGCCACGCGTCGGGCGCGCTCCTCTACGACGACTCCTATAACGCGAACCCGGTCTCGCTCCGCGCCGCGCTCGACACGCTCGCGGGTCTCTCCGCGACGCGGCGCATCGCGGTGCTGGGCGACATGCGTGAGCTCGGCGCCGACGAAGAGAGCTGGCATCGGAATCTCGGCCGCTACGCGGCGGCGCACGCGGATCGCCTCGTCTGCGTGGGATCTCTCGCGCGCTCCCTGGGCGAGGGAGCCGTGACCTCCGGCTTTTCCCGCGAGGCCGTCGACTTCGTGGACTCCCCCGAGGAGGCCGTTTCGCTCCTCGAACGATTGCTCCGGCCCGGCGACGCCGTGCTGTTCAAGGGGTCGCGCGCCGTGGGACTCGACCGGGCGGTGGAAGCGTTGGCGGGCACGTCCGCGCCGGTGCACTGAATGCTCTACCGCTGGCTCTATCCGCTCGCGAAGTTCTTTCCGGCGTTCAACGTCTTCCGGTACATCACGTTTCGCACGGCGATGGCTGCGGTCACAGCCCTCCTGCTCGCGCTCGCACTCGGCGGGCCGACGATCCGGTTACTCAAGCGCCGCCAGATCGGGCAGTCGGTTCGCGAGGACGGTCCGCGGTCCCACCTCTCGAAGGCCGGCACGCCGACGATGGGAGGGATCCTCATCCTCCTCGCGGTCATCTCGGCGACGCTCCTCTGGATGGACCTGCGCAACCGGCTCGTGTGGATCGCTCTCGGGACGCTCGCCGGATTCGGACTCGTGGGGTTCGCCGACGACTTCGTCAAGTTCACGCGGCGGCGGAGCCTGGGATTGACCGGACGGGGCAAGCTCATCCCGCAGTTCCTGGTGGCGTTCGGCGCTGCCTGGGCGATCGAGCACTGGGCTACTGCCGGCACTTTCTCGACGATCGTGACCTTCCCCTTCTTCAAGCGGCTCGTGATCGACCTCGGCGCCGTTTACATCCCGTTCGTCGCGCTCGTCCTCGTCGGCGCATCGAACGCGGTCAACCTGACCGACGGTCTCGACGGCCTCGCGATCGGCGTGTTCGGGGTGGCGGCCGGGACGTACGCGCTCCTCGCCTACGTCAGCGGCAACGCGGTCGCCGCGCGTTACCTCCAGATCGCGTTCGTGCCGCAGGCCGGAGAGCTCTCCGTGTTCTGCGGAGCCCTCGTCGGCGCGTCGCTCGGATTCCTCTGGTACAACTCGCATCCGGCGGACGTCTTCATGGGCGACGTCGGGGCGCTCCCGCTCGGCGCCGGGCTCGCGGCCGTCGCGGTCATGGTCAAACAGGAGATCCTGCTGGCGATCGTCGGAGGCGTCTTCGTCCTGGAGGCGCTGTCGGTCATCCTGCAGGTGGCCTCGTTCAAGTCGACGGGAAAGCGGATCTTCCGGATGGCGCCGCTGCACCATCACTTCGAGCTCGCCGGCTGGCCCGAGTCCCGCGTCATCGTCCGCTTCTGGATCCTGTCGATCCTCTTCGCGGTGCTGGCGCTTTCGACCCTGAAACTGCGATGAGCGCGGCCACGGCTCAGACGGCGACTCTTCCGGCGCGCGTCGCCGTGCTCGGCTTCGCGCGGAGCGGTCGGGCTCTCACCGAAGCTCTGGTCGGACGGGGCGTCGGGGTCTCGGTCGCCGACGACCGGCCGGAGAGCGCGTTCCCGGAGGTCGCGGAGTTTCGCCGGCGCGGCGTCGGGTTCTCTTTCGGTCCGGACGCGGACCGATCCCGGCTCCTGGACGGCGCGGGGTGGCTCGCCCTTTCTCCCGGAGTGCCCCCGACCCACCCGGCGGTCATGGCTGCCCGGCGGCGGGGGATTCCGGTCCTGTCCGAAATCGAGATCGCCTGGCGGATCGCGGAGGGCGAGGCCCGCGGCCGCAACCGCTGGGTCGCGATCACCGGCACCAACGGCAAGTCGACCACGACCGCCTGGATCGCGGAGATGCTGCGCGCGGCCGACCGCCCGGTCGCCCTCGCCGGCAACATCGGCGCGCCGCTTTCCGGATTTCTGGGTGACTCGACCCCGCGCGACTTCGTCTGCGAGGTCTCGTCGTTTCAGCTCGAGGGGATCGAGCGCTTCCGCCCGGACGTCGCGGTCCTGACGAACGTGACTCCCGATCACCTCGACCGTTACGACAACTTCGAGGACTACGCGGCCGCGAAGGAGCGCGTCTTCGAGAACCAGCGCGACGAGGACTTCGCGGTCGTCAACGCGGACGACCCGGTCGCGAGCGGCGTCCGGACCCGTGCGCGGCGCGTTCCGTTCTCGCGGCTCGCCGCGGCGCCCGGTGGAACGTGGTTCGAGAACGGAAGGATCGTCTCGGAGGCGCGGGGAAAGAAGCGCGACGTGATCGCCGCCGGGAAGCTGTCTCTGCCCGGCGCGCACAACCTGGAGAATGCGCTCGCCGCGGTCGCCGCGGCGGACTGTCTCGATGCTCCGCCCGCCGCCATCGAGAGCGCGCTCGCGGGCTTCCGGGGACTGGCCCACCGGACGGAGCTCGTCGTCGAGGCGGGCGGCGTGAAGTGGGTCGACGACTCCAAGGGGACGAACGTGGACGCGACGTTGAAGTCGCTCGAGGGACATCCGGCCGCGAGCGTGGTCCTCATCCTCGGCGGACGGGACAAGCACGGCGAATTCGGGAAGCTCGCGGCGCCCGTCTCGAAGACGGTGCGGACGGTTCTCACGATCGGCGAGGCGGCGCGCTCGATCGAGGCCGCCCTCGCCGGGACCGCTCCGATCGAGAGCTGTGGAACCATGGAGGCCGCGGTCGCGCGCGCGGCGGAGCTCGCGCGGCCCGGGGACACGGTGCTCCTCTCGCCGGCGTGCGCCTCCTTCGACCAGTACGCGAACTTCGAGGAGCGGGGAAAGCACTTCGCCGCGCTCGTCAAACGTCAAACGTCAAACGTCAAACGGGAAGAGTAGGAGCGCAAACCCCGTGACCGGTCGTTTTACGTTTTACGTTTTGCGTTTTACGCGGAAACATGGCTCGTAAGCTCGCGACCGACAAGGTCCTGTTCGCGGCGCTCGTCGCGCTGTCGCTCTTCGGCTGCGTCATGATCTACAGCGCGTCCGCGGTGTCGTCCGCGGAGACGTCCGGCAGCCCGTACAAGTACCTCGTCAAGCAGATCGCGGCCCTCGTGGTCGGAGGAATCGCGGCGCTTCTCGTCTCGCGGACCGACTACCGGCTCTTCGCCCGGCCATGGGTCGTCTACGTCCTGTTCGGCGCGGCGTTCGCTCTCTGCGTGCTCGCCCTCCTCCAGCCTCCGATCAATGCGGCGCGGCGCTGGATCCCGGTCGGACCCGTCATGTTCCAGCCCTCGGAATTCCTGAAGGTCGCGCTCGTCATCCTCCTGGCGTCGCAGATCGCTCGCAAGACGCTGGCGTGGAACGATCCCCGGAAGGCGATCCTGCCCGTCCTGTTCTTCACGATCGCGTCCGCTGGAATCGTTCTGCTGGAACCGGACCTCGGCACCGCCGCGTGCTACGTAATGCTGGGGGGCGTCCTGCTCTGGATTGCAGGCGTTCGCGCGAAGCTCTTCCTCCTGCTGGGGGCCGCAGCGATCCCGCTGGTGGCGATCGCCGCGTTCGCCGCGGACTATCGCCGCGCGCGCCTGCTCTCGTTCTTGCGGCCCGAGGCGGATCCCCTGGGAGCGGGATTCCAGGCCCTGCAGTCGCTGATCGCGGTGGGAGCGGGCGGCCTCTTCGGGAGCGGCCTCGGCGCGAGCCGGCAGAAGCTCTTCTTCCTGCCGTACCCGCACACCGACTTCATCTTCGCGATCGTGGGGGAGGAGCTCGGGTTCATCGGGTCCGTGGCGGTGGTGCTCTGCTTCGGCGTCGTCGCCTGGCGGGGTTTCCGGGCCGCGCGGCGGGCGCCGGACGCCTTCGGCGGACTCCTGGCCGCCGGCGCGACCGCGATGATCGTGGTCCAGGCTGCGGTGAACCTTTCCGTCGTGCTCGCGCTCATGCCGACGAAGGGAATTCCGCTGCCGTTCGTTTCGTACGGCGGATCATCGCTGGTCGCCTCGTGGATCGCGGCCGGCCTGATCCTGAACGTCTCGCAGCACGAGGTCGAAAGAACGGTCGAGAACTGAAGCCGATAACCGAAGCCGAGAACTGAGAACCGAGACTGAGAACTGATTCCCCGGGTGTCTACGTGATTGCGGCGGGCGGAACGGGTGGCCACGTGTTCCCCGGGATCGCGCTCGCGCGGGAGATCCGCGCGCGCCGTCCCGAGGCCGAGGTCCTCTTCGTCGGCAGCCGCCACGGGCTGGAGGGCAAGCTCGTCCCGCAGGCGGGCTTCCCGCTGGAGCTCGTCTCCGCGTCCGGCTTCGCGGGAAAACCGGCGGCCGCGAAGATCGGGGCCCTGGCGGAGCTGCCGGCCGGCTTTTTCCAGGCGCGGCGCCTCCTCTCCGAGAGGCGCGCGCGGGCCGTCGCCGGGGTCGGCGGCTACGTGACCGTTCCGGTGGTCACGGCGGCGCGATCCCTCGGCGTGCCCACGCTCATCCACGAATCCAACGCTTATCCGGGCGTCGCCAACCGGTTCCTGAACCGTTTCGCGACCCGGACCGCGGTCGGCATCGCCGCCGCCAACTCGCGGCTCGCCCGCCCCGGCGTGGTCACGGGGACGCCGGTCCGGCCCGAGTT
>Ga0105249_10004026_pt1 | contig 12681 bp, 12 predicted proteins | sample KBSS44metaG_FD_81522 | JGI IMG/M metagenome (GOLD analysis project Ga0105249, IMG submission 81522) | Switchgrass rhizosphere microbial communities from Kellogg Biological Station, Michigan, USA - KBS S4-4 metaG | ecosystem: Host-associated > Plants > Roots > Rhizosphere > Soil | place... | reverse complement strand
TCACTACCCGGATCGGCGACCCCTTACCGTATGTCCGTGGGCTTGCGACTGAGCAGCGCGACCGCGGTCGGTTGCCTGACCGCGGCGGCCGCCCTGTTCCCGCCGGCAGCCGCAACCGCGGCGGCCTTCCAGCGCCGCTTCGCCTATCTGAAGAGTCGCGTGCGTTTCGGTGCCCTCGCCAACGTCTCCGACGAACAGTTCCGCAGCTCGTACCTCGAGCCGACGTTCGGCCTCCGCGCCGACGGCAGCCTCAATGCCCAGGCGATCGCCCTGTCGCCGCTCCTGCCCTGGGACGACGAGGATCGCTTCGCGCTGATCGAGGGACGGCCCGGCGGCCTGCACTACCCGACCAACTTGAATCACATCCCCGCGACCGGCCCCAACCCCTTCGCCGGCTTCGAGCGGCGCTGGTACGCCCGCCCCTGACCGCACTTCGGCCCGCCGGCCTCCTGCCGACGGGCCGCGACGCGGCGTGTCCTACTTCTTGGCCGCGCGGGCGCGGCTGGCGGCCGACTTGCCCGCCTGCTTCGCGGCACGGCCGCCCGACTCGCCGGCCGACCTCAGGCTGCCCGCGGCGCTGCCCACGGCGCGCTTCGCCGTGCCGAGCGCGCTTCCGGCCGCCCTGGCCTGCCTCGTGCCGGCAGCCTTCGTGCCGGCCGCTTGCGACTTGGTGCGCTGCTGATTGCGCTTCCTGGTGGCAGCGGCCTTCTTCGCCGCCGCCGAACGATCCGCCTTTGTCTGCGGCATCGCGTACCTCCTTGTCTGGGGTGGTGATCGCCCTACCCGGGGCCGAAAAGTCGAACCGGGACAACCGGCGCGTGAGGTGAGAAAATCGTCTCCTGGCTGCGAACGGAGCCACGGTCGAGGAGCGCAGGGCGCGCGGGCGGGTCGCCCGCGAGGTCGCAGCGCGCAAGGCTCAGGGTGAGTGGACAGCTCCGCCGGGGCGGCCGGGCGTGATCGCGACGCTGGAGCGACAGGGGGAGACGCGCGTGCAGGAGCTGCTCCCGATTCGGTACGCGCGAATGGCCTCCTCGCCGTTTGCCTTCTTCCGCGGCAGCGCGGCGATCATGGCGGGGGATCTGGCCGAGACGCCTCGCTCGGGCCTCACCGCGCAGCTCTGCGGCGACGCCCACCTGTCGAACTTCGGCGGCTTCGCCGCGCCGGACCGGGAACTCGTCTTCGACCTGAACGACTTCGACGAGACATTCCCCGGCCCGTGGGAGTGGGATCTGAAGCGACTCGGCGCCAGCGTCGAGGTGGCGACGCGCGACGCCGGGCTCGGCGCCCGCGACCGGCGCGACGCGGTGACCGAGGCGGGCCGCGCGTACCGCAAGGCGATGCGCCAGTTCGCGGAGATGCGCAATCTCGACGTCTGGAACACGCGCCTGCGCGGCGACGAGATCCTCGCTCGAGTGCGCAAGGGACTCGGCAAGAAGGCGGCCCACAAGGTCGAGCGGGCCATGCAGCATGCGGAGCGCAAGACCAGCCTCCGCGCGCTCGGCAAGCTGACGAGGTGCGAGAACGGCGAGCTGCGCCTGATCAGCGACCCGCCGCTCGTGGTACCGATCACCGAGCTGCTGCCCCAGGCGGACGCTGCCGCGCTGGTCGATGGCCTCACCGCGCTCACCCGCGATTACGCGGAGTCGCTGCGCCCCGACCTGCGCTCGGTGGTGCAGAGCTACCGCGCCGTCGACATCGCGCGGAAGGTGGTGGGGGTCGGGAGCGTCGGGACGCGCGCCTGGGTGGTGCTGATGCTCGGGCGCGACGACGACGACCCGCTCTTCCTCCAGGTGAAGGAGGCGCAGCGCTCGGTGCTCCAGCCCCACCTCGGCCGCAGCCGGTACGCCAACCAGGGCCGCAGGGTGGTCGAGGGCCAGCGCCTCATGCAGGCTGCCGGCGACGTGCTGCTCGGGTGGATCCGGACCACGGGAGTCGACCAGGACGAGCGCGACTTCTACGTACGCCAGCTCTGGGACCGGAAGCTCTCGGTCGCGATCGAGAGCTTCGGCGCCGCCGGCTTCGAGCGCTACGCCGAGCTCTGCGGCGCGACGCTTGCGCGCGCCCACGCCCGCACCGGCGACCGCGTGGCGATCGCCGCCTATCTCGGCAACGGCGACTCCTTCGACAACGCGCTCGCGCGCTTCGCCGAGTCGTACGCGGACACGAACGAGAGCGACCACCGGGCGCTCGTCGAGGCCATCCGAAACGGGAGGCTGGCGGCCGACACCGGCGCCGTATAGGTTCCGCAATCCGGTGTGGAGGGTCGCCGTCACGTTCGCGGTCTCGCTCGCGTTGCTCGCGGCGCCCGTCTCCGCGTCCGCCGCGCGTGTCAGCTTCGAGCGGCTTCCCGGGTTCCACGCGCCCGGGACGCCGGCCAAGTACAACAAGGTCGGCATCCTCAAGATCGGGCCAAGGCGAGCCCCGAACATCCTCGTCCTGAACCCCGGAACCTCCGCCAGCGCGGCGTACTTCGCGCCGCTGGCCAAGGCCGTCGTGAGCATGGCGAAGGGCTGGCAGGTGTGGTCGGTCGAGCGCCGCGAGAACCTGCTCGAGGATCATTCGATGCTGAACCGCGCCAAGCGCGGCCAGGCAACGGGCCAGCAGCTGTTCGACTACTACCTCGGCTGGCTCACCGACAGCAGCATCACGACGCACTTCCGGTTCATCCCGGACGCGGACGTCGCGTTCGCCCGCAGGTGGGGCATGCGTGTCGAGATCGAGGACCTGCGCCGGGTCGTGAGGGCGGCCGAGCGGGCAGGGCGCCGCGTCGTGCTCGGCGGTCATTCGCTCGGCGGGACGATCACGACCGCCTACGCCACCTGGAACTTCGGCGGCAGGCCCGGCGCGCGCGGGCTGTCGGGCCTCGTCTTCATCGACGGCGGGAGCGGCCCGACGCCGATCAGCGAGGCGGACGCGCGGCAGCGGCTGAGCGAACTGGCAAACGCGCCCTCACCCTGGCTCACCTTCGGCGGCATCCCCGCCCCGTATGCCGGGCTGTTCAACTCGACCGGGGCGCTCGGGACGCTGCTCGACCCGGACGCGCCGTCGCTCGGCCAGGCGTGGCCGCTGTTGCCGGCGAACCTGAAGCCGTCCCTCCCGGTCACGAACCGCGCCCAGTACGGCTACGCGCTCGACACCGCGACCTCGCCTCCGGGGCTGGCCGCGGCACAGGCACACCTCGGGCATCTGGCTGAAAGCGGGGATCCGCGCGGATGGGACGACGCGGGCGAGCTGACGCCGCTCGACCGGTACGCGCGCATGTTCGGCGGCGCCGGGCTTCAGGGCCTCGACGGGACCGCGTGGTACCACCCACAGCGGCTCACGATCGACGGGGGCGCGGTCGCGGCGGGGAACCGCAACCCGGCCCAGCGCGTGCTCGACGTGCGCGCGACCCACGGCGACGACCTGCCGAAGAGCCTGCGGATCTACGCCTTCGGAGCCGCGCTCGGCGGGCAGCGGGTCCTCGACGCCGCCAAGGCGCTCGCCAGCCAGTCCGGCATCCCGCGGCGCAACCTCACTCTGCTGGACCGCCACGCGACCTACGCGCACAACGACCCGAACTCCGCCGCGCCGCAGAAGAACGCGTTCCTGAAGGCGCTCGTTCCCTTCCTGCGCCGGATCGCCCGCTAGGCGCGCTCAGCCGCCCGGATGGGAGGCCGGCCCCGGCGCCGGGCTCAGCGGGAGCGGATCCGGCGCGCTCGGCCGGCGGTTGAAGTCGAAGTCGCGCACGAGGTCGCCCAGCATCGGATTGCTCTCGCGCACGTCGGGCCTCGGATCGGGCCTGCCGTCGTTGCGCGGGTCGAGGCGCTGGCCGCCCAGGAAGTCGTCTTCGATGAACTTGTTGAAGGCGTCGAACGAGAGCGTCTGGTGGTCGATGTTGCCGCGCTTCGCATATGGGCTGATGACGAGTGCCGGGACGCGGATGCCGTAGCCGTTCTGGTCGAGCCGCGGCGGCGGCACGTGGTCGTAGAAGCCGCCCCAGTCGTCCCACGTCAGGAAGATCGCGGTGCTGTTCCAGTCAGAGCCGCGCATCACGCTGTTGATCAGGCGCGTCACGTAGCGCTGCCCGTCCGCGGGTGTCGCCGGGGCGTGCTCGGAGTGGATCTCGTCGGGTACGACCCACGACACCGCCGGCAGCTTTCCGTCCCGCGCCGCGGTGAGGAACTGCGCGACGTTCTGAACGTTGCCCTCCTGCCCGTCGCGGCGCACGGTCGTGAAGGAGGGCAGCGGATCCCAGATCTCCGGCGTGTCCTCCGCGTTCTCGGGCGGGAGCCCGCCGTGCGTGTAGTAGCCCCAGCTCACGCCCTTCTTGTGCAAGAGGTAGGTCATGTCGGTCCAGGCGTAGTTCCCGTACTGGGTCAGCTGTCCCGCCTCGCCCGGCGGAGCCAGGTGGCGGCACAGAGCCAGCGCGTCGGGCTCGTGCGGCTGACGCAGGTCGAGCCCGTAGGGCTCACGCCGGATCCCGTGGTGGACGAGGCAGCGCGCGACCGGCCTCAGCGCCTTGGGCGTCGCCTTTTTCCCGCCTGCGCTCCCGCCGTGGCTGATCTGGCTGGTCTTGAACCCGCCCAGCTCGACGTCGTTCACGCAGCTCATGGGGTCGCCGCCGCGCGTGCAGTGCGCGGACCAGCCGGAGACCATGTACAGGTGCTGCGGCAGGCTCCAGGACGCGGCCGGCGCGAACATGTGGTCCTGGAGCGTGTACTCGCGCGCCCAGCGCCAGTAGTTCGGGATCTCGCGTGCGTCGTGATAGCCCATGACGTCGGGCGGCGCGGACGACTCGCAGATCGGCGCGGTCAGGCCGCACGCGCGGCCGCCGGGGCGCTCGGCCATCCGGATGAAGCCGTCCATGTGGCCGCCGTCCGTGTCCGCGTCCGACGAGTCGGCGTTGTGCTGCGCGCCGCCGTTGACCTGCTCTGGGTCGTGGTACGGGTACTGGCAGGTCCCTCGCTGCGGATCGGGAACGCAGACGCTGAAGCGCCCGTCCTTCGCCGGTAGCCCGTCGGCGCCCGGGAACGTGCCGAAGTACGAGTCGAACGAGCGGTTCTCCTGCATGATCACGACGACGTGCTTGATGCGGTGGATGCCCTGGTGGTGGACGAGCTTCACCGGAGTCGGCACGACGCTGACATGCTGCGCCACGCCCGCCCCTCCGCAGCCGGCCAGCGCGACGATCGGGACGACGATGGCGGCGAGCCGCAGGCGCATGCCGCCATGGTGTCCCGCCCGCGTGAATGGAAGCTGAAAGGGCGAGCGGCCGCGCGGTGCGGCCGCTCGCCCTGGCCCTCTACTTCCGGTGGTGCCTGCGCGTCGCCTTGGCGGGGCAGCCGGTCAGGGGGCCGCCGTTCTTGGCGCTCATCAGGCGGTACGGGCCGGCCACGCGCCCCTTGGCGTCGGCGACCGACACGACGAAGCGCGGCCTGCCGCGTCCGCACGGATCCGTCGAGATGTGGACCCCGCCGTTCACCTGGTTCCATGGGCCGGCGGAGCCGCCGCAACCGATCCCGCTGCCGGGGATCTCACCCGAGCAGCCGAAGTCCTCGCCGGGCACCGCGTCGCCCGCGGGCGTGAGGACGACCGGCTCGGTGTCGAACGAGTCGACCGACCTGTTGAGCGAGATGATCGAGTAGCCCGCGATCTTCGTGTCGCACGCGAACTTGTAGAGGATCTCACCGCCCGCTCGGTCCTCGCCGAGCTTCGCGCTACCGCGGCAGTTGGGCTGGAACGAGCCGTCCGCAGCAAACGCGGACGGCAGCACGGAAACAGCGATCGCGGCCAGAATGGCGATGCCGCCGAGCAGACGGGGCAGGGTCATGCGCTCTCCTGTGTAAGGGAATGGACGTCGGGGCGATCATCTGTCGGCTTGGGAGCCGGTGTGTGAACGCCGCGTGACGGGCTGGTGAAAGCCGCGATGGTCGCGGCGTCGGCGCTTTCCATCAGCCGGGTGCCGCATTGCCAGCAGAATGTGGCCCCGCGGGCGTGCAGCGCGCCGCACGAGACGCAGCTGCCGGCTGCGGCGGCGCCGTCGAGCCGGAGCAGCCGCTCGACCTCGGCCAGCTCGGCGTCGACCTCCTGGAGCCGCGCCGCCGCCTTCACCAGCACGTCGAGCCTGAAGTGGTCGCGGATGGCCATCTCGTAGGTGAGGCCGCCGAGGTCCCACTGGAGCGTCGCGAGCTGCTCCTCGAGCTGCTTGCGACGCTTGTCCAGCTCGGAGTCCGCGGCCGGCAGCTTCGCAGCTTGCGGGCCCGTCTTTCGTGCGAGCATGAGCCTGTCGATCATGGTGCCTCCGGTTGTTGGAGAGGGTCCAGCTCGGTGTTGAAGACGTCCAAGCCGAACGCGCGCACCTTGCGGTCGTCCGCCTTGCCGAGGTGCTCGCCGAGGCCGATGCGGTCCTCGACGGTCTTCAGCAGCGAATAGCTGTCGTATGGCTTGTCGTTGGTCGTGCCGGCGTCGACGAAGGGCGACAGCACGAGCGCCTTCGGCGCGTTGTCGAACAGGATCACGAGGAGCCCGTCCTTCTTGTATGGCTTGGAATCGAGGAGCGGGCCGACCCAGGGCTCGAGCTGGTCCGCGCTCGACAGCGCGGCGAGGCTGAGCACGGCCTTCTTGTCGGGCTTGTCGAGCGGCAGCACGTACTGGGAGCAGGTCGCCAGGTCCACCACCGAGTGGAAGTAGACGAACGGGTCGAGCGGGTCCGGCCGGCGGCAGGGCTCCTCCATGCCGTCCACGTACGCGCGCCACTCGAGGCCCCAGGTCGAAAGCTGGTCCGCGAGCGTCTTCGCCTCGGGTGGGAACACGCATTTCTCGTAGTCGGGACAGCCCGCCTCGGTGTCCGGCGTCGGCTCCTGGCCGCTGATCAGGGCGAGCCGGTTGGACAGCGCACTCGTCCCGACGGGCTCGTAGCCGGTCAGAAGCTGCCCCTGCGGCACCAGCTCGTCGCGCAGGTAGCTCGGCGGCTCGTCGGGCGGCGCGGTCGGGTCCGGGGCCTGGGCCGCGGCGGGCGCCGAGTCCTCGTCCGGCCCGAAGGCGGCCTCCGCGCCAGGCCCGCCCGGCAGCACGACCACGTACACGTGGCCGATCGACGGCTTCTCGGGCTCGGGCTCCTGCGGCGTGTCGGCGGGCGGCTCCTCGAGCGGCGCCTCCGGCTCGGGCACCGGCTCGACCGGTGCCGCGGGCGCCGGCGCGGCCGGGGCGGCGGGAGCGGGTGCGACGGGAGTGACCGGGCCCGACGGAGCGAACGACGCCGTCGGACCCCCGGCCTGCGCCCCGCCGGCGCCCGTCGCCGAGCCCACGACGACGATCTGGCCGGCGGCCGCCGCCAGCGACCCGGCAGGGCCGGGGGCGAACGCCGCGCCGATCAGGGCGCCGCCGAGGAGCAGCCCGAGGCAGCTCGCCGCGAGCGTGCGCGGGCTGGCGCCCTGCCAGAACCCGGCCCGGCTCGGCGCATCGTCCGGCAGCTCGGGTATCGCGGGCGGCGCGGCAGTGGCCGCACGACGCGAGCGGAGCAGCGCCAGCGGGTCGAGGCGCCGCTCCCCCACCCTCGTGCCGCAGCTGAGGCAGTAACGCTGGTCCGTGACCACCGGCGCCTCGCAGGCGGGGCAGCTCGTCACTCGGGCCGACACCCGTCAGTTGATGGTCTCGAAGCCGCTACCGCCACCACCCTCCTTGTTGTCCTTGGGCGGAGGCTTGCCGGGGAGGGCGAGCGTGTCCGGGAGCTTCCGCGACTGCTTGGCGTAGTCGCTGCCGGACAGGTTGTCGAGGTTCTGGACCGCCGCCTTGTCCTGCTCGGCCTTCGCCCCCGTGATCGCGGGCGCCGAGCCGCCGACGTGCAGCACCTTCGCCTTCGGGAAGTCCTTCTTTAGCTTGCCGAGCGCGGCCGTGGCCTTGGCCTTGGAGTCGAACTGGCCCGAGTAGACGACGAAGTTGCCCGGTGGCAGCGACTCGAATTCGTCGGTGTCGAGCAGCCCCACGTCCGGCGCGCCCTTGTCCTGCGCGTCCTTCTTCGCGGCCGCGACCTTCGACGCGTCGTCCTTCGGAAGCTCCTGGAGCTGGACGGTCCAGCCCTCCTTGCCCGAGGGCCAGTCGCTCTTGACGGTCGTGTTCGAGGCCTGCTTGGTCGTGCCGGCCGCGGCCGGCGCCGCGCCTCCGAGCCTCACGATCGTCGGCTTGGCCGCCACCTGCGCGCCGTCGTCCGAGCCGGCCCTGCCGACGAGCACGCCCACGCCGAGGAAGAGCACGGCGATCGCCACACCGGCCGCCGCCATCCCCGCGGTCACCCCCTGCGGGTGCCGGTCCGCGGGCGGCGCGGGCGGCGGCGCCTCGGCCGGCCGCGCGATCTCGTTGAACGGCAGCCGCGCCCCGTTGCGACGCGCCCCGCATTCGAGGCAGTAGCGCTGGTCGTCCGCGAGCGGCGCGTCGCACTGCGCGCACGTGTTCTGTGTGGTGGTGCTCAACTCGGTGTGCCTTTCAGGGTGCTCGGGAGCGGCGTGACCGTCAGGCGGGCATCGCGTGGGTTGCCGATGAAGAAGACGGTGAAGGGCGCGGACTTGCCGGGCTTGACCTTTTCGAGGATCGCCCTGCCTGCCGCGACTACGGCGTCGCCCTTTCGCGCGACGCAGAACACGGGCAGGCGGCGCTGGAGGATCTGGGAGTGGTTGACCACGCGGCCGGCCACGGAGATGCCGGAGACCGGGTCGTCCCTCAGGTGCGCGCCGGTGATCTCGATCCTCGGCGCGGCGCCGGGGACGGGCTTCGAGCCCCCGACCATGGTCTTTGCCTGGGCGGGCCGTCCCGTCGAGACGACCTGGTCGTTCACCCAGAAGAGCTCCTGCCCTGGCTGCAGGAAGGCGACGTGCGCGAGCGCGGCCTCGAGCCCGGGCTGGGTGTTCGTGTAGACCGCCTTGCCGCTCTTGTCGGCGAGCCTCACCGCGATCGGCAGGTTGGCGAGCGGCTGCTTGCCGACGTTCCGCAGGTGGACGATCACGGCCTCGCCGTTCTTGTCCTTGAGCGTGGAGGTCGAGAGGACCTTCACGTCCGGGTTCTCCTTCTTGATCACGAGGCCCTTGCCCTCATCGATGGATCCCTTGGAGGCGGCCTCGAGCTTCGCGCTCTTGCTCTGCGTGGACTCGCAGCCGACTCCGAGTGCCGCCACGAGCAGCACGAGCAGCCCGCACGACCATCGCCTCATCCGAAGCCGCCACTGATGTAGTCCTTGGTCCGCTTGGCGCGCGGGTCGCCGAACACCTGGTCCGCGGGCCCGTACTCCACGAGCTCGCCCAGGTACATGAACCCGACGAAGTCCGCGATCCGGTACGCCTGCTGGAGGTTGTGGGTCACGATCACGACCGCCAGCTCGTCGCGCAGCTTCAGGATCAGCTCCTCGATCGTCGCCGTGGAGCGCGGGTCGAGCGCGGAGCACGGCTCGTCGAGCAGCAGCACCTCCGGGCGCACCGCGAGCGCCCGCGCGATGCAGAGCCGCTGCTGCTGGCCGCCGGAGAGCCGCAGGGCCGGATGCGAGAGGTCGTCGGCGACCTCGTCCCAGAGCCCGGCGCGGCGGAGCGCCTCCTCGACCTGGGGCCTGAGCTGGTCGCGACCGGGCCGCCGGGACGCCTGCTCGCGCAGCGCGTAGGCGACGTTGTCGAACACGCTCATCGGGAACGGGTTCGGCTGCTGGAAGACCATGCTCACCCGGCGGCGCAGCGAGGTCACCTCCTGCGCGAGCACGTCCTCGCCGTCGAGCGTGATCCGCCCCTCGAACGAAGCCGTCGCGGTCAGCTCTGTGAGCCTGTTCAGCGTGCGGAGCAGGGTCGTCTTGCCGCAGCCCGATGGACCGATCAGTGACAGCACCTCGCCGCTACGCACGGGCAGGGTGACGCCCTTCACGGCGGGCTTGTCGGCGTAGTACACGGTCAGCTCCTCGGCGCGCATGCGCTCGAGGCCGTCCGTCGCGCGGTGCGGACGGCGGCGCGGCGCCGCGAGGCCCACGTTGGAATGGCCGCCGTTGGTCGTCCCTGGCGTGCTCGGCGCAACCACCGTCGGGTCGGCATCCACCTGGATGCGCCGGACGGGAGGCGGAGGCGTTGCCGCGGAGCTCATGCGCGGCGAGCCCTTCTGGACGTGAACAGGTCGATCCCGAAGTTCAGTGCGATCACCACCATCAGCAGCACGAAGGCCGCCGCGTAGGCCTTGTCGGGAGCGTTGCCTTCCCCCGCCGGCGAGTTGTTGTAGACGTAGGAGGTGAGCGTGCTGCCGGTGCCGCGCAGCGTGCTCAGCACCGGCTCGTCGCCGACTCCCTGGAGCCGCAGCGTCGCCCCGAGCAGGATCACGACGATCGCGGTGTCCCCGGCGATCCGGCCCATTCCGAGTGCGGTGCCGGTGGCCATTCCCTCGCGCGACATGGGCAGGAGGACCCGGCGGATCGTCGCCGCCTTTGTCTTGCCGAGCGCGTACGAGGCCTCGCGAACGTGGCTCGGGATGGCCTGCAGCGCCGCGCGCGTGGCGCCGAAGATGAGCGGCAGCGCGATCAGCGACATCATCGCCCCGGCGGCGAAGAACGAGCGGCCGAACACCGCATTGCCGGAGGCCGTGAAGGACAGGAACGAGAGGAACTGCTGAGAGAACAGCAGCAGCCCGAAGATCGCGAGCACGATGCTCGGCGTGCCGGCGACCATCTCGATTCCCGACTCCACGGACCGGGCGAGCCAGGCGGGGCGTCCGTACTCGGTCAGCCAGACCGCGGCGCCCACGCCGAGCGGGAGCGCGATCAGCGTGCCCATCACGGCGAGGATCACGGTGCCGATCAGCGGGTCGAGGAAGCCGCCGGTCTTGCTCTGGTCGAGGTCGGACACCGGGTGCGTCGTGAGCAGGTCGACGCTGACGTACTGGAGCCCGCGGAAGAGCATGTAGAGCACGAGCGAGCCGGCGATCAGGCAGAGCAGGATGCCCGTGGCCCAGCAGAGACCCACGAAGAGGCGGTCGCTGCGGCGCCAGCCAGATTCGAGCGGCCGGGCAGCCGGGACCCGTGCGGTCGCCGCCTCCATCAGGGCCTCACCCCGTAGCGCTTCATGGGCTGGCGGACGAGCCAGGCCCCGAGCGAGAGGAACAGGCTCGAGATCAGCAGCACGGCGGCGAACGCGTACAGCGTCTGTCCGAGCGGCTTGACCGACAGGCCCTCGGCGTTGTCGACGATCGTCGCCGCCAGCGGCCGCACCGGCTCGACGAAGAACGTAAGGCCGTCGAGCGGGTTCGGTGCGAAGCCGACCGAGCCCGAGACCATCGAGAGCATGATCGCCTCGCCGAGAGCGCGCGCCGTGGCGAGCACGCAGGCGCCGACGATCGCGGGACGGGCCGCGCGAACGGCGATCGTCCATACCACCCGCCAGCGGTTGGCGCCCAGCGCGTGGGCGCCCTCGGTCCACGACCGCGGGACCGTGCGCAGGGCGTCCACGATCAGGGCGATCATGATCGGCGTGATCATCACCGTGAGGATCACGACGGCCACCGCCAGGCTGTTGCCCGACAGCTGCACGACGTACGCGACGGACTCCTTGCGACCCTGGCTGATCAGGTGGTTGCCCACGAACGGGACGAGCACCAGGATCCCGATCAGCCCGTAGATCACCGACGGGACCGCGGCGAGCAGACGCACGACAGGCTCGAGCACGGCGCGCAGCCGGTTCGGCGCGAACTCCACGATGAAGATCGCCGCGAACAGGGCGAAGGTGAGCCCCACGATCACCGCCCCGAGCGTCACGAGCGCCGTCGCGTACAGGAGCGGCCAGGCGTGGAACGTGTACTCGTACTTGTCGGGGTTCGCGGGCGAGTTGAAGATGTCGATCAACTGCGTGTCGACGTTCCCGCCCGACCCGAACCAGGCCAGCCCGTTGTGGGAGAACGACGGCCACGCCTTCGCCAGCACGAACACGACCATCCCCGCGATGAGCACGAGCACCACCGACGCGAGCGCGCCGAGCAGAAGCTCGGCGCGCTTGTCGCTTCGGTGCGGCCCGGTGGCCGGTGAGGCCGGTCGCGCCATTAGTGCAGCGGCACCCAGCCCGTCGCGGTGATCCTGCGCGCGGCCCGGCTCCGCTGGATCCAGCGGATGAACTTCAGCGAGGCGCCCGCCGGACGGCCGCGGGTGACCATCCAGAAGTTGCGCACGCCCTCGTACTGGCCGGACTTGGCGTTACGAAGGTTGCACGCGACGCCCTTGTAGCGGGCGTCGTTCAGGCCCTTGGTGAACGCGAGCGAGACGTAGCCCACCGCGTTCGGGTCGCTGCGGATCGACTGGGCGACCAGTCCGTTCGAGGCCTTCTGGGCAGCGCTCGAGCTGACCTTCGAGCTGCCCATGAAGATCTTCTGGAACGCGTCCTGGGTGCCGGACGCCGCCGTCCGGACGACCACGTCGATCGGCCCCGACACGCCCGCGCCGGGCACCTGGTTCCAGTTCCGTACCTGGCCGCTGAAGATGGCCTGGACCTGGGCCTGCGTCAGGCCGGACACGGGGTTGTTCGCATTGGTGGCTATGCAGATCGCGTCGCGCGCGATACGGCTCCACACGAGGCCGCCGGGATCGCTCCCCTTGGGGTCGCGCGAGGAGTTGCCGATCGAGACACGGCCGGCCGCGACGTCGGCGACGCCCACGTCCGAGCCGCCCTGGGCGAGCCGGAAGCTGACCGAGCGGGG
>Ga0105249_10004025_pt1 | contig 12682 bp, 10 predicted proteins | sample KBSS44metaG_FD_81522 | JGI IMG/M metagenome (GOLD analysis project Ga0105249, IMG submission 81522) | Switchgrass rhizosphere microbial communities from Kellogg Biological Station, Michigan, USA - KBS S4-4 metaG | ecosystem: Host-associated > Plants > Roots > Rhizosphere > Soil | place... | reverse complement strand
TACGTGCCCACGTTTCTCGAGGGCTCGCTGCGGGTCCAACCGGTGATCGCAGGCCTCGCCCTGGCCGCGTTGACGCTGGGATGGCCGGCCACGGCGAGTGTCGCGGGACGGTTCTATCTGAGGTGGGGGTTCAAGAACACTGCCGTATTGGGCGCCACGCTGGTGATCACCGGCTCGGCGGTGCTTGCGGCGGCCGCGCACCGGCCGAACGTGGCGGTGGTGGCAGCGGTGTGCCTGGTGATCGGCGGCGGCATGGGTCTGCTGGCCGTGCCGACCCTCATCGCAGCCCAGTCGAGCGTCGGCTGGAACGAGCGCGGCGTCGTCACCGGCAACAACATGTTCGCCCGCTCGCTCGGTAGCGCCGTGGGCGTCGCCGTCTTCGGCGCGATCGCCAACTCGATCTTCGGACCCGGCGACGTGCATTCGGTTGGACCGGCCGCCATCAAGTCGGGTTCGGCCGCGGTGTTCACCGGTGTGCTCGTCGTCGCGGTGGCCACTGCCGTTGCGGTACTGGCCATGCCCCACACACCCTCGCACAGCGTGGGGAAGCAAAAACGTGGACGCATCGAAGGGCCGCACGAACAGCTGAGGACGATGGGTAGTGTTGCCGGGGTTGCATCCGGCGTCGATGACGACCGCTCCGCATTTGATCCAGACGCCCTTGATGAGTTCAGGCCGGCCGACGGCGGCGATGACGATGTCGGCCTGAGCGACGATCTGAGGCACGCCGGAGGTTCGTGAGTGGCAGCTCAAGAATCATTCGGGGTCCTCGGCCTAGGCAATTACTCCATTTCAGCAGTCGTCGACTAAGAAGTGTCAGCGCCCGTGGTATGTGAGTCGCGTAATCCACGGGTGGCCCGGGTGAACTTGGGATAGCCACCTGATCAGTCGGGATCGTTGTGTCCGGTTCATCATGGGCAGCGCACGTTCAAAATCAGCTTCGTCCTTCTCGCGCACCTGCTTGGCTTTGAACAGCAGCGCCGCCTCGGGGATTGCGTACGGGATGCCGTCACTGGTGCGAAGTATCAGCTCGCTGTAGGGCAGGGTGATCGACGCGTCGCGCCGGCACACCCACCGATCACCGACGTGCGGTTCACGAAATACATCGACGCGGTAGCGTCCAGTCGCAGGTTCGCGTAGCCATGTCTGATAGTGGTTTGCCGACTGGTCGGGGTAGGGCCAGACTTGGCCATCTCCCGCGACATCCCATTCGAAGCCGGGAAACGCTGTCACGATGTCGCCGAATAGTGCCGCTGGTACGGCGATTTCGAGGTCATCATGTTCTCGGGCGGCGTCGGCGGTGAACAACTCGAGCGCCCAACCGGCCGCGACGTACCACTGGGCAGCCACCCCCGACATACGCTGTGCGACTTCACTGGGTGTCCACGCTTCCCAGAGTTCGTTGATCTCGGCCTCGGAAAGCTTCCGCCCTGCCATGCTCACGGATCTGGCTTTGGATTGGTGGGGGCTCGGAGCTGGACTCGGAAGCGTTCCACCCCAGGGTATTTCTCACCCAAAGAGGTGACGGCGAAGTTGTGCGCGCATAGAAGCCCACTGCATCCTGGTCAGTTTCAGCGACAATCGACAGCCCGGCGGGCACCGTTCGGCGCAATGCGCCGAGCAACTGAGTGCCCACGCCAGCGTTCCGCGCGTGTGGCGCGGTTGCAATATGAAGCAGGGTTACAGGGGAATCGCCCACCGAGTAGCCGATCACACCGGCCGTGTCGTGGTCGACGACCGCGACGAGGAGGCCCGCGGCGGGATCATCGCGGTCGGGTCGAACAACGTGCTGCAGACAGTGTGGGTCATCGCCGATCGCGAGTGCCAGTAGACGCGTAACTGCGGGACTGTGGTCGATCGTCGTGGCGTGGATCTCGGTGACGCTGTTGCCCATACCCAATTTAGTGTCGTTGATGCGAGCGTGTAGATGCATGTCGTGCCAACCGTCGAGGTGCAGGCCTGCACAACGCTTGACACCTTCGAAATCGAAGCCGGCTTCGATGGCAACCCGGCTCGACGGCAGATTGTGCACAGAGTGTGTCAATTCCAGGCGGTGGAACCGACGTCGTCGAACGCCCACCGTGTCGGGGCAGCAACAGCGCGGGATGCGACATCCTGTCGGCGTCGCGCTGGCACCGTCCAATATGCCACCTCACCCTGACCGCAGATCAGGTCCATATTCTTCAGCGAAACCCTGCCAAGCAGATCATCGGTAACGGCGTCTGCGGCAGCCCAGTGAGCGTGCGCTCCCCCACGCCAGACCGCGCCACGGAGAGTCCCTGCTGCAACGACGTCGGGCGCTAACAAGGGCATAGGAGGATTGTCTCCGAGTCAAGCGATCAGCTCCACCCACTGAAGAACCGGAAAGTCACCCATCCCGTGGTGATCGGCGCACCCTCGCTGGAGGTGGCACGTGGGCCTGATGGCGCGAGCTGGTCCCCTATAGCGGTCGATCGGACTCGAAATACGCTGGGTCCGTGGTCGATATGCCGGTTGAGGTCGTCGACTATGACCCGGCATGGCAGCACGAGTTCGCCGAACAGCGCGACCGTTTGACGATCCTGCTGCGTGGGTGGCTCTGCGAGCCCGTCAAGCATGTTGGCTCCACCGCGGTGCGGACGACGCAAACAAATCCGCAACGAGTATCGGGACCGGGTCCACCGTCACAGGCCCTACAACCCCAACATGCACATCGCGATCCTTCCGTCGAACCGCAACTTCAAGTGAGGCCAACATGACCAGCCCGCTCGGACCGGACAGTGGCCTGTTCGCAGGGACCGCCTGGCATTATGCCCGCTATAGGCCGGGCTATCCGCAGGCGTTCGTCGACGACCTCGTCACGGGTCTGTCTCTCGATGGCACGAGGCGCCTGCTCGACTTGGGCTGCGGCACCGGCCAGCTGACCATCCCGCTGGCCCCGCACGTCGCTGAAGCAGTCGGCATGGACCCCGAGCCTGAGATGCTCACCGAGGCCGCCAAATCCGCGCGATCCGCTGGGATCACCAACGTGACTTGGGCACAAGGCAACTCGGCGGACCTTCCGGGCGACTTCGGGCGCTTCCTGCTCGTCATCATGGGCCGCTCGTTTCACTGGATGGATCGCGAGCAGGTCCTCACGGCCCTCGATGCCATCGTCGATCACGACGGCGCTGTAGTACTCGCCAACGACAGCTGTCTGGTGCGCCCGAACTCCCCATGGCAGCAAGCTGTCGAGGACATCCAGCATCGCTTTCTGCCACCGGACTCGGTGCGACCGACTCCGCTGCCCGGTCGCATGAACTCGCCGGCCGACCACCAGCCGCACGAGCAGATACTCGCACGTTCAGCCTTCCGGCACGTCGATCGACGAGTCTACGAATTCGAGCGTCCCTGGGCCGTCGAGCAGGTCATCGGCTACCTCTACTCGACCTCGCTACCGCTTCGCCGCCTGCTGGGCGACCGGCTCCCGGCGTTCGAACTAGAAATCACCGACACACTGCATATGTTCCGTCATAACGGACTACTCATCGAACCGGTCACTCTGGAAGTCCTGATCGGCACCAAACAATAGATCTCTGCCAACGGATCTCTGCGCCATGCTCGAGAGCAAGCAGCCTTACAGCATCCAGGAACCCACCCGGCTCGACCGGATTCACATGACCGCGAAACCATCCTCTAGATAGGCCGGCGCCCCTTCACCGTGAGCTCTCCGCGACGTCGCCACGCGCCGAGCAGCCAGCACATCCGGCGATAGCTTCGCAACCTCGCGGTCGTGGCACCATGCCCAACTGCGAAGCTCTTCTTCCTGGAGGATGATCGCCGCTGCCTGATCGACACTCAGCACCCCACCGTCGTAAATCGATCACCGGATCATCGGGCGCCATCTGCGACCACATCCGGTTGAAGCCTTCGGTGCCGTGCTCGCGCACCCGTGTGTCCGCGTCCAGGTCGAGCGCGACGCGCAGCACGCCCGGCTCAGCGGTCGGCAGGTCACCGATCACCGTCCCCTCCGGATCGCACACGATCGACCCGCCCGTACCGACGGGGTGCGGTGGGCATCCGGCATGTCGAACACCTTGAATTCGTGTCCCGACGACCATGCGGCCGCCACGGAAACACCTTGCGATTAGCTCGCGACAAGATTGCCGGTCGGATCGAACACCACCTGCGTGTTGTACACACGACCGCCGTCACCGAGCTCGGGCACGATCCGGGTATCAGCCACATCCCGAGCTCCGCGGCGCCTCCCCCAATGCCCGCACCCGGGGGCCCGTCGAGCGGTTCGGACGGCCGACCGCAGCCGATCGTTGGCGTCCACAGCTTTATCACAGTCACCGCACAGATAGATCTCGGGAAAGACTACTAAGTCGAGATCCGATGAATTACTTTGGATTTCCGCGACTCGCCCTCGAAATTGACCGACGGGATCAGCACCCCTGATCGGCGGGGCTCGGCCGGAGCCCTCCAGCGCCGCTCGAACCTTGTCGGTTTGGTCATGCGGATACGCCGCCATGGCAGGCCGAGAAGATGCCAAAAGATCCCGGTCGGTCATCGCCGCCCGTTCCTCACGAGTCACTTCACTCATCTGTAGTTACCCTTAGCATCATCAATTAGCTCTGCAACACGGCTCCGACGAGCCGGACCCAACATTCACGCCGCCGCTGTGTCCTGGGCTAGGTATCGGCACCGCATCACCTTCTCGCCTTAACAGATCCGGGCTTCTTTGCGGCCCGGGATATTTCGTGGGGTCGCCGGAAGGGTGTCCGAGTTCGTGGACTCCCTTGGGAAGAGTGTGTCCCGAGCACGCTCATCAGGTGTGGCGTCGCAGGTGGCGTTGGGGTAGGGGAACCGACCGGAAGCGTCGGGGGTCGAGGTCACCACGTTGTGAACGCGATGGGTTGTGTCCGTTGACGCGTCGCGTCGAGCATCTGGGTTGGACGTCCAAGACGTCGACCACGCCTTGGGGGCCGACGATTTGGGCGACGCGCACAGCTTCTCGACCTAATCCGGGGTCTGAGTCAACGCGGTCCTTCACAGCCACAGCCCCGAGACCTACGCTCATTACCATGAGGCAAACCCTGCTGCGGGCAGTTGTGCTTCTGGGATCGTGGGCGATCGGACTACTGGTGGCGGCGTGGGTCGTTCCCCGTGTTTCGTTGTCGGTGTCGGGTTTCATCGTCGCCGTGGTGGTGTTCTCGGTGGTGCAGGCAATCCTGTCCGTGTTGATCTTGAAGTTGCCCCACGAGTATGCGTCGCTGCTCCTTGGGGGCGCCGGCCTGGCATTGACCCTCGTCGCGTTGATTCTCGCCTCGGTATTAACTCACGGGCTCACCATTCACGGCATTGCATCCTGGATGGCCACAACGGTCGTGGTGTGGCTCGTGACAACGATTGGGGCAATTTCACTGCCCGACCTGTTCGCCCGCGACGACGTCGGCTCGACCTGACCAAATCGAGGCGGACGCGCGTCAGAGCCGTGTGTTGGCGCTACCGGGCATATTCGGCTACAGCCTCTGGAGCGTCGCGCGTAACCGTCTCCAACGCGAGCGCATCACTGTCGGGGCACGGGTATTCGATGAAGTGTACGCACCGTCGACATTGGTATCTTCTTGCGCGAGTTCAGGTTCGGCGCGCTAACGCTGGTCGTGGTGACGATGACCGCACCAGCGGCGCTGCTGTAGCGCGGCCAACCGTATTCCCTCGACGGTCGAGCCGCTGATCCGCGGCAAAATTCTGCATTTCGCCGGGTCCGCCGAGTGAGTAGCATCTTGTTAACGCGTCCGACGACGGAGGGAGACGTGATGGGAGACACGCATCACGATCCGACGGATCACTCCCGGACCACGCAACCGCACGCTGGTATCGCGATGAAGGACAACTTCTTCTGGCCCGGGTTGATCCTGCTGGCCGTGGCAGTGTTCGGGATGATCGGCACGGCGGCAGCCGCCGCCTACCGACATTACGAGTGGCTGGCCACGACGGTGCTGATCGCCGTGCTCGGAACGGTCGCTGGAGCGCTGTGGCTCGTCGTGGAGCATCGCCGTGTGACCCGCATCGAGGAACGGGTGGTACGCCGCACACCCCGATAGTCGGCTGCCCAAAGCTTAGAGCCGACCCGTAACTAGTGAGGTCTGGAGCGACGGCGGACAGTGGTTTGGGTTGGTCTGCCAAGGCAGTACATCAACCTGCTCGATCACGTCACAGTCGCCGTACAAACAACAGTTGGACGCCACTTCACCGAGGATGCATGCGCCGCTAACGGTTCGACGGATAAATGGGACAGCGTGGCAGACGTCGTCATTGCCAACGGCGGTAGGTTGTACACGAAGTCGGCCCAGAAAGTCGCGTCGCCAGGATGGCCTAGTTTGAGCGTCCGTAATCCAAAGCGCGCGAACGCAGTTCGGTGATGATCACCGCTCCAACAGCCCGTCGCGCGCCGACGCAGGACGATGACTTACCGCCGCGCACGAGGACATCGACTGCGATGATCTAAGCCGCCTCCCACAGATCGACACCCGGCGGGCATGCCTCCTCAGCAGATAGTCGAGATCATCACCTCGGTGGCGGACGCGCTTGACTACGCCCACAAGAAGGGTGGTGCACCGCGATGTCAAGCCAGCCAACATCATGCTGGTGTAGAAGGACCGCTAGAGTCGCGCGCCTCTCGCTGAGGCCTGTCGCCCCGCGTTGGCTGCGGCCGCCGACTGCGCCAATTCATTGAGAAGTGGCGGAATGTCCATGCGGGGCACGACCGCCTCGATGAGCACCATCCGGTCCCGTGCGCCCGCCGCCGCGGCCAACGCATCGTCGAGCTCACCGTAGGTGCTCACCCGCACGGCTAGCACGTCGTGTGCGCCCAACACGCGGGGCAGGTCCGTCCAGCGCCAGCCGACGATGTCGTTGTAATAGGCGGATTCGCCGTGGATCGCACGTTCGACGGTGTAGCCGTCGTTGTTGACGACAACGACCACCGGCGCAAGCCCCTCGCGCGCGAAGGCGCCCACCTCCTGAACCGTCAACTGCGCGGCGCCGTCGCCGATCAGCAGCACCGTTCGGCGGTCCCGTTCGGCCAGGCCCGCCCCCAACGCGGCGGGCAGCGTGTAGCCGATCGAGCCCCACAACGGCTGACCGATGAACGTCACACCAGATGCGAGACGGTGTCCGGCCATCCCGTAGAACGACGTGCCCTGGTCTGCCAACACCACGTTGCCCGGTGTCAGGGCTTGAGAAAGCCGGTCCCACAACGATTCCTGTGTCAACGGTTGGTCGCGGGGCGGCGGGTTGCTCGGGGCGGGGACAGGCGTGGGGGGCAGCGGCGCTGAGGTAATGCCGCGGCCGGTGAGGATCGAGGTGATCGCAGCCAGCGCCGCGGCCATGTCCAGCGGCGCGTACACGTGCCCGGCGATGACGCTCTGATGGGGGCCGATGTCGATGGTGCGTGCCGGATCGATGCGCTGGCTGAAGAAACCGCTGACCATGTCGGTGAACACCACACCGGCGGTCACCAGCACCGGCGCATCCTCGATCGCCCGACGTACCGGCTCCTGAGTAGCGGCGCCGGCGTAGATGCCCAGAAAGTCCGGCGAACTCTCGTCGACCAGGCTCTTGCCCCACATCAGCGTGGCATGCGGGACCCTATCGGCGGCCAGCAGCGCGTCGAGCGCATCGACACATTGCAGGCGATGCACCAGCAGATCGGCGAGCACGGTGACCCGGTGGCCACCAATCAACTCGGCGGCTGCCTCGGTGAACAGCGCCAGCGCCCGTGGACTGGTTCCGCCGGTGTAGCGGGGCAGCGGCGCGGTGGGCGGCTCGACCGGAAAACGGGCGACGTCGGTGGCGATGAGCAGGTAGCCCGGTAGCTTTTGCTCACGCACCTCCGAGAGCACCCGGTCGATCTCGCGGGTCGCGGTAGCGGGAACGAGATTGGCTTGTGCACAGGTGATTTCACGACTCATCCGCAAGAAATGCTCGAAGTCGCCGTCGCCCAGCGTGTGATGCACCACCCGTCGCGCACCCTGGGTGTCCTTCGACGGCGCGCCGACGATGTGCACCACGGGCACATGCTCGGCGTAACTGCCGGCGACCGCGTTGGCCGCCGACAACTCGCCGACCCCGAACGTGGTCACCAGCGCCGCCATGCCGCGCAGGCGGCCGTAACCGTCCGCGGCATAACCGGCGTTGAGTTCATTGGCGCCGCCGACCCAGCGGATCCGGGGATGGGCAAGGATGTGATCGAGGAACTCCAGCTGGTAATCCCCGGGCACGCCGAATATCTCGGTAACCCCAAGCTCAGCCAGCCGGTCCAGCAGGTAATCACCAACGGTGTACCCAGTGTCGGCCAAGATATCCACCAACGAATTATGGAACGGGGCGGCATCTGCTTGAGACGGTTCGCAAGACAGTGACCGATCGTGGTGCATTGTGTCTTTCTTGGGGCAGGTTTGACCAGTTGCGGTCCAAGCGCTCGGTCGCAGTTTCCGAGTGCTCTTGGTCATCCGAGCGTTGGTCGAACTCAGGATGATCAACATCCATGTCCAGCCGGATACCCGCCTTAAGGCTCTGTATGCGGGTGACCAACAAAGCCGGGGATCGACCACGACGATGCGGCCGGCCGCGACTGCAGGGAACAGGGGTTGAGTCCGGCACGGGTTGATCCCGGGCTGAGAAGCTTGGCAACACAGTCGCCTAGACGCTCCCGAGGGCATCATTTACAGCAATTCAACAGTGAGCTCGCGGCGTGATCAAGGCAACACCACAGTAGTACTGTTGGCTAACTTCAGGTTTCACAGATTGCGGCTTTGGTTATCCCCGTCCGCAGAGGGTTCGCGTCTGGCACTTGCCCGGTGGCTGGAGCGGATCACCGACCGAATGGAGTGGTCAAGGTGACAGCTACACATTGGAAGCTGGGCTCGGCGGTTATCGGCGGAAGCGCGCTGATCGCCATGGGAGCGCTAGGTGCGGGATTCGGCGACGGTGGTGTCACGGGATCCGGAAACTTTCTGATTCCTGCCGCGCCGCAGGCCACCCAGCAGACCGCGACGACGACGACACCTCCCGCTGCACCTGTGACAAGCCTGGCGACCCCGGCCGTTACCGCAAGCACGCCAGCGGGTTTCGGGCCGGCTTCATAGCTGACGCACCGACCTGCAACACAACCGGTCGGCACTTGGTTTCCCGGGCCGCCGGGCCACGGTGCGTGCGGAAATGATCTGTGCCTGCCAACGCTAGGGCTGACCGGCTCACCGCTCAGCGCGGTCTGCATCAACGTGGCCTCCCGGTGCACCTCCAGATACCTTGCGCTGCATTGTTATGCATAACACCTCGTCGGTCAGGGCGCCGTTGGCCGACCATTGTGCGATGGGATGAGCGAGGCGATCGTGGCCGCGACGGATGCGGCATCGATTCGTAGCACCTGCGCCTGGTACTCGCCGATGGTTTCCGCGAAACGCTCGACATCGCCTGCACCGCCAAGGGATTCGCAATCATAGTCACGAGGGACAACCACGTGGGGGTGCCGTCGCCAGCGGTTCCCTGATACGGCCCAGCACTGCCGCCTTCGCGTCGTCGCGGCCGGTCATGGTGTAGCTCCTGCGTGAGTTCTGATCCACCACTGGCGAAAGGATTCCTTGGGAGGCTCGGGAATGTCTCGGCTGGCAGTCCATTTCGAGGCGGCCCAGGGTCGTGCGCTGATTTGGTGTTCGGAATTGGCCACGACGCGCCCGGCCCGCTAGCGCTTTTCCGCCACCCCGAACAGTCCGGGAGACTTCCATGCCTCGGCCTTCAACGCCAGGTCCCTGCCCGCTGGGCAGTCCGCCGCGTTCGGAGTCCACCTGCGCGCCGCGAAGGTGGACCACGATGGAGGGAATGTCGATCCGGACCGGGCAGGCGTCGCCTGGGGTGCTGCTCGGTCGGCTCGCCGCCGACGTTGGTTCCGCGCAGATAGTGCAGCGCAGCCATCAACTCGATCGCGGTGAAGGCCACGATCTCCGCGGGTCGGGTGCCGCGGGCGTCGCGGTCGGTGCCGATGACCGCCGCACCGGCGACAGAGCAGGCATCGCGCCCAACCGACGGCGCGGGAGCGCGCGGGCGTTGCCACGAGCCGAGCCGAGCCGAGTACACGACGTGATGTTTGCTGACATTAGAGAGGTACGCACAGAGCGTGAATCACGGCAGAGGGTGAGGCTGCGGATAGAGCTCCGGCCGGGAAGCTCCTGCGGAACTCCTGTGGCCCGTGCCCGCGCCCATCAGCACCGCGCAGCGACTCACCCTCCGCACGTGGCTTGCCCGGCCAGGCCGGTTCGGGCAACGGGTCGGCTGCAACCGCCTTGCATTCGCTACACCGTCAGCCAGCGAAGGATGGATTTCCGGACTCTCTTTCGTCGCTGGGATCGAGAGCGCCAACTGATCGACGGTGCGGCGGTCCTCAGGGCGCGCCAGATCGGCCAGCAAGCCTGCGTCGCTCGGACCCAAGCGTTCTGAGTGCTTCCAATGGTGGTGCGCCGTTTCGTTCAACCGCTTCAGGAGGTGGTGGTCACGTTGCCTCGATCGCCAGTTCGCGGCGGTGGTCGAAGCTGCCCGGCGACAGGTTGATCGAACCGACGATGGCCCGTTCGTGGTCGGCGAGGATCATCTTCGCGTGCAGCTTGAGGTGCTTGAGCCGGTGAATCTTGATGCCGACGTGGTCGAGGATGCGTTGGCCGTTCACACCTTCCAGCAATTTGTTCGCCTTGAGGTGGTGCGGTGCACGCGCCATGATGTGCACCTTGACGCCGCGGCGTGCGGCGCGCACCAGTCGCTCGATGATGACGGGGTCCTGGTACCGCTCGTTCTGGACGAACAAGGTGTGCCGACCTGCGAATACGCGAAAGGTGTTGATGGCATCAACACGCTGAACCGGATGGCAGACGGGCTGTCCGTTGCGGTCAAGTCGACAGACGTGGCTTTGGCGCGGCACTGCGACGGCCGGCGGTGTGGCTGCCGAGCGCGGCGTAGGCACGGGCTTCGACCATGAGCGCGGTCGCCGGTGTGGTGAGGTGACTGCGTCGGCTGACTGCGGCGACATGCAGATAGGTCTCGGGCGTGATTGTTTGAACGCGGGCTCCCGAGCGACGGGCTGATTCGGTCCACGACGCGGGCATCACTGCGCGACCCAGTCCGTTGAGGACCATCGGCAAAATGGATGTGCGGTGGGCGATTTCGGCGACAATGCTGACTTCGATTCCGCTCGCGAGGACGTCGTCGACGAGGGCGCGCATCAGCGATCCGCGTTGCGACACGATGAGCCGGCGGCCGGTGAGGTCTTCGCGGGAGATGGAATCGTCAGTCGGCCCGTCATCGTCTGGCCCCGAGATCAACACCAGGGCTTGACGTTCCAGCGACACGACGTCAAGATCAGCGGCCACCGTCGGCTGGGCGGACCCGAGGACACCGATCTCTGCGGAGCCGGTTCGGACGAGCGCGAGTACTTCTTCGGGAGTGAAGGCAGCTTCGGCGTTCACGGTCACACCAGGGTGGGCTCGGGAGAATGTGGTGAGGATGGTGGTGAGCGGTTCCATGCCGGGCGAGGGCATGGTGACCAGATCGATCCGCCCGCCGCGCAGTCCTTGGAGTGCGCGCATGGTGGCTTTGGCCTCGTCCAGATCGCGCAGCACCACCCGGGCCGGCCCGACGAGGGCCGCTCCGGCTTCGCTGAGGACGACGCCGCGGCCGATGCGGTGAAACAGCGGCATCCCGAGTTCACGCTCGAAGGTGGCGATCCCCTGCGACAGCGATGGCTGGGCCACCATCAGATGCTGCGCGGCCCGGCTGAACCCGTTGTGGTCGACCACCGCCAGGAAGTATTTGAGCTGCCTGATGTCCACCGTCGGACCTCCCGCCTTGCGATATAGGCCTAGCCTATCCGCCGCATCGAATCTTGGTCTTAGACGGATCGATGTGTGTGACCGCTAATGGAGTCATCACCCATTGGTGACACAGAACACACGAGATGAGAGGCCATCATGGCAGCACAGACATTCAAGATCGCCGCGATCCCCGCCGACGGTGTCGGCAAAGAGGTGGTGGCAGCCGGGCGCCGGGTGCTGGACACCCTGGCCGCGCAGTCCGAGGGCAAGTTCGCCTTCGCCTGGGAAGAGTTCCCCTGGGGCAGCGAGTATTACGAGCAGACCGGCAAGATGATGGCCGCCGACGGCCTGGACACCCTGAAGAGCTTCGACGCCATCTACTTCGGCGCGGTGGGCTGGCACAACGTGCCCGACCACGTCAGCCTGTGGGGTCTGCGGCTGAACATCACCCAGAACTTCGACCAGTGGGCCAATATCCGGCCGGTGAAGTTCCTGCCCGGCGTGGTCTCCCCGCTGCGCAAGGCCGATGACACCGAACTGGATTGGGTCGTCATCCGGGAGAACAGCGAAGGCGAATACGCCGGCCTGGGCGGACGCAACCTGAGCGCGCGCGGGCCGGGCAACGAGGTCGCGCTGCAGACTGCGCTGTTCACCGACAAGGGCTGCGAGCGCATCATGCGTTTCGCGTTCGACCTGGCCCGCACTCGGACGGTGAAGAAGGTTTCCAGCGTCACCAAGTCCAACGCCCAGCAGTACGGCATGGTGCTGTGGGACGAGGTGTTCAAGCGGGTCGCCCTGGACTACCCGGATGTGGAATCCGAAAGTGTTCTCGTCGACGCGATGAGCGCGAAGTTCGT
>Ga0105249_10004023_pt1 | contig 12683 bp, 11 predicted proteins | sample KBSS44metaG_FD_81522 | JGI IMG/M metagenome (GOLD analysis project Ga0105249, IMG submission 81522) | Switchgrass rhizosphere microbial communities from Kellogg Biological Station, Michigan, USA - KBS S4-4 metaG | ecosystem: Host-associated > Plants > Roots > Rhizosphere > Soil | place... | reverse complement strand
GAGGATGAGGCGCCTGCCGTCCGCGCGGGCCACCCGCTCGGGCAGCTCGAGCGCGAGGTCGAGCGCCCGCTCGGGGTCTTGGGCGGCGAGCCCGGGCGTGACCGCGAGCTCCACCCCCTCCCCCAGCTCGCCGATCAGCTTCACGACCGCCTGCGCCTGCGCCGCCGAGAGCGCCGCGCGGCCCGCGCTCCGGGCCCGTCGCAGCGCGCGATGGGCCGCCGACCGGTTCGCGATCACGGCCGCCGCGAGCCTTTCGGCAAGCTCGGCTGCATCGGAGACGCGGAACAGGTCGACCTTCGCCGTGTACACGCCCCGGCGCGCCAGGCGAGCCAGCGCAGCCTCGCACACGCTCGTCTTCCCCGTTCGCCGCGGACCCGCCACGACGAGATGGGTGCCGGCCTCGAGCCGAGTGGCCATCTCCGCAACGTCGTCGCGGCGGCCGATGAGCCGTCCTGCGGGCAGTGGAGAATCGGTCGGGAACAGCTCGCCGCTCGCCCTCCGAGCTCCTTCCTTGTTGCGTGCCACGCGTAAAGCTTACACACAACCTGTGTAAAGCATCACATCATCTGTGTAATAAGATGCCCGAGTAGCCTCCGCACATGGCCAATCGGCTGGCGGACGAGACCTCTCCGTACCTTCTGCAGCACAAGGACAACCCCGTGGACTGGTATCCGTGGGGCGAGGAGGCCCTCGCCCGCGCGCGGGACGAGGAGCGGCCGATCCTGCTCTCGATCGGCTACTCGGCCTGCCACTGGTGCCACGTCATGGAGCGCGAGTCGTTCGAGGACTCCGAGACCGCCGCCCTGATGAACGAGCGCTTCGTGTGCATCAAGCTCGACCGCGAGGAGCGGCCCGACCTCGACTCGATCTACATGGAGGCCTCCCAGGCGATGACCGGCCAGGGCGGCTGGCCGCTGAACGTGTTCCTGACCCCGGAGCAGGTGCCGTTCTTCGCCGGCACCTACTTCCCGCCGGACTCGCGCATGGGCATGCCCAGCTGGCGCTCGGTGCTCGACGCGGTGTCCAAGGCCTGGGACGAGCGTCGGGACGAGATCCGCGAGGGCGGCACCCGCATCGCCGAGCGGCTCCGCGGCGGCGCGCTCCTCACGCCGTCCGAGCAGGACTTCGACGTGAGCACGCTCGACGCCGCGGTCGAGGCGCTGCGGACGAACTACGACCCGGCAAACGGAGGCTTCGGCAGCGCGCCCAAGTTCCCGCCGGCGTCGGCCCTCGAGCTGCTGCTCCGGCGCGGCGAGACGGACATGACCTCGCACACGCTGCGCGCGATGGCCTCCGGAGGCATGTACGACCAGGTGGGCGGCGGCTTCGCCCGCTACTCGGTCGACCCGTTCTGGCTCGTCCCCCACTTCGAGAAGATGCTCTACGACAACGCGCTTCTCGCGCGCGCGTACCTGCACGGCTGGCAGGTCACGGGCGAGCCGCTCTTTCGCACCGTCACCGAGGAGACGCTCGGCTGGGCGCTACGCGAGATGCGCGGGCCGGAGGGCGGCTTCTACTCCGCGCTCGACGCGGACTCCGAGGGCGAGGAGGGCCGCTTCTACGTCTGGACCGTCGAGGAGCTTCGGGCCGCGCTCGAAGGGGAGCCCGATGCCGACGAGGCGATCGCGTGGTTCGGCGCCACGGACCGCGGCAACTTCGAGGGCCGGAACATCCCGGTGCGCGGGCCCGGTCACCCCGAGCGCCGCGACGCCTGGCGGCAGCGGCTCTACGACGTGCGCGCGAAGCGGGTCTGGCCCGGCCTCGACGACAAGCGCCTCACCTCCTGGAACGCCTTGATGATCTCCGCGCTCGCCGACGCGGGCGCGGTTCTCGAGCGCGACGAGTACCTCGACGCCGCCCGCGGCGCCGCCGACTTCATCCTGCGCGAGCTGCGCGACTCCGACGGCCGCCTGCTGCGGACCTGGAAGGACGGCCAGGCGAAGCTGAACGCCTATCTCGAGGATCACGCCTTCCTGTTGGAGGCCCTGCTGTCGCTCTACGAGGCCACCTTCGAGCCGCGCTGGTTCGCCGAGGCAAGGGCGCTGGCCGACACGATGATCGAGCGCTACGCCGACGACGAGAACGGCGGCTTCTTCGAGACCTCGTCAGACCACGAGCAGCTCGTCGCGCGCCGCAAGGACCTCGAGGACCACCCCATCCCCTCGGGCAACTCGAGCGCGGCCTACGGCCTCCTGCGCCTCGCCGCCCTCACGGGCGAGCACGAGTACGCCGACCGCGCCGAGTCGGTGCTGCGTCTCCTGCACGAGGTCGCCCCCAGGCATCCCGAGGCCTTCGGCCACCTGCTCCAGGCGCTGGACTTCCGGCTCGCGCAGGTGAAGGAAGTGGCGCTGGTCGGCGACGAGCTCGGCCCGTTGGAGCGCGTGGTGCGGGACTCGTTCAGGCCTCACCTCGTCCTCGCGGGCGGCGAGCCCGACGGCGTGCCGCTGCTGGAGGGCCGCGATCCCGTGGAGGGCCGCCCGACCGCCTACGTCTGCCAGCAGTTCCTGTGCCGCGCTCCAGTCACCGAGCCGCGCGAGCTGGAGGAGCTGCTTGCCTAGCAGCGAGGAGAACGTCGAGTCGTTGCGCGAGCAGCGATGACGGCCGAGACGCTCAGGGAGCGCTAGCCCGAAGCAGCGAGCTCCTCGATCGCGTCCAGGAGTCCCTGGATCGTCTCCTCGCTCGTGGCCGGCGCGGTGACCGTCATCCGCAGCCAGCGCTCCCCGTTCACCACCGTCGAGCTGAGGTGGAAGCGCTTCTCGGCGAGCAGCTGCTCGCGGAGGCGCACCTGCACCTCGGCGTCGCGGCCGTAGCGGAAGCAGAGGATGTTGGACTCGGGCCGGCTCAGGCATTCGAACCCGGGGCGCGCCTCGATCAGCTCCCAGAAGCGGAGCGTCCTGTCGTACCGGTCGGCCACGTAGCGGCCGATGCCGTCCTCGCCGCGGAAGGCCAGGTTCATGAAGATCCTCATGCCCATCGGCGCCTTGGTGCACTCGACCTGGCGCTCGAGGAGGCTCGGCCCCGCGTCCTCGGAGTCCTCGTAGATCAGGTAGGCGGCCTTCTGCTTGAAGGCCGCCTCGAGACGCCACGCCTCGCGCACGAGCACCGCGGCGGCGAGCGCCGGCGTCCGCATCATCTTGTGCGCGTCCCAGATCGCCGAGTCGGCATGCTCGATCCCGCGCAGGAGGCCCCTGTGTGGCGGCGAGAGCAGAGCGGGTGCACCGTGCGCGGCGTCCACGTGGAACCAGATGCCGTGCTCGCGGCAGAACGCGCCGATCGCCTCTAGGTCGTCGTGCAACCCGGTGCTCGTGGCGCACGATGCGGCCACGAGCGCCATCGGGCGGCGCCCGGCGGCGCGGCAGCGCTCGAGAGCGTCGCCCAGCGCGCCCGGGACGATCCGCTCCTCCGCGTCCACCTCCAGGTCCACAACCGCGCGCTCGCCCAGCCCGAGCATGGCGACGCTGCGCCGCACCGAGTAGTGCGTCGAGGGCGGGGCGAGCACGGCCAGCGTCCCGTCCACCCCCTCCACCCAGGCGTCCGGGGCGGCCGCCGCCCGCGCCGCGAGCAGCACCGTGAAGTTGGCCAGCGAGCCCCCATGGGTCAGTACTCCGCCGGAGCCCTCCGGCCAGCCCAGCTTCTCCGTCATCCACTCCACGACCACCCGCTCCATGGCGTGCGCCGCCGGGCCCATCTCGTAGATCGACATCGGCTGGTTGATCGCCCCGTGGATCAGGTCGGCGATAGCGGACGGAACGTCCGGTGAGCCCACCTGGTGCGCGATCTGCGCCGGGTGATGCAGCCTCACGCTGTGGGCCAGCACGTCGGCGAGCCACGGCTCGAAGCGCTCGGGGTCGAGCCCGCCGGCGCGTACGAGCGCGCGCAGGTCGAGCCGCTCGACAAGCTCCGGAAGCGGAGGCGGGCTGCCGACCGGCACCTCGCCAGCCTGGCTCTCGTCGACGTGCCGCGTGACGGCGGCAATGGCGATCTCGGTCAGCCGCTCGTACTCGGCGCTGTCCCAGTGGCCGGCGCCGTCCCTCACGCCTCGACCGTCACGCGTTCCTCCTCACGCGCCAGGCTCGAGGGCCACCAGATCTTCGGCCCGATCAGCTCGACGAGCGACGGGACCAGCACGCTTCGCACCAGGAAGGTGTCGAGCAGGACGCCGAACGCCACGACGAACCCAATCTCCGTGAGGAACACGAGCGGCAGCACCGCGAGCACCGAGAACGTGCCGGCCAGCACGATTCCGGCGCTCGTGATCACGCCGCCCGTGACGGCGAGAGCGCGGAGCATCCCGGCCCGCGTGCCGTGCGTAAGCGTCTCCTCGCGCGCGCGTGCCATCAGGAAGATGTTGTAGTCCACGCCCAGCGCCACGAGGAAGACGAACGCGAACAGCGGCAGCGACGGGTCGGAGCCGGGGAAGTCGAAGAAGACGTCGAAGGCGAAGTAGCCGACGCCCAGCGCAGCCGCGAAGCTGAGGATCACCGTCCCGATGAGGATGAGCGGCGCGACGACCGCCCGCAACAGCAGGACGAGGATCAGGAAGACGACGATAAGCACGATCGGCGGGATCACAGCCGAGTCCCAGGCCGCGGCCTCGCGCACGTCGAACTCCACCGCGGTCGCTCCTCCCACAAGCGTGCCCGGCGCGGCCCGGTGGGCCGCGTCGCGTATCGGGTCGATCAGGTCGAACGCCTCCGTCGAGTACGGCTGGGGCACGAGCGTCGCCTGGATCAGGACCCCCGGCGGGCCCTGGGCGACCGGCCCCGAGACCGACTCGACGCCGTCCACGCCCTCGACCGCACGGGTGACCGCGGCCACCTCGCCGGCGCTCGGCACCACGATGTCGGTGGGCGCGCTGGCCCCGGCCGGGAAGCTCTTGCTGAGGAGCTCCTGCCCCTCGACCGCCTCGACCTTCGTGCGATAGCTGTCGTTCGTGGTCAGGTCGGTCGAGAAGAAGGTCAGCCCGGTGCAGAAGAGGAGCAGCACCGCCACGGAGCCGATCGCGATACGGGCGGGATGCCTCGCGACCTTCTGGCCGACCCTGCTCCAGAAGCCGTGCGTCTCGTCGGAGATGCGCTCGTGCCTGAAGCGGCGCACCTCGTACGGCTTGAAGAGGGCGCGGTCGAGCGGGCCGAGGATCAGCGAGGGAACAAAGCCGCGGGTCAGCCTGGTGATCAGCGCGTTCAGGATCACGAGCGGCAGCAGGATGAAGACCACGAGCGCTCCGCCGAGCACCGGGAGCAGCGCGCCGAAGCGCGACCCATCGACGATCCGGCGGCGCAGCCGCCCGGAGGTCACGCCCTCGCGCGCCATCCACCGGGTCGAGTGCGGCACGAACGGCCAGAAGGCGCGGCGGCCGCAGATCGTGAGCAGGGCCGGCAGCAGCGTGAGCATGGACAGAGCCGCGCAGGCCACGCCCATCGCGGCGATCGGCCCCATGCCGGAGGTGCCGTTCACCTTCGCGATCGTCAGGCAGAGGAGCCCCGCGATCACCGTCGCCGCGGAGGCGAACACGGCGGGGCCCGCCGACTGCATGGCCGACGCCATCGCCTCGTGGCGGTCGAGCCGGTGGTGCAGCTCTTCTCGGTAGCGGGCGACGATCAGGAGCGCGTAGTCCGTGCCGGCGCCCAGGACGAGCACGGACATGATCGAGCTCGACTGGGAGTTGATCGTCACGCCGAGCTCGGAGAGGCCGTAGCCCAGCGAGCGCGCGAGCATCTCCGCGAAGATCACCGCCGTCAGTGGGATGAACAGGAAGATCGGCGAGCGGTAGATCAGGATCAGGAGGACGATCACGAGGCTCACCGCGGCGAGCAGCAGCGTCCCGTTGATCCCCTCGAAGACCTTGATGGCGTCGGCGGAGTAGCCCGCGCCGCCGGTGATCTTCACCTCGAGGCCGCCGCCCGGATCTGACACCTGGTCGCGCCAGTAGTCGACCGGGTCGAGGATCCTGTCGCCCTCGCCGTTGCCCTTGATGTAGGCGGTGACGATCGCCGCCCTGCCGTCCTCCGAACAGACGGGCCCGACGAACGGCGCGTAGTCCGCCGGCTGTCCCGGCATCGGGGTGGACGGGCCGGCGCAGCCGTTCGGCTGCGGGGGCTGCGGACGCCCGCCCGCGGCCTTCGAGCCGTCGCGGATGACGCCGGGGAAGCGCTTCGCGGTCAGGCGCTTGACGTCGGCCCGGATCTTCGCTGCGTCCGCCGCCGTCAGGCCGGACTCGCGGTAGTAGACGATCACCGCGGAGGCGAGCTCGCCGTTCTGGAGATCCTCGGTGGCGGACAGGGCGTGGGTCGACTCGGCGTCGCCCGGGAGGTACGAGGTGGACTCGTTGTTCTCCGCGTCCATGAACTTCGTCGGGAGCTGGGCAGGCCCGACGGCGATGAAGATGCCCACGAGCCAGACGAGGAAGACGACCCACTTCGCGCGCGGGCCGGCGGCGATGGCGTAGATGGAGCGCGGGCGGTCCATGCCCCGTATCTAACCGGCTAGAGGATCGACAGGTACCTGTCGAGCTCCCACTGGCTCACCTGCACCCGGTAGTCCTCCCACTCCTGCCGCTTGATCTCGACGTAGCGGTTGAAGATGTGCTCGCCGAACGTGCGCAGCACGAGCTCGGACTCGGCGGTCAGCTCGATCGCCTCGCCCAGCGTCTCCGGCAGCTGCTCGATCCCGAGCCGGTGCCGCTCCTCGGGGGTGATGTGGTAGAGGTTCTTGTCCATCGGCTCGGGCAGCTCGTAGCCCTTCTCGATGCCCTCGAGCCCCGCCGCGAGCAATACCGCGAAGGTGAGGTAGGGGTTGCAGGCCGGGTCGGGGCAGCGCAGCTCCATGCGCGTGGCCTGCTCCTTCCCGGGGTGATAGAGCGGCACCCGCACGAGCGCCGAGCGGTTGCGGCGCGACCACGCGCAGTACACCGGCGCCTCGTAGCCGGGAACCAGGCGCTTGTACGAGTTGACCCACTGCGCGAACACCGAGCAGATCTCGCGCGCGTGCTTCAGCTGGCCCGCGATGAACGCCTTGCCCGTGTCGGACAGGTAGTACTGGTCGTTCGCGTCGTAGAAGGCGTTCGAGCTCTCGCGGAAGAGCGACTGGTGGGTGTGCATCCCCGAGCCGTTCTCGCCGAACAGCGGCTTCGGCATGAACGTGGCGTGCCACCCGTACTTCATGGCGTACTCCTTGACCGTAATCCGGTAGGTCATGCAGTCGTCCGCCATCTTCAGCGCATCGGCGTAGCGCATGTCGATCTCGTGCTGGCTCGGTCCGACCTCGTGGTGCGTGTACTCGACGTGGATGCCGAGCTGCTCCAGCGCGAGCACCGTCTCGCGGCGCACGTCGGAGCCGGCATCGAGGGTGGTCAGGTCGAAGTAGCCGCCCTCGTCCAGGATCTCCGGGACGCCGCTCTCCGGGCGGGCGTTCCTGAAGTAGAAGTACTCGAGCTCCGGCCCGACGTAGAAGTTCGTGAAGCCCATCTCGCCGGCGCGTTCGAGCGTCCGCCGGAGCACCTGCCGCGGGTCGCCCTCATAGGGCTCGCGCGCGGGGGTGACGATGTCGCAGAACATCCGCGCGACGCCTCTGTCCTCCGGCCGCCAGGGCAGGATCGCGAACGTCGACGCGTCCGGCATGGCGATCATGTCGGACTCCTCGATCGCGTTGAAGCCGGTGATCGAGGAGCCGTCGAATCCCATCCCGCCCTCGAAGGCGTCCTCGAGCTCCTGCGCGTTGATGGAGAAGCTCTTCAGCTGGCCCAGGATGTCCGTGAACCAGAGGCGGACGAAGCGGATGTCGCGGTCCTCGACGAATGCCCTGACGTCGTCCGCGGTCTGCGGCTGGTGGCTCATTGCGCGCAGGCTACAGCCAGGCGTTGGCCCAGCGCTTCAGCGCGCGCACCGCCGGCTCGAGCGCCTCGCCCTTCGCGGTGAGGACGTACTCGACCCTGACGGGAGTCTCGTCGATGACGTGCCGCTCGACGATGCCCTCCGCCTCGAGCTCCTTCATCCGTTCGGACAGCAAACGGTCCGACAGATCGGGGACGAGCCGCTTGAACTCCGAGAAGCGAGTGGGCCCGTCCATGAGGACGAACAGGATTGCGCCCGTCCACCGCTTGCCCACCAGCTCGACGGCGTGGTGGTATTCCGTGCAGCACGTCTCACGACGTACGACGACCGTGCGCGTCGTCATCACGGACATCGTAACGCGGCTCTACGCCGCCTTCGCGAGCCGGGAGTCCTCGCTCGACCCGTCCTTGGGCACGTCGCCCGCCCTCGTGATGAGGTTCCCGTAGGTCGCGAGCGCCACGTGCGCGATTGCCTCGAGGATCTGCTCGTCCTCCCAGCCTGCCTCGCGTGCCTCCTCGTGGAGGTGGAGCTTCGGCGGGCCGTTCGACTCGAGCAGCGCCTTGACGAAGCGGAGCAGCGCCGCCTCGCGCTCGTCGTGCGAGTCGAACTCACGCGCGAGTGCGATCTCGTCCATGCCCAGGCCGGCGTCGCGGCCCGTGCGCTGGAGCGTCGAGATCGCGTACTCGCTGCCCTGGTGCTCGGCGACCGCCAGCGCGATCCGCTGCTGGGTCGCGTAGGTGAGGGAGCCGTTCCGCAACTCGGAGCGGAAGCGGGCGTAGGAGCGGAGCACCGGTGGCGAGCCGGCCATGACGCCGATGAAGTTCGGCAGCTGGCCGCCGCCCGCGAGCGCGCCCTTGAGGATCGGGACGCTGGCCTCCGGGGCCGTCTCGTCGTCGTGAACCTTGAACCTGCTCTCCTTGGTCTTCATTTCCGCTCTGCTCTTGCGTTGGGGGTACGACTTACGTGACGTAAGTCTATGCGAATAAGGAGTGTCTGACACTCCAATGAGCGCCTGTCGAGCGGTTGTGAAGTGGGCGGCCGGCGGGGCTTAGCCGTGGGCCGTGCCGGCGGCCACGATCATGAGGAAGAGGCCGAGCAGGAAGGCCCAAAGGCCGAGCCGCTCCGGCTGCGCCATCTGGTTCTGCATCACCGAGCTCGAGCGCCTGCGCGCCGGCGTCGGGTGGCCCGTGATCGTGACGGTGCGCCGCTCGGCGAGCGGCTGCTCGGTGAGGAGCTCGGCGGCGCGGCGCTCGAACTTGCGCGGCGCCTCGTGCGTGGCGTCCTCGGTCGGGCGGAGCTCCGAGACCGTGCCACCCGGGCCGTCACCGTCGTCATCGAGGTCGAACCGGCTCGGGCTGCGCTCGGCGGCCTCGATCTTGCGCTCCCACTGAAGCAGGACCGCCTCGCGGCTCATGTCTTCGCTCTCATGCTCCCGCAGGGCGCGGGCACCGGCAGTCTGCATCGGTTCTCTCTCTCTTCGCCTGCGGGGTTAGCTGACGGGCTCGCGCTGAAAGAGTCGCGCTACGCCTTGCGGCGATTCGCCCCCGACCGGACCGGTCATCTTGGGTCCCCCACGCCCCGTTCACCCCCGGAGCCTCGGCTTCGATGACGCGGCGCATGCTAGCACCAGAGCAGAAGCGCCGGACGGAAAAGCCCGGTGCTTGCGGGGAAAATGCAACGAGAGTTGCAATGTGGCTTTTCGGGTGCCCGGGGGGGCTACTGGCCCGCGACGGTGGACACGTAGGTGGCCACGGCGTCCGCGTCGGCTCCCGACAGGAGCCCGGGGGGCATCCGCCCCGTGCCGGTGCCGCCGCGCTTGATGGCCCCCAGCACGCGTTGCTTGTCGAGCGGCGCCAGGTCGTCGAGATTCGGCCCGGTCACGCCGTGGGCGTCGACGGCGTCGAGCGTGTGGCAGCTCTTGCAGTTCTCGATGAAGAGCGACTTCCCGTTCTCGAACTTCCCCACATCCTCGGTGCGGAGGCTGCCGGTGGCGCCCAGGGCCTCCTCGCGGTTGTCGATCACCACTGCCGGCACCACGAGGCCGAGCACCACATAGAGCAGCACCATCCCGCCGATGAACCAGCGGCCGCCGCGCGTGAGGTAGGCCTCCCTGGCCGCGCTCGGCCCACCCCAGAAGGCGATGAAGACGACGATGCTCCCGGCGACGACGAAGAGCCCGAGGAAGAGAACGATCTGCAACATCGCGCGCGGCACAATACCGGCCGCGCCCCCGGCCTTCAGTGCACCGCCGGCAGCCGCGCCCTATGCGCTGTTCGCCGCGGCGCGCCGCGCGCGCTTCCAGCTGCCGTAGGCGGCGAAGATGTCGCCGAGCGGCGGCAGGCTGTCGTCGTCGGTCGTGCGCTGCTGGTAGTCGACCATGAGGAGGCGCTCGGGCCGCGAGCCGACCTCCTCGGCGACGTCGCGGATCGCCTGGCACACAGCGGACTTCGACGTGGAGGCGTCGCCGCCCGCCCGCTTGGCCTCGTGCGCGAAGACGCCGGCCGCGCTCCCGCGGGCGCCCGGCTCGGCGGCGGGCGTCGGCCGCGCCCGCCCGGCGCCGACCAACAGCCTGCAATGGGGACAGCGAAGCGGCTCCTCGGGCCAGGCCTCACCGACCTTCTTCTCTATGAGGAGGTGACAGTGAGGGCAGTAGCCGTCGGCTTCTGCCCTGGGCTTCTTGCTCTTAAGCGATGCCATCCGGGGGCCCCTGGTAGTTCACCTATCGCCTATACCGGGGTCGACCAAACCCAAAAGTAGAAAGCCCCCGCCTTGGCGGGGGCTTCCCTTAGCCGACCGGTAAGCCGGATCCTGTCGTGAGCAGCCATCCATCTCGCCTTGCGGCGGGGCCTCTCAGCCCTGCGGCCTACCTGGAGCTCGGCGGGCAGCGTCAACGCTCCTGCTTGGCCTTGCACCGGGTGGGGTTTGCCTGGCCGCCACGTCGCCGTGACGCCGGTGCGCTCTTACCGCACCTTTTCACCCTTACCTGTGCGCGACTCAGCTGAGGCCGCGCCATCGGCGGTGTGTTTCTGTGGCACTTTCCCGCGGGTTTCCCCGGGTCGGTACCCCGACCACCCTGCCCTGCGGTGTCCGGACTTTCCTCGAGGGGCCGGTTGTCTCCCCGACCTCCCCGCGGCTGCTTGGCCGGCAGCCGATCAAGTCTAGGGCCACGGAGGCTGAGCGTCGACCTAGCTCAGTCGGCTTCCGCAGCCGCCGCACTCTGCGGCCGCCGCCTCTCCCGCGCGCGTGGGTGTCATGCGCGCGTGACACACGGGGCACTCGGCGCTGCCGCTCGCCCGCGTGCTCTCGAGCGTCGCGTTGAGAAGCTCCTCGAGCGTGAGCCCACCGTCGAGCTCGAACTGCTGTGTACCTGGCCGGTCCAGTACCGCCCCCGTCATGCGACCCTCCTACAGACTCCCACCACGCGACCCAGGATCTCCACGTCGCGCGCGTAGATCGGCTCGAGCGCGTCGTTCTCCGGCTGAAGGCGCACGCGCTCCTTCTCCTTGAAGAAGCGCTTCACGGTCGCCTCGCCCTCGAGCATCGCCACGACGATGTCGCCATTCGTCGCGGTGCTCTGGGGCCGGACGACCACGTAGTCGTCCTGGAAGATGCCGGCGTTCTTCATCGAGTCGCCCTTGACCCGCAGGACGAACTCGCCCTCGTCCCCGCCTGCGATCTGCGGCACCGGGACGTACTCCTGGATGTTCTCGTCCGCGAGCACGGGCTGGCCCGCGGCAACCTCGCCGACGAGCGGCAGGCCGTTCGGCGTGACGACCGCCTTGGCCTTGTCCACCAGCACCTCGATCGCGCGCGGCTTCGTGGGGTCGCGCTTCAGCACACCCAGCTTCTCGAGGTTGGCGAGATGGGCGTGCACCGTCGACGACGACGTCAGCCCGATGGCCTTGCCGATGTCGCGCACGGTCGGCGGATAGCCGTGCTCGCGCGCGTACGTCTTCACGTAATCGAAGATCTCCCGCTGCCGCTTGGTCAGGTTGCTCGTGTCGACCATCAGACCCCCCGGGGAAGCCGTGTGAATTGACGTGATCCGAACATGTGTTCGCAGAGTACCCAGGGTCCCGGACGGCATCAAGGGATGCAGCCGGACGGCGCCGGGAGCTCGCGCCACCGGCTCTATACTCAGGCCGCTACGCGCCTGTGGCGGAACTGGTAGACGCGCAAGGTTGAGGGCCTTGTGGTCCGTTTGGACCGTGGGAGTTCGAATCTCCCTGGGCGCATGGAAGGTCGCGAGGCCGTCGAGGAACGTGGAATGATCAGCTCGTCGCCGGAGTGACAATGAGGAACTAGCCGCGCACGCCTAAACGGAGAGCCGCGGCTTTGGGCAATCCGCGTCGAAGCAGGGCACCGGCTTGTGCTGCGGACCCTGATGGAAGTGGACGTGCGCGCCGCCGGCCTGGGATCTGCGCCTGAGCCGGGAAATTAACGTCCGGAGCGTCTGAGTCATGCGGTCCTCTCGGGATGCCGTCGGATTGCATTCGGCTCGCTCGAAGTTAGGTGCCTCAATCCGATGCTCGATCGGGGTTCGCGCTGGCGCGAGCGCCGTCCACGATCAACGGCAAGCGACACGTGCAAATCGGGAATTGCTATCCGGCGATGGCAACGGGCGCTCGCGCGCGGTCGGGCGACGGCCCAAGGTGCAAGGGGATGACCGTCTTTGATGCGTGATCCATTCCGGACGAAGTGCACAGCAGTACCAAAGACCCTGAGATCGCTGAGTGGCTGAAGACCGGGCCGGTTCTTGGCGCTCACAAGCCGGTGCACCTCCAGCGGCGGGAGCACGATGCGTTTATCACCCGTCCACGCCGGGGCCTGCCGACGGTGGCGCGCTGATCT
>Ga0105249_10004017_pt1 | contig 12691 bp, 14 predicted proteins | sample KBSS44metaG_FD_81522 | JGI IMG/M metagenome (GOLD analysis project Ga0105249, IMG submission 81522) | Switchgrass rhizosphere microbial communities from Kellogg Biological Station, Michigan, USA - KBS S4-4 metaG | ecosystem: Host-associated > Plants > Roots > Rhizosphere > Soil | place... | reverse complement strand
GGCCAGCCAGGCGGGCCTGGTCAACAACCTCAACTTCGGGATGTCATGGGGATTGTTCCCGATCCTGTTCGCCGGCACCGGAATGGCGGTCGAGCGTATCGGCATCTTGGTCGCGGTCTATCCCGCCGTGTGGGGTGTGGGCCAGATCCTCACTGGTGCACTATCGGATCGGTGGGGTCGCAAGCGTCTGATCACCGCGGGCATGCTCACCCAGGCCGCCGCGCTTGCACTGATCGCAACAGTGCACACCTTCGGCACCTGGACCGCGGCCACGGCACTCCTTGGTGCGGGCACCGCGATGGTTTACCCGACACTGCTGGCCGCCGTAGGCGATGTTGCGCACCCGCTGTGGCGAGCCCGCGCCGTCGGCGTCTACCGATTCTGGCGCGACATCGGTTACGCGGCAGGCGCCATCGTCGGAGGCATCGCGGCGGACCTGTGGGGTCTGCGCGCCGCCATCTGGGTCGCAGCAGCGATCACCGTGGTCTCGGGCATCATCGTCGCCGTGCGAATGTATGAGACGCACCCGCGGCAGGGCCGGCGACTCCATCGCGTCCACTGAGATAATCGGACGATGCCGACGGCGCAGCGGGGACGGGCGAGTATCGAGATCGCTGCGCCGCCCGACGTTGTCTTCGACCTGATCACGGACGTGACACGCATGGGAGAGTGGAGCCCCGAGTGTTACCGATGTGAGTGGCTCGATGGCGCGAACGCTGCGGCCGAGGCGGTGCGGTTTCGCGGCTTCAACCGCCGTGGACGGTTCCGGTGGGAACGGACGGCGGTGGTCGCGACCGCTGTTCGTGGTCGCGAGTTCAGCTTCACTACAGTCAACGATCGCAATGGGCGCCAGGAGACGCGTTGGCAGTACACGCTTGAGCCGTCGCCTGGTGGCACCGTACTTACCGAATCGTTCCAATTCCTATGGTGTTCACTCGCGAATAGGGCGGCCGAGATGTTCGTGCCCCGAGGACGTGAAATAAATCAAGGCATCGAAGAAACCCTTCGGCGTATCAAGCGCGCTGCTGAGGGCGTGGCAACTTGAATCCATCGCGCTCTCGTTCTGGCCACACAGCCGAACGATCACTAAGTGGTGTCGCCATTCGTTAGGTTCCAGTGGTGGGCGACACCGACGACGTGGCCGAAGCCGAACCTGATTATCGCTTCACGCTGGCCAACGAACGGACGTTTCTGGCCTGGCAGCGCACGGCGCTGGGGCTGCTCGCCTCGGCGGTGGCCGTCGTCCAGTTGATTCCCGAATTGTCGATCTCCGGTGCGCGCCACGTGCTCGGAATCATCCTGGCGTTGCTCGCAATTCTCACTGCAGGCATGGGAATCCTTCGGTGGAAACAAGCCGATCGCGCCATGCGCCGCGGCCTGCCGTTGCCCCGACATCCCACACCCATGTATCTCGGGATCGGACTCGTCGTGGTCGGGTTGCTCACCGTGGGCCTCATCGTCGTCAAGGCAATGGCCGGTTGACCAGCGCCAGCCAAACCCAACCCGAGCGAACCACATTGGCGTGGACGCGAACCTCGCTAGCGGTGCTGGCGAATGGCGCCATCCTGTTGATCCGTGATACCCATGGCAGGCCCAGCGCACCACAACTTGTGGCCGCGGGCCTCGCGGCGGCGCTTGCACTGTCGACATATCTGATCGGCGTCAGGCGTCAGCGGATCCTCGCTCAACGCCCACTGCCCGACCGCATTTCGCCTCGGCGCGAGGTCTACCTCACCGGCGGTTCTATCATCGCTCTGATCGTGATCAGCGCACTCGCGCTTGCGGTTTGACCTACTTCTTGGCCGCGTTGGCCACCATGTCGTTGACGATCGTGGCCGCCTCGTCCTTGACGTCGTAGCTGCACGCCCACGCCTCGACAGTCACGTTCGAGACCACCGCCAGCCCGTGCTGACACGCCCAGCCGCCGGCGTCTTCCTGCGCTGTCATCTGCGTGATCGAGGCGTCCTCGGACGCAACGTTGTCGATCTGCCACAGGTAGGTGGCGTCGGCGTCGTCAACCGACACCGAATAACCGGAGCATTTCTCCCACGAGGCTTTCGACTCGTCGAAGAACTTTTGCGCCTTCTCGGCCGACGGATAGAGCACGGCTGTCTGCTCCACCCAGTGTTCGTTGTCCTCACCGGGTTCGCGCACCACCTGGTCGCGTACCGCCGTCCAACCGCTGCCGGAATAGACCGGCTCCTCCGCGCCGTAGATCGAACCAAGGCAGTCCGGATCGGACACCTCTCCCGAGTGGTCGGTCATCTCCTCCAGCTCGCTGGTGACCTTCATCTGCGTGGAGCCCATGATCCCGTTGAGTTCGCCAATCGAGAGCAGCACGTCGTCGAGCTTGGCCTCGGTCAGCGGCGGCACGTCGATGGGAGCCGCGTTCTGCGCCCGCACCGCGTTACCGGACACCGTGCTCACACAACCCGCCAGCAGGACGGACACCGCGATGACGGCCCCGACAGTGCATGCGCGGGCGGCCGTGCGGACAAAGATCACCGCGCTATTGTGACCGACCGGCCCCGAAAGTGTCGGGTAGCCGTCAATTTTTGCTGGTTGCGCGGGCGCGGGCGCTCACGAAACGCCGATCTTCTGCAGCATCAGGTTCGCGACGCCGACGGCACCGGCCGCATCTCCACCGTTGACCGCGGGCGGGTTCGTAACCTCCACATCCACAACGCAATCCGATGCCACGCCGAGGGCGCGCTGGATCGTGGAGCCGTCGTCGTGCAAGACGATCGCAGAGACGATGTTGTTGTCGACGACCACGTCGGTGATCCGGCTCAACCCATCCGCTCCGTGCTGTGGTTGATGCAGCACCAGCGTCTGGCCGTTGCAGCGGTGCCATTTGTCGGCCGCCGCCGCGAAGAAGGCCTTGGCATCGTCACCGGTGGCGAACTGCACAGCGCCGAAAAAGCCCGAGTATGACGGCCCGCTCTGGTCGCCACCGATCCACGACTGGCTCGCGACAGTGCGCACCGGATTCGCCTGATACACGATCTTTTCCAGCCGGAAGCCCGCACTCACACAGTCGAGAGGCGTTGCCTCGGATTCGCGCAGGCCGGCCAGCAGCATCTCCGGCCCGCCCTTGGTGGGCGCACCCAGGAAGCCCGCGGTACCGAGGATGGTGGCCAATTCGTTGGTAGTGGGCAGCACCTGGTCCAATGCCCGCGATACAGACGGCTTTGCGGCCTCGGCGATGTGGACCGTCGGCGCACTCTCGACCGAGCCCGACGAGCAACCCGCCAGCACCGCACACGCGCTCAACGCCGCGATCGTCGACCGAGTTGAGCGCATCGGATCCCTATCTACTTCTTGGCCTTATCGGCCGGGGCATCGGTGGACAGCGCGGCGACGAACGCCTCCTGCGGCACCTCAACACGGCCTATGGTCTTCATTCGCTTCTTGCCTTCTTTTTGTTTCTCGAGCAGCTTGCGCTTACGCGTGATGTCACCGCCGTAGCACTTCGATAGCACGTCTTTGCGGATCGCGCGGATGTTTTCGCGAGCAATGATCTTGGAACCGATCGCGGCCTGCACCGGAACCTCGAACTGCTGGCGCGGAATCAACTCCTTGAGTTTGGTCGTCATCTTGTTGCCGTACGCGTACGCCGACTCCTTGTGCACGATCGCGGAAAACGCATCAACGGCCTCGCCCTGCAACAGAATGTCGACCTTGACCAACTCGGCTTCCTGCTCACCCGCCTCCTCGTAGTCGAGGCTCGCGTAGCCGCGGGTACGTGACTTCAGCGCATCGAAGAAGTCAAAGATGATCTCCCCCAACGGCATTGTGTACCGCAGCTCAACGCGCTCGGTAGACAAATAGTCCATGCCACCGAGCTCGCCGCGCCGCGATTGACACAATTCCATGATCGTGCCGATGAATTCGCTTGGCGCGATGATGGTTGTCTTCACGACGGGTTCGTACACGGTGCGGATCTTGCCGTCGGGCCAGTCCGACGGGTTGGTGACGACGAGCTCGTCGCCGTCTTCCTTCACGACGCGGTACACCACGTTGGGCGACGTGGAAATCAGGTCGAGATTGAACTCACGCTCGAGCCGCTCGCGGGTGATCTCCATGTGCAACAGGCCGAGGAACCCGCTGCGGAACCCGAAGCCAAGTGCGACCGAGGTTTCCGGCTCGTAGGTCAGCGCGGCGTCGTTGAGCTGCAGCTTGTCCAGCGCATCACGCAGATCCGGGTAGTCCGAACCGTCGACGGGATAGAGCCCCGAATAGACCATGGGCCGGGGTTCGCGATAGCCGGTCAGCGGCTCGGTCGCGCCGTGGCGCGCCGCGGTCACCGTGTCACCGACCTTCGACTGACGCACGTCCTTCACGCCGGTGATCAGGTAGCCGACCTCCCCCACTCCGAGGCCGGCGGACGGCTTCGGCTCTGGTGAGACAATGCCGACTTCCAGCAGTTCGTGGTGAGCGCCGGTGGACATCATCTTGATCCGCTCGCGCGGGACGATCTTGCCGTCGACGACACGGACGTACGTCACCACGCCGCGGTAGGTGTCGTAGACCGAATCGAAGATCATCGCCCGCGCCGGCGCATCCGCGTCACCGGTCGGCGGCGGCACCTCGCGCACGACGTGATCGAGCAGGTCGGCGACTCCGTCACCGGTCTTACCGGACACCCGCAGCACATCGGTGGGTTCGCAGCCGATGATGTGTGCGATTTCGGCGGCGTAGCGGTCCGGATCGGCGGCAGGCAGGTCGATCTTGTTGAGCACCGGGATGATGTGCAGGTCGCGGTCCAGTGCCAGGTAGAGGTTGGCCAGCGTCTGCGCCTCGATGCCCTGGGCGGCGTCGACCAGCAGCACCGCGCCTTCGCACGCCTCCAGCGCTCGCGACACCTCGTAGGTGAAGTCGACGTGGCCGGGGGTGTCGATCAGGTGCAGCACGTAATCGGTGCCATCGACTTGCCAAGGCAGCCGGACGTTTTGGGCCTTGATGGTGATGCCGCGCTCGCGTTCGATGTCCATCCGGTCCAGGTACTGCGCGCGCATGTCCCGGTCGGCAACCACACCGGTCAGCTGCAACATTCGATCGGCCAGCGTCGACTTGCCGTGATCGATGTGGGCGATGATGCAGAAGTTCCGAATCTGCGCCGGCGCTGTGAAGGTTTGGTCGGCGAAACTGCTGATGGGAATCTCCTGGTGACGGGCCGGTGTGCGCCTCCAGGGTATCGAGGCGAGGCCATCTCGACACAATCGCGGCCGCTCGGACTCACCTATGCTCGGAAACATGGCTCCGCCATGGAAACCCCTGCAGACGTTTCAGCGCTTTGCGGAGAACCTCGTGTTCAACGAGGCACCCAAGTTCCTCCGTCAACAGCTGCAGACCGGCATCCAGACCAGCATCAAGATCGGCATCGACGCGCTCACAGGCATACCGAATGACGAGGCCCCGGCCATCACCGCGGGCCGCCCGGTCACCAACACCAGCGTCCCGACCGCGCATCGGGCCCGCAAGCTGGTCTACGCCCCCGACCTGGACGGCAGGGCCGACCCCGGCGAGATCGTGTGGACCTGGGTGGTCTATGAGGACGACCCGACCCGCGGCAAGGACCGGCCGGTGTTGGTGGTCGGCCGCGACCGCTCGACGCTGCTTGGCCTGATGCTGTCCAGCCAGGAACATCACCGCAACGACCGCGACTGGGTCGGCATCGGCAGCGGCAGCTGGGACTACGAGGGCCGGGCCAGCTGGGTGCGGTTGGACCGCGTGCTCGACGTGCCCGAAGAGGGCATTCGGCGCGAAGGCGCGATCCTGGAGCGCGAGGTGTTCGAGGTCGTGGCCAACCGGCTACGCGCCGAATACTCCTGGAGCTAGCGCGGGTTTCGCCACATGGGCCACAACGGCGGCCCGCCGTCCGGCAGCCTGATCTCGCCCGTGACTTCGAAGCCGAACCGCAGGTAGTACGACTCGTTCTTCGGGTTGCTGTTCTCCAGGTACGCCGGCGAGCCTTCGGCATCGCATCGGTCGAGGCGCGACCGCATCAACGCGTGGCCGAAACCCGCACCCCGCACGGAAGGGTCGCTGCCGATCAGCATGAGGTACCAATGGGGTTCTTCGGGATGGTGCTTTTCCATCAGCTCCATCACCCGCATGCTGGCGGGCACGCGTGAGCGAAACGACCACAGCATCGCGGGCATCGTGATGAGCTGCTCGACCAGCCCCGGCTTGCGGTGGCCCGGTGGATCCCAGAGCGTCGCCGCGCCGACGGTTCCGTCGCGCACCCCGACCTCCGACCCCGCGCGCGGCACGAAGTGGTGGCGGGCAAGCGGCCCGAACGCCCGTGTCAGCGCGGTCAGCCGTGAACTGTCATCGGGCAGCATCCAGCTCGTCACCGGATCGTCGTAGAAGGCCTTGGCCAGAACGCGGGCAGCATCGCGAACATCGCTCCGCCCCAAGGGGCGGACGTCGATCGACACTCAGCGACCTTGCGTGATGTAGGCCTGCAGGTGCCGCTGCTCGGCCTCGAGTTCTTCCATCCGGGTCTTGACCACGTCGCCGATGCTGACGATGCCTGCCAGCCGCCCGTTCACCACCACGGGAACGTGTCGCACCCGATTCTCGGTCATCAGCGCGCTCAGGCTGTCGACCGAATCCTCCGGCGTGCACGTCGCCACCACGGTTGTCATGATCTCGGACACTGGGCGGTGAAGGATCTCGGTGCCCAATTCGTGCAGCTTGCGCACGACGTCGCGCTCCGAGACGATGCCGGCCAGCCCGTCCTGCGACATCACCACCATGGCGCCGATGTTGTGCACGGTCAGCTCGGTGAGCAGACCGGCGACCGAGGTCTCGGGCGTGATGGTGGCCACCGCCGCACCCTTGTTCCGCAATACATCTGCGATCCGCATGGACGCCTCCCGCTCGTGACCTACTTCACAGGCTAGAGCCGACGCGCCCGGCGTGAAAGCGATTCCGAGGTTGCAACAGTGTCACGTCCATGGCCGCAACGCGACCGCGGTTGCCCGCTGCAGCCGCTCTCGCACTACGCCAGGATCGTCAGCGTCGCGGAGCAAAACCTCGAGCGCGCCCGCGATCGCGCCGACGAACGCACCGACCAGCGCCGCGGCCTGCACCTCGTCCAGCTCGTCGGGAAACGCAGCCTGCAGCCGGGCCGCGATCTCGTTCTGCGCATCGAGCTGTCGGGCAAGTGCGCGGCCCCGCACCGACGAAACCGATCGCATGAAGCGCAGCCGCAGCGCGGCCATCGGGCCGACGAGGTCGTTGCCTGCGTCGCCCAATTCCCCCAACGCGCGCAACAGAATTGCGGTCGGGCGCTCGCCGGGTCGGCGTTCGTCAATCGCGGTGAGCGCCGCCTTCACCCGCGCGTCGGCCTCTGGGAAAAGCACATCCTCTTTGGTCGCGAAGTACGAGAAGTAGGTGCGCGTGCTGACCTCTGCGGCGGCCGCGATGTCGGCGATCGTGGTGCCGTCATAACCGCGTTGCTCGAACAGCTCCGCGGCGGCGTCGATCAACGCCTGCCGGGTGCGGACCCGTTTGCGCTCACGCAGCGACATGGCTCGCAGCCTATCGCGAAACTGAGAGTTTTCTACACTCATTGTAATTTTGCACTTGCTGTAATTAGGCTGGGTTTTATGCGGAAGGCATTGATCTCCGGCGCTGGAATCGCCGGCGCGACGGCGGCATATTGGCTGGCCAAAGTCGGTTTTGAAGTCACAGTTGTCGAGCAGGCAGGCACCCTGCGATCCAGTGGCAGCCCGATCGACGTCCGCGGCCCAGCCGTCGAGGTCGCCGAGCGCATGGGAGTGATGGCGCGGATCCGCGACGCCGACACGCGTGTGCACGACATGGTGTTCGTCAACTCCCGCGGACGGGTGGTGAGTCGGGTCAACATGCGCACCACCTGGGCCGCACCCGCCGATGTCGAACTCCCCCGTGGCGACCTGGCGGCGATCCTGCGCGACGCGGTACCTCACGATGTCGACGTCCAGTTCGCCAACTCGGTGCAGGCCCTCGCCCAGGACGCCGATGGAGTGACCGCCGAGTTCGCCTCGGGGCCTGCGCGCAGATTCGACCTCGTGCTCGGGGCCGACGGTGTGCACTCCGGTGTGCGAGCGCTGGCCTTCGGCCCGGAGGCCGACTACCTCAAACACCTCGGCGTGTACGTCGCCACGCTGCCCTTGGACGGCGAGACGGGTACGGACTTCGTCATGTACAACACGCCCGGCCGAGCCGTCGCCATCCATCCGGCCAAGGGTCGGCCGATCGCGGCGTTCATGTTCCGCGCGCCGCAGATCCCCCAGTTCGATCACCGCGAACTCGAGCAACACAAACAGCTGCTCTGTGACGCGTACGCCGGCGAAGGGTGGCGAGTGCCGGAGCTACTGGACCGCGTCCGCGCCGCCGATGACCTCTACTTCGACTCGGTCAGCCGAATCCAGGTGCCATCGTGGTCGCGCGGACGGATCGGCCTCGTGGGGGACGCCGCATCGTGTGTCTCGTTGTTCGGCGACGGCTCCAGCCTGGCGATGATCGGTGCATTCACCGTCGCCGACTCAGTGGACGGCGACATCCCCGCGGGCCTACGCGCCTACGAGGCGCGCCACCGCCCGCAGCGAGCGGCCAAGGAGAACTCGGTGGCATACGCGACGCGACTGTTTATCCCCGCCACATGGGCGGGTATCGCAGTCCGCAATCTGGCGGTTCAGTTGATACCAGCGCTCCATCGAATCCAGAGACGCGCGAAGCCGGAATACAGCCCCGACCCGATTCGTTCGGTCAAGCCATGACGAGTGCCAACACCGTGCCCACGGTGAAACTGGGCGACGAGTTAGCTGTCAGTGCAATCGGTTTCGGCGCAATGGCGCTGACGCCGGTATATGGCGAAGTCGATGACAACCAGTCGCTTGCCACGCTGCATCGCACGGTGGATCTTGGCGTGACGTTCATCGACACCGCCAACATCTACGGCAACGGCAACAACGAGAAGCTGATCGCGAAGTTGCTCGCCGATCGCCGCGACGACGTCACGCTGGCCACCAAGTTCGGCATCCAGGGCAATCCGGCGGACCGCGCCGCGGGCCGGATCGGCGTCCGTGGCGACGCCGCCTACGTGCGGCAGAGCATCGACGAGAGCCTGCAGCGATTGCAGACCGACGTGGTGGACCTCTACTACATGCACCGCCGCGATGTGAACGTACCGATCGAGGAAACCGTCGGCGCCATGGCCGAGTTGGTGACCGCTGGCAAGGTTCGCCATCTCGGCCTGTCCGAGGTGACGGCCGACGAACTACGGGCCGCGGTCGCGGTGCATCCGATCGCCGCCGTGCAGAGCGAGTGGTCGATCTGGAGCCGCGACGTCGAAACCAACGTGGTGCCCGCAGCCGCCGAGCTCGGCGTCGGGTTCGTGCCGTATTCGCCGTTGGGGCGCGGGTTTTTGACTGGAACGGTGCGGTCGGCCGCCGATCTTTCGTCGCCGAACGATTTCCGCAAGACGATGCCGCGCTTCAGCGAGGGTGCGCTGGACGCCAACCTCGCTGTGGTGGAGGTGGTGAAGTCGGTGGCCGAGCAGCAGGGGGCCACGCCCGCTCAGGTGGCGCTGGCATGGCTGCGGTATCGCGCCGAGGCGCTCGGCGTTGCGTCGGTGCCGATTCCCGGCACGCGACGGGCCGAGCGCGTCGCGGAGAATCTCGGCTCGCTGGCGGTGGCGTTGACGCCCGCGCAGCTCGACACGCTGGACGCCGCGGGCGCGTCGGTGTCGGGTAATCGGTTCGCCGACATGACCTGGGTCTCGGCGGGACGCGAATAATCAGTCCGGCCGCGGCCTGGCGACGCGAAGCGCGATCGAGGCGTCGTCGAACTGCGCGGCCGCAGCTGTGATCCTGGCGATCTCGCTGGGCCGTTTCAGCAGTCCGCGGACCGCGATGATGGCGACTTGCTCGCCGACCCGGATGGCCTCCTCGACCCTGTCGCCCTGATCGGTATGCAGACGCGTGCGTTTCTGGGCGCCCTCGTCGAAGTTCAGCAGGAGACCGGCCGTCTCCTCGCGGTCGCAGTCGATGAACTTGCCCTCGGTGATCGCGGCGCCGATGAGGTCGACGACCCAGTTCCTCAGCCGCTCGTAATCCGCCCAGAACTGGTGGAATTCGGTGCGCTGGTCGTGGGCGATGCGCTGGATCTCGTTGAAGTCGATCGGCGAGAGCGCCAGCTGCATGGTGTCGAACCGCAGCAGCCGGTACAGCTTGACCGCGGGCGAGCCGGAGCCGGCGCCGACCTCGGCGATGAACTTCAGCGGCGCGCGGTTGACCAGTAGGGTCTCGCCCAGTAGCTGTTCTTTGTTGCGGAACCAGTAGTACAGCGACGACTGCTGCAGTCCTGACGCGCGCGCGATATCGCTCATTGTCGTTTGGGCATAGCCCTTTTCGGAGAACAGCTTGGTGGCCGCGTTGACGATGTCGGCGCGGGGCTTGGTGGCCCTGGCGGGGTCGACGCGGTTGGTGGCGTTGCGGGGTCGTCCGATGGCGTGCAGTTTAGCCAAGCGGCGGCTGCTCACTGTGCGCACGCGCGACAGTGTCACGCGCGGCGGCGACCACGTCGCGCCACAGCTCGAGGCCCATCGACTTCGTCGCGCGCGACGGATATCCGGTGACCCCGTTGGTGGAGACATGCTGGACCGCGTATTTGAACACCGTGCCTTCGGTGCGATCGGGATCGTCGGCGTCGCGCATCCGGTCGGTGTCGACCAGTTCGGGCCGCAGCACCAGCATCAGCGACGTCTCGGCTGCGTTCGCGTGCCAGTCGACGGCATCCTCGGTCGCGCGCCGCGCGATGTCGGGTGTCAGGTCCCACCACTGCATGACGCCGACCCGCAGCTCGGGAAACTCCCGCCGGAAGCGGTCGCACGCGATCCACAGCGCGGCGGCATTGCCGACGTGCCCGTTGACGAACAGCAGCCGCCGGAAACCGGAGTCCACGCATGCCTCGGCGACCAGCCAGGCCGTCGCTGCCGTCTCCTCGCCCGAAAATGCGATCGTGCCAGGCAGCCGGGTGCCGTGAAAGAAGCTGGCGCCGAACGCAAGCGGTGGCAATACCACCGCCGTCTCCCCCGCCGCCGCGTCGGCGAGCGCCGTCGCGATGATGGTGTCGGTGCCCACCGGCAGATGCGGACCGTGCTGTTCGGTGGCGCCGACGGGTATCAGCGCCACACAGTCCGGATCGGCGGCCAGCCGGTCGGCCAGCTGCGCCGAAGTGAGTTCTTCCCACAGGTGGCTCATGTTCACCAGAACCTCAGGTAGCGGTCGGTCTCCCACGCCGACACGTGCGCGTTGTACCCGTCCCATTCGGCGCGCTTCTCGGCGACGAACGAGTCGAACATCGCGTCGCCCAACACCTTCCGCACCAGCGGGTCGGCCTCGAGCGCGTCTATCGCCTCACCCAATGATCTTGGTAGCCAACCAATTCCGCGTGCGACGAGGTCTGGCTCCGTCAGCCGGTAGAGGTTGTCCCGGTTTGGTTCCCCCGGGTCGAGTCCCTCGCGGATACCTTCGAGCCCGGCGGCCAGCATGAGCGCACCGCCGAGGTACGGGTTGCTAGCGCTGTCGGCGGCGCGGCACTCGACGCGTCCGCCGCCCCTTGGGATGCGCAGCATGTTCGTGCGGTTGTTGTCGCCGTAGCAGGCGAACACCGGCGCCCACGTCAGGCCGGACATGCTGCCCTGCTTGACGAGGCGCTTGTAGCTGTTGACGGTTGGCGCGATGACGGCGCAGATCGCATCCGCGTGGCGCAGTACGCCCGCGATGAACTGGTAGCCGAGCGTCGAGAGTCCGCAGCCGCGCGGATCATCCTCGGCAGCAAAGAGATTCGTTCCTGCCGAGTTCGCCAGTGACATGTTGTAGTGAGCACCGCTGCCGGTGCGATCGGCGAACGGTTTGGGCATCCACGACGCGAACAGGCCGTGCCTGTATGCGATTTCACCGACCATCATCCGGAAGAACACCAGCCGGTCGGCCATCGACACCACGTCCGTGTAGGCGAAGTCCGTCTCGAACTGTCCGTTGCCGTCCTCGTGGTCGAACGAGTAGACGTCCCAGCCGAGTTCGTTCATCGCGGACACGATCTCGTCGACCACGGGGTAGTTGTGCATCATCGTGCGCAGGTCGTAGCAGGGCTTGTCGAGGTTGTCGTCGGGACTCGCGGGGCCCGGCTTGTCGGTGTCGGTGAGAAGGAAGAACTCCGTCTCGATGCCAAGATTGAAGGTGTAGCCGAGGGTCGCGGCGTCGGCGGTCACACGTTTGAGGATCTGCCTGCTGCATGCCTCGAACGGGCTGTCACCAATCCACAGATCGCCTGGGAACCAGGCGACTTCGCGGTTGAACGGCATGATGATCGAGTGCTCGAGGTCGGGATGCGGTGCGACCTCGTCGTCGTTGACGTCCTGCGGCACGCCGTCCAGCGCTGCGCCGGTGAACATCTCGGAGCCCAGCGCCGCCTGAACCAGATGGCCGAGAGGCACCATCTTGCTCTTGGGCTTGCCGTGCATGTCGACGAAGCTGATCGCTGCGTACTTGACGCCCTTGGCCGCCAGCGCGTTAGCGACGTCGCGGGCGGTCGACGCCGTGGCGCTCTGTCCATTGAGGGTTGTCGTCATGGTCATCCTGCCGATGCGAGAGTGGTGGGGTTGATGAGTCCGAGTTCGCGCCCGAGGTAG
>Ga0105249_10004016_pt1 | contig 12693 bp, 9 predicted proteins | sample KBSS44metaG_FD_81522 | JGI IMG/M metagenome (GOLD analysis project Ga0105249, IMG submission 81522) | Switchgrass rhizosphere microbial communities from Kellogg Biological Station, Michigan, USA - KBS S4-4 metaG | ecosystem: Host-associated > Plants > Roots > Rhizosphere > Soil | place... | reverse complement strand
GATGCGAAACGGTGACGCCCGGCGGGCAATTCAACGATGGTAGCAATGCCGTTTGTTCCCATAGCAACGGGTTGACCATCGATCAAGAGCTTAGTGCCCGCAGATCCGGAAGCGGCCGGAAGACGCACCGTTGCCGTCCCTTCGACCAACGGAGATAACTTGATATCGGTAGCGGTTACGGTCAGGTCAGTGGCTGAAGAAATCGTGCTGGAGCCTTGCGCGAATTGTGCCGTAATCGTGGTGGTCCCTGCGCTGACACCAGTTGCCAAACCCACTTGAGTTCCCAGACTCGCGATTGTGCCAACGTTGGGCAGACTCGACGACCAATTGGCATTGACGGTGACGTCAGCGGTTGTTCCATCTGAAAAATGGGCAGTAGCCGTGAACTGCACCGTTCCGCCAACTGCAATGCTCGGGCTGGTTGGTGCGACGACGAGGTCCGTCAAAGTCACACCGCCGTCCGAACCGCCGCACCCCGAAGCCGTTGCCAGAGAACACCACAGGATCGCGGAGAATAAGAGTGAGATCCAGTTCTCATGTTTCAACGTAAATCTCCTAAATGAAATTGCATTTTTCTCGTGGCCAACACTCTAGAGCAGCCACAACATGCCTTGCAAGCCGGTGGAATCACGGCACCCCCAAGACTTGCCAGCATTGCAGTGACTTGCGTAACCACCAGTAACGATTCTTGGGCGCGCTATGGAGGGGAGTTGTGCTCCAATTGAGTGCATGGGTGCCGGGGTATTGGTATGTCTACTGCTGCTGTCAGCGAGCGTGCCAGAGAGCCGCACCGTTGTCGCCGCGCAACTTGATGCGCGAGAGAAACAACTCGAAACGCTGTATGCCGACTACTGGCGCACCGAATACAAGATCGCCATGGGCGAGCCGAATCTCTCCTCTCGCTCCCTTCAAGAACAAATTCGCGGCGTTATCTCGGATCAAGATTTTCTCCGCGACCTGGATCACACCAACTTTACCGATCCTATCCTGAAGATGCGGCGGAAGCTGTTTCTTAATGAGGCCGTCTTTACCAGAATCACCAACGACCCCGCCCTCACTGCGGTCGTGGAACAAGTTACTCAACAAGAAAACGCAATGCGGTACACGGTTGGCGACCGGCAGCTGACCCGCGCCGAACTGATCGATATTCTGACGCACAATCCGGACAGAAAGTTACGGGAACAGGCATGGCGGGCGACCAGCCAGATCACGGCTGCCAACGGCGAACGCATTCAAGATGCGGTCAAGCTGCGCAATCAGCTTGCGGGAAGGCACTCGTCCGAGCTGTTCTCGACTTTCATGTTGCGGCGCAAGGGCATAGAGGTGCAGCAACTGTTTGAATGGTTCGAGCAGATTCGGGATGCGACCGAATCCGAGTATCAACGACTGCTTGAGCGCATGCGTCGCGATCTTGGTGTTGCCAAGATCGAGCCTTGGGACCTGGATTTCTACTTCTCGAACTTCACGGACGCGTTTGAGTCGCAGAAATTCGCCACTGACGATGGTTGGACGAAGACGAAAACGCTCACAGAAAAGCTGGGCTACAGCCTCGATCCAGTGGAGATGCACGTCGCCGACCTCAGCTTTGGCGGTGCAGCGTACCCGATACTTTATGGAAAAGAAGTGAAGGTCCTGGCTAACCGCTATTCAGGAATTTACTTTTATGACCGCTTGCTGCATGCGACTGGGCACGCGCTGCACTATCAGCTAATGAATGAACCCTCATTTCTACTGCGCAACAGCTATACAGAGCCAGCCGATGAAGGTATGGCTCAGGTAATTGCGTTGATGCTGTATCGGCCTGAGGTGAATACAAAACTGTTCGCGCTCAGTTCGGAGCAAGCGCGGATTGTGGAATCTACGCATCGGTTGAAGATGCTCTTCAGTTTGAGAAATACAATGGCGGACTCGCTTTCAGAGTTCGAGGTGTACGCCGATCCCGACCAAGATCCTTCCTCGCTCTACAATCGCATTCACGCCAAGTACCTCGGAGTTGACATGCATGATGTCCCGGTATGGGCGTTCAACCCGATGTACGGTTCCGACCCCATTTATCTGCAAAGTTACGTGGTGGGCGAGATGGTGGCGCAGCAGATTCAGCATGAAACCGATCGAAAATTCGGGCGAAATTGGGGAAAGAAGGCAGGCCAATACCTGAAAACCAGCTTCTACTCTCGAGGCGCCGCACAGAGTCTTGATGGCTTGATGCGCAGCGGCACGGGCGAGCCTCTGACTCCGCGATACTTGATTCAATTCCTGCAGGGTACAACGACGAAGACATCCGTTCTGAAATAAGTTGGGGGATCCAAGCCAACCGACAAAAAGCTGCTACTGCTGGACTGCCTGCTTCAAACTTGGTTTTACGCCGATCGCTGAAAGGCTCGACGCATCCCAACCGCCGCCCAACGCTTTCACAAGTAGAACTGACGTCACCAGGCGCTGACCTTGAATTTGCGCAGCCAAGCGTTCGTTGTTTAAGACCTGTTCCTGCGCCGTAATGACGTCGAGATAAGTCACGAGCCCGCCCGTATACCTCGCGTTCGCGAGCGTCAATGAGCGCCCAGCGTCTTCCACGGCTCGCTCTTGCGACGACGATGCGCTCGCGAGTGCATTCAGTCCGGATAGAGCGTCTTCCACCTGTTGAAACGCCACCAACGTGGCTTCACGATAGTTGGCGACATTTTCGTCGTATGCCGCGCGCGCGCGCTCCAATTGGGCGCGGTGTCGGCCGCCCGCTATCAGAGGCTCTAATGCGGCCAACCCCAGCGACCAAATACCGCTCGGTCCATTCAGAAGTTGCGTGATGTCAGTGCTCTGAGTTCCAGCGCTGGCGCTGAGCGTGATGCTCGGATAGAAAGCAGATTTCGCTACGCCTATCAGCGCGTTCGCAGATGCAACCTGTCGTTCGGCAGTTGCGATGTCCGGACGTCGTTGCAAAAGTTCAGACGGTAGCCCAAGAGGCAAGGCAGGCGGAACAGCGTCCAAAGGGCGAACGGGCGCTGTGAATTGCGGCGCCGGAATGCCTTGGAGTGTGGCGACAGCATGCTGAAACTGTGCTCGTTGCTGCTGAAGCAAAGCAAGCTGTGTGAAAGAGGAATCCAGCACTGTCTGCTGCTGCGCCACGTCAAGCCCTGACACAGCTCCACCCTGATGGCGTTTGTCAACGAGACTCAGTCCCTGTTGCTCAAAGGCAATGGCCCGCTGTACCACAGCGATTTCCGCATCTAGTTCGCGTAGCTGGAAATAGTCAGCCGCCAGCTCTGACGTAATGAGAAGACGAACATTTTCAAGATCAGCTGCCGATGCTTGAAGTGCGGCGTTTGCTGATTCGAGGCTCTTGCGCACCCGACCGAATAAATCAATTTCGTAATTCAACGTGAACGGGATCGTGAATACGTTTTGGGTTACCGTCGTAGGAGCGATCGCCGCGCCGTTGAGCGGACGCGTTGCCGATAGACGCTGTCTTTGAGCTGACACGCCGGCATCCAATTCAGGATATAGACCGGAAGCCGTGACCCGAGCGAATGACCTCGCTTGCGCCAGCCTTGCGATCGCCGCCTGCAGCGTCTGATTGTTTGCTATCGCTCGTTCTTCATACTGATCGAGTTCGCTGTCGCCAAAGAGTTTCCACCATGCATTCTTGGGAATCGAGTCCGAGGGAGCCGCCTCGCGCCATGGAATTGGGGACTGCCAGTTCTGCGGGACAGCCACATCGGGCTTCTTATATTTTGGCCCCTCTCCAAATGCAACTACGCTGAGGAGCACGAGGATTAGAGACGCTAGTGCGTTACATCTCATGACTGGCCTGACTCTTTCGTGGCGTGAACGGGTTGGCCCTCTTCAAGGGAATCGCTTGGATTCAAAACGATGGACTCGCTTGTTTCGAGCCCTCCAAGAATCTCCACGTCCGTTCCGTAGTCCCGGCCGATCACGACCGGTTTCAAATGAACTTTGCCGTCGGAGCCAACAACCGCTGCTCTTGGACCTTCAGAACGAAATAAGAGCGCATTTACAGGTACAGATAATCGAGTCGTGGCCACGTGAACACCGAAATGCACCTGTGCATACGATCCAGGCAGTAGTTTCCCGTCTGAGTTTGGAACGTCAATTTCCGTTCGCAGCGTACGGGTGCCAGGATCGATCGCATCGGCTGTCCGCGCCACACTTCCAGTGAAACGTTGACCAGGTAAAGAAGGCAGTTCGATGCTCGCGTTCACTCCACGGCGAACAGAAGGGGCGTAGATTTCCGGTACGTCGACGTAGACTCTGATTGGATTGACCAGAGCAACGACAAATAATTCCTGATTCATTCCACTATTACCGGCATTGATCAGGGCTCCGATATCAGTGTTGCGCTTGGTAATGGTTCCGGCAAATGGTGCGTACACGTGCTTGAACGACTCAAGCTGTTCGAGTCGGCGAACATTTGCACTGGCCGACGCAAGTGCAGCTTGTCCCTGCGTGTAGCCGCTGGATCTCTCATCGGTTTCCTGCTGGGCGACTGCATCCATTTTCCGCAGAGTCTCCCAACGATCAGCGGAGGTCTTGGCCAGTCGAAGCTGTGCTTCTGCCTGGTCGCGAGCCGCACGCGCCTGCATCAGCTCCTGATCTATTTCTGGGGTTTCGATATCTGCAAGCAACGTTCCTTTCTGAACCTTGCTGCCTATGTCTTTGTACCAATGTGCTAGGTAACCGTTCGTCCGTGCGTAGATGGGAGATTCTGTGAACGCCTCAAGAGAAGAGGGAAGCACGATCTCTTCCTGTGGAGGAGCCGCCTTCGGCTGAATGACAATCACGTTTGGCACAGCCAATGACTCAGTCTCTTTTCCGAGCGCACGTCGTTCGCCTAAACGGATGGCGAAGCCGATTGCCGCAGCAGTCACGAGCAACAACATCAGTGCCACGCCGGCGATTCGACCCGCTTTGCCAATACCTTTCTGAGACCGCGATGAATGTTCGGATGAAGCCTTGTCGATTGGTTGATCACTCATAATCTTGCCTCACTACTTAAGATTTCTCCGTCGCCTGCTGAACAGTTTGGCGACGACGGCCGTGAACAATGCTGAATACGACGGGGACAAAAAATAAGGTGGCGACCGTCGCCAAGCTCAACCCGCCAATTACTGCGCGGCCGAGGGGAGCGTTCTGTTCCCCGCCTTCCCCGAAGCCAAGAGCCATCGGAACCATGCCGATGATCATGGCAAGAGCCGTCATAATGACCGGTCGCATGCGCGTATAACCCGCCTCCATCGCGGCTTGAATGGCGTCGCTGCCTTCGGACAATCGCTCACGAGCAAACGAAATCAGCAGGATACTGTTTGCGGTTGCAACGCCCATGCACATGACGGCGCCCGTCAGCGCGGGAACACTTAACGTCGTGTGCGTCAGGAAGAGAATCCACAAAATTCCAGCGAGAGCGCCTGGCAACGCTGTAATGATGATGAACGGATCGAGCCACGACTGAAAATTGACGACGATTAACAAGTACACAAGCACAATCGACATCAGGAGACCAATGATCAGACCCGAGTACGATGAGCTCATAGTTTCAACCTGACCACGCAGATGTAGTTGAGTGCCGCGCGGCAATTTCTTTTCGTACGTCTTCAAGATTTCGGAGGCATCATCAGCAACGCCGCCCAAATCGCGCCCGTCCACGCTGGCATAAACGTCGACAACAGGTGCCACGTTGTAATGACTCACGACGGCAGGGCCCGTCACGGGTGTTGCCGTAACCAGATTGGCGAGAACCTGAGGACTGCTTCCCGAAGCACTGTTGATCGGTGTATTCATCAGGGCCTGAAGCGAATCCACTTTGTACTGCGGGGACATCACCGACAGGTTGTAGCTGACTCCATTCTTGGGATTTACCCAGAATGTGGGCGTCGTCTGGAAACTGGAGCTGAGCGATACCAGCAGGTTCTGCGCTATATCGCGCTGCGTTAGGCCGACTTGCTGCGCCCGAACCCGGTCCACATCCAGGTGCAGCGTAGGATTGCTCATCAGCTGTTGCACGTGAACGTCAACCGCGCCTGGGACGTGCCGCAAACGATTCGCAATTTGCTGCGCAATGACGTAATTGTGCGGATAATCCTGGCCGATTAACTGGATGTCGATTGGAGCTGGGTGTCCGAAATTTAAAATCTGGCTCACGATGTCAGCTGGCTGAAAGAAAAATTCCACACCGGGAAACTTTTTGGGTAGTTCTTCCCGCAGGCGGTGTACGTATTCCTCGGTCGGTTGATGACCCTCGTTCAATGAGACCAATATCTCCGCATCAGACGTGCCAATGGTTCCGGCATTGCTGTACGACAGATTGATGCCGCTGTAGGGCAAACCAATGTTGTCGAGAACAGTAGAAATATCTTTTTTGGGAACGTTGAGACGGATTTCCTGCTCCACTTGATCAACCAAACGCGCCGTCTCCTCAATCCTCAATCCCGCGCGTCCGCGAACATGAAGCCGAAATTGACCCGCATCCACGGTGGGAAAGAAGTCGCGACCCAGGAAGAATGCCAAACCGCCCGATAAGAGACAGAAAGCGAGAAATGCCGTCACGAACAAGCGTCGATGAAGCATGATCGATCCGAGCAGGTCACGATACGAGTCGCGAAACCGCTCAAACTTTTCCTCAAATTTCGCTTGAAGACGCCCGAACAGGTTCTTTGGAGCGTTGGCCCGCTCCTCGTGTCCCTTTAGCAGATACATCACGAGCGTTGGAACGATCGTTCGCGAAAGCAGATAAGAAGCCAACATGGCGAAGACCACCGCCTCGGCCATCGGTACGAAGAGGTAGCGCGCCACTCCGGTTAGAAAGAACATCGGCACGAACACAATGCAAATCGCGAGCGTGGAAACAAAAGCAGGAACAGCAATCTGTTGAGCGCCATCGAGAATCGCCTGCTTAAGCTCCTTTTTCATTGCCAAGTTGCGTTCGATGTTCTCGATTTCTACCGTCGCGTCGTCAACCAGCACCCCAACAGCAAGGGCAAGTCCTCCGAGCGTCATGATGTTGAACGTTTCGCCCAAGGCACTAAGGGCGATGACGGATGTCAGGATCGAGAGTGGAATCGAAATCGCAATAATTAATGTGCTTCGCCAGTTTCCGAGGAAAAGCAGAATCATGGCGGCGGTCAGACACGCGGCAGTCAACGCTTCTTTGAGCACTCCCTGTATTGCAGCCCGCACGAAGAGGGATTGATCAAAGAGCGTATTGAGTTTTAAATCTTGCGGCAGTGTTTGCGCCACTTGGGGCAACAGGGCTCTGATGTTTTTAACGATGTCGATCGTGGACGCGCCGCCGTTTTTTAGCACGCTCAGCAGCGTCCCTCGAACCCCATCCTGGCGTACGACGTTTGTTTGCGGCGAATAACCGTCACGCACATGTGCTACATCATGGACGTAGATGGTGGCCCCGTTAACGGTGCGGATCGGGAGGTCATTCAATTCCCCAATAGTTTGTGGGCTTGAGTTCAGCTCGACTTGGTGTTCCAAGGTGCCAAGCTTGGCTGTGCCGGAAGGAACAATCAGATTCTGCGCAGAAATGGCGTTGACCACATCAACGGGAGTGAGATGTTTGGCCTGGAGCGCGGACGTATCAAGATCAACGGACACCAACCGAGTTTTCCCACCATACGGGAATGGCACCGCGGCGCCCTCAACGGTGATCAATTGCGTTCGAACGAAGTTCAGCGCGAGGTCGTTTAATTGCTGCTCTGGAAGCGTCTTGCTGCTGAGACCGACCTGGAGGATCGGCACGCTAGAAGCGGAGTACTGAATAATGAGCGGCGGAGTGCTTCCCGGCGGAAGGAAGCGGATGAATGTTTGGGATACAGCAGTCACTTGAGCCAGCGCAGTCTGAATGTTTGCGCTAGGCCGAAAGTAAATCTTTACGACAGCTACTCCGCTCAACGATTGCGACTCGATATGTTCGATATCGTTCACTAGAGTCGTGAGCGCACGCTCGGTTGTCGAGGTAATACGATCGGACATTTCCTTCGGAGGAAGGCCCTGGTAGTTCCAGACAATGCTGATGACGGGGATGTTTATTTCAGGGAAAATGTCGGTTGGCGTGCGAAGAACAACGACCGGGGTCAAAATCAAGATCAGCAGAGCCATCACGATGAAGGTGTATGGCCTGCGAAGCGCTAAAGCTACGATCCACATCTATGATTCCCTCAATTTCCTATGGGAAACACGGCTGAAAACAAGGTCCCACTGAACGGCTAGCAGCGCCGGTATATTAGAAGATAGATGCGAGACGCAGCGTATCGGATTTAATTTCTGGTCCCGGAGCCTAAATGCCTGACACATCAACGAATAAGGGACGTCGCGGTCCCGGCCGGCCCAGAAGCGAAAAGGCCCGTCGAGCTGTCATCAAAAGCACACTCGAGTTGCTGGAGAAGAATGGTTTCAATGACTTGTCAATCGAAGCAGTTGCGAGTCGGGCAGGAGTAGGTAAGGCCACCGTCTATCGCTGGTGGTCGAATAAAGCGGAGTTAGTGATCGCGGCCTTCGTTTCAACAGTTGAAGAGGAACTGCGATTTCCCCGCGGAGCGACAGTGCTGGAGTCGATTCACCAGCAAATGAAACGATGGGCCGAGATTTTCCACAGCCCTCTCGGTCAGATCATCGCCGCCGTTATTGGAGCAGGGCAGTCCGAACCGGAAATGCTCGAAGCCTTCCGCAATTTCTGGGTGGAACCTCGTCGTATCGAAGCAAGACAGTTGTTGCGCAAAGCTATCAAGCATGGCGATATCGTTCCAGGCATCAAGCCCGACGAGGTGCTCGATTTCTTATATGGCCCTCTTTACCTGCGGTTGATGTTGCGACACGCGCCCTTGGACAAAGATTTTGCTGACATGACGTTTCGAGTGGTGAGCAAGGGGCTACTGCCTTGAACCCGGCCGTTGTTCTGCTTACTACGCAAATCATTCAGGCTCGTGGCTGTGGGCATGTGGGTGCGAGTGTGGGTGACTGTGTGTCACGCCGCCGTGTGAATGACGATGGGCATGGGTCAGGTTGGCTCGCAGGAGCAATTCAGAGTTCGAGAGAATCTCCGATGGGCTGGCATCGGCGATGATCGTACCCTTCTCCAATACAACAGCACGATCCGCGATGTCTTCCACAATGTCGAGCTGGTGAGTGGCCGTCACGATGGTCTTGACAGTCCCTTTCCATTGATGAATCAGATCGACAACTTGGCTCGCAGTGGTTGGGTCGAGAGTGGCAGTCGGTTCGTCCAGAAGAAGAACGTCAGGATCAAGCACCACGACCGACGCAAGCGCCACTCGCTTTTTTTCCCCACCTGATAAGCGATAGGGTGAACGCTCGCGCAAATGGGAAATCCCCATGAATTCGAGCGTGTCGTTAACCCGTCGAACTATTTCTTCCTTTGGCCATTCCATCTGAAGTGGCCCGAACGCCACTTCGTCCAACACGGTGGAGTTGAAAAGTTGAGCATCGGGATTCTGGAAGACCAGACCTACCCTTCGTCGAAATTCGATCGCTGCGGAGTCATTGCGTAGCAGCTCTTGTGTAAGCGGCACCCCGAGAAAAGTTATTTGTCCCCGCGCGGGAAAGCAAAGTGCGTCCAGCAGTTTTAGAAGAGTCGACTTTCCAGATCCATTCGCCCCCAGCAATGCGATCCGGTCACCACGTTCGATTTGCAGCGAAAGGGACCGGATGGCGTTCACTCCTTCATACGCGAAACTGACATTCTGGAGGTCAAAAGCAAGCGGCATCGTCACCTTCCCAGCCAAACTGCCGACAAACTCACGGCGAGAAACCCCGCCATCGCGAGATAGTCGACTGGTTGCAGACGGGATTCTGAGAGCAAGTAGATTTCGCCTCTGAATCCGCGCGAGATCATTGCCATGTAAATCTCTTCGCTGAGACTGACACTCTTGCTGAGAAGCACGCCAGCGGCGCTAGACATCAGTTTTCTGTGCTCGTGACCGCTCAGGTGCCCGACAGTCCTGCTTTGTCGTGCCTCGAACATCTGTTCCGCGGTTTCAATCAAAAGAAAGAGATAGCGGTGGGTCATCGTCAACATTGTGACGATCTCCGCAGGGACGCGAAGCATGCGCAGCGCCTTTAGGAGTCGGTTCCACGACGTGCATAAGACAAGCACCGTCATCATCGTGACTGCAGTCTCTGCGCGTAGCAAGAGGAACGCAGCGGTTCTTAGACCTGGCTTGGAAATGCTTAGGGGAGCCCATGAGAAAGTGAATAGCGTTTCTCCGGGCGTCACGAAAAGAGCGGGTACTGCGATCAAGCCCGTGAAGGCAAACACGACCAACCAAACCCGCTTGGCCAAGGATCCGATTTGAACGCCGGAGAGTAATGCGATCAAGACTGAAAGAGCGAACAACGCGAGTATCACGGTGAGCCGTCGGCTGACGATGACGGCGACTGCTAGCGACAATGATCCAATGAGGCTCACGCGCGGATCGATGTTTTGTAACAGGCCGGAGCGTGCAGCCACTTGCTCAGACGCAAGAGCGCGAGACAGTGCAGCAGTAAATCCTCGAATAGTAGATGCAACAAAGGAGAGTTGCGTCACGGTCGCCGCCCCTGGGGCCTCCGTCGCAGAACAATCGATTTGGAAATGAGCGTTAGGCCAGCCAATACCCCAACGCCGAACATTGCAGACATCAAGTAACCGAATGACTGGCTCTTAATGAATCGAGGGGCATAGTCGGGAAACGGCGCGGTCCATACAGTGGACAGTTTCCGGATGCCTGCGGGAGGGGAAGCCGGTAGCGGGGCCCCTTTTGAAGCTTCGGCGATTTGATCGCGAGAGTATGTGTTGGACATCTCTTCTGTGGACCACTCGCCCCATGCGGTTCCAGCCGCCAAAATACCGAGCGGCGTCAGCAGTAACAACGAGACAATTACCAGCCAATAGCGGGTGGGGTTTGTGAATGCGACAGTCGCGCGCTCCTCAAAATGGGAAGGAGTTTGCGGTCCCCGAAGCAGCGCCACATCGGCATGCTGGAGATAAGACACAATACCAGCGGAAATCGTGCCCTCTGCTAATCCCGCGATTGTCAGATGTCCAATCATCATTGCGGGAATTGCAATATGGAGTGGGTACGGCGCATAAAGTGGAGTGCCTTGTTGATCATGAAAGAGCGCTGGCTGAATTCCGAACTCCACTGCGGTGATCAGGGCCGCGGCGTTTACACATGCGTATCCGGCAATTGCAGCAGCAATAACCCTTTGACGAGAAATCACCTCACTGCTACCGGATATAAGACGATACGTGCCGTAGGCAACAAACGATCCCACGACGGCCATGTTGAACGCGTTGGCGCCAAAGGTGGTAATACCGCCGTCTCCGAACAGCAAGGCCTGAATCGCGAGAGCTATCGACACGGCCAAGATTGATCCCCATGGTCCAAGCACGATCGCTGCAATGGTTACTCCCACGGCGTGGCCGGTTGTTCCACCCGGCAGCGGAAGATTGAACATCATCACAAGAAACGAAAAACTCGCGAAGACCGCAATCAACGGGATAGTGCGCATGGAGAATGCGCGCTTGATTCGCTTCAGGGCCGCATACCAACCCGTTGCAGCCAGACCGTACAATACCGCGCATGTCGAAGGGCTGAGATATCCGTCCGGTATATGCATGGTGAGTTGTAATCGCCAAAATTCGGTAACACGAATTTCAGGTACGTGTTACCTTACCGCCAAGAATAGGCCCAACGAATACCAGTGCGCAAGGTTATGGCCGTTGAATGCGAATGGGGGTTCCAGATGCCCGATCTCGTCAGAACCGGTGTTTCAATCGAAGGCAATCTGCTTGAGCAATTCGACAAGGAGATTGTGAAAAAGGGCTACAAAAACCGGTCAGAAGCTCTAAGGGATTTGATTCGAGACAGTCTCGTGTCAGCAGCCGTGACCTCGAACGAACAGGTCGTTGCCACACTGTCAATGGTCTATGACCACCATCGTCCAAACTTGTCCAACAAATTGACAGGCATCCAACACCACGCGCATGGGAAGGTGCTTGCGGCGACACACGTGCACTTGGACGAAGACAATTGTCTTGAAGTTGTGATCATGAAAGGCCGTAGCGGAGACCTGAAACATCTGGCCGACCAGATGCTGAGTATGCGAGGAGTGAAGCATGGCAAACTCGTCCTCTCAACAACAGCCCGAGGCCGTTTATGAACAGACGGTGGATTGCAAGTGCCGCGATTCTGTTGGCAAGCTGTTCGCTGCTTTTCGCGCACGACCTTTATTTAATGCCCGACGCTTTCACGGTGGCAAAGGGCCATGTGTTTGTCGTTTCATTGCACAATGGAGATTCCTTCCCTGAGAGTGAAGTCAGCCCTGTGTTGGATCGCGTGAAAGACATGAGAGTGGTTTCCGCGACAGGTTCGGTCGAAGTTGAACATCTAGAAACAGCTGGAAAGGTCGTGCAAGGGAAGGTCACGCTTCCGTGGTCGAGTAGTTCGATTATTACCGCGCGAACGTCCCCACATGCTTTCGAGCTCCAGGCAGCAGAGTTCGAAGCCTATCTAAAGGAAGAGGGGCTGTCTCATGTGATTCAGTGGCGGCATGATCACAGGCAGGAGACGTCTTTGGGACGTGAGCGCTATCGCAAATATGCAAAATCGCTTATCAGCAGCGGCGAAAGTCACAGTCTCAGTGCGAGCGACAATTTTCATACGCAACCGGTTG
>Ga0105249_10004015_pt1 | contig 12695 bp, 16 predicted proteins | sample KBSS44metaG_FD_81522 | JGI IMG/M metagenome (GOLD analysis project Ga0105249, IMG submission 81522) | Switchgrass rhizosphere microbial communities from Kellogg Biological Station, Michigan, USA - KBS S4-4 metaG | ecosystem: Host-associated > Plants > Roots > Rhizosphere > Soil | place... | reverse complement strand
GCCCGGCGCGGTCAGCACCAACACCGCCTCGGGCGCTTTCATGCAGGCGGGGTCGGGATCCAAGCCATCGGGCCAGGAATTGCTCGACTACCTCATGAGCCCGCAGGGCGGATCCTGGACCAACGTGCAGGCGGCCGGGATCATCGGCAACCTGATGCAGGAGTCCGGGCTCAACCCCAACGCCGTCGGCGACGGTGGCGCGGCCTACGGCATGGCGCAGTGGCACCCCGACCGGCAGGCGCGCTTCCGCGAGCGCTACGGCAAGCCGATCCAGCAAGCCTCGTGGCGGGAACAGATCGACTTCCTCAACTGGGAACTCACCGGCACCGAGAGCCGCGCGGGAGCGGCGCTACGCGGCGCGGGCTCCATCGAAACCGCGACGATGGCGGCACTCGGGATGGAGCGGCCGAAGGACTGGAACACCAACCCGACTGAACTCAACCGGCGGCTGCCCTACGCGCGGGCGGCGCTGTTGCCCGGCTCGGTCGCCGGTCAGCCCATGGTGGCGGGCGGTGGTGGCGGGGCTGTCGGCCTGCCCGGCGGCTGGCAACCGGGCGCACCGATGGGCGGGGCTGGCGGCGTGGTCATCAACCAGACCACGGAGATCAACGTGGCCGCCGGACCAACGGCGACCGACACCGCGCAACGGGTCGCGGGGGCCCAGACACGGGTCAACGAGTCTCTGGTTCGCAACACGAGGTCGGCATTGCGATGAGCGGAACTCTCAGCGGCATCCTCGGACGGCTCAACCCGTCGGCGGTCACCGGCATCCAGCAAGCCCTCGGGCTCGCGGGCGGCCCACTGTCCACGCTGAATTTCCCGCTGACGGCGGTCATCCGCATGGGCCGCTCCATCGCGTTCATCGTCCCCGACGTGACCATCGACGAGCACCACTCCGACCGGATGGAGATCACCACCCACCCGGTCAGCGACAACACGCCCATCTCCGACCACGCGTTCATGCAACCGGCCACCGTGACGATGCGGTGCGGCTGGACCAACGCCAACCCGCTGGCGGGCATCACCGAGTCCGTGGCTGGCGTGGCGACCTCGGTCCTCTCGGGCAATTTCGTCATGCCCTCGCTCAGTAACGGCATGGGGAGTATCAGCAACCCGTTCAACTCGGCGACCGAGACCCGTGCGCGCGATGTCTACAACCGCCTCCTGGCGCTGCAGAAGCAACGCGAGCCGTTCACCCTCAGCACCGGCAAGCGGCGCTACACCGACATGCTGATCACGGACATCTCGGTCACCACGGACCGGCACAGTGAGTACGCCCTCATGTGCGAGGTCCACTTGCAACAGGTCGTCAGGGTCGCCTTCAAGACGGTGCAGGGCACGGCGCAAGGCCAGGGTCAGAGCGGGGCACCGCAGACCACCAACCCGACCGGGCAGACCGGCCCGACCCAGCCCACGAGCAACCCGAATTCCCTGATCCGGCAGATGACCGGCTGGCATGACATCAAGCTATTCGACCCCGGCTCGTGGTTCGGGAACAAGTAGGAGCGTCCATGGTCACCATCGCGGAAATCCCGATCAGCCCAGACCCGCAGCGCATGACCCTCACGCTCGGGGACACCACCTACCGGGTCACGTTCCTCTACCGCGAGGCGGACGAAGGCGGCTGGGTCATGGACATCGCCGACGATCAGGACACGCCCCTGGCCTGCGGGATCCCGCTGGTGACCGGCCAGAACCTCCTCGTGCAGCTTCGCTACCTGGGCATCGGCGGCGCGGTCACGGGCGGCATCGCCGTGGCATCGGACGGCAACGACAACGTGCCCACCTTCGACGGCCTCGGCTCGGCCTCCCGGCTCTACTGGATCACCGACCCATGAGCGGCAACAAGGGCGTCCCCGACACACTCGACCACCGCGAGCGCTGGTCAGATCCCACCGAGGCATCCCAGGCAGCCCACGACGGACGGCAGGCCGCCATCCACACGTCCATGCCGGGGATCATCGTCTCCTACAATCCGGCCACCCTGACGGCCCGCGTGAAGCCCGCCATCCAGGGCAACCTCCGCTCGCCCGAGGGCAAGATCAGTCAGGTGAACCTCGCGGAATTGCCCGACGTGCCGGTCCACTTTCCGGGCGGCGGCGGGGCCATCCTGACCTTCCCCGTGAAGCCCGGCGATGACTGCCTTCTCGTGTTCTCGGAGCGCTCGATTGACTACTGGCACCAGCTTGGCGGGCAGCAGAAGCAGCAAGACTGGCGCATGCACGACATCAACGACGCGATCTGCATGGTGGGCGTGCGCTCCATGCCAGCCGTCCCCGGCTCGGTCAGCGGCTCCACCACCCAGCTACGCACCGACGACGGCTCGGTGGTCCTGGAACTCGACCAGGGCGGCACCATCCGGCTGGTCGCACCCTCCACGGTCATCATCACGACGCCGCTGGTGAAGGTCTCCGGGGATGTGATCGCGGGCACGATCAGCCTGCGCAACCACAAGCACAAAGACACCCAGCCGGGCGGCGGCGAGTCGGGAGTGCCCAAGCCATGAGAGTGCGCAGACTGGACGAGAACGGCGACTATGTCTGCGGCGGCGACCAGGGCTCGTTCCACCACGACAACGCCGACGGCGTGGCCCAGGAGATCATGACCCGGCTGCGCCTGATGACCGGCGAATGGTTCGCGGATCTCACCGAGGGCACCAACTGGGCGGGCGGCGTGCTCGGCGAGCGCACGGCGGGCACCAGGGACGCCATCGTGCGGGACCGGGTCCTCGACACCCAGGGCGTGCTCACCATCGACCGCTGGTTCTCGGCGCTGGATCCCACCACGCGGGAATGGTCGGTCGCCATGACCGTGAGCACCATCTACGGCCCGGTGGCGCTCGGCGTGGTCCGGCTCGCGGGCGGCCTGCCCGAGGGAGCCTTCCCGCCCGACGCGCAGCCACCCGGCCACGGCGCGCTCCTCGGCGTCCTCGCCACGGGCGGCACGGAATTGACCATGCGCCCGGCGGACCTTCGCTTCGGGCCCCGCGCGGACATCACGGACTTCGTCATCGTCGGCATCGACGCGGGCGTCTCCTGATGTCCGGCCTGCGTCTGCGCGCCCCCACCCGGCCCGGCCTCAACATCCCGCTCCTGGTGACCGGCGCACCGGATCGCACCGGCCGCGTGGTCACCCTGGGGCCCATCGCCAGAGCCCGTCCAGGCGGCGGCGTCGCTCCACGTGGAGAGTTGACCGCTCCCCCGCCCCCACCCGTCCAGGTCCTCGCCCCACGCCCGGAGCGGGCCATCCAGACACGGGCGCGGCCGGGGCCCACGATCCCCGTCCCCGGCTCGGAGCACGGCGTCCGGACGGTCAGCCTCGGGCCGCTCCCACGCGTGGAGCCACTGGTCGAGGTCACCCCACACGCGCAGACCGGAGCCCTCCAGGTGGGCATCCTGGGGGGCAGCAAGACCACGGTCAGCATGACCCCGGCGGATCTGACCAAGGGCCCCCGCACGGACATCACGCTATTCAAGATCATCGACCTGGACGCCGGGGAGTACTAGATGTCAGGCACCCTCACCCAATCGCAGACCGCCGCCTACGTCGACCTGACCGGGATCCACTCCCCGACATACGCGGACGTGGTCGCCTACCTGACGGCCCAGTATCAGCAGATCTACGGCTCGGACGCGATCCTCCCGCCCGACAGCCAGGACGGCCAGTTGATCGGCATTTTCGCGCTCGCCATCGCCGATACCAACGCCACCGCAATCGCCGTCTACAACAGCTTCAGCCCGAGCACGGCCCAGGGAATTGGCCTCTCGCAGGCGGTCAAGATCAACGGCATGCGCCGGGCCACGCCCACACCTTCGGTGGTCGACCTCGTGATCATCGGGCAGGCGGGCCGCGTCATCATCGACGGAGCGGCCGAGGACTCGTCATCCAACCGCTGGATCCTCCCGGCGGCGGTCTCCATTCCTCCCACGGGAGAGATCACCGTCCACGCCACGTGCGAGACCCCCGGCTACGTCACCGCCCAGGCCCACACCATCACCCGGATCTCGACCCCGACGCTCGGCTGGCAGACCGTGGACAACCCCCTGGCGGCCACCCCAGGCAATCCCATCGAGACCGACGCGGCGCTGAGGCAACGCCAGAGCCAGTCCACCGCCCTGCCCTCGCGCACCGTCCTGGAGGGCATCGTGGGCGGCGTCCTCGGGCTGCGGGACGTGACCCACGTCAAGGCTTACGAGAACGATACCGGCGGCACGGATCCCGTCACCGGCCTGCCCGAGCACTCCATCGCGCTGGTCGTGCGCGGCGGGGACTCCATCGAGATCTGCACCACGATCATGGCCAAGAAGACGCCGGGCTGTTTCACCTACGGCACGACACGGGAAATGGTCGAGGACGCCTACGGGCTGACCCATGACATCGGCTACTTCATCCCCACCCCGATGATCATCGGCGTCAAGATCACGCTGCGCCAGTTGCCCGGCTACTCGACCAACGTCGGCCAGTCCATCCAGAAGACGGTCTCCGACTACATCAACAATCTCGGCTCGGGCGTGATGGTCACCTACTCGAAATTGTGGCTGCCCGCGAACCTCTGCGACGAGATGACCGGCCTGCCCGTGGGGGCCACCAACACCTACGACATCACCGACATGACCATTGCCCACCCGGCTGACGTGGGCACCTACGGCACGGCCAACATCCCCATCACGATCTACGAGATCGCCCAGTGTGACCCGATCAACGTGATCATCACGGTGACCTGATCCCATGCCCACCATGAATGACTACCTGGGCCGCGTGACCTCGTGGCACAGCGACAAGCCGCGTTTCATGAGCGTGCTGGCCGCCCTGGTCGCTCCCATGGCCGACGCCCAGGCGCTCCTCAACAAGCTGCGCGCGGACTTCAGCCTGGACACGGCCGTCGGGGTCCAGTTGGACATGGTGGGCCAGTGGATCGGCCGCTCGCGCTATCTCCGCGCGCCCATCCTCGGCGTGTTCTTCGCGCTGGACGAGCCGGATGTCCGGGTCGGGTTCGACGAGGGCGTGTGGCTGGAGCCGCACCAGGACAGCAACGGCGTTGTCGCCCTCGAAGACGAAGCCTACCGCTCGATCCTGAAATTGCAGGCGGCGGCGAACTCGTGGGACGGCACCGTGCCGCACATTCGCGAACTCCTCGATCTCGTGTTCCCCGGCGTGGTCGTGGATGACCGAGGCGACCGGCCCGGCGGCGTGATGACCATGGAGGTCCTGATCCCGTCGGGGATGATCTCGACCCTCGGCCTGCTCGCCCTGGAGCAAGACTTCCCGGTCAAGCCCTCGGGCGTGCGCGTGACCTTTTTGGAGACGACGGTCATCACCGACCCGCTGTTCGGCCTCGACATGGTCTACGACCCCGACGATCCAGGGCCATTCGCGGGCTTCGACGAAGGGGCGTGGGGCGAAGTGGTCCTCGTCCTCTAACCAACCCCAACGGAGCGCCCCATGGCAGTCAACGATTTCCTCGTGTTTTCCGGCGACCCGGCCGCCAACGTCATGCCGCAGAATGACTACAGTGACGCGGGGTTCACCACCCGGCTGGTGGGCTTTACCAGGGGCACCGCGATCTCGCTCCACATGAACAAGGTCTGGCGGCAATCGACCCTCATGGGCTCGGTCCTGGCCAAGCTGACGGTGGACGAGATCGGCGCGGACATGCTGGACGATGCCACCACGGCGGGCATCACCGCGCTGCAGACGAACCTCCGCACGATGATCCAGCGCGTGGCCCAGGGGGCCGTCGGCACCGGCTATCTTCCGCTCTCTGGCGGCACCGTCACCGGCCCGATCACCGCGCCGATGTATCTCCTGCAGGCACCGGCCGGGCAGGCGACCCTCCTGTCCATGAACACCGGGGCCGGGCAGTACCGCTACATCCAGGCCAACACCTCGGGATCCGGCCGCTGGCAACTCCACATGGCCACCAACGAGGCCGAGAGCGGGGCCAACACGGGGTCGAATTTCGGCATCGCGCGCTTCTCGGACGCCGGGGCCTACATCGACAGCCCGCTCACCATCAACCGCTCCAACGGCGTGGTCAGCTTCGCCCACGAGCCCAACGTCGGCGGCATCGGGCTGCCATTCCTACGCCTGACCGGCGGCGCGCTGAGCGGCGGTCTCCAGGTGGGCGCGAACGGAGTCAGCTACGCGGGCTTCTCCAACAACGCCATGGCGTTCGGCTGGAATGGCTCGGTCAACATGTATGTCAACGGGACCTACGTCGGCGACGTGGCCACCACCGGCTATGTGTCGGGCCGCGTCGGCGGCTATCTCCCGCTCGGCGGCGGCACGATCTCCGGGGACCTCGCGGTCAACGGCCGGACGTGGCTCGGCTACGCGGGCGCGTCCTCCACCTTCTACTTCGGCAACGACAGCAACTTCGCCAACTTCCGCGACGCCAACTACAAATTCCGCCAGTGGGAAGGCAACTGGTATGACGCGTGGCGCACCTCGGACGGGCTGCGCGTGTGGGCCTCGCCCAGCGGTTGGATGATGACCATGGACGGCGGCGGCTCACTGACCATGCAGGGCTATCTCCGCTGCAACTTCGGCCGGATCATCAGCATCTCACCGGGCGGCGCGGCCACGCTGTCCATGTGGACACAATCGCAAGGCCGTTGCGATGGCCTCTGGAGCGACGGCGGGATCTTCTTCGGCCAGATGGACGGCAACGGCAACGCGCAAAAGGGCTGGGTCTACTTCCAGGACGGCTGGTCCAGCTTCTACGGCGGCCTCGGCACCTCGGCCAACAACAACATCAACAGCGGCGCGTCGGTCAACGCGCGGGACAACCTCGTGGCGGCGGGCGGCTGGGTCTACGCCTCCAACAACGTCAACGGCTCGATCCTGACCCACGTGGGCGTGATCTACCGCGCGCTCGGCGGCCAGAACATCGGCCTGCGCTGGGACGGCAACAAATTCTTCGCCTGGATCGACGGCGGCGAGATCCACCTGATCCACGGCGAACAGAGCGGCAACGACCGCGTCAACAAAATGGGCATCTCGGGCAACACCGTCTTCGTCCACGATAACGACGACTCGATCTGGTATCTGAATACCTACCGCTCGGATCCGAAACTCAAACGCAACATCACTCTGGCGGACGAATTCGACAGCCTCGCGGCGATCTGCCGCACGCCCATTCGGGCCTTCGAGTGGCGCACCGCCGATGTCCCGCCCGTGCCGCACGGTTTCATATCCTCCGACCTTCGCCTGACCCTGCCCGACACGGTCGAGGCCAAGCCGAGCGGAGACGAACTCGGGGAGGTCGACCACGTGGAGATCCTCCCGATGCTGGCGCACTCGTTCCGCGCGATCCGGCAACTGTCGGACAAAGTGGACGCCCTCACCAAACAACTGGAGACACACCATGGCTGAGATCCCAACCATCACCTGGACCATCAACCTCGAACAGGCCAACCTCGTCCTACAGGTCCTGGGCAAGGGCAAATTCGACCGCGTCGCCGATGTGGTCCTCGGGCTGCGCCAGCAGGCCCAGCAACAGGTCCAGAAGATGCAGCAGGAGGCCCAGCAGCAGCAGCAGGCCCAGGAGGGCGATGTCCTCCCGCCGCACCAGTCGCTCGCCAACGGCCACGACAAATCGGCGCGTCCCGCCGCCTGATGTGGACTGGGGCAAGATCGCCTTCGCGCTGATCCCCATCGGGCTCGGTGCGCTGGTCACCCAGGCTTGGCAAAACAGCCACACCCTGGCGGCGATCAGTCATAGCATCGACACGGTGGGGCAGCGCTTCGAGCGGGACGAGAAGGAACTCGATCATCTGCGCCAGTTGATCGAGGCCCGCCTTCTCTCCTGCGTGCCCAGGGGGAATTCTGATGACGGACGAAAATGAAGACGGCCACTTGCTCTACTCGTGTCACCGCGCGGCCGGGACGGCGAAGGGCTGGCTGCCCCTTCCGATGTGGGACTCGCTGTCGCCCTTTCAGCAACGCGTGTGGACCGATACGGCGGCCATGTTCCGCTCGGGCGAGGTCCAGGAGCCGCCCCCGCCGGTCCCCGGCACGTATCAGAAGCCGGATCCGCTGAGCCGGGCGAGCCCGAAGATAGACGAGCCGTTCTGGCCCACCACGCTGCCCATCATCCCGGAGGAGACGGATCCCAACCCAGGCGGGATCGAGCCCTCGGCCATGGCACAGCGGGAGGTCAGGCCCCAGGGGATGGAGCCCGACCCCCCCATCAAGAAGTGGGGCTAGGCCGGGTCGTTCGCGATCAGGGTCAGTTCATCGGCCGTGAGGCTGCCATCCTGGCAGTGCAGCACGGCCTCGGCGGCGTCGGTCGCCATCCGGCGGGCATCGCGGCCAAAGCGCCTGACGGAGTACAGGTCCTCCTCGGCCCACCATACCGGGCGGCCATTCAGGCTGAGCATGGGACGGAAAACACCGGGCGCGGGCTGGCTGGCCCCCGGCTTTAGTTCACTGCGGAAATCTCGGAACACACGTTGTGACGGCATGGGATACTCTCCTCACTGATGGGCGGGGATGCGCTCCCCGCTGACCGCTTCTGGCATTCTCTCACGTGTGAAGCAATCGCAAACGCCCCAGGCCCAACCGGGTCCGGGGCGTTTTTTCATGTCAGGCTCGCCAGATGAAATCGCCCCTGTCCTCGGAGATGGCGTTCTCGTCGGCGACGCAGAGGCACTCGCGGCCCACCAGATGGTCCGCCACGGGACGCCAGAAATTCCGGACCATGCCGCCGGGCACGTGGTTGTCTTCCTTCGCGCCCTCAAGCCGGAACTGCACCAGGACCCAGCGCGCCTCCTCCGACGTGCACCGCCGCGGGCCCAGCGTGCGATGCTGGCGGCTGATCGAGAGATGATACTCCGGGCCCCCGATCACGCCGTCATCCACGACCTCGACCGCCGAGATGACGCCCAGGGAGGCCCGGTCGTGGAAGAACGCCCGGTGCGGCGCGTTGGTACCAGGGAGTTTCCAGTCCACCTCCCGCCAGCCCGCGACCTGGGGCCGCAACACCGCGATGATGGACTGGATCCCGTCACCGAATGTGTCACCCACGGGCGCGCATCATCCATGGCTTGTAGTCCGCCATGGCCTCAACGGTCAGTTCCGGCATGGCCCAGTCCCCATCGAAGCGGACGCATCGGTCGTCCACGGTCAACCATGCGGGCGGCTTCTCGTGGGCGAACTCAAAGGTATCCATGACAGCCGCTGACGTTGACTGGAGCCAGAGGCGGTATTGTTCGCTCAGCCATAAATCCATGGCGACCACACCCGCCTCTTCCTTCGAGCGTGACGAGTAGATCACGATCTTGAAGCGGTCGCGGACTCGCTCGACCCACTCGAAAAATCCGGGGACCACCGTCCCGTAGATCTCGCCGCCCTGCCAGCCGCGCTCGTATGAGTGCACGCAGCCGTCGAAATCGACGCAGATGATAGGCTTGAAATCCGGCATCACGGTTGCCCCTTCAACGATGCGATCTTGAGATCGACCGCGTGTTCCGTGGACAGGAACAACGGCCGCCGCTCGCGCGACATGCGCTTCATGCGCGCCTGCACCTCGGGCCGGTTCACCACCTCCTGCACCGCCGGGATGGTCTCGCAGGCATCCACCTCCTCGATCAGGTCCGCGCACCACTTCTCGTCGGCCGTGGGCTCCTCCTCCCGCGCCGCCGGGGCTTCCGGCTTGGCCATCGCGATCACCCAGTCAGGCAGCCCGGCCTTCAACTGGTCGCCACGCTCACGGATCACCTTCAACAGCAACAGCCGCTGGGCCATGGGCGCTTGCGTGATCACCGGGCGCTGCACCTCAAGCCACGCGGCCAGATCGCCACGCCAGCCGAAGCAGATGTCACGGAACGCGGCCACATAGCCGCGCCAGTCCGGGCTCCCGTCGCGCTTCTCGCCCACCACCATGACCGTCGGCGCGGGTAGATCCTCGGCCACGTCACGCACCGCCAGAAGCTGGTCCGCGATGGGGGCCTTGCGGGCGTCCTCCAGAGCGTCGGCGTTGTGCTCGGTCAGCGCCTGCAGTTCATCTGGACTCGCGGTCTCCGCGATGGCCACGAACGCCTTGGCCCACGCCACCGGATCCACGAACGCGTCGCCCTCGACCTCGCCGTCCGGCCCGATCAGATATGCCTCGAAGCCGGGGATGTGGACATCGGCCATGGTCGTCAGCGGACGATCCGGCCCCGGCGTCGGGTTCTGTTGCGTGGTGGTCCGCTCAACGGTCCTGGCCGCTGGCCGCCGCGTGGTCCTCGCCTCGGGCTGGCCCTCGTCGGGATCCCCATCGTCCCATGACACCGAGGCTTGTTCCCCGAGCGTCACGGCCGCCCCCGCGTAGTCCGGATGGGCCTCGTTTCCGGCCTGATCTATCACCCGGCTGTAGTCGATTGTGCGGCGCTCGCCGAGTTCATCCAGCCGCGTGGCTATCGCCAGTTCAACGCTCTTGGGCAGATACTTGACCCCCGCCCTGATGGCCGTCTTGCGGGCCATGGGCTCCTCGAAGCGCACCCAGGGGGCTTCCGTCCACGCGGGCGGGATCCGCCACCCCTTCTCCTCGGCGTTGGCCTTGGCCCGGAGCGCTGATCGGTAGGCTTGGCTCATGTTCCTGATCTTGAGGACCTCGCCATACGGGAGGACCTCCATGGACTCACCGCCACCCGCGAGTCTGGCGTGGAAGTAGACATAGCTGGGCTTGTCATCGTCGCGGCGTTCCCTGCGGCCGCCACGCTTGAATTTCAGGAAGGTATTGGACCCCTCCTCCCAGTCGAAAATGTCGCTGTCCATGTAGACCACGTTGGCACTGACCGAGAGCACCCGGCCCGTGTTGGTCGACAGCTTGAGGAGCCCCTGGTAGCCGAATATGGTCTGGATCTGGACGATCTCCTCGTCCGGAGCCCCGCCCCTGCCCCGCTTGGTCGTCTTGAACGGGATCAGGTGGGCTTCGGCGAGCGGGCTGTTCGGCTCCAGCCCCGTGTTCGTGGCACTCAGACACGCCCCGGCGAAACTCTGCGGCGTGCACTTGAGCAACAGCGGATTGGACATGTGGGCGCGGAGCACCACCGAGAGCATGCGGTCCGGGGTCATGTACTGCGGCACCGAGGCCACGATCCGCTCGCGGAAATCGGCGCTCTGGAACAACTCGCCCAGATCGCGGCACTCCCTGATGGGCTTGAAGATCTCACGCGGGAGAGCGGGCGCGACCTGTTTGCGCGTGGTTGTCTCTGACATTACCGGGTCCTCATGGCGATGCTGCGCGTGATCTTTATGCCGGGGTTCGGGCTCACACCAGCGCGGGCTTCCTCGATGTGGGCGCGGACCCAATCGCGGACCTCTTTGTTCATCAAGGTCTCGTTCACCTGGAGAAAGCGCAGCGGGATTTTCGAGATGTCCACGATCTCCCAGCCCCAGGTCTCCTGACCACTCACCGCGCCGCCGTAGTCCGTGTGTGACCGGGTCAGGTCCGCCGCCTTGCCCGAGGCCAGCGCGTCCGCCTTGGCCGCCGTCTGGGCCGCCTGGGACGCCGCGTCCAGCTTGGCGTCCGCCATCGGCGCATTCTTCCGCATCGCCGCCTCGGCCTCGGCGGCCAGCCTTTCCGCTTCCGCCCGTGCAGCCGCCGCGACCTTCTCGGCCTCGGCCCGGCGCTCGGCTTCCTTCTTGTTGCCGTAGACGTTCATCTGGGTCTGCACCGGCCCCAGCGCCGTCTCCAGCGAGCCCGTGAGGCCCTGGAACCACTTGAGCACCGTTGAATTCGCGTCGCGGAACGGCTTCTGCTGATCCCCCCGCGTCTTCTCGGTCTGCCTGATGTGGGCCCGCGCGATGCTGACGTTGGCCGCCACGCGGGACAGGGTCTGGTCGTCCTCTATGACCACGTCAGCGTCATCGCGAAGCTGCGAGATGTCGTGCTCGATTGATTTCACCAGCGGCTCGTTCTCGTAGTCCAACCACTCCACGATCTCGGCCGCCGTCATGGGCCGTGGACGCGACGGAGCGTTCAGGGGCTCCTCCGACTGGCGCTCTGGTGCCGTGGGCGCTGTGAACGCCGGGATGGGCCGCAGCGTGCCCACGCGGACCGGCTCCTCGATGTGGAGCAACGGATGGTCGGGGTAGTGGGCTTTGGCCCAGTCCTTGAGCGGACCGACACGGTGCCGATACTCGGTCTCGCTGATCTCTTCCTTGCGGCCGTGCCAGATCCGCAGCACGCCTTTCGCGTAGGACGGATCCTTCTCGGGCGGACCGGCGGGCTCGCCGTCGATTTCGGCCAGCCAGTAGCCGTCCTCGTGACAGATCCGGACCGGCACTTGCGACCATGCGTCCTTGTGCAGGCGCATCTTGAAAAAGCCCGCGCGGGGCTGGTCGACGATGTTGTCAGACATGGGATTTTCGCTTTCCTAATCAGTGGAGTCGTTCAGTGTGCACGACGGTCTCTACACGTGAGCGGAACGGTTGCCAATCAGAAAATCACGAGAAAAGAGAGGACCGGCACGTGATGTGCGTGATCGGCCACACGGCCTTTGGAGCGCCGAAATTCACCCCATCGAACGCGGGGCCCGAGCCCGACACCCTGACCGTGTTGTCATCGTCCACGTGGACCAGCCCAGGGCGCATCTCGTCATTCACCGTGAGGATCATGCAGCGGCGATTGTGCACCGTCTCGCGGGCCACCGAGGCGTCCAGCGCGAGCGGCTGGTAGAACAGCACGTCGCCCCGGCAGTAATGCG
>Ga0105249_10004011_pt1 | contig 12700 bp, 12 predicted proteins | sample KBSS44metaG_FD_81522 | JGI IMG/M metagenome (GOLD analysis project Ga0105249, IMG submission 81522) | Switchgrass rhizosphere microbial communities from Kellogg Biological Station, Michigan, USA - KBS S4-4 metaG | ecosystem: Host-associated > Plants > Roots > Rhizosphere > Soil | place... | reverse complement strand
TGGGCGCCAGGGCGCGAGCTCCATTCCCTCGAGCTGGCCGCCGACGGTGCGGAGGCGCCGACCTCCGCAGCGGCGTCTGACCTCGATCTAGCGGATGGCTTCGGCGACGCCGGCGCACTGCTCGACGCCGAGGCCAAGGCGGCGTACCGCTCGCGGCTCGCCGACATCCGTGAGGAGATGGGCGAGGCCGAACGATGGAATGACCCGGGCCGCGTCGCGCTCCTTGAAGAGGAGGAGCGCGCGCTGACCCGAGAGCTCGCGGCGGCGGTCGGACTCGGCGGTCGGGACCGCGTCGCCTCATCCGCGGCGGAACGCGCCCGCGTCAGCGTGACGCGGGCGATCCGGGCGGCGATGACCCGCATTCGGGAGCAGAGCCCGACCCTGGCGGACCACCTCGATGCGACGATCCGGACCGGGACGTTCTGTTCCTACAACCCGGACCCGCGAGCACCTATCGTCTGGGCGAGCTGACTCCGGTCTTCATGGACGCCCAGCTCGCGAGGCGGTTCCAGGGTCAGGACTTCGGCACGGTCCGCTGCCAGGTGGCTGCCGACCCGGCATGCCAACCATTTCGAATGACGTTGCCGCTCTCCGCGTCGACGATGATCGCTGTGTCTTCATCATCGCTTGGAGGGCTTGGGACCTCGAGGATGCTGGCTCCGTCGGGCGACCAGTTCCAGCTGACATACCCGTTGAAGTTGTTCGGTCCGACCTCGTGGTCTTCGCCAGTGGCTACGTCCGCGATCGTGATCGGTCGCGGGCCCGCATCACCAGCCCCGTAGTTCGCGATCCAGCGTTGGATGGCGATGCGCGTCCCATCGGGCGACCACGCCATGTGTGATTCCGAGATCGTGAACTGCGAAGGAAGGTCGAGCCTCGTCAGGCGATGCGCATCCGACCCATCGGCATCGACGATCCACGCGCGGCCACCCACGTCCTTGCCGGGCGGCACGATACCGAACACGATCCGACTCCCATCCGGAGACCAAGACATACTTTCGAGCTTCCCCAGCGGGACGTTCGTTGTCTCGGTCGTGAAGACCGCGATGGGCGCACTGCCATCGAGCGGCCGGCGATAGAGGCCATATCCGTTCGGTCCGTCGTACGCCAGCAGCATCTCGTTGCCGGTCGGCGGGCGGAACAGGTCTGCCAGGTCGATGTTGTATCCGTCCCCGATGTCGACGCCATTGCGTAGCCGACCGCTCGCATCGACGAAGGGTTCGAGCATGGTGGTAGCCCGCGCGTTCCTCATCGCGTCGTACGCGAGCAACGTGCCATCGCCAGCGATCACGACGAGACGGCGACTATCGGGCGTCCAGCCCAGATATTGGATGTCTGCCATCCCGACGGTCGTCACGACGACAGGATCGGTGCCTCGGAAGTCGCTAACGACGAGCTCCTGGTAGTCACCCGGGCCCTGGATGAAGGCAACGCGCATGCCATCGGGTGAGAAGACGGGCCGGGAATGCCCGGGGCCGGACACGATGACCTTCGTCGTGCCGTCGCGGACGTTGGCAGCGACGATCGCGCCCGTCTTGTCGGCAAAGACGACCTCGCCGTTTCCCGCGACGCCGAACGGCGCCGGGACAGAGGGACGCTGCGAGCCGGCGATGAGCACGGTGCTCACCGCAAGCGCCAATAGGAGCAGGGCGAGTACGACCGCCATGCGCATAGGGATGCGCGGCGCGGTCGCGACCCGCTCAGAGAACGCAGTCATGCGAAGCCACCTTTCGGGGAAGCTCCAGCCGGGTCGCTGCGGCGTGCGGCTGACCTGGCCGAGGATGTCGTCGAAGTAGTCGGGCGTCCGCGGCGCCGAGATCCCTTCGAGGATCTCCGGCAGACGGCTTTCCACGGGTCGAGCCGTATTCATGCGAACTGCCCTCCCGGGACGGCTTCGGGCGTCGCGTCAGCTGTCTCGAGCGTGACGCGCATCGTTCGAAGCGCACGATGGAGTCGCGATTTGACCGTCCCGATCGGGATCCGCATCGAGACGGCGACGTCCTGCAGCGGCATCCCGAGGAAGTAATGCAGCACCACGACGGCCCGGAACTCGGGATCGAGCTGCCGGAGCGCGTCGTCGATGAGCTCGCGATCGGCGAACTCGGCCGTCGCGTCCGCCACGAAGGGCATCGCGACCGGCGTGAGCTCGACCTCGATGGATCGACGTCGGCGACGTCTCGCCACGTCGAGACAAGCGTTCACGGTGAGGCGGTGCAGCCATGGCGTGAACCGATCCGGATCGCGCAACCCGGGCAGGTCGCGCCATGCTCGCACCATCGAATCCTGGACAGCGTCCCGCGCGAGCTCGCTGTCCCGAAGGATCAACCGGGCAGCCGCGTCCAGCCGCGCGACGGCCGCGCCCGCAAGCACAGCGAAGGCGTCTTGGTCACCTTGCTGTGCGCGCCTGACGAGGTCTCGCTGGTCCACGGGTCGCTCCGGTGTCGCGGGCCGTTCGGTCCCGCTCGGATGCTAATGGCGCAGCGACCCCGGTTTGGGTTCCCGTCGAGCACACACAAAGCGCGCTTCACCCGATTCGGGTGCTACCCCGACCGCGCTGGAGTGGTTCAATGCGCTCGATGCGCGACCGTCACCATCGGCTCATCGGCGTCAGCCTGCTGATCGCCTTCGCCTCGTTCCTCCTCGCGGCATGTTCGGCGGGTCCTGGTTCTGGCGGCGTCATCGAAGGCACCGAGTGGATCCTTCGCTCCTATGCCGACGGCGACACGCTCGCGATCGTCCCGGAAACGCAGTACGCCGACGCCGAGTTCGATCGAAGTCGGGTCACCGGCCTGAGCGGCTGCAACAACTACAACGCGGTCTACCGCCAGGGCGGTCGCACGCTCCTGATCTCGCAGCCGGCATTGACGCTGATGGCTTGCGACGAGGAGTCGATGGCCTTCGAGCAGACCTTCATCGCGAACCTGCAGGCCAGCCGCTTCTACTCGGTCAAGCGCGAGACGCTGACGATCTTCGGCGCCAAGGGCGCGACGCTCCTCGTTTTCGATGCCGCGCCCCGCAATCCGCTGCTCGGGACGTGGGATGTCACGTCCTATGCGGATGGCAACTCCGTGGTTTCGCGGCCGGAAGATGTACGCCTCGAAGTCGTCTTCGGGCTGGCGAGCATCGGTGGCTTCTCAGGCTGTAATAGCTTCAGCGGGACGTACGGCACGAACGGGAACTACGTCCGGATCAGCCGGCTCGCCACGACGAAGGTGGCGTGCGATGAGACCGCGACGGCGGTCGAGACGGCGTTCCTCACGGCCCTCGAAGGGACATCGTTCCTCGATCGCCGCGCCGACCAGATGGTGCTGACGGACCGGAACGGCTCCATCACTGTGTCGCTCGCGCGGCCGCAGCCGGAGGCGGCGCCGTCGCCGTCACCCAGTGCCGAACCCACCGAAAAGCCGTCACCGACCGAGACCGCCGAACCGACCGCCACGCCCAAGCCGTCGGCGACCGCGAAACCGACCACCGCACCGACCGAGGCACCCAGCGCGACGCCGGCACCGACGCCGGCGCCCAGCGTCCCGCCGATCATCGTCCCGACCGTCTCGACCTGCGACCTGCTCGCCACCGATGGCACGGGCCTTGGCACGCTCTCGTATCCGGCCGCCTGGTCGACGCTGAGCGAGCCGTCCGATCTGGCCTGCCGCTATTTCGACCGCGACCCGATCACCGTGCCGAGTGATCCCGCGACGCTGAAGACGGCGATCATGGTCACCACGTCCACCAAGACCTACGCGGACGCCGTCGCTGCAGCCAAGGACTCGGCGACATGGACGGTACGCCAGACGGTTGACCTCGAGATCGATGGCTTGCCGGCGACCATGATCGAGGGCGAGGCAAAGGCCGCCACAGACGGCTTGGAGGCGGGAAGCTCCAGGCTCGCCTACATCATCGATTACGCCTCGGCCGGGACCCTGACGATGTTCACGGTCGGCACCGCCGGGGAGGACATCTACGCCGCGAACGCCGCGGTCCTGACGCTGATGGTCGGCGCCTCGACCTTCACCGCCCCGAGCTGATCACTGGCGGGACGCGCGACTGCTAGCTCGCCCGGTTCAGTCGGAACGCGATCGGGCCGTACACGCCGTCGTGGAAGATCTCGAACTCGAGCTTGTCGCCCATGAGACGGATGTTCCGGATCTGGTCGCGCACGACGGAACCATGGCCGAAGTCGAGATCGATCTCGCCGAGGCCCAACCCGCTCGCCTGCAGGTCAGTCAGGTAGTAGCGCTTGAGCGCAGAGTCCTTGTCTGTCGTGTAGTAGAGCGCGTACATCCGCTGCCCGTCGAGGCCTTCGCCGCTCTTCGCGCTGTACGTGCCGTCGTCGCGCAGTACGAACGTGACCTTGTACATGGGCGTCCACGGTGTCGTCGCGCAACCGACCCAGGTTCCGATCACGCCCGATGCAAGTCCGTCGAACGACGCAACGCTGATCTCATCGCGGACGAACTCGAAATCCTTGCAGGCCTCGGGCTGGCCGTCGTGCACGACGGCACGAACACTCGCCGTCGCCAGGCCGGCCGGAGTCGCGCAGCTGGCACCGAACGTATTCCAGCCATCGAAGAGCTCGACGGTCTGCGTCGCGAGCGGTTCGAGGGTGACGTCGCGCGGCGCGATGGATGGATCGTCCGGTTTGATGACCTGGACGAGCGAGCAGCCGGAGCGATCGAGATCCGACGGCGCTGACAGATCGACGATGGCCTCGACGCTGGTGCCCTTCGACGAAAACACGGTGCTCTCGTAGCCGTGTCGCGTATCCCGGACCACCACCTTGATCACCCCTTCCAAGCCCGGCGTCGAGGTGCGCGTCGGTGTCGGTGTCGGCGTGGGCCTGGGTGTCGGTTTGGGCGTCGGTTTGGGCGTCGGCTTTGGTGTGGGGCTCGGCGTCGGGTCGGGCTGGGCAGTCGGCGGATCCTGATCCGGTTCCTCCAGGACACCGCCTTGATCGACGCTGGGCGTGGCGGCCGGAACGGCCGTCGGGGTCGGGATCGACATCGATGGGGATGCGTAGGCGATCGCGTAGGACGCGTCCGGTGAAGGCGACCGAGATGACTCGACCGATGCGGTCCCTGTGCGTCGGGCCGGGACCATCGCGCCTTGCAGCAGGAGGATGCCGATGACGATCACGACGAGGACGCCGGCGCCGCCGGCGACCATCGAGGTCGCCTCGCCGTGATCGCGGAACGCAGAGCGGAGTCGCTCGATCATGCGCAGGTGACGCGCGATCCCAGGATTTGTTGCGCGAAGCCGGCCCGCCGCGGCACGGCGCGGGACGGCGCTAGAAGGTGACGCGGGGCTCGGTCGAAACGGCCAGGACCGCACCAGGTCGGGTGCTGTCTGGGCCAGCGAGCACGTAGGCGATCATCGCGACCCATCCGAAGCTGGCGAGTCCGAGGATCAGCAGCGCGATGAACCACAGCTTGTCTTCGAGCCTGAACGTGTTGAAAAGGGCGCCGAGCCATGACGCGATCGCGGCGATGCTTGCCGCGCCCATCAGCAGTGATGCGATCACCAGCCAGATCACCAGACCTGCGAGGGCATCTCCCTTGACCGTGACAGCAGTCGGACCGCCGATGACGATGACGCCGTCCGCGAGCGCGATAAGCACCGATACGACGCTGACGAGGATCCCGGCCACGCCTACGACGAGGGCGCCGACGAACAGGCGAGTGATGACGGTCTTCGACATCGGATGACTCCTTCTCAGGCTCGAGGCTCGCGGCGGGCCGATCGCTGTCCTATGAACAGGGCAGCGCCGCCGACCAGCGCGAACGTGGTGAAGATCAATGGCGCCAGAACGGGTCGTGGACGCACGTCCACCGGACCATGCCCGGCGACCGGCCCGACGACGTGGGCGACCATGCCGGCGATGCCGCCAAGCGCGATCACGGCCCACACGACGAGGACGATCACCGTCGCCCAGATCGGCGGACGCGCAGACCGAAGCAGCGCGAAACTCGCGACTCCGTTCGCGAACGCCACCGCAGCGACCAAGACGCCATAGATCTCGGCGCCATTCGTATGTCTGAAGGCGAGGCTGGCGACTTCGAGCAATGACCAGCCGATGATCACGACGATCGCGTACAGGCAGATCCGTCGCGTCGTGCCGCCCGTCGCCTTCGCCACAGGTTGGACCGTGGACATCACTATTCCTCCTTCCTCCAGCGCCTCAGACCTGCTTCGGCACACTTCCCGCGTAGACGAACCGGATGACGCGATGTCCCAGGTCCGACGTCGGTCGGAACATCAACGGACAGCCCCCATCGATGACGGTGATACCGTGCTGGCGCCCGAATGCCGTCGCCTCGGCAGAGACGCTTCCCGGGCCGATGCCACGGTGCATCCAGACGTACCTGACACCCAGCTCGACGCATTCTCGGACCGTCTCCGGCGCGTACTCAGGCCGCGTACCGATGACGACGGCGTGGACCCCACCGGGGATCGACTTCAGGTCCGGATAGGCACGATCTCCCTCCACTTGCGTCGCATTCGGGTTGACCGCGAACACCTGATATCCGCGTTCCCGGAGCCGCTTGTAAACGCTGTTGCTGCCGTGATCCTTCGGCGTCCGCGACACGCCGGTCACGGCCACCCTCGCGTTCGCGAGAAACGCGGTTGCCGCGTCGTCGATGTCCTGCATCGGTCACTCCTCACTCGATGTACGGGAGGGTCGACGCATGGAGAAGCGCGGACATCGGGGTAACACCCTGAAACCGGCAGCGGCTGTTCAAGGCCGAAATGTGACTTTCGGCACTGTTGCCTCGCGCTTCGAGTGGCTAGCACTACGGGTAGCAGGAGGAAGGTCCGTCGACCGTTTGATCGGACGTCGCGACGAGATGGCCTCGCTCGAGCGCCTACTGGATCAGCTGGATCGAGGTCACGGGGGTGCGGTCGCGCTCGTCGGTGAGCCTGGCATCGGCAAGACCCGACTGCTGGCGGAGCTTCGGGCGCGCTCTCAGGCGCGTGGGCATGCCGTTCTGTCAGGTGTCGCATCCGAACTCGAGCGGGACGTTCCGTTCTCGGTGTTCGTCGACGCGCTCGACGATCATCTGACGCGCCTCGACCCAGGTGGCCTGCGCATGCTGGACGATGGTGTCCTGGCGGAGCTCGCGCAGGTATTTCCGGCGACCCGAGGCTTGTCGCGGACCCCGCCTCCAGCCGCTCAACACGAACGCCATCGAAGTCACCGATCGATCCGAGCACTGATCGAGCACCTCGGTCGGTCGATCCCACTCGTCCTGATCCTCGACGATCTCCATTGGGTCGATCCTGCCTCGACGGAGCTGATCGACCTGCTGGTCCGGCGGCCGCCGGGGTCCGTACTCCTTGCGCTCGCCCTTCGAGCGCCCAACGCAGCCAGTCGGCTTCTTGCGGTGATCGGCCGCGGACAGCGAACCGGCAGCCTGGTGCCGTTGGAGCTCAGCACGCTCACGCCTGGCGAGGCAAGGCAGCTCGTGGGCGAGAGCCTGCCGTTGTCGGTGGTCCAGCGACTGTTTGGCGAGACTGACGGCAATCCGTTCTACCTCGAGCAGCTCGCCCGGTCGCTCGATCGCTCAGCAACGGCCACGGCCGCGACCCCACGATCTACGCTCACCGACATCGGCGTCCCGTCATCCGTTGCCGTCGCGCTCGCCGAGGAACTGGACGCCCTGTCGTCCCTCGCACGACGCGTCTTCGACGGTGCCTCCGTCGCCGGGGATCCCTTCGATCTCGACCTCGCGGCGGCGGCGGCCGAGATGACGGAGAGGGAGACGATCGACGGCGTCGACGAACTGGTTCGAACCGATCTGCTCCGGCCGACGGCCGCGGCCCGGCGGTTCCGGTTCCGCCACCCCTTGGTTCGTCGTGCGGCATACGAGACCACACCGGCGGCCTGGCGCGTCGGCGCGCACCAACGATGCGCCGATGCGCTCGCGCTTAGACGCGCTCCGGCGAGCGCGCGGGCGCCTCACATCGAGCGGTCAGCACGATATGGGGATCTCGCGGCTGTCGGCGTCCTGGCGGACGCGGGTCACGCCGCCGCACGGCTGGCGCCCGAGAGTGCGGCGCGTTGGTACGACGCGGCGCTCCGGTTGCTCCCGATGGACACGCCCGTCGAGCGCCGTGTCGAGCTGATGCTGGCGCGTGCCGGGGCGCTTGCGGCGTCCGGCGATCTCGAGACCGGTCACGAGGTCCTGGTCGAAGCGAGCCGGATCGTGCCGCGCTCCAGCCGGTTGTTCGCGAGGGTCGTTACTGCCTGCGCACGCGACGAGCGCTTCATCGGACGATACGAGCGCGCCCACCTCCGATTGTCGAAAGCGATCCGCGCGCTGCCCGAGGGTGCGTCGATCGGATCAGTCTCGCTGCTGATCGAGCTGACCCTCAACGAGTTCTACCGATCGCGCTACGCAGAGATGGGCCATTGGGCTGGCCGTGCCGTCGAGGCTGCCGCGAAGGTCGACGATCCGGTCTTGTTCGCCGCCGCGCTGGCGATGCCCGCGCTCGCTGACGCGATGACTGGCCACTCGGAACGCGCTCGGACTCGGCGCGATGAAGCAGCGAGGATCGTCGATGGGCTGACCGATGACGACCTGGCACGACGGATCGACGCCGCCACGTGGCTGTCTGCCACCGAGCTGTACCTCGACATGTATCCACAGGCAGAGGTCCACGCCACGCGAGCCCTCGACGTGTCTCGAGCGACAGGCTCTGGCGATCCCGCAGGCCTGTACCAGATCCTGCCAAGGGTCTGGCACATGCAGGGCAGACTCGCCGAAGCGGCGGAGATGCTCGACGGCGCCATCGAAGGAAGTCGGCTCCTTGGCACGCCACCGGGTCTTGCCGGCAACCTGTTCAATCGGTCCGCAGTCGCCCTCGCCGCCGGCGACGTCCCAGTAGCCTTGGCGATGGCTGAGGAGGCGGCCCGTCTTGCCGACCGGCTCGGTGAAGGGTTCGTCGCCGCCTGGGCCGCGGTTCGGCTCGCGGCCGTCCGATGCGAGATGGACGAGCCGGCGACTGGTGCCGATCTCCTCGTCGAGCGCGCCGGCGGCGAGCAGCTGACGCTGATACCTGGCGGATGGAGGGTCCATGGCCTCGAACTGTTGACGCGCTGCCTGCTCCGATCGGGTCGAGCGCCGGAGGCACGGCGCGCGGCTGAGCACGCGGAGCTCGTCGCCTCCGATTTCGGCCTCCCGCTGGCGCGTGTGTGGGCTGGACGGGCGGTCGCGTCCGTCGCGCTGCACGCAGGCGACGGGGCGAGGGCGAGGGACCTCGCATCGACAGCCGCTCGAGGCGCGGACGTCGTCGGAGCGCCGATCGAAGCCGCCTTGTCCCGAGCCCTTGCCGGCGAGGCAGCCGCAGCCTCAGGGGATATCGAAACGGCGGTGAGCGAGTTGCTGCGAGCCGCTGAGGCGTTTGATGCCTGCGGGGCGGTCCGATATCGCGAGCGCGCGGAACAGCAGCTCGGGAAGCTGGGCCACCGTCCGCACCGGCGAACGAGTCGGGGTCGATCGGGTGCCTTGGGCCTCGAGGCGCTTACGGGTCGCGAGCTTCAGGTCGCCCGGCTGGTCTTGGATCGGAAGACGAACCCCGAGATCGCGGCGGAACTGTTCCTGAGCCAGAAGACCATCGAGAGCCACCTGCGCAACGTCTTCAACAAGGTCGGTGTCGAGTCGCGCGTCGCCTTGGCGCGCGTGATGGAGCACGCCACGCCAGACCCGCCGTCGGCGAGCCCTCGGTAGGTCCGGCAGATGGTGGCCCTCCTGGCCTTCCTGATCGGGACGATCGCGGCGATCGCCGTCGGGTGGCGTATGGTCGGCCGATCCCAGGTCCTGGTGCGGGACCCGTCGTTCGACCCTGTCGAAGTCGGACGCCGCTACGTGACGATCCTCGGCGGGTTGGCGGGCTTCGCCGTGACCGGGATGATCTTCCTGGTGACCCTGGGCCGGTCCCTCCCAGGTGCCGACAACGCCTCGTATACGACGGTCGTGGCGATGTTCCTCGTCGCCTACATCGGCTTCCTGGGCGTGAGCATCCTCTTTGCGAATATCCACGGAACGAGTGATGAGGCTGGCTTGGACGTCGCGGCCGCGATGTTCGCCGGCGGGACCGTCATGGTGTGGTTCACGATCGGTATCGGCTGGCTCGCGCTCGTCCCCTTGTTCGAGATCGTCGGGCTACACCAGCTCGCGGCCCTCGCCGGCTGGGTGCTGTTCACCTCGACACTGGCGAGCTACAGCCTCAACGCGACGCAGGTCTACCGGACCGGATTGGTAGGGGCTCGCCTGGCCCTCCTGATCCCCGCCCTGGCTGCGGTCGTGGTCCTCGCCTATGGCCTCGTGCTCGGTGTCCTCGGCGTGCGCCCCGGGGACTCGACGATCGCGATCACGATCGCGGGACTTCTGATCGGCCTCCCCGCCTATGCCGCGATCTCGATCCTGCCAGCCCTGGCCCGGCATGAGCGCCTCGGCCCGATCGCCGCTGCGGCCGCGCCGTTCGGCGTGTTCGCCCTCGCAGAGGGATCTGCGGTGATCATCGGCCTCCTGCTGTTCTCGATCCTCGGGTCCGCGTAGCGGTCGAGTCGGCTCGCCGACTACAGCCGCCGGCGAGACCGGGAAGGCTTCAGCGAAGCCCGCGATAGAACGCGCGGATGTCGCCGACCAACTCGTTCGGTGCCTTGTGGGCAGCGAAGTGGCCACCGCTCGGATACATGTTCCAGCTCACGATGTTGCTGTGCTCGCGCTCGGCGAACTTGCGGATGCCGCTGAAGTCGCCACCGAACCCCGCGAGCCCCAGCGGCACCGTCGTCGGCTCGGTCGGGCGATCCTGGACGTGGGCGTTCTCGTAGTAGAGCCGCCCGGCTGAAGCCGCGGTCTTCGTGAGCCAGTACAGCATCACGTTGGCGATCTGGAATTCCTCGTCGAGGTCCGCGCCCAGAAGCTGCGCATTCCACGCCAGCAGCCCGAGCGGCGAGTCGGTGATCCCGTACGCGACGGTCTGCGGCTGCTCCGAGAACGCCTTGTTGAACGACATCTTGTTCTCGAAGAACCACTGGAGCGTCCCGAGCTCAGTCATCTCCTCCGGCGTCAGGTCGGCGAACTCCGAGGGGTCGCCGGACGGGAACGCGAAGACCTGGGTGACGTGGACACCGACGACGTGCTCGGGATCGAGCCGCCCGATCTCCGGTGAGATCATCGAGCCTGCGTCGTTCCCGACCGCCCCGTAGCGCTCGTACCCGAGCCGGCGCATCAACTCGACCCAGGCGGCGGCGATCCGGTAGTTGCTCCAGCCGCGCTCCCGGGTCGGGCCGGAGAGGCCGTAGCCCGGCATGGACGGGATCACGAGGTCGAACGCGTCGGCCGGATCGCCTCCGTGGGCGCGAGGGTCGCTCAACGGACCGGCGATGTCGAAGAACTCGAGGATCGAGCCCGGCCAGCCGTGGGTGACGATCAGCGGCAACGCATCCGGCTCGGGGGAGCGGACGTGGAGGAAGTGGACGTTCTGGCCGTCGATGTCGGTCGTGAACTGGGGACGCGCGTTGATCTGCGCCTCGGTCGCCCGCCAGTCGTAGCGATCCCGCCAGTAGTCGTACAGCGAGCGGACGTACGACTGCTCGATCCCGTCGTCGACCTCGCCAGGCAGCTCGTCGGGCCAGCGCGCCCGGTCGAGTCGATCGCGCAGGTCGTCGAGATCGGCCTCCGGGATGTCGAGGGTGAAGGGGCGGATCGTGGTGTCGCTCATGGTCCCTGCCTCCGTATCGCTGTTTGGAACGGAATAAAGTGTTCCGTTCCATTATGCATGGGCAAGGACTATCTTGTCCAGCATGAAAACGCCCGAACTGGTGTCGGACGAGCCTCGGTTGAGCGGCCGTCGGGCACAGGCGCGGCGCAACGACCCGCTGATCCGGGCGGCCGCGCGCGAGGTGTTCACCGCGCATCCCGAAGCTCCGATGTCGGCTGTCGCCGCACGCGCCGGCGTCGGCATCAGTGCCCTGTACCGGCGGTACGCGAACAAGGAGGATCTCCTCCGCCAGGTCGCGCGTGACGGGCTGCACCAGTACCTCGACATCGCCGAGGCCGCCGTCGCTGATGAGCGTGATCCGTGGATCGCGTTCACGGCGTTCATGGAGGCCCTCCTCGACGCCCAGACCGTCGCCATCACGATGAATCTCGCCGGCATGTTCACGCCGGATGAAGCGCTCTACGCGATGTCGATGCGAGCAGCGGAGCTCAACGAGGCGATCGTCACGCGGTCGAAGCGACGGGGAGGCCTCCGCAAGGACGTCGTGGTCGACGATCTGTCGCTGATCCTCGAGCAGGTGTCGTCGATCCGCCTCGGAGACGACACCCGAACCGGCCAGCTCCGCCGTCGCTACCTCGAGCTGTGCCTCGACGGCCTTCGATCGAACGGCAAAGGCAAGCTCCCGGGACCGCCCCCGGCGCCGGACGAGCTCGCGTCGCGGTGGTCGCGCTGATGCGGGCGGTCGTCCAGGATCGATACGGGCCTCCCGACGTCCTCCACATCGAGGAGGTCGAGCGACCCGTGCCACGAGCCGGCGAGGTGTTGATCCATGTCCGCGCGTCCACCGTGAGCTAGACCGACACCCATATCCGACGCCCATCGCCCTGGGTCTGGCGCCTGTTCGCCGGCCTGCGGCGGCCGCGATGGCGCACGCTCGGCGTGGACTTCGCAGGGATCGTGGCCGCGGTCGGGCCGG
>Ga0105249_10004009_pt1 | contig 12703 bp, 8 predicted proteins | sample KBSS44metaG_FD_81522 | JGI IMG/M metagenome (GOLD analysis project Ga0105249, IMG submission 81522) | Switchgrass rhizosphere microbial communities from Kellogg Biological Station, Michigan, USA - KBS S4-4 metaG | ecosystem: Host-associated > Plants > Roots > Rhizosphere > Soil | place... | reverse complement strand
GATCATGATCCCCGGTGGGGAAGATCCCAGGTCGTCAATCCATGGGCCGGCTCCGACGATCGCTACGTCAGCCCAGGGCGCTGCCCCCGATCCCGAGGGCTTCCGATACTGTCAGGTCCCTTGAGCTCAGGCCTCACCAGGGTCGAAGACGTGCGCAAAGGTCGGACACGCGATTCCTGGCGTCTTGAACTTGGTGCAGCGGGGGTGAAACGGCTGGACGCCGCTGCGTCAGTACCTGACGTCGTGCCCGGCCCAGCGGACGCAGAACTCCTCGCGACGGATGCAGAGCCGCGCCCGACCGGCATGGGGCCGTAGCCAGGCGAAGCTTGCTGCGTCCGACCGCGGCGGGGAGGATGCGCTGGTGGACCACCCACAGACCCGATATTCGACGACCGACGACGATGTCCATATCGCCTTCCAGGTTTTCGGCGATGGTCCGATCGACTTCGTCTTCGTGCACGCCTTCGTCTCACACGTCGAGCTGTTCTGGGAGCTGCCATCCTTCGAGCGGTTCGTCCGTGAGGTGAGCGCGTGGGCACGCGTGATCCTGTTCGACAAGCGCGGCATCGGCCTCTCGGATCGTCTGACGGCGGTCCCGACGTTAGAAGCCAGGTTGGACGATCTCCGGGCGGTACTCGACGCCATCGGCTCCGAGCGGATCCTCGTGATGGGCAACAGGGACGGCGGGGCGCTCGCCGCGCTGTTCGCGGCGACGTATCCAGATCGGACACTCGGCCTGGCGCTCTGGAGCGGGGGTGTGCGGACCGCCCAGGCGGCCGACTACCCGTGGGGAATGTCGGAGGACTGGTTCGAGGAGCGTCTGGCAATCCGGAAGGAGATCTGGGGTGACCGGTCACGGGGGGAGGAGGCAACCCGGATGACGTACACGGAGGCGGGGGACCGGCTCGCCCACGATCCATCCTTCGTTGACTGGGTGACGCGGCTTCAACGGTATGCAGCGGCTCCTGGGGATCTCGTCCGGTTCAGCAGGATGTGGCTCTCGACCGACGTGCGGAGCGTCCTCCCGGCGATTCAGGTCCCTACCGCCGTCCTGATGCGCGAGGGGTGGAGCTCGGTGCTCGTCGCGGAGGCGGCATGGACGGCGGGCCAGATCCCTGGCGCTCAGCTGATCAGACTCTCGGGCGACGAGGACGACGCGATCCTCGGCGACGTGGTCGAGGTGGCAGCGACGATACGGCGGTTCGCCGAGGCGATCGAAGAGGAACACGCGGCCTTCGACCGGGTGCTCGCGACCGTGCTGTTCACCGACATCGTCGGGTCGTCGAAGAAGGCGGCCGAGCTCGGGGATCGAGCGTGGAAGGAGCTCGTCCAACAGCACCACGCGAAGGTGCGAGCGCTGCTCGCGAGGTTCCGGGGCCGGGAGGTGGACACAGCCGGGGACGGGTTCTTCGCGACGTTCGACGGACCCGCCCGCGCGGTGCGCTGCGCCCAAGCGATCGTCCAGTCGGTCGCCTCCCTCGGAATCGAGGTCCGCGCCGGACTGCACACCGGTGAGGTAGAGACGATCGACGGCAAGGCTGGCGGCCTGGCTGTGGTGATTGGCGCGCGGGTCGGGGCGCTCGCGGCGCCCTCGGAGGTGCTGGCGTCCCAGACCGTGCGCGACCTCACCGCGGGCTCAGGAATCGCATTCGAGGACGCCGGCGAGCACGAGCTGAAAGGCGTGCCCGCCCGCTGGCGCGTGTACCGAGCGGCCGCAGCATGAGCCGCCGCCAGCTCCTGTCTCGGGGGTCGAGGCGGCGGACCAGGGCTGGCATGCTCCCGGTACCCACTCGGGATGCGAACCTGACCGGACCGACGATCGCTGAGGCCTCAGCCGATCGACGTGGCGGTTGCGTACGAGCTCGGTGGTGAAGAGTTCCTAGGGACGCCGCGCCCACGTGCGCCCATACGCCCGGAGTAGGCCATCGTCCCTGGGAAATCTCGACCCTGGGGAACGGGTCGAGGTGGCCGGGAGCCCTCGGAGCGCTCTCCAATAACTCCTCGAAGAACTCCTTGGTGCCCTCGGCAGGACTCGAACCTGCGCTTCCGGCTCCGGAGGCCGGCGCTCTATCCGCTGAGCTACGAGGGCTCGGCGGCCCGAGTCTAGCAACGCGTCTGTTCGCCCAAGCAGGCGATCGAGGTGCACGCGGGTCCGTCGACTACGCTTCGCCGGTGATCGAGGAACGTCTGATCGCGCTCGTCACCGAGGCGCAGGCCGCGGTTGCGCGCGAGCTCGGCCTGACGGGTGACCTGCCCGAGGTCGAGCTCTCCAAGCCCCGGCAGAAAGAGCACGGCGACTTCGCGACCAACGTGGCGCTCGTCCTCGCGACGCGGGTCGGCCGTTCGCCACGCGACGTCGCGGAGCTCATCGTGCGGCACCTGCCCGAGGCGCCCTTCGTGCGGTCCGCCGAGGTGGCAGGGCCGGGGTTCATCAACTTCCGGCTCACGGCCGACTGGCTCACGGGCGCCCTCCGGGACGTCGCGGCGAGGGGCGAGGCCTACGGCCGCGCCGACCCGAACGGCCTCCGGGCGCAGGTCGAGTTCGTGAGCGCGAACCCGACGGGACCGATCCACATCGGGCACGCCCGCAACGCCGCGCTCGGGGACGCGCTCGCCCGCGTGCTCGAGGCTGCGGGGTGGTCGGTCGAGCGTGAGTACTACTTCAACGACACGGGCGGGCAGATGGATCGCTTCGGCGCGTCGGTCGATGCCAGGTACCTGGAGCTCCTGGGCCGTGAAGCCGAGGTGCCCGAGGACGGCTACCACGGCGACTACGTGATCGAGCTCGCCCGCGAGATCCTCGAGCTCGAGGGGCCGGGCCTCGCCGAGCTCCCGCCAACGGAGCGGGTCGCGCGGCTCCAGCGGGAGGGCGCCCGTCTCTCGCTCGAGCAGATCGGCCGAACGCTCGAGCGGTTCGGGGTCCGGTTCGACAGCTTCATGCACGAGCGCGTGCTCGAGGAGAAGGGCCTGATCACCGAGGCCATCCAGCGTCTGCGGGAGGCCGGGCACGCCTACGACGCGGAGGGGGCGGTCTGGTTCCGCTCGACCGCGTTCGGCGACGACAAGGACCGGCCGCTCGTCCGTTCGAACGGCACGCACACCTACTTCGGCGCCGACGCGGCGTACCTCGTCGACAAGTTCGAGCGCGGGTTCGACCACCTCGTGTACGTCTTGGGCGCCGACCACCACGGCGACGTCGCGCGGATCCGGGGCGCCGCGCAAGCCCTCGGCTACGACGCCGAGCGCGTCGAGATCGTGATCTACCAATGGGTCTCGTTCCTGCGCGACGGGGTGCCGGTCCCGATGAGCAAGCGCGCTGGGAACTTCGTCAGCCTCGACGAGCTGATCGACGAGGTGGGCACGGACGCGGCTCGGTTCCACCTGCTGATGTTCAGCAACGACGTGACGATGAGGTTCGACATCGAGGCCGTGAAGCGCCAGTCGCTCGAGAACCCCGTCTACTACGTGCAGTACGGGCACGCCCGGATCGCGTCGATCCTGCGCAAGGCGGCCGAACGCGGCATCGAGACGCGGCCGATCGAGGAGACCGACCTGGGCCGCCTCGAGCACGAGGCCGAGTTGGATCTCCTGCGCGCCGTCGCGGACGTGCCATCCCAGATCGCGACCGCCGCCGAGATCCGGGCGCCGCACCGGCTCACCCACGCCGCCCAGGATCTCGCGGCCCGCTTCCATCGCTTCTACGCGGAGTGCCCGGTCCTGTCCGACGACGCGGAGCTGACGCAGGCTCGCCTGTGGCTCTGCCGCGGCACCAAGCGGACGATCGCGAACCTGCTCGGCCTGCTCGGCGTGTCGGCGCCCGAGGCGATGGAGCGAAGCGACGTGGCGTGAGGTTCGCGCCCGGCCGGGGCGACATACTGAGGCGGGCCACGATCGAGGGGCGAAGGGGTGCGATGAGCGAGCGGGTCTTGCGGGTCGGGATGCTGGGCTGCGGCAACGTCGGCGCCGCGGTCGTCCGGCTGCTCGACCGTCATCGCGACGACCTCGAGCGCCGCGCCGGATGCAGGCTGGAGGTGCACAAGGTGGCCGTCCGCGATCCGGCGAAGCCGCGGGACGTCGGGCCCCGGCCCCCGGCGTTCGTCGACGACCCGATGGCCGTGGTCGACGATCCCGAGGTCGACATCGTCTGCGAGCTGATCGGCGGGCTCGAACCCGCGGGGTCGCTGGTCCTCGCGGCGTTCGAACGCGACAAGCCCGTCGTCACCGCCAACAAGGAGCTGCTCGCGACGCGCGGGCGCGAGCTCTTCGACGCCTCCGACGCCAAGGGCCTGGACCTGTACTTCGAGGCGGCCGTGGGGGGCGGGATCCCACTGATCCGCCCGCTGAAGGAGTCGCTCACCGGCGAGCGGCTGCGCCGCGTGATGGGGATCGTGAACGGCACGACCAACTTCATCCTGACGAAGATGTCGGAGGAGGGACGTGGTTTCGCCGACGTCCTCGCCGACGCGAAGCGGCTCGGCTACGCCGAGTCCGACCCGAGCGCGGACGTCGACGGGCACGACGCGGCGGCCAAGTGCGCGATCCTCGCCTCGATCGCGTTCAACGCTCGGGTGGTCGCGAGCGACGTGTACCGCGAGGGCATCGCGAACGTGACCATCGAGGACATCGAGTACGCGCGGCGGCTCGGCTACGTGGTGAAGCTGCTCGCGATCGCCGAGATGGGTGAGGACGAACGGATCGCGGCCCGCGTGCACGCCGCGATGATCCCCGCGTCGCACCCGCTCGCGTCGGTCCGGGACGCCCACAACGCGGTCTTCGTCGAGGGCCCGAATGTGGGCGAGCTGATGTTCTACGGCCGGGGCGCCGGCGGGGAGGCGACGGCGACCGCCGTGGTGGGCGACCTCGTGAGCGTGGCGCGGAACCAGCTCGCGGGTGCCCGGGGTCTCGGCTGCACGTGCTTCTACGAGCGGACGATCCGCCCGATGGCCGAGATGACGGGCCAGTACTACATCCTGCTGCGCGTCGAGGATCGCCCCGGCGTGCTGGCCGAGATCGCGAGCGTGTTCGGCCGCAGCGAGGTCTCGATCAAGAGCGTGTGGCAGGAGGGGTTCGGCGACGACGCGCAGCTCGTGTTCATCACCCACCGCGCCCGCGAGGGCGCGTTCCAGGAGGCGATCGGCGTGCTGCGCGCACTCCCGGGGGTCGAAGAGGTCCGCAGCGTCCTCCGGGTCGAGGCCGAGGAGTGACGGTGGCCCGGACCTGGCGCGGCGTGATCCAGGAGTACCACGACCGGCTGCCGGTCGGCTCGGCGACGCCGGTCGTGACGCTCGGCGAGGGCGGGACACCGCTCGTCCGCTCGGAGGCGTTGTCGGTCGAGACCGGGTGCGAGGTCTTCCTGAAGTACGAGGGCGCGAACCCGACCGGCTCGTTCAAGGACCGTGGGATGACCGTCGCGATCAGCAAGGCTGTCGAGGAGGGCGCCAAGGCGGTCGTCTGCGCCTCCACCGGGAACACCAGCGCGAGCGCCGCCGCCTACGCGGGCAAGGCGGGGCTGGCCTGCGCCGTTCTCGTCCCCAAGGACAAGATCGCGACCGGGAAGATGGCCGCGACCCTCGTGCACGGCGCGCGCGTGCTGGAGGTGGAGGGGAACTTCGACGCGTCGTTCGAGCTCGCGCGCGGCCTCGCCGAGCGCTACCCGGTGACCCTCGTGAACTCGGTCAACCCCTACCGCCTGCAGGGGCAGAAGACGTGCGCGTTCGAGATCGTCGACGCGCTCGGTCGCGCGCCCGACGTCCACTGCGTCCCGGTCGGGAACGCCGGCAACATCTCGAGCCACTGGATCGGCTACTCCGAGTACCTCGCGGACGGCGTGATCCACGAGCCGCCGCGGCTGTTCGGGTTCCAGGCGAGCGGGGCCGCGCCCCTCGTCCTCGGTCACCCCGTCGAGGAGCCGCACACGATCGCCACCGCCATCCGGATCGGGAACCCCGCGTCGTGGGACCTGGCGATCGCGGCCGCGTCGGAGTCGGAGGGCGCGATCCTGGCGGTGACCGACCGCGACATCCTTGACGCGTACCGGCGGGTCGCGCGTGAGGGGCTGTTCGCCGAGCCGGCCTCGGCGGCGAGCGTCGCGGGGCTGCTCCGGCTCGCGAGCGAGGACCGGCTCCCGCGCGGCGGGACCGTCGTCTGCGTGCTCACGGGTCACGGGCTCAAGGACCCGGAGTGGGCGACCAGCGGCGGAGCCGCGCCGACCACGGTCCCGGCCGAGGCCGACGCCGTCGCGGCCGAGCTCGGGCTCTAACCGTGCGCCTCACCGCCACGGTCCCGGCGACGTCGGCGAACCTGGGACCGGGGTTCGACTGCTTCGGGCTCGCGCTCGATCTGTGCAACGAGGTCGCGCTGGACACCGACGGCGAGCCCGGCGTGACGTGGGAGGGCGAGGGCGCGGCCGAGCTGCCGACCGACGGGACCGACCTCGTGTCGCGCGCCCTGGCCGAGACCGCCGCGCGTTTCGGACGCATCGTCCCCCCCGGCTCGATCCACGGCCGCAACCGGATCCCGCTGGAACGCGGCCTGGGGTCCTCGGCCGCCGCCGCGGTCGCCGGCGTCGCGCTCGGCGACGCGGCGCTCGGTCTGGGTCTGGATCGGACCACCATCCTCGAGATCGCCGCCGGGCTCGAGGGCCATCCCGACAACGCGGCGGCCGCCGTGTTCGGTGGGTTCACGATCGTTGTGGACGAGAGCGTCGTGGCCCGCTTCGACCCGGACCCCGAGCTCAGGCCGGCGCTGTTCGTCCCGGCGGACATCGCGATCTCGACCGAGGTGGCCAGGCGCGCGCTCCCGGACGCGGTCCCGCGCCAGGACGCCGTGTCGAACGCGGGGCACGCCGCGCTCGTGGCGGTCGCCCTCCTGCACGAGCCGGACCTCCTCCAGGCGGCGATGCGCGACCGCCTCCACGAAGACGTCCGCCTGGGGCTCGTCCCCGAGATGCGCCAGGTCTTCGAGCGTCTGCGCGCCGCCGGGCTGGCCGTGTGCGTCTCGGGTTCGGGGCCGACCCTGCTCGCGTTCGAGCGCCACGACGTCGTCACGCCGGAAGCGGCCGAAGGGTGGCGCATCGTGCGTGTCCCCGTGCGCGCCGCCGGCGTCGACATCCGCCAGGACTGAAGCCGCGTATCACCTGCGACGATGGTTGAACGATGACCGAACCCGACCCCCGGCCCGACCCGGCGCAGGCTGCCGACCAGGCGGCGAACCTCCCGCTCAGCGTCGTCGCGCCCGCCCCGCTCCCCCAGCCCGAACAGGGCGCGGCTCCGGTTCTGGTCACGGATCTCGCGAGCAAGACCCTCGCGGTCAAGGAGGGCCAGACCTTCCTGTACTCCGACCTCGAGGGGAACATCGACCACGGCGGTCAGGACGGTCTCGGCCTGTACTCGCACGACACGCGGTTCCTGTCGCACTTCCGTCTGACGATGAACGGGCGCGACCTCGTGCTGCTGTCCTCGTCGGCCGAACGCGGCTACCAGTCGCACGTCGACCTGACCAACCCCGACCTGTTCGAGGAGGACGTGTTGCGCGCGCCGCAGCAGACGATCAACGTCCGCCGCGTCCGCGCGATCTCCGGCGACCTGTTCGAGCGAATCCGGATCAAGAACTACAACCCCTTCGACGTCACCCTGGAGGTCCGGCTGACGTTCGGCGCGGACTTCGCCGACATCTTCGACGTGCGGGGCATGACCCATCGCCACTCGGGGGGGTCGTACCCGCCGACGGTGAACGGCTCCGCGATCGAGTTCGTGCACGAGGGGCGCGACCACGTTCGGCGGATCACGAGGATCAGCTTCGGCATCGACCCCGACCGCATCGACGTCGAGGGGGCGCTCGCGACGGCGGTCTTCCGGCTCCACCTCGATCCGTACCAGACCAGGCTCGTGGCCGTCTCGGTCGAGCCGATCCTGGGGAGCGAGCCGACCAACGGGGCCCCGGACTTCGACCACGCGGTGCACGAGCTCCGTCGCTCCTACGAGGAGTGGGAGCGCGAGTCGACGCGGATCGTCACCGACAACGAGTTGTTCAACCAGCTCCTGGACCGGAGCCTCCGCGATCTCCGCGCCCTGTACACGCGGGTGGGGGACGGCGCGATCCTCGCCGCCGGGATCCCGTGGTACGTGACGATCTTCGGTCGCGACTCCCTGATCGCGTCCCACCAGCTGCTGACGGTGAACACGCGACCCGCTCGCGACGCGCTCGAGCTCCTGGCGGCGCGTCAGGGCACGCAGGAGAACGACTGGCGGGACGAGCAGCCCGGCAAGATCCTGCACGAGGTCCGCGACGGCGAGCTCGCGCGCGCGGGGATCATGCCGCACTCGCCGTACTACGGGTCGGTCGACTCGACGCCGTGGTTCCTGATCGTGTACGCGCAGCACCTGCGTTGGACGGGCGACGTCGAGTTCGCGCGGAAGCTCCTCCCGTCTGCGGAGGCGGCGCTCGCGTGGATCGACCGGTACGGCGACCTGGACGGCGACGGGTTCGTGGAGTATCTGTGTCGCTCACCCCGGGGGATCCGCAACCAGGGGTGGAAGGACTCGCACGACTCGATGGTCCACGCCGACGGCCGCCTCGCCGAACCACCGATCGCGCTCTCGGAGGTGCAGGGGTACGTCTACCTCGCAAAGACGCGGATGGCCGACGTGTACCGCGCGCTGGGTCGGCCGGAGGACGCGCGCCGCCTGGAGGACGAGGCCGAACTCCTGAAGGTCCGCTTCAACGAGGCGTTCTGGATGGAGGACGAGCGGTACTTCGCGGCCGCGCTCGACGCCCGCAAGCAGCAGCTCCGAACGCTGATGTCCAACCCGGGCCACTGCCTGTACAGCGGGATCGTGGACGAGGACAAGGCCCTGCCGCTCGCCAAGCGGCTGCTCGCTCCGGACATGTTCTCGGGTTGGGGCGTTCGCACGATGAGCCGGTCGGCGGCCTCGTACAACCCGATGAGCTACCACAACGGATCGGTGTGGCCGCACGACAACGCGTTGATCGCGGCGGGCCTGAAGCGGTACCGCTTCGCCCGGGCGACCAACCGCGTCGCGACCGCGCTGTTCGACGCGGCGGTCTCCGCCGACTACCTCCGTCTGCCCGAGCTGTTCTGCGGGTTCACGCGCCGGTCCCCGCACCGACCCGTGAGCTACCCGATCGCCTGCTCGCCCCAGGCGTGGGCGGCCGGCTCGCCCTACCTGATGCTGCAGGCGATCCTCGGCCTGTCGGCGCGGGCCCATGAGAACCTGCTCACGATCAACCTGCCGCACCTGCCGACGTGGCTGAACACCGTCGAGGTGCGCAACCTGAGGGTCGGCGAGAGCACGGTGAGCATGGTGTTCCGCCGCGAGGGCGAGATCACGTCCTTCTCCCTCCTGTCGCGCGACGGTGACGTCCGCGTCGTGATGGAGGAGTAGGCCGGCGGCGTACCGCGGGCCGGGTCGCCGTCGTCCCAGGGTCAGCCGATGCAGGGCCCCGTGTCGACCGGTGCGGTCCGACCCACCGCGGTCCGCAGGGGATCGCCGACCTCGCCGGCCGCGATCGCGTAGCCGACGTCGTCCTCGCCGGACGACGCGGCGAACACCACCCCGGCGACCCGGCCGTCGGGCAGGACGAACGGCCCTCCCGAGTTCCCGGGCCGGACCAGTGTCTGCAGCTCGAGCACTTCGCGGTCGACCTCGCCGTGCCCGTAGATGTCGCGCCCGACCGCGTTCGCGAACGTCCGCCGGACGGCGGCGCGTCGGACGTCGAGCGGCCCACCCTGCGGGTATCCCAGGATGGCCCCGGGCGCGCCACGGTCGAGCGGCTCGGTGGCGAGCGGGAGCGGTGGTCCGGAGGCATTCGGGACCGACAGGACGGCCAGATCCAGATCGGGGTCGAACAGCACCGTGGTCGCATCCGCCGCGCCGCTGGCCGCCGAACGCACCTCCGGGTCGTCCATCCCGGCCACCACGTGTGCGTTCGTCACGACGTAGCCGTCGGCGGCGACGAAGCCCGAACCCTCCTGGATGACGTCGCACGCGGGGCCGATCACCTGCACGGTGCTCGACGCGGCCGCCTCCGCCGCGGCCCGAGCCTCCTCCTGGCTCGGTGGCCGCACGGGCTCGGCGGGCAGGGGTGGGATGCCGGAGAACACGTCGGGGAACCCGAACCGGTTGAACAGGCGACGGACCTGGGCGAGCAGCGACGGCGGCTGCGGCAGGGCGGCGTCGAGCGTCCGCACCACCGCCGAACCACGGATCTCGGTCGCGATCGCCGGGAACGGGCCGTTCGCGAGGTTCAGCGCGAGGAACCAGATCACCAGCAAGGACGCAACGACGGCGACGGCCGAGCCACCGACCGAATCCGCCCTCCCGAACCTCGACGCGGCGCGGTCGCGTGCGTGGACGCCGACGAACCACCCGGCCGCGTTGCCGAGCGCGGCGACCGTGAGCAGGACCAGGACGGCGAGGCCCGCTCGGGCGTTCGGCCCGCCGACGATGCGGGCGACGAACGGCGCGAGCAACGCGCCCACGACCAGACCGATGAGCAACCCGCCGAACCCGAAGGCCTGCAGCGTGAAACCCCGCCGGTAGCCGGCGACCCCGGAGAAGGCCACGAGCAGGAGCAAGAGCAGGTCGAGGGCGTTCACGCCGCGTATCGTCCCACGGGCGCACGGGCGGTCCGGGCACGCGCGGGCCGCCGCCGGGACGCGGCCAGGGGCGGGATAGACTGAGCGCTCGTGGTCACGATCGCGCACATCTCCGATCCGCACGTCGGCTCGCCCTACTTCGTCCCGAACCTGATGAACCGGGTGATCGTCGAGCTGAACGAGCTCGAACCCGACGTCGTCATCTGCAGCGGCGACCTCACCAACGAGGGGTACCGGCAGGAGTACAAGAACTGGGTCGCCTACGCCGAACGGATCCGGGCGCCGATGTACACGGTCCCCGGCAACCACGACGCCCGCAACGTCGGATACCTGCACTTCGAGGAGCTCGTGGGCCCGCGACACTGGAGCGCCGACGTGAAGGGCGTCCGTCTCGTCGGCGTGGACTCGAGCGAGCCCGACATCAACGAGGGTCAGGTGGGACGCGAGCGCTACACCTGGATCCACGAGCGGTTCGACGTTCCCGCCGACCTGAAGGTCTTCGTCCTTCACCACCACCTGCTGCCGATCCCTGGTACCGGGCGCGAGCGGAGCACCGTGATGGACGCCGGCGACCTCCTGGAGGAGCTGATCCAGTCGGGGGTGAACATCGTCCTGTCGGGCCACAAGCACGTCCCCTACGTGTGGCGCCTGGAGGACCTCTACGTGGCGAACGCCGGCACGGTTGCGTCGCTCCGGCTCCGCGGGTACACCAAGCCCTGCTACAACGTCCTGGAGTTCGAGAGCGACGAGGTGAAGATCACGCGGAAGTACCCGTTCGGCGGGGGCAGCGTGATCGCCCACTTCCAGCTGTCGACCGGGGAGCAGTACCATCGCGAGCTCGAGCCGCCGGTGCAGCAACGCCGCCTCCCCGCGGCTCACCAGGGGGAGTCCTAGCTCCGAACCGCACCGCCCCGAAGGAGCCCATCGGATGAAGGTCGTCGTCCTCGTCGACGGTGAGCACTACCCGCCCGTCACGCGCTGGGCGATCGACGAGCTGCGCGGGCGCGGGCTCGATCCGATCGCGGCGTTGTTCGTGGGCGGCGGCGAGAAGCTCGACCCGTCGGCCGCCCTGGACCTCGGGATCCCGCTAATGGGTTCGGTCCCGGACCGTTCGGTGGCGGCGGCGCTCGCCGGCGCGATCGACGAACTCGGCCCCGAGGGGATCTTCGACCTGTCGGACGAACCCGTGCTCGGGTACCGCGAGCGGATGGAGGTCGCCGCCGTGACGCTGGCCAGAGGGATCGCCTACCTCGGTCCCGACTTCCGGCTCGACCCGCCGGTCGACCAGGACCCGCTCCCGGTCGCCACGATCGCGGTGATCGGGATCGGCAAGCGGACGGGCAAGACCGCCGTGTCGGGCGAGACCGCGCGGGTGGCCGCGGCGCACGGGTTCGATCCGGTCGTCGTCGCGATGGGCCGGGGCGGTCCGCCCGAACCCGAGGTCGCCGAGGCCGGCACGGTCACGCTCGACTCGCTGCTCGAGCTCGCCCGTCGGGGCTACCACGCCGCCTCGGACTACCTGGAGATCGCGGCCACGAGCGGCGTCACCACGGTGGGTGCTCGGCGTGCGGGCGGTGGCCTGGCGGGGCGCTCCTCGTCGACCAACGTCCGGGCGGCCGCCGAGGTCGCGCTGGGGCTCGGCGCCGGGACCGTGATCGTCGACGGGAGCGGGGCCTCGATGCCTCCGTTCCCGTGGGACGCGGGGATCCTGGTCGTCCCGGCGACGGCCCCTGATGAGTATCTCGGCGGGTACCTCGGCCCCCTGCGCCTGTTGCTATCGGATCTTGTCGTTGTTACCATGGCGCGTAGCCCAGCCGGGCTGCACAACATCCCTACCCTCAGGTCCCACGCCGAACGGCTGAACGCTGATGCCCGGCTCATCGTGACGGACTTCGAACCACAGCCACTCGGTGATGTGCGGGGGAGGGACGTGTTCTTTGCCACGACGGCGCCCGGGGCGGTGGCCGCGCGACAAGCGCAAGCCCTCGAGCGGACCCACGGATGCCGAGTGGTCGGGTGGAGTGCCAGGCTCGCCGATCGGGCCGGTCTGGTGCAGGACCTGGATGGGGCGGAGGCCTACGAGGT
>Ga0105249_10004004_pt1 | contig 12711 bp, 8 predicted proteins | sample KBSS44metaG_FD_81522 | JGI IMG/M metagenome (GOLD analysis project Ga0105249, IMG submission 81522) | Switchgrass rhizosphere microbial communities from Kellogg Biological Station, Michigan, USA - KBS S4-4 metaG | ecosystem: Host-associated > Plants > Roots > Rhizosphere > Soil | place... | reverse complement strand
GCAAAGGATAAATCTTTCAATGCAAGATTTGAAACTGATTTTGATCCATTAATTGGAAAAATAAATATAGTGCCCCAGGAAATCGGCCGTGTTATTCTGAATTTGATCAATAATGCATTTTATGCTGTAAGTGAAAAGAAAAAGAAAGCGGCTGATGGGTATGAGCCGGTAGTTACATTAAGCACCGGCAAAAACAATGGCAGGATAGAGATCAAAGTGAAAGACAACGGCAATGGTATTCCACAAAAAGTATTGGATAAAATATTTCAACCCTTCTTTACAACAAAGCCAGCCGGATTAGGAACGGGCCTGGGGTTGAGCTTAAGTTATGACATCATTAAAGCACATGGCGGAGAAATAAAAGTGGAGACAAAAGAAAATGAAGGATCAGAATTTATTCTACAATTACCGACTAATTAAAACAAATGAAGATTTGCCCTAAAATCATTTTTTTCGTGTTGTTGCCGGTTTTTTCACTGAGCCAGGAAAGTAGGATAAATAGCTTACGGGAGTTTTTTTTCAATGCAACGAATGATTCGGTTCTTTATGAATCCGGAATCTATCTTTATGATTATTATGAAGAGTTAAATCGTGACAGTGCTATCTTTTATGCTGATCAATGTGTACAGGTAAGCCGAAAGAATAACAAAAAACTTAATGAAGCTTATTCCCTTACCCGGAAGGCTTACCAGGAAATAAATCTTGGGAGATATGCCGAATCCCTGAACAATCTTTTGAGTGCTTTTTCAATAAGCGAAAACTCCTCCAACGAAAAATATTTTTGGGCTGTTGATCCACTAACAATTGAACATGGCGAAAGATTGTATGCTTTAGCTTGCGCCCATCATATTTATGCAGTATTAATGCGGGAAACTTTAAATACAGAGCAACAATTAGCTCACTTTAAAGAAGCCAAAAAAATTGCCGGTCAAATAAACAGTCCCATCCGTTCGCTTCTGGCCAGTCTCAATCTTGGAAGAATTTATTTAGAAATAGACAATATAGACTCGGCGGCATTTTATGAAACGGAGGCAGAAGCAATCGCCAGAAATTCACGGCGTGAAAAATATCTGTCATCAATACTTTATTATGCCGGTGTTATTAATTTAAAGAAAGGGGATACAGCAAAAGGTCTTGAATGTTTTTATCGATGCGTTGAATCAGGCAACAGGCAAAATAATATTGATGGATTAACCAGGGGTTACCATGGCCTCGCTGAGTTTTATATTGATAAAAAAAACAAGGATTCCAGTCTCTATTATGCAGAAAAAAGCCTTGCAGCCATGAAACAACTTGGAAATATTTCTCAAATCGAGTATAACATAGGAAATGCTTATGAAGGTATTCATAGGGCATTCGAGTTAAATAATCAATTTGACAGCGCTTATAAATACCTGAAGCTTGCAAGGGCCAGCAGTGACAGCATAAACCATCGTCGAATTCAAAACCTTGCGGAATTCCAGAAACTTACCTTGAACGAACAGCAGCGTTTGCAAAATATAGAAAATGAACGGGTGGCTTATCAAAACCGGCTCAGGACTTATTTTTTATTATCGGGTATTGGCGTCCTGTTATTACTAGCAATTATTTTTTACAGAAACAACAGGCAGAAGCATAAAGCCAAAATAAAAATCGAACAGGCGTATAATAATTTAAGAGCAACGCAGCAACAGCTTATTCAATCCGAAAAAATGGCTTCGCTGGGTGAACTCACTGCTGGTATTGCTCATGAAATTCAAAATCCCTTAAACTTCGTCAATAACTTTTCAGAAGTAAACAAAGAGTTGATAAGTGAATTGGTTGAGGAAGTTGACAAGGGAAATACAAACGAAATAAAATTGCTTGCAAATGATATAAAGGAGAATTCGGAAAAAATCAATCATCATGGTAAAAGGGCCGATGCTATTGTGAAAGGAATGCTCCAACATTCAAGAAGCAGTACCGGGCAAAAAGAGCCAACTGATATAAATGCATTGGCTGATGAATACCTGCGCCTGGCTTATCATGGATTAAGAGCAAAGGACAAATCATTTAATGTAACCATGAAAACAGATTTTGATAAAAGCATTGGTGGCATTAATATCATACCGCAGGATATTGGACGGGCTATTCTCAATTTAATTACAAATGCATTTTATGCGGTAACAGAAAAGAAAAAACAACATCCGGAGAACTATGAACCAATAGTGACTGTATCTACAAAAAAACTTGTCTCATCTTTAAGTGATGGAGACAAAATCGAAATTAGAGTTGTTGACAACGGTAATGGTATTCCACAAAAAGTATTGGATAAAATATTTCAACCCTTCTTTACAACTAAGCCGACTGGACAGGGAACGGGATTGGGTTTATCGTTGAGCTATGATATTGCAAAAGCACATGGTGGAGAAATAAAAGTGAATACGAAAGAGAATGAAGGAAGTGAGTTTATTATTCAATTGCCAACTACTTAAACTATAGAAATGAAAAGATCCTTCAAGATAATACTCCTTTTATGGCTGCCGGTTTTAGTATGGTCTCGGCCACAGCAAACACGACTGGATAGCCTTCAACTGGCATTAAAAATTGCAGCTAATGATACAGTACGTATGTATGCTTATGGAAATGTTGCATCCTATTATGCAGAAATAAACCGCGATAGTTCCCTTTTATACAGTGCTCAATGTTTACAGATTGCTCAAAAATTGAAATTAAAGTTTGCGGAGGCAAATATTCTGCAGGGCAGGGGCTTTGTTTTAACAAATATGGGCAACTATCCGGAAGCACTCGAATCACTTTACCAGGCGTTAAAAATAGCAGAAGACCCGGCAAGCGAAAAAAGTATCGGGAATTTGCGTAAAGGTCAATCTCCACAAAATGCACGGCTTGGTGCATTGGGCGGGATCCATCTCATTATGGGGCATTTGTATGGTGCAACGGGTAATAATTATAAGAAAATTTCCGAATACCTTATGGCAATCGAACTTGCAGACTCCGTTCAGGATAGCGGGTTGAAAATAACAGCAATTATGAATCTTGGGAATGCGTATTTAAAACTTAACAAATTAGATTCAGCGCTTCTGTATGAACACAGAGCAATTGGTATGATGTCGAATAGTCCAAATGGTTATGGTAGGTATGGCGGTTTCGCCTTCCAACTACTTGGACAGATTTATCAGAAAAAAGGAGATTTTGAACTGTCAAGGGATGCATACCAAAAGTGTATCGGGTTATATAAAAAACAAATTAATCTTTCCGGGCTTGCCCAAGCCTCCAATCGTCTAGGTAGTTTATATCAAACCTTTAATAATCCAGACTCCGGTTTTCTTTATGCAAGGGAAGCACTGGAGACGGCAAAAATAGTAGGCCTTCCCGGGGAAATGAAAAATGCTTATAAAGTACTGTCAGATATCTATAGCGATCAAAAAAACAAGGACAGCACGCTGACCTATTTGAAATTATACACGGTATTAAATGATAGTCTGAATAAAGTAGAAAAAGAAAACCTGCTTGCTTATCAGAATATTGGATTTGATGAGCAACTGCGTGTTAAGAAATTGGAGGAGGAAAAAATTCAAACCCAAACTAAAATCAGGACTAATGCAATGCTGGCCGGGTTAGTGGTATTTCTTATCATTGGTTTAATACTTTATAGAAACTATCGCCATAAACAAAAAGCCAATAAAGTTTTAGAAGCAGCACTTACCAATTTAAAATCCACCCAAAGCCAGCTTATCCAATCAGAAAAAATGGCATCACTTGGAGAATTGACTGCGGGTATAGCTCATGAGATTCAGAATCCGTTGAATTTTGTCAATAATTTTTCTGAGGTGAATAAGGAATTGGTTGATGAATTAGAACAGGAAGCTAACAAAGGAAATATTGAAGAAGTAAAAACAATAGCAAAAAATATTAAAGAGAATGAAGAAAAAATAAATCATCACGGCAAAAGAGCAGATGCCATTGTAAAGGGAATGCTGCAACATAGTCGCACCAGCACCGGACAAAAAGAACCAACAGATATTAATGTATTAGCCGGTGAATATTTAAGATTAGCTTATCATGGATTGAGGGCAAAAGACAAAACATTCAATGCAACCATAAAAACTGATTTTGACCCAACAATTGATAAAATCAATATCATACCACAGGACATTGGAAGAGTTATTCTCAATTTAATTACAAATGCATTTTATGTAGTAACAGAAAAAAAGAAACTAGGTATAGAAGGATACGAGCCAACTGTTTCAGTAAGCACTAAAAAGATTGATGGTAAAATGGAAATAAGAGTTTCTGATAATGGCAATGGTATCGCTCAAAACGTATTGGATAAAATATTTCAGCCCTTCTTTACCACAAAGCCTACAGGACAAGGGACGGGTTTGGGTTTGAGTTTAAGTTATGATATTATAAAAGCACACGGCGGAGAAATAAAAGTGGAAACGAAAGAAAACCAGGGCACTCAATTTGTAATAAGTATTCCTGTAAAAAGTACAGGAGGTAATGGAATAGGTTGAAAATTGGTAACTTAGAATAGTTATATAAAAACTCTTAAATAATTCTGAAATTAAAAATTATCTGTATGCCCAAGTTTATAATTGAACGGAACGTTCCGAATGCCGGAACTTTTACACCGGAAATGCTGAAGGCAATGTCTCTAAAATCAAAAGAAGTTTTATGTAAGTTAGGTTCGGAGATCCAGTGGATCCATAGTTATGTTGCGGGAGATAAACTTTATTGTATCTATATGGCGCCAAGCGAGGAATTGATATTGGAGCATGCCCGTCTCGGCGGATTTCCGGCTAACAACATTACAAAGATATCTTCAATAATAGATCCTATGACTGCGGAATAGACTTTAAATTCCGTATCTGTTCCGGTAGATTTTTTCAGGGTGTAACTGGTAAGAAACATTTCCTTTACACCCTTTATTTTATTTAATATGCGTATAGTTTTTTTTTATTGTTTTAAAGCTCAGTTATAATCATAGTACTAAAAAGACATGGAGCCTAATGACATAAAAGACTTACAGGAGATTAATAAAGCACTTTCGAAAGAACTTGCAGAAAAGAACAGGAGACTCGAAATAGAAACTTCTCTTGAAAAGGTTCGCAACAGGGCAATGACCATGCGTGCCAGTGCCGAACTATCAGAAACATCAGCGACCTTATTTCATGAATTGAATCAGCTTGGTATAAAAGCCATTCGTACCGGCGTAGGTATTTTTGATGATGCCAATACTGCTATGGAGCTATGGAGCACTTCTGTTTCCAATGATAAAGAAGTGTTGAAAAAATTGGATTACTTCAGTCTTTACATACACCCGGTATATGAGAAACTGATCTCTTCACGTGAACAGCAAAAGCCTTATGCTCTTACAAAATTGAAAGGAAACCAGGTAAAGCATTATTATCAAAGCATGACTGCATTTGTTTCATTACAGGAACAGCATGTTTATAATGAAGAGGAATATTTTTATTCGTTCTTTTTTGGGCAGGGCACTCTTAATGTAATAATGCATGAGCCTTTGACAGATGAAGAATGTATTATTATGACCCAGTTTGCTCATGCCTTCGGTTTGATCTATACCCGTTTCCTTGATCTGCAAAAAGCCGAATATCAAACAAGAGAAGCATTACGTAAAGCAGCGCTGGACAGGATCCGTGCCGAAATAACATCGATGCGTACAGCAGATGATCTCAAACATATCACTCCGCTTTTATGGAAAGAGCTCATAACATTTGATGTACCCTTTACACGATGTGGTATTTTTATTATCAGGGAAGATGAAAAATACATACACGCCTACTTATCAACTCCCGAAGGCAAATCTCTTGCAGTGCTTCGTTTAGAGTTTGATGGTAATGAAACAACTGACAAAATGATCGACAGCTGGCGAAGCAAAACTGTTTATAAAGAACAATGGGATCGTGATCAATTTCAAAGCTGGGTTAAATCAATGTATGGAAAGGATCATCAGTCCATCAGCGATGAGTATGCCGAAACCGGTTCATTATTTGGGTCAACTATACTGAACCTGTACTTTATACCTTTTGCACAGGGCATGATTTATTTAGGAGGTCAGGAAGTTATGGTAGAATCAGAAATAGACCTTGTAAGATCACTGGCTGATACTTTTTCGGTAGCATATGCCCGCTATGAAGATTTCAAACAGCTTGAAGATGCCAAAAACAAAATTGAAACAACTCTGTCAGAGTTGAAAACAACTCAATCACAACTCATTCAGGCAGAAAAAATGGCCTCACTCGGCGAACTCACAGCAGGCATTGCTCATGAAATACAAAACCCATTAAATTTCGTCAATAATTTTTCTGAAGTAAACAAAGAATTGATAAGTGAATTGGTTGAGGAAGTTGACAAAGGAAATACAAAAGAAATAAAATTGCTTGCAAATGATATAAAGGAAAATTCGGAAAAAATCAATCATCATGGTAAAAGGGCTGATGCCATCGTAAAGGGAATGCTGCAACATTCAAGAACAAGCAGCGGGCAAAAAGAATTAACGGATATAAATGCTTTAGTCGATGAATATTTAAGGTTGGCTTATCATGGATTGAGAGCAAAAGACAAATCATTTAATGCAAAGTTTGAAACCAACTTTGATAGCAATATTGGAAAAGTAAATGTAGTGGAACAAGATATAGGCCGTGTCATTCTTAATTTGATCAACAATGCTTTTTATGCTGTGAGTGAAAAATTAAAACAAAATGTCGCAGGGTATGAACCGGTTGTTAAAGTTTCAACCAGGAAGCTGGAAAATAGAGTTGAGATCACGATAAAGGATAATGGCAATGGCATTCCTCAAAAAGTTTTGGATAAAATATTTCAACCTTTCTTTACTACTAAACCTACCGGACAGGGAACTGGATTAGGTTTATCTTTAAGTTATGATATTATTAAAGCGCATGGCGGGGAGTTAAAGGTGGAAACGATGGAAGATGAAGGTGCGGAATTTATCATTCATCTTCCGGCATAAATAAATGATATGAAGAAGTTAACCGGATGCCTTCTTTTTATAATGTTCCTCAGCCTGGTAAGTGCACAACCCCTCATCGGCACTACTAAAAGTGCACAATCAATAATTGATAGTCTTAAAAAAGAATTGGCTTTATCCAAACTAGATACGAATCGTGTATCAATCCTCAGTGCATTATCTATACAATATCTTCCGTCAGACCATAAACTTGCAACGAAATATGCCGTCGAAGGCCTGGCACTGGCAAGGATGTTAAGGTTCAGAAAAGGAGAAGCGGACTGCTTAAGAAGAAGTGGTATAGTGATTTTCCAGGAAGGCAATTATCCTGAAGCGCTGGATATTTTTCAGAGAAGTTTAGCCATCAGTGAAAATATCAATTATTTGTACGGTATTGGTGCGGCTCTCGGACATATTGGGAATGTATATTACGAGCAGGGCGACTACGTTCAGGCCCGTTCATATTATTTCCGACGTTTGAAAATAACTGAAATGAATCACGATAGTTTTGAACAGGCAATGGCCCTGGGAGGAATTGGAAGAAGTTATACCCAACAGAATTATCTGGATTCGGCCTCGCGGGTTTATGAACAAGTTTATAAAATAGCCGATAGCAGTAAGGGCCTTATTCTGGCGCCTGGTCTTTGGACAGATTTAGGAGATTTGGAAGCTAAAAAAGGAAATGCTGAACAAGCAATGGCTTTTTTTCGTAAAGGCATTGCTAATGCAATAGCTGATAGCTCCTTTCTTATTCTTAGCAAAACATATCTGGGAATAGCAAATTTGTATAATAAGCTGGGAAAAACAGATTCAGCTATCGCTTATGGTAAATTATCTTTAATAGCTGGACAAAAGACTAATTATGCAAAAGGCATAATCGCTGCCGGTGAATTATTATCGCAGGTGTATGAACCTCGTGATGAACATGAGGCATTCAAATATCAAAAAATAGCAATAGCTTTTAAGGATAGTCTGTTTAATTCGGAAAAAGCAATACAAGTGCAAAACCTTTTCTTTGTTGAACAACAACGACAACAAGGTCTGGAAGCAGCCAGAATTAAATATAAAAACCAATCGAGGTTATACATTTTGTTTTCTGTACTCGGAGTTTTCCTGATCCTTGCGATCATTCTTTACCGTAATAATATACATAAACAACGGGCAAATTTAATTCTGCAAAGTCAAAAGGAGGAAATCAATCAACAACGGAACAAGGCAGAAAAGGCGCTGGAAGAATTAAAAGTTACCCAAGCCCAACTTATTCAATCAGAAAAAATGGCTTCGCTTGGCGAACTCACTGCTGGTATCGCACATGAAATACAAAACCCATTAAATTTCGTCAATAATTTTTCTGAAGTAAACGGGGAGTTGATAAGTGAACTGGTTGATGAAGTTGCTAAGGGAAATACTGCCGATGCAAAGGCAATTGCAAATGACATCAAACAAAATCTTGAAAAAATAAATCACCATGGTAAAAGAGCTGATGCAATTGTAAAAGGAATGCTGCAACATTCAAGAACAAGCGGCGGACAAAAAGAATTAACGGATATTAATGCTTTGGCTGATGAATATTTAAGATTAGCATATCATGGCCTTAGAGCAAAGGATAAATCTTTCAACGCAAAATTTGAAAGTGTTTTTGATGATAGTGTTGGCAAAATAAATATAGTACCACAGGATATTGGCAGGGTCATTCTCAATTTGATTAACAATGCTTTCTATGCAGTGAATGATAAGAAACAAATGAATACTGCAGGATATGAGCCAACTGTTATTGTAAGTACCAAAAAGATTGCTGATAAGATTGAAATAAGAGTGAGTGACAATGGCAACGGCATTCCGCAAAAAGTATTAGACAAAATATTTCAACCCTTCTTTACTACCAAACCAACAGGTCAGGGAACAGGATTAGGTTTATCTTTAAGTTATGACATTATTAAAGCACATAATGGGGAATTGAAAGTAGAGACGAAAGAAGCCCGCCCGGATGACCTGGTCGGACGGGGAGAAGGAACAACGTTTATAATTATCCTTCCTTTCAATTAGTAGCAAGCGGTAAATAGCAATATTCGGATGAAAAAAATTATTGGTTTATTATTTTACCTGGCCCTGGTTTACTGTTGCCATGCACAAGCTATCGCTGTAAATGACATTGATAAGGTCGTTAATCTTGCTTCGCAATCATCCTTTATTGAAGATAAAACCGGGAAACTTACAATTTATGATATTATACAACCCCGCATAACCACTCAATTTCAAAAGCTAAATAAACCCTTTATCAATTTTGGTCTTACTTCATCGGCGTATTGGATAAAATGCAGCATTCAAAATAAGGCGCAGGATAAATTAATAATTGAGCTTGGTAACACTACATTAACTGATGTACAACTATACGAATTCGACTCATCGGGATTATTGAAAATGTATCATACAGGCAACTGGTTACCTTTTTATCAACGGAGCATTAATAGTGTTAATTATCAGTTTCAGTTAGCCGTTAAGCCCGGAGGAACAGAAACTATTTATTTGCGGGTACTGCATTACCGGGGAACACAATTTCCGCTTATCGCAGGCACACAAGCAACCATTTTTAAAAAGAGCAGTTCAAGAAGTTTGCTGGAAGGAATGTTTTATGGGTTTATCCTGGTCATGCTGTTATATAATTTATTTATTTATCTGTCTCTTAGGGATAAATCATATCTGTATTACGTTTTATACATTTTTTTTCTCGGTTTCTGGAATGCTACTGTAAATGGTTACAGCTTCAAATACCTTTGGCCATCCCTTCCTCTTTTAAATCAATATGCTGATGCTATTGCTTGCCTTGTAGGAATTACAAGCTTATTATTTGCGATCAATTTTTTGCATACAAAGCAAAACGTTCCGTTTTTTCATAGGCTGCTTCAAACACTACTTGGTCTTTATGTGGTTACTTTTATTTTCCTGATAACACAGAATTTTTTGGCAGGAACTATTATTCTTGAGATCGTTTCCCTGTTAGGAGTGTTCATTCTTTTTATAACCGCTTATTTGGTTTTAAAACAAGGATATAAACCGGCTAAATATTTTCTTATTGCATGGACCTTTCTTTTAATAAGCATTATTATTTTTATTCTGAAAGATTATAACGTTTTTCCGTATAATTCTTTTACCAGGCATTCTATGCAGGTAGGGTCAGCTTTAGAAGCAATGCTTCTTTCCATAGCACTTGCCAATAGAATTAATATGTTAAAAAGAGAAAAGGAGCAGGCCGATCTTGAAACACTGGCTTCGTTACAAGAGAACAAGAAACTGATCATAGAACAAAATATCTTACTTGAAAAAAATGTAGAAGCAAGAACACAGGAATTAAAACAAGCAAATGAAGATCTTATTAAGGTGATAAAAGATTTAAAGGATACACAGGCACAATTAATTCAAAAGGAAAAGATGGCGTCGCTTGGAGAACTTACAGCCGGAGTAGCTCACGAAATACAAAATCCATTAAATTTTGTCAATAATTTTTCCGAAGTAAGCAATGAAATGCTGGAAGAAATGAAAACGGAACTGGTAGCAGGAAACAATGAACAGGTAAAAACGATTGCAGGTGAAATAAAACAAAACCTGGAAAAAATAATTCAGCACGGCAGACGGGCAGATGCCATCGTAAAAGGAATGTTGCAACATAGCAGGGGGAGTTCCGGGACAAGAGAACCAACCGATATTAATGCTTTAGCCGACGAATACTTAAGATTAAGCTATCATGGGCTAAGGGCAAAGGATAAATCATTTAATGCAAAATTCGAAACCAATTTTGATAAAAGTTTGGAAAAAATAAATGTAGTATCCCAGGATATTGGCCGGGTTATACTGAATTTGATCAATAATGCTTTTTATGCGGTTACCGAAAAAATGAAAGAACGATCAGGCGACTATGAGCCGATAGTAACTGTAACAACCAAAAAACTTGGCTCCGTTCCAGGGGAAGGGGGCAAAATCGAAATTAAAGTTGTTGATAATGGCAATGGTATTCCTAAAAAAATACTGGATAAAATATTTCAGCCTTTTTTTACTACAAAGCCTTCAGGGCAGGGAACTGGCCTGGGTCTATCTTTGAGTTATGATATTATTACCAAAGAACATGGAGGAGAATTAAAAGTAGAAACAAAAGAAGGCGAAGGATCGACATTTATAATTATTTTGCCGGCATAAATCTTAAATTCATCAAATGAAAATCTTAGTTGTTGACGACGAAAAAGATGTACAAGTTCTTTTTGAACAGCGTTTCAGAAAAGAAATAAAAGGAGGGGACATGAATTTTGTTTTTGCTTTTTCAGGTGAAGAAGCGTTAAACTACCTTAATCAGCATGTGCATGAAGCCGTATTGATCCTTTCTGATATTAATATGCCTGGAATGAGCGGCCTTGATCTGTTAACACACATAAAGCAAAAACACCGTGAACCACCACCCGTTGTTATGATGATCACAGCCTATGGTGATAGTGAAAATTATAATAGCGCCATGAAACTTGGAGCCGATGATTTCCTTACCAAGCCACTTGAATTTAGTTTGCTAAAAGAAAAATTAAAAGCCATACACTAATGTCCAAGATCCTTGTGGTAGATGATGAACCAGATCTCGAAATGCTGATCAAGCAAAAGTTTCGTCAAAAAATACGAGAGCATCGCTATGAGTTTCTTTTTGCGATGAATGGAAACCAAGCACTCGACAGGTTAAATGAAGATACAGATGTAGATATAGTGCTTAGTGATATTAATATGCCTGAGATGGATGGACTTACATTGCTTACTAAATTAAATGAGATCAAGCCATTGGTAAAAGCAGTGATCGTATCTGCTTACGGTGATATGGAAAATATCCGCACCGCTATGAACCGAGGTGCTTTTGATTTTATTACAAAACCTGTAAATTTTGAAGATCTTGAATTAACGATTGAAAAAACAATACGCCAGGTTTCTCAAACCAAAGAAACATTGAAAGCCATTAAGGAAAATGATATTCTGAGGATGTATGTTGATGAGGCCGTATTGAAATTTATGGGCACCAGGGAATATGAATCATCATTAATGCAAAATGAAACGGTTGAAGCTACGGTAGTTTTTATCGACATCTGTAGTTTTACCATGATTTCAGAAAATCAGCCTCCTGATACGGTGGTAAAGCTGCTGAATAATTATTTTGACGTGATGGTAAAAGAGATTATTGCACAGGGTGGTTATATCGATAAATTCATTGGTGATGCTATTATGGCTGTATTTCGTGGCGAATATCATTTGGACAGAGCAGTTGATGCATGTCTTGCTGTAAGGAAAAAAATTGCAGAGTTGCCTAATCAATCAACGGATATTTTCTTTTCGCCTAATGTCTCGATTGGTATCAATAGCGGTGAAATGATTTCGGGTAATATTGGCTCTGCTAATCTTAAACGGTTGGATTATACAGTTATCGGCGATACAGTAAATGTTGCACAACGATTGCAGACGGCAGCAACTGCTGGGCAAATAATCATAAATGAAACTTCGTACGAAAAAATAAAAGAATCTTTCAATTGTCGTAAAGTTGGAGAAGTGAGCCTAAAGAATAAAACAGCGCCTGCTGTTATATATGAAGTACTGGATTAGTTATTCAAATTTCCGCTTCAGTTTTTTTGAAACCCAAACTAGTTCAATGCCACCTCTTGTTTGTATTGGTTTTTTATTAGTGAAGTAAGAACCCTTCAATGCCCGGGGTAATTCAT
>Ga0105249_10004003_pt1 | contig 12720 bp, 13 predicted proteins | sample KBSS44metaG_FD_81522 | JGI IMG/M metagenome (GOLD analysis project Ga0105249, IMG submission 81522) | Switchgrass rhizosphere microbial communities from Kellogg Biological Station, Michigan, USA - KBS S4-4 metaG | ecosystem: Host-associated > Plants > Roots > Rhizosphere > Soil | place... | reverse complement strand
CTCGACGGGAGCGATGTACCCGATCTTGATCGGCTCGCCCGTTGGCGCTGGGGCACTCGTCTCCGGACCGGCGGGAGCAGATGACGCGCTCTCGCTGGGTCCTGCGGGCGCCGATGTCTCGGCCGACAGCGCCGTCGACGCTGTCGATGCCGTCGTCGTGGCCGTCGCCGCCGTGTCGGTCGCGCCGTCGGTCGAGCTGTCGTCGTCGCTGCCACACGCCGCGAGCAACATCGCGGTCAATGCGACTCCCGCGATGAGTCGGATCCGTCGCGGAGTTCCCCCTCGTAGCACTGCACGTCCCCCTTCCGCGCCTCACATCGGCGCGCACTCGAACTGTACTGCGCGTATCCGACGTCTGTCAACGATTGGGACGGCAAATTCGTCGCATTTGGGTCTCTTTGCACCGCAAGTCTCAACTGATTTCGGCATTGGTCAGGGATCTCGTCTCGCCTTCTGACCACCGTCGAGCAGTGCCAGAACGTCTCGGTTGATGTCCCACGGCTGGTCCGCGTACTGCGTGGTGCGGCCATCGTGGAGACCGTGGACCGCCTCGCGGTACGCCGCGAAGACGGCGATGAACGGGATGAGCCAGTGGAAGATGATCTTGCACCCAGCCGTCTCGAGTTGCGCGCGGTCGTGGGCGGAGATGTGCTCGGCCTGCGCGTACATCAACGGCCCACCCAACGACGCGACGACATCGGCGGTGAGAAGCGCAGGCGTGGCGCCGGCGATCAGGACCAGATCAGCTCCGGCGTTGAGGAACCGGCGGGCACGCTCGAGTGCAGGCTCCACGCCGGAGCTCGTCCCGACGTGCAGCGCGTCGGTGCGGGCGATCACGAGCAGGTCATCCGATGTTCCGCGTCGTTCCACGGCGGCGCTGATGCGATCGACGGCGCCCTCGATGGGATGCAGGCGGTTCGCAGAGAAGTCCCACCCGCCGCCGGAGCGGGGCCGAATGACTTTCGTGTGTGTGGAGTCGACGTCCTCGATCATCACCCCCGCGACCTCGGAGCGCGCCGCAAGGTCAACCGCCCGCCCGACGTGCGCCAGCGCCGGACCACCGTCGTCGATGTCGATCAGGACCGGGAGTGACGTCGCCCGTGCGATGCGATCGCCGACGGCAGCAAGCTCAGCGCCGGTGATCACTCCGGTGTCCGGCAGGCCGAACTGGAAACCCGCGGTCAACCCGCCGCCGACGACGATCGCGTCGAATCCGACGGACTCGGCGATCTTCGCCGACACGGCGTCGTGTGCTGCGACCGCCTGGAGCAACCCAGGCTGACGGAGTTTCGCTCGCAGCGTGGCGATGGCGGCTTGCTTCGCAGAGCTCAACGGGCCGTCCAACCACCGTCGACGACCAAGCAGTGGCCAGTCATGAACGTGTTCGCCGGGCTCGCGAGGAGAAGCAGTGCACCGTCCAGCTCGTGTTCCGTCCCGAGTCGCGGAATCGGCGAGTTCGCGCGGATGAACGCACGGCTGCTCTCGTCATCTCCGAGGCCCGCCGTGATCTCCGATGGGAAGAATCCGGGAGCCAGCGCGTTGACGCGGATGCCGCGCCTCGCCCACTGCGCTGCGAGCTCACGCGTCAGGCTGATCACGGCGCCCTTCGACGCGCAGTAGTTCGCATGCTTGATGGGCGCGGACGCGACCAGGCCGTACATCGACGCGATGTTGATGATCGATCCGCCACCCGCACTGCACATGTGCGTGAACACGAGCTTGCTCAGGTGCCACGGCGCGACGACGTTGATCTCCATCACGGAGCGGAAGGTCTCAGTCGACTCGTCCTCCGCGGCGACTCTCACCAGAATCCCCGCGTTGTTGACGAGGACGTCGATGCGTCCGTGCGCGTCGACCACTGCTTCGATCATCCGCTCACGAGCTGCGTCGTCGGCAAGATCTGCCGTCAGCGGATGCACCCGGGGCAGTTCCGCCGCGAGCTGGGCGAGTCGTTCGGTTCGTCGTGCCACGGCGACGACGGTCGCGCCCGCTGCATGCAGCGTGCGCGCGAACCGTGCACCGAGGCCAGAGGAGGCGCCGGTCACGATCGCCACTCGGCCATCGAGACGCATGTCCGCCAGCGGGTCCATCGACTCGCTCATCGGTCGTCCAATCGATCCATCACGTCGGCACGGAACGTCTCCAACGTCCGCCGAACCGAGCCGCCGGCATCGCCCGCCGTGACGGCGAGATCGATGATGATCTCCGCCGCACCCGCCTCGGCGTAGCGACGCGCGAGGTCGGCGTCGAGTGGTCGGTCGTACGGTGCCGCGACGATGGTCTCGATCTCGGCCGGGTCTCGACCGCGATCGCGCGCGACGCGACAGATCTCCGCTCGATATCGCTCGATGTCGGCGAGCGACGCCGGCCCCGGGTAGTGGCCGTCGCCGATCCGGGCTGCGCGACGCGCGGTCGCCATCGCGTACCCCCCGATGACGATCGGCACGCCCTTCGGATCGCACGGACGCGGGCTGCACGTCGCCGGCCCGAAGTCGAAATGACGCCCGTGGAATTCGGCTCCCGGCCCTCCCCACAGCCTGCGAAGAACCTCGACGGCTTCCTCCGTACGAGCCACACGATCGTCGAACGTCGCGCCGAGCGCGTCGAACTCCTCTCGCAGCCAGCCGGTGCCGAGGCCGAGCACCGCGCGCCCCCGTGAGAGGTGGTCGAGCGTCGCGACGCCCTTGGCGACCTCGACCGCGTTGCGTTGAGCGATGATCATCACGCCGGTCGCGAGGCGGATCCGGTGCGTTACCGACGCGAGGAACGCGAGATGGACGAGCACCTCGTTGAACGGGAAGTCGTCGTGGAACGGGGCTTCTCCGGTCGGTGCCGCGGGATAGCGGGACGCGAACCCGACCGGGATCACGATGTGGTCCGCCGACCACAGTGTCGAGAAGCCGAGCTGATCGGCGATGGTGGCAAGTTCGACCGCGGCGTCCGGATGGGCGAGCCCGCCACCGTTGACGAAGTTGATCCCGAACCTCATCGGGCCGGACCCATGGCGGTCATCGATTCACCACTCCGCTGCGTACGTCGCGTCCCGCGGTTCGACGGTCCCGCGATTGATGCCCTCGGGGATACCGAAGAACTCCCACCCCGGCTGGTAGGGGGACGCGAGAGACCAGTCGTAGATCGTGACGCGACGGAGGACACGCCACTCGCCGTGGCGCCGCTCGAACAGGTCGCGGTACCGTCCGCCACAGGACGCGTAGACATCGCCATCATCACCGACGAACACGCCGACGTAGTGGAAGTACGTCTCCACCTTCGCTTGCGAACCGCCGACGAACTCCATCACGCGTGGGGCACCGATGATGTGGTAGCGGGCATTCAGCAGGTCGCGGTTCGCGTAGGCGCGCTCGAAGAATCCTTTGGCCGACCCGCTGTACATGCCGTGGTTGTCCGTTCCCTCGTCCCAGAAGATCGTCTTCATCAGCTCCGGGTCGTTGCGGTCGGCACTGCGGGTGTAGCGGAGCATCACTTCCTGGATGGCGGCCTCGTCGAGGAGGCGGCGCAACGCGGCGACTTCTGCGTCGGTGAGCTGCTCGGTGAGTGTGGTCATGGCGTCTCCCTCGTCGAGGCGTTGCGGGAGAACGGCCGGCAGAACGCGTCCGCGACGATCTCGAGCGTCGACCATTCCGGCCCAGGAGGCGGGTCGTCGTCTGCGTGTAGCGCCTGCACACATACGTGCGAGGCACCCGCGTCGAGGTGCTCCGACACCCGCCGGCAGACCGCGTCCTCATCCCCCCACGCGACGAGAGCGTCGACGAGTCGGTCGGACCCACCGTCCGCGAAGTCCCCGTCGTCGAAGCCGAGCCGCCTCCAACTCGTGACGTAGTTCGGGAGCACCAGGTACATCGCGAGGTACTTCCGGGCGACAGCCCTTGCAACGGCCGGGTCGCTCTCCCTGATCACCTTTTGCTCGACGCACAGCAGTCGCTGCGGTCCGAGGATCTCTCGTGCGTGCTTCGTGTGATCCGGCGTCACGAGGTACGGATGTGCGCCGTCACATTCATCGCGTGCTAGCTCGAGCATCTTCGGCCCCAACGCGGAGATCACGCGCGGCATCCGCAGGCGCAACGACGGCCGCTCCTCCGCACCGGCGGCTTTGAGCGCGCGATCGCGCTCGGCGAGCTCTGTCTCGAGAGCGCGCAGGTACGCCTTCATCGTCGCGACGGGCGGCCCGTACGTGGTGTGTAGGGACTGCTCGACGGTGCTCTTGTGCGATACGCCGAGGCCGAGCAGGAACCGGCCATCGCTCTGGTCGAACAGGAGTCGCTGCGTTGCGGCAGTCACGGACGCCGGCCGGCTGTAGATGTTCGCGATCCCCGTCGCGACGATGAGCGTCGACGTCGCCGAGAGCAACAGGGACGCACGTGTGAGCGAGTCGTACGTCGAAGAGCCTGGGCACCACAACGCCGATAGGCCGAGGCCTTCGATCCGTCCCGCGGCCGCCGCCGCCTGCACAGGTGTCATCGGGTCGAAGTTCACCCACGCACCGACAGTGCCGAGCTCCATTGCCATCCTCTCCGAGATCATGCGACGACCATCCGACGCCTCGAGCAAAGCCGGGCGAAGCGCCTGGGGGAAGGGCGCCTCGCCCGACACGTCGCCGACCGCCGTCGGCGAAGCTCAGTGAACAGCGGCCCCGACCTTGAACAGCCGCTCCGCGTTCTTCCACAGGATCTTCTCGCGGTTCTCCTGCGAGAGAGCACCTGTGACGAGTTCGATCGCGTCGCCGATCTCGTCACCGACGAGGCACGTTGGGTGCGGGAAGTCGGTCTCGAATAGCAGGTTGTCCGGTCCGATCATTTCCATGTGGAAGTCGGTGAGGTGCTCGTACCAGACGTTGGCGTACACCTGGCGGTGGAAGTAGAAGCTCGGCAGCTCGGTGTACTCCGGGTGCTCGCGCTGGATGCGGTACTTCTTCGCGTGCTTGTCGAGCGATTCGAGGACGAACGGGATCCAACCGACGCCGCTCTCGACGCTGACGAAGTTGAGCTTTGGGAATCGCGGCAGGATGTTCGACATCAGGAGCTCGGCAACGGTCATGCCGTTGCGCATGAACTCGCGGCACGTCGTGAACGCGAGCGTGGTGTCCGTCCCCATCACGTCGCGACGCGCTTGGAGCGGGTTGACGTTGACGACGTGGCCGTGCTCGTTCTTGAGCTTGATTGGTGCGTCGCCGCCGCCGCCGCCGGCGTGGAAGCTGATCGGCAATCCGGTTGCCTCGGCCGCGGCCCACATCGGATCCCACCGGCGATCCGCGAGGAAGGGCTCGCCGTGCGCGTCGGGAACGCCCGTCATCACGTACCCGTGGTGACCGTTCTCTGCGCATCGCTCGATCTCCTTGACCGCCGAAGGAACGTCCCAATACGGGATGCACGCAAGGCTGATGAACTTCGTCGGCTCGGCGCGCTCCCAGTCGCGGATCCAATCGTTGTACGTGCTTGCGATCTCGACCTGGAACTCGAGTGAGGATCCTTCGATGACTCGGTAGATGTCAGGACCGATGAAGCCGAGGTTCGGGTAGAGCACGGCGGAGTCGAGGCCGTAGTCGTCCATCACCTTCGCCCGCTCGTGCGGATCCCAGGCGGACGGATGAAACTCGTCGACCTTGGTGATGAAGTTCGGGAAGTTCTCCTCGTTGCGGACGACCTCTCCCAGGGGTCCCTTCTCGATGACGCTGAAGCCGACGGGCATGATCGGGTTGTCACCGACGAACCAGATGTCGGCGTTCATCTCGGGCACCCACTGCACTCGCGGGATCGCGTCGCCCCACTTCGTCTTGGACATCCGTGACGTCCATAGGTCCGGCGCCTCCACGGCATGACTGTCGGTGTCGATCACTCTGACCATTTGCGTCTCCCTACGACTCGCACGACCCCCCGGTCACGCTACTGCGCAAACTCTAATGTACTCGTGGTATGAACACAAGTTCTTCTCTACGAATTCGCCTGACAGCACCGCAAGTCCCGGATTTGTTGTTCTCTCACCCGGACAGGACGATCCCGCCATCGACGTTGATGCATTGACCGGTGCGGGGCCCACCGAGATCCGACGCCAACAGGGTCGCCATTGCCGCGATCTCCTCGGGCGCGAGCAACCGCTTGATCAGGGCGCCCTCGGCGTTGCGCTGGCGGAACTCGTCGTAGGAGAGACCGAGGGCGATCGCGAGCTGCGACCCCTCCGATCGCATCATCTCGGTCTCGACCGAGCCCGAACAGATCGCGTTCGAGGTGACCCCGAACTTCGCGTTTTCGATCGCCAGCACCTTCGTCAGTCCGTTGAGAGCGTGTTTGCCGACCGCGTAGGGCCCGGCGAGCGCAGAACCGATCTTCCCGGCCACCGATGAGAGGTTGATGATCCGCCCGAACCTCTGCTCGATGAAACCTGGCAGGGCACGACGGGCGCACCAGAACGCGGGCATGAGGTTGACGTTCCACGCGAAGTTCAGCGCGTCGTCCGGTTGCTCGTGGAGCGGGACGAAGTCGCCCGGAGAGCCCGACCGAGCGAAGGAACCGAAGTTGTTGACCAGGACGTCCAGGCGCCCGAAGTGTTGCTGCGCCTCGTCGACGAGCCGGTCGCAGTCGGCGCCGACGGTGACATCGGCGGCGACGAACACGACAGAGTCGCCGTGCTCTCCCCACGAGTCGAGCGCAGCGGCCGCGCGTTGCCGCGAGCGACCGTTGACGACGACGCACGCGCCCGCACGGAGGAAGGCGTCCGCGATCGCCCGCCCGATCCCGCTGGTACCGGCGGTGACCAGCGCGACTCGACCGGCAAGTTCCCCGCGCACGAGTGACTACCGGTCGACCGCAGGTCCGGGCAGCGAGATGTCGTTCTGGTAGCCGCACCTCGAGACGTTCTCGACCGAGAACGGCACCGTCACCCGGTTGCGGATCTTCCAGCCATCGGCCGTGCGCACGTACTCGACGTGGTAGTAGGCGACGATGCGCATCTGATGCGAGTTGCGGTGCTCGTCCACGTGAATGTTCTCGAACACGAAGTGGATCCGGCCCGTTGCGGTGTCACCGGCGAGCGAGATCTGCGGCGCGTTGAGCATGTGGATGCTGCTCCCCGGCATCTTGTCGCAGGCCTCCGCGAGATTCGCCCGGCCGACGATGGGCGGGGTCGCGAACGCAATTCCTGGAATCGGCGCGCCCTGGTACACCCCGTCCTCGGCGAAGAGGTTCGCCCAACCCGCGCCGTTCCTCGTATCGAACAGACGCGCATAGTCGCCTTCGATCTCGAGCAGCGCGACGCGATCCGCGAGTTCGGTGCTCACGATGACATCGCTCATGCTTGCCTCCCCTTTCCCCGGCGCGGTCAACAACACGCGAACAGCGGCGACCGTAGCAACGCGCTTGGAGTACGTCAACACAGAACACCCGTTCATAAACGTCTTTTCGGAGAGATACGTCTTGCGATGCCGTACGTGCGCTGTCAAAGTAGCCAGGTCGGGCATGAGGGACAATGTCGGGCGATGAGGATGGAGGGCAGATGACGACAGCGCGTTCGCCGCAGGGCCGTTGGCATGACGCGATGCAGCGCCAGGGTCACGTGGAAGTCGTCACGGCGTACGACTGCATGACGGCGCGGCTCGCCGAGCAGACCGGGTTCGACGCCATCCTCGTTGGGGCGGGCGCGACCGCGAACTTCATGTACGGGCTGCCCGACATCGGCTTGGTGAGCCTTGCCGAGGCGCTCGAGAACGTCCGACGCGTCTCAGGTTCCGTCACGATCCCTGTGATCGCCGACGTCGACGACGGCGGGCCAACACCGATCCACATCCGTCGCACCGTCGAGCTGGCGGAGCGAGCGGGGGCGGCAGGGATCATGATCGAGGACGTCGACTCCTCGCGGCCCAAGCATCTGTGGCACGAGGAGAAGCAGGACTGGGACTTCTCGGACGCGGTGCTGTATCCGGTGGACGTAGCGGTCGAACGGCTGCGGATCGCGATGGCGGCGCGGCGCGACCCGGAGTTCGTGATCATGGCGCGCACCGATGCCCTCCACACCGATCCACAGCGCGGGTACGAGCTTGCTGTCGAGCGAGCGCGCGCATACGCCGCTGCAGGCGCCGACGTCCTGTTCGTCATCGGCCTGCCGCAAGAACGGGTCACGACGGAGCTCACGGCGATTCTCGGCGCGCCGCTCCTGTACGCGGAGGTGGGAGCGATCAGCGCCGCCGACAAGCAGCGCATCTTCGATACCGGGGCGTCGTACTTCCACGGGCTCCTGCCGATCCTCGCCGCCTTCGCCGGATACAAGGACACGATCTGCAGCTTGAAGGCCGGCACGACGCCGGCGTTCAACCCCGACGCCTGGACCTACAACCGGCAGCTGCTCGAGACGCTCGATCTGCGCGGCTGGACCCGAGCACTCGGCCAGGCGGGGACGGCCACGGGACGGCAGTCGTCGTAGCTCAACCGCCGAGCAGGCGCGCGGGGGCGTTCTTCTCGATGATCGCGTTGACGTCGGCGATGCTGTCACCCTCGGCCGTGACGATCAGTTGGTGAACCCCCGCATCCGCGAACTCCGCAACCACGTCTTCGTCCAGAGCGACTCGAGTTCCGACCGTGATCTCGAAACCGTCGAGATCGGCGCCGCTCTCCCCCGCGACGTGTCGGAGCCTCTCGATGTTCCCACGTGCCGCCGCCGGATCGAGGTTGAACCCGATCCACCCTCTACCGTACTTCACCGCCCGGCGCAGCGCCGCGTCCGAGTGGCCGCCGATCGTCAGCGGGGGACCTCCCGGCGTGATCGGGCGTGGGTATGCGTCGACGCCCTCGATCGTCACGAACCGCCCGCGGTAGTGGGGTGGTTCGTCGTTCCACAAGGTACGAAGCGCCTCGAGGTGTTCGTTGCATCGTGCGGCACGGGTTCGGAAGTCGACGCCGACCGCTGCGAACTCCGGTTCGAGGTAACCGACACCGACGCCGACGATCAAGCGGCCGTCGCTCAAGATGTCGAGCGTCGTCAGCTCCTTCGCCAGCTGGACCGGGTGCCGCTGCGCGAGGATCAGGATCCCGAGCCCGAGCCGGATCGAGCTCGTGTGCGCGGCGAGGTACGTCATCCCGACGACCGGGTCGAAGAAGGGGTGCTTCGGGTCCCGGTGCGAGGGCGGTCGCTGCGGGTCCGGAAGTGCCATGTGCTCACCGGTCCACAACGTGTCGTAACCGAGGCTCTCTGCGAGTTGCGCGGCGTGAACGGCCTCGCGCGAGGCCATCGCTCCGAGACAGGCGCCGTAGAGACCGAACTTCATGTCGCACCTCGCAGTTCTCCGCCGTCCACAGGCAGGACGTGGCCGGTGAAGAAGCGGGACGCGTCCGTCGCGAGGAACTCCAGGGCGGCGGTGCAGTCGTCGATCTGCATCACTCGCCGCAGCGCAGTTCGCTCCTCGAGCTCCACCGCCTGCTTCCCGAACAGCTCGCTGCCGGAAGCCGACATCACCGACATCGCCCGACCCGTCGCGGTGACACCGGGAAGCAGACAGTTCGCGCGGACGCCGAAGGGCCCGAGTTCCTGGGCGAGATAGCGCGTGTACATCACGACGGCGGCCTTCGCGGTTCCGTAGTGCGCGGACGCGCCGCTGCGGAGCGGCTCGATCGCGGTGACGGAGCCGAGCGTGACGATCGAGCCGGACCGCTGCGACTTCATCGCCGGCGAAACCGCCACACACGTCCCGACGGTCGACGTCAGGTTGCGGCGCATGATCAGATCGAGCTCGGTGGGATCGAGCATCGATGCGAACATCGTCGGCCCCATCGAGATCCCCGGCAGGCCGACCGATCCGCCGGCGTTGCAGACCACAACGTCGATACGGCCCCAACGTTGCAGCATCGCCTCCGCGATCTCTCGCTGGGCGTCGAAGTCGGCTGCGTCCCGCTCGACCGCGAAGGAGTCGACGCCGAGACTGGACATCTGATCGACTGCGGACATCGCCCCGGTCTGCTCGCGATCCGCTTCGAATTCGAGATGGTTGGAGAGGTCGACGTCGCAAATCGCGACGTTCGCGCCCAGCTGTGCCAGGCGAATCGCGAAGGCGCGCCCGAGCCCGCGGTTGCCTCCCGTGACCAAAGCGGTCTTCCCCGCCAGCGGCCGTGCAGTCGTGTCAGACATCAGTACCCGATCGCCCGTCCGCCGTCGATGATGTACTGCTGACCGGTGATCCAGGATCCGTCGTCGGAGCAGAGGAAGATCACGAGCGCAGCGACGTCGTGAGGCGTCCCGGCGCGCCGAAGGGGGACGTACTTCGTGACGTACTCGTTCCAGACGTCACCGCGTCCCAGATCGTCCATCCGCGCGGTGTCGACGAGGCCCGGCAGCACCGCGTTGACACGCACACCGCTCGGGCCGAGCTCGTTGGCCATCGAGCCCGTGAGCGCCTGCAGAGCGGCCTTCGACGCGCCGTACGCCGCCGTGTTCGCGGCCATCACCTTGCCGGCTGTGGACGAGATGTTCACGATCGATCCGCCCTGACCCTGCTCCACGAGGCGCGCCCCGAAGTGCTTGGAGACGAGGAAGCTCCCCGTCACGTTGACGTCCATGAGCCGCTGCCACACCGCGTGCTCGAGCTCCACCACCGGCACGCGGTCCTTGCCCCTCGCGACGCTGGCGTTGTTCACGACGAAGTCCACGCGGCCGAACTCGCGAACTGCGGCGTCTCGCGCGTCGACGACGTCGTCCTCGCTCGAGATGTCGCAGCGCAACGAGAGGGCACGTCGCCCAAGCGCGCGAACCTCCTCGGCGACGCTGTCCACGTCGCGCCATCCTGCTTCCTTCTCGTCGTCGGGGAACGTGGACGGGTCGCGACCACTCCCGATGGCGACGACGTCGCAGCCCGCCTTCGCCAGCTCAGTCGCGACGGCGTGGCCGATCGATCGCATCCGACCCGCGCCCGTGACGACTGCCACCTTTCCGTCGAACCCGGTCAGCGAGTAGCTCACCTGCGCCCGATCACCACTCCGCGAGGACGACGCCACGGTTCAGCGTGTCGTAGCCGCCGGTGTTGTAGCGGGTCTCCACGATCTCGCGCACCGGGAAGATCGACCAGTCGTCGCCTGGCTCGCCCCCGACGAGCTTGACGACCCCGGAAGCCTTCCAGTGCTTCGTCTCGCTCAGGTCCGCTTCGCCCTTCAACCCGACCAGCACGTTGTCGGTGGAGTCCTTCTCGAACACCTGACGGCGGGTCGCGAACGTCCCGTAGGTGGGACGCGACGTCGGTGCTTCGGTACGGCACTCGAGCCGCACCGAGAACCGGACGAAGTCGATGCCGTGGCGGCCCGCGACGACGTTCAGGACATCGCCGTTCCATCCCATTGTCACGTCGCCGACTTGCAGCGGCATCCCCCAGACCTCACGCCCGGCGACCGCGCCACTGAAGTCGGTCTTCAGGCCGCTGAAGAGATGGAACACGGGCTCGTCCTCCAAGAGCGCCGGCGCACCGAGGTACACGCCGACATACGGCCCGAAGGTGCTCCGCGCATGGCGCATCACACGTGCGACCGCCAAACTGCGAGTACCGAGAGGCTTCAGCACCGGCGGAAGACACGCTGCGAGCACGTCCGGATCGGTGCGGAAGACGACGGTGATCTCCTCCGCCCTGTCGTAGTTGTACGGCGGGTCGCCGAAGCTGTGTCCGATCAAATGGCCCATGAGCCCCCCATTTTCACAAGAACGTGCGATTTCCGTATTGTACGGGGTCGACTACCGAAGAGTCAACACAAGAGTGCGGCTTTTGCTACGCAGTTTGGCTATCATCAGCCGACTAAACACCTAGTCTGCGCTGACCGCCGTAGTGGCGGTCTGTGCCACGATCTCGGCTGCAGCCGCGTAGTTCGGTTTGCCGTTGTCGAAGCGTGGCACCGTGTCCACCACGCAGATCGTCCGCGGCACCTTGTAGCCGGAGATGCGTTCCTTCATCGTCGCGACGATGGTGTCAGGCGACAGATCGGTGCCCGCGACAACCGCCGCGACTCGGTGTCCGAGACGCTCGTCGGGCACGCCGACCACGAGGCAGTCCTCGACACCGGGAACGAGCTTCGCAGCCTCCTCGACCTCTTGCGGGAAGACCTTCTCACCTCCCGTGTTGATGCACTGGTTGCCGCGGCCGACTACGACGAGGGTGCCGTCGCCCTCGATGCGCCCCCAGTCGCCGGGGAACGAATACCTGATCCCGTCGATCTCCCGGAAGGTCCGCGCCGTCTTCTCCGGGTCCTTGTAGTAGCCGAGCGGCACCGTGGCACCGCCCGACGCGATCATGCCGATCTCCTCCGACCCGGGCGGGAGCTCGCGGCCATCCTCTGCGAACACCTTCGTCGTACCGGTGGCGAGGAAGCGCCCAGTCTCGACCGCCTCCCCGCGGCGTGTGATCTTCACTCCCATGCCGCCTTCGGTCGAGCCCATTCCGTCGACCAGTGTCGCCTGGGGCATGAACTCGAGCAGCTCCTCCTTCACGTCTGACGTCCATGTCACGCCGGACGAGTAGATCGAGTCGATCGACGATGTGTCGTACGGTTCGCCGTCAGCGGCGGCACGGCGCAACGCGCCGAGCAGCGGACGCGACATGGCGTCTCCGACCACGACGAGGAACGTCACTCGCTCGTTCTGGATCAGGCGCAGCACCTCGTCGGGGTCGAGCGACCGGCTGGACGTCAGCACGACCTGTCCCGCAGCGCACATCACCATCATCGACCCGATCCACAGGCCGGT
>Ga0105249_10004002_pt1 | contig 12721 bp, 8 predicted proteins | sample KBSS44metaG_FD_81522 | JGI IMG/M metagenome (GOLD analysis project Ga0105249, IMG submission 81522) | Switchgrass rhizosphere microbial communities from Kellogg Biological Station, Michigan, USA - KBS S4-4 metaG | ecosystem: Host-associated > Plants > Roots > Rhizosphere > Soil | place... | reverse complement strand
CGCCGCAATGGCGCGGGACCCGAGGCCGTGATGAGCAAGAGCAACGGGCGGTGGGCCTACCTGGGCCTCTCCGGCGGGGCGTGGGACATCGACGTCGAAGCGCCCGGTTACCTGCCCTTCAAGACGACGGTCCAGCTCTCCGAGATCGAGCGCGTTCCATCGATGGACATCCGCCTGCAGCCCGCGCCGAAGGCCGAGGCGAAAGCCGACGTCCCGAAGAACGCGGCGCCCGACGTCATTCCCATCCTGGAGCACGGCAACCAGCTACTGCAGCAGAAAGACTACGCCGGCGCCCGCGGGGAGTACGAGAAGGGTCTCGCTGCGATCCCCAACAACGCCATCATCCTCCGCGCCATCGCGCAGACGTACTACGGCGAAAAGAACCTCGACAAAGCGATCGAGACTCTGCAGAAGGTCCTCGCGATCGAGCCGACGGACACGACGGCGCAGCTCCTCCTGGGGGAGCTGCAGCTCGAGAAGGGGAGCCTCGACGAAGGCCAGGCGACGCTCGCCAAGCTGCCCCCCGACACCATCAAGGACTCCGCGGTTTACGTGAACCTCGGGATCCTGCTCATGAACAAGAAGAAGTCCGAGGACGCGTGGGGCTACTTCGACAAGGCCGTGACGCTCGCGCCGGCCGAGGCCGACAACTACTACTACCGCGGCCTGGCTGGAATGCAGCTGAAGAAGAAGGAAGCGAAGGCGGACTTCCAGAAGTACCTGGAGCTCTCTCCGACCGGAGAGTACGCCGCGGACGTCAAGGAATACCTGAAGTCGATGAAGTGAGGTAGGCCGCCTCAGTCGGGCGGCCGATCCCTCAGATCCCTTCCGGTCATCGGAACGGGGGCCGGGAGGCCCGCGAGGCCAAGGAGCGTCGGGGCCACGTCCCGCAGGCCGCCGCCCGAGCGCAGTGGCTTCTTCTCTCCGCAGAGGACGAAGGGAACCGGGTTCGTGGTGTGCGCGGTGTGGGGCTTTCCCGTCACGGGATCCGTCATCTGCTCGGCGTTGCCGTGGTCCGCGGTCATGGCGAGCGTCCAGCCGCCCTCTCTCGCCGCGGTCTCCAGTCGGTCGAAGCAGCCGTCGAGCGTCTCGATCGCCGACACGGTCTCGGGAAGCTTCCCGGTGTGCCCGACCATGTCGGCGTTCGCGAAGTTGAGCACGATCGCGCCGAAGCGGTCGGACGCCATCGCCTTCACGGCCTCCGCCGTGATCTCCGCCGCGCTCATCTCGGGATGGAGGTCGTAGGTCGCGCCCCGCCAGGAGGGGACGAGAATCCGTTCCTCGCCGGGGTAGGGCGGCTCGATCCCGCCGTTGAAGAAGTACGTCACGTGCGCGTACTTCTCGGTCTCCGCGAGCCGCAGGTTTCGCACGCCGGTCTCCGCCCACACCTGCGCGAGGATGTGATCGAGGCGCGGGGTCGGGAAGGCGACCGGAAGGCCGAACTCCTTGCGGTACTCGGTGAAGCAGACGAAGAGGATGGAGGGCCTGCTCCCGCGATCGAACTCGGAGAACTCCGGGTCCGTGAAGACGCGCGTCAACTGGCGCGCGCGATCCGCCCGGAAGTCGAAGAAGACGACCGAGTCGCCGTCCCGAATGGTTCCGGAGGAGCCCACGCCGTCGATCACAGCGGGCCGCAGGAACTCGTCCGACTCGCCGCGCGCGTAACCCGCCTCGATCGCGGCGGCGGCGCTCGCCGCCCGCTCCCCGCGCCCGAAACGGAGCGCTTCCCAGGCGAGGGCGATCCGGTCCCACCGCGAGTCCCGGTCCATGGCGTAGTAGCGGCCCGAAACGGTCGCGATCTTTCCGCCTTTTTCGGCGAGCTCCTTCTCCAGGCGTGCGACGTAACCGAGCGCCGATCTCGGCGGCGTGTCGCGACCGTCCGTGAACACGTGGACCCGGACGTTCGGAACGTCGCGCCGTCTCGCGAGCTCGAGGAGGCCGAAAAGGTGTCGCTCGTGCGAGTGGACGCCGCCGTCGGAGACGAGCCCCAGGAGGTGGAGCGTCGCGCCCGTGGAGCGGACCCGGTCTGCGGCCTCGAGAAGCGCGGCGTTCTGGAAGAACGAGCCGTCGCGCAACGCCAGGTCGATTCGAAGGAGGTCCTGCGGAACAACGCGGCCGGCGCCGATGTTCAGGTGCCCCACCTCGGAATTGCCCATCAGTCCCGCGGGCAGGCCGACGGCCTCGCCGGAGGCCTCGAGCGTCGTCCATGCGGAGTCCCGCCGCCACCGGTCGAACGCCGGAGTCCGCGCGAGCGTAATCGCGTTTCCCGGCGACGGGGGTGCCTCTCCCCAGCCATCGCAGATGACGAGCAGGACGCGCGGTCGGGGCACGGACGCCGTGCTATCCGCCGAAGTGCGTGTGGACGATGCGACAGAGCTCCGCGACGCTCCACGCCTGCGCGAACGCGCCCCGCGGAGCGTGCGGCGGATCGCCGTCGAAGATCTCGGAGATCGATCCCATCCCGGCCTCGCGGACGTGCGCCCGCAGCGGGGCGAGCCAGCTCCGCGCGGTGCGCACCGACTCGAGCGTGCGGCCGAAGACCCGGAAGTGCGCGTCCACGAGCGGCCCGAGGAGCCAGGGCCACACGGTCCCCTGGTGGTACGCGCGATCACGCTTCTTCTGCGTGCCCTCGCACCTTCCGAGATAGCGGGGGTCGCGCGCGTCGAGCGTCCGCAGGCCGAACGGGGTCAGGAGATGGCGCCGGACCGACCAGTAGACCGCGCGGGCGCGGTGAGGCGGAAGCAGGTCCTCGGAGAGGGAGACCGCGAAGATCTGGTTCGGGCGCAGGCTCCGGTCGGGACCGTCGTCTCCCACGACGTCGAAGAGCCGCTGGTCCTCCTCCGACCAGAACGTCTCGTTGAAGTGACGGCCGACCCGCCACGCGTCCGCCTCGAGGTCGCGCGCGCGGGCGTTCTCGGCGGAGAGCCGCTCCAGCCGGGCCGCCGCCTTCAGTGCCGCGTGCCACAGTGCGTTGACTTCGACGGGACGGCCCCGGCGCGGCGTCACCGGCTCTCCGTCCACGACCGCGTCCATCCACGTCAGCGCGCGGCCCGGCTCTCCGCCGGTGACGAGAAGGTCGGGGCCCACGGAGATGCCGAACGCGGTGCCCTTCCGATACGACGCGATCACGTCGCGGACGGCGCCGATGAGCGGTGACGGCTTCGACGGATCTCTCCGAAGCCGCCCGAAGGCCTGACCGCGAGGACGAACCACAGCGGAGCGTCGATCGCGTTGTAGTCGGGCTCCTCCCCGTCGCCCGGAAAATTGTTCGGCAGCAGGCCGCCGCGCCGGTATCGCGCGAACGAGTTCAGGACGCGGGCGAACGAGCGGTAGCGGCCGGTCGCGTGCGCGAGCCCGGGCGCCGCGATCATGGCGTCGCGGCCCCAGTCGGCGAACCACGGGAACCCCGCGAGGATCGTGGCATTCCCGTCGCCGGGCTCGACGTGAAAGGATTCCGCGTGCCGCGCGAGCTCGTCGAAAGAGGAATCGCCCGTCCGGGGAAACACGTCCCGGCGCGCCCGCTCCGATTCCCGGAGGACCTCGGGGTCGTCGTCCGTCTTCTCGGTCGAGAACACGAGGTCCGCCGACGCTCCCGGCGCGAGCTGCCACGTCCACGCGAGTGGGCTCCAGAGGTCCTCCTCGGCGTCGTATCCGCGCTCGGCCTCGACCGAGTAGCGAAAGTTCCGGAACCAGTCGGGCTCGGACCTTCCCGCGGCGCCCGGTGCGCGCATGTGGAGCGGAGGAAGGCCCTCCGTCGGTCGGACGAGCGCCGAGTCTCCGGCGATCTCGACCTTCGCCGTGAATCCGTTCTCCCGCTGGAGTCCGTGGAGGTCGCGAAAGGCGAGGAGCGGGCGCACGCGAAGCTCGATCCGCCGGTCGCCGTGGTTCGTCCAGCGGACGAGACTCACGGAGCGGCCCCGCGGAACGCAGAGGGAGCGTTCGACGCGGAAGCGATCGGTCTCGTGGCGCCACACGGGGAAGGGCTCCAGCGCGAACCGCGTCAGGCTGGAGCGTCCCTCGGGATAGGTCACGTCCCGGTAGATCTGCGTCGAGATTCCGGTCGACGTGCCGCCCTCGCGCACGAACTCCTCGCAGCCCGCCACGATCATCCAGCGCCGGCGCGGGGGAGGGATCGCCGGCGCAAACCAGCCGTGGTACTTCCGCGTGCGCGCGCCGACGGCCGTGCCGCACGCGAACCCCCCCAGTCCGTCGGTCTCGAGCCACTCGAGCGAAAGCCCGCGCGCCGCGAGATCTGCGCCGGACCAGACGAGCGGGTTCTGACCGAGGGGGCTCCGAACGTCCCGTTCCAGAGCGGTGCCGGGGTCGTCCATGCTCTCCGCGGGGAACCTCCTGGCGCGATTATTCCTCAAGGGAAATTCGCGCGGAAAGTGGCCGCAGGCGGCCTTTCCGCGGATCGCGACGCCGCGCGGGAGCGTAATAAGATCCGAGCGCTCTCTTCGAGACGAAGAGCGGCGGGCCTCGGAGGACGATTTGAGCACCGTGCGTGAGTCCCTGGATGAGCTCTGCGTCGACACGATCCGCACGCTCGCGATCGACGCCGTCCAGAAGGCGAACTCGGGACACCCCGGCCTTCCTCTGGGCGCCGCGCCGATGGCGTACGTCCTCTGGTCTCGACACCTCAAGCACAATCCCCGCGATCCCCTCTGGCCGGACCGCGACCGTTTCGTCCTGTCGGCGGGGCACGGCTGCATGCTCTGGTACTGCCTGCTGCACCTGACCGGTTACGACCTCTCGATGGACGACCTGAAGTCCTTCCGACAGTGGGGCAGCCGCACGCCGGGACATCCCGAGTACCGCGTGACTCCGGGGATCGAGGCCACGACGGGTCCGCTCGGCCAGGGCACCGCCAACGCGGTCGGAATGGCGATGGCCGAGCGCTACCGGGCGGGCCGGTTCAACCGGCCGGGCCAGGAGATCGTGAACCACCGCACGTTCGCGATCGTGTCGGACGGCGACCTGATGGAAGGGATCTCGGGCGAGGCCGGTTCGCTCGCCGGGCACCTCGGCCTGGGCAAGCTCACCTACCTGTACGACTCGAACCACGTCTCGCTGGACGGACCGACCTCGATGACGTTCACCGAGGACGTCGGAAGGCGCTACGAGGCCTACGGCTGGCAGGTCCTGCGCGTCGAGGACGGCAACACGAACCTCGACGCGATCGACCACGCCCTCCACGAGGCCGAGAGCGACCCTTCGAGGCCGAGCCTGATCATCGTCCGGACCACGATCGGCTACGGGTCGCCGCACAAGGCCGGTACGTCGGAGGCGCACGGCAGCCCGCTCGGCGAGGAAGAGGTCGTCGCGACGAAGAAGGCGCTGGGCTGGGAGCACGAGGAGCCCTTTTACGTGCCGGCGGACGCGCTCGAGCACTTCCGCACGGCGATCGCGCGCGGAAAGGAATACCAGTCGGACTGGCAGGAACGCTTCGACGCGTGGGCGCGGAGTAACCCGGATCTCGCCGACGAGTGGCGGAGGTCGAGCTCCGGAGAGCCGCCGGCCGGGTGGGACTCCGACCTTCCGAGCTGGAAGGCGGGTGAGAAGGAAGCGACGCGGGCCGCGGCGGGCAAGGCGCTGAACGCGATCGCAAAGAAGGTTCCTTGGGTCCTGGGGGGCGACGCCGACCTCTCGGTCTCCACGTCGACGAAGCTGAAGGACGAAGCGGATTTCGACGGCCGGACCGGCGGGGGGCGCAACATCCACTTCGGCGTGCGCGAGCACGCGATGGCGGGGATCGCCAACGGCATGGCGTACCACGGCGGCGTCCGCCCGTTCGTGGCCACGTTCTTCTGCTTCTCCGATTACATGCGGCCGTCCGTGCGCATCGCCGCGCTCTCCGAACTCCCCGTCGTGTTCGTGTGGACGCACGACTCCATCGGTCTCGGCGAGGACGGCCCCACGCACCAGCCGGTCGAGCACCTCGCATCGCTGCGGGCCATGCCGGGCTTCACGGTCATCCGGCCGGCCGACCCGAACGAGGCGGTGGAGGCGTGGCGCGTCGCGATCGAGCACCGCGAGGGGCCGGTCGGTCTCGTCCTCTCGCGGCAGAAGCTCCCGGTCATCGATGCGTCGAAGCTCGCGGGTCCGGCGGGTCTCGCGAAGGGGGCGTACGTGCTCGCCGAGTCGACGGGGGGCGCGCCGCGGCTCATCCTGATCGCCTCGGGGAGCGAGGTCGCTCTCGCGCTCGAGGCGCGGCAGAAGCTGGAGTCCGAGTCGATCCCGACGCGGGTCGTGTCGATGCCGTCGTGGGAGCTTTTCGAGAAGCAGGACCGAAATTACCGCGACGAGGTTCTTCCGCCTGCGGTCGCGGCGCGGCTTTCGATCGAAGCCGGCAGCATCCTCGGGTGGGCGCGCTGGGTCGGAGATCGCGGCGCCTCCATCGGGCTCGAGCGTTTCGGCGCCTCCGCCCCGGGCGAGATCGTGCTGAAGGAGCTGGGCTTCAACGTGGAGAACGTCGTCGCCCGCGCAAAGGCGCTTCTGTGACCGGGCCATGAGAGTCGCGGTCGGCTGCGATCACGCCGGATTCCCCCTGAAGGCCGGGGTCGTCGCGCAGCTCAGCGAGGCGGGGCACGCCGTCGAAGACCTGGGCACCGACTCGACCGACCCGGTCGACTATCCGGACTTCGCCCGTGCCGTCGCGTCCGCCGTGGTTTCGGGGCGGTGCGACCGGGGGATCGTCCTCTGCGGAAGCGGAGTGGGCGCCTCCGTCGCCGCCGCGAAGGTGCCGGGCGTCCGGGCGGCGCTCTGCCACGACACGTTCTCGGCGCGCCAGGGGGTCGAGGACGACGACATGAACGTCGTCTGTCTCGGAGCGCGGGTCATCGGCCCCGCGCTCGCCGCGGAGGTCATCCGGGCATTTCTCTCCGCGAAGTTTTCGGGGGCGGAGCGCCACGTGCGCCGCGTCGCCAAGATCCACGCAATCGAAGAGGACGCGCGCAACGGCGTGTTCGACGAAGCCAGGAGGACCTCATGAGCGCATCGAATCGGCTGAAGCAGCTGACCGAGCTCGGGCAGAGCGTCTGGTACGACTACATCCGCCGGGACCTGATGACCACGGGCGAGCTCGCGCGCCTGATCCGCGACGACGGGCTCGCGGGCATGACCTCGAATCCCACCATCTTCCAGAAGGCGATCGCGGAGACCGACCTCTACGACGAGGACGTCCGCCGCGCCGCAGAAGAAGGAAAGGAGCCGTTCGCGATCTTCGAAAAACTCGCGGTCGACGACGTGTGCCGCGCCGCGGACCTCTTCCGGCCGGTCTTCGACGCGGCCGGCGGAAACGACGGCTTCGTCTCGATCGAGGTCGGGCCGAAGCTGGCGAACGACACGGAGGGCTCGATCCGCGAGGCGCGGCGTCTCTGGTCCGAATGCAACCGGCCGAACGTCATGGTCAAGATCCCCGGGACGGCCGCGGGCGTCCCGGCCATCCGGCAGTGCATTTCCGAGGGGATCAACATCAACATCACGCTCCTCTTCTCGGTGGCCCGGCACCGCGAGGTGATGGAGGCCTACCTGTCGGCGCTGGAGGAGCGCGTGGCGGCGGGCCGGCCGATCGACGGGCTGCGGTCGGTCGCCAGCTTCTTCGTGAGCCGCGTCGACACGAACGTGGACAAGAAGCTCGACAGGCTCGGGACCGACGCGGCGCGGCAGCTCCGCGGCAAGGCCGCCATCGCCAACGCGAGACTCGCCTACCAGGCCTTCCGCGACGTGTTCGGTTCGCCGCGATTCGCGGCGCTCCGGGCGAAGGGCGCGGCGCTGCAGCGTCCGCTCTGGGCGTCGACCTCGACGAAGGACCCGGCTTACCCCGACCTCTACTACGTCGAGGCGCTCGTCGCCTCCGATACGGTCGACACGATGCCGCCCGAGACGTTCGCGGCGTACCGGGACCACGGCGACCCGAAGATCCGGATCTCGGACGACCTGGACGCGGCCCGCCAGGTGTTCCCGCGGCTCGCCGCGCTCGGAATCGCCGAGGCCGACGTCTCGCGCGAGCTCGAGGAAGAGGGCGTGCAGAAGTTCTCGGCATCGTTCGACTCGCTCCTGAAGGCACTGGTCGAAAAAGAGAAGGCCATGAGGGTCGCCTGAAGCTCGCCGCCGGCCCGTATTCGGACGCCTATCGCAACGCCCTGCGCCGGCTCGAAAGCGAGCGGGCGGTTTCGCGCGTCTGGTCGGGCGACGCGACCCTGTGGAAGAGCGAAGAGGCGCACCGCCGGACGATCGAGAACGCGCTCGGGTGGCTGACGATCCCCGACCGCATGTCCGGGCAACTCCCGGGACTCCGCGAGCTCGCGGACCGCCTGCGCCCGGGCACGGACCGCGTCCTCGTGCTGGGGATGGGAGGATCCTCCCTCGCTCCTCTCGTCTTCGCCTCTTCCTTCGGCCGGCGGGAAGGATTCCCCCGGCTCGAGGTCCTCGACTCGACGGAGCCATCGAGCGTCCTCTCCGCGGCGCAGGCCGCGCCCCCGGGAAAGACGATCTACGTCGTGTCCTCGAAGTCCGGAATGACGCTCGAGCCGAACCTCTTCTTCGACTACTTCTTCTCGCTGGCCGAGGCGGAGCTGGGATCGAAGGCGGGCGGGCGCTTCGTGGTGATCACCGACCCGGGGAATCCGCTGCAGGAGCTGGCATCCTCGCGGAAGGTGGAAGCCATCGTCCTCTCCGACCCCGCGATCGGCGGCCGCTACTCGGCGCTGTCCCCATTTGGCATCGTGCCCGCCGCGCTCGCCGGAGTGGACGTCGGAGCCCTCCTCGCGGGCGCGCAGAAGATGGCGATCGCGTGTCGCGCCCCGGGCGTCGAGGAAAACCCGGGCGCGTCTCTGGGAGCCGCGATGGGCGCCTTCGCGCTCGCGGGCCGCGACAAGCTGACCTTCTCGGTCGGAGGCCCGATCGCCCGTTTCGGAATGTGGGCCGAGCAGCTGATCGCGGAGTCGACCGGCAAGGAGGGGAAGGGGATCCTGCCGGTGGAGGGCGAGCCAATGGGCGCGCCCGACGTCTACGGCGCGGACCGGTTCTTCGCTCGGATCGGGCCGGACGACGCCGAGGTCGACGGGAAGCTCGCGGCGCTCGAGCGCGCGGGCCACCCGGTCGTGCGTTTCAACGTTACCGACCCGCTCGAGCTCGGCGCGGAAATGTTCCGCTGGGAGTTCGCGACCGCGGCTGCCGGCTCGCTTCTCGGGATCAACCCGTTCGACCAGCCGAACGTCCAGGAGGCGAAGGACCGCACGAACGAGATCCTGTCGGGAAAGGCCGCGGGCGGGAGGGGCTCCGCGACCGGGCCGGCGTCTCCGGCGGAGCTCGTCGACTCGTTGCGTCCCGGGGACTACTTCGCGATCACGGCGTATCTCCCCTCGACCGCGGAGAACGAGAAGCGCCTCGAGAAGGTCCGGCTGCCCGTCCGCGACGGCCGGCGGGTCGCGACCACCGTCGGTTTCGGGCCGCGATTCCTCCACTCCACGGGCCAGTTCCACAAGGGGGGCCCGGATACCGGCGTGTTTCTTCAGATCACGGCGGCGCCGGCGGCGTCCGTGCCGATCCCGGGACGGCCCTACGGCTTCGAGCGCGTGGTCGAGGCGCAGGCCGCCGGCGATCTCGCGGCGCTGCGCTCCCGCGGGAGACGCGTGCTTTCCGTGCGCCTCGCGGGCGATCCCGCGAAGGATCTGGACGCTCTGGCCGCAGCGGTGGTTTCGCCGCGGGCTGACGGAGGGACGTCATGAAGCTCGGCTTCGTGGGCCTGGGGAAGATGGGCGGCAACATGGTGCGGCGCCTGCTCGCCGACAGGCACGAGGTCGTCGCCTGGGCCCGGGGCGAAGACTCCGTGAAGGAGGCGGTCTCGTACGGCGCGGTCGGCGCGACGTCGCTCGAAGACATCGTTCCGCGCCTCTCTCCGCCCCGCGTCGTCTGGCTGATGATTCCGGCGGGAGATCCGGTCGAGAGCTCGATCGCCGCCCTTCGTCCCCTTCTCTCGAAGGGCGACGTCATCGTGGACGGCGGCAACTCCCGCTTCACGGACTCCGCCCGGCGCGCGGCCGATCTCGCGAAGAGCGGGATCGGTTTCCTCGACGCCGGAACCTCCGGCGGGATCTGGGGACGCCAGAACGGCTATTGCCTGATGGTGGGAGGAGAGGCCGCCCACTTCCGCACGGTCGAGCCGGTCTTCAAGACACTCGCACCGCCCGACGGGTACGCGCACGTCGGCGCCGCGGGCTCCGGCCACTTCGTCAAGATGGTGCACAACGCCGTCGAGTACGCGATGCTCCAGGGATACGGCGAAGGCTTCGAGATGCTCCAGGCCTCCGGCTACGACCTCGACCTCCTGAAGATCTCGAAGCTCTGGACGCACGCGTCGGTGGTGCGGTCGTGGCTCCTCGACCTGCTCGTTCTGGCGCTCGAGCAGGACCCGAAGCTCGACACGATCAAGGGATTCGTGCAGGACTCGGGGGAGGGGCGGTGGACGCTCCACGAGGCGATCGAGCGCGCCGTTCCGATGCCGGCGCTCGCGGCCGCGCTCTTCGCCCGCTTCACGTCGCGTCAGGCCGAATCCTTCTCGGCGAAAGTGATCGCAGCGCTCCGCAACCAGTTCGGCGGCCATGCCGTCGAGAAGGAACGATGAAGACCGAAGAAGACATCCGGCCCCCCGCCACGCTCGTCATCTTCGGGGCGTCCGGCGACCTCACGCGGCGGCTCCTCGCGCCGGCCATCGCGCACCTGTCGCGCGACGGCGCGATCTCTCCGGAGTTCGCGATCATCGGCCTCGCCCGGACTCCGTACACCGAGGCGGCGTTCCGGCAGCGCCTGGACGAGGGCGCCCGGGAGTTCACGCCCCGGGAGCAGGGACGGCCCGGGGACTTCCCGTCCTTCGTGAAATACCTGACGGGGGACTTCGGGGACCCGGCCCTCTACGATTCGCTCCGGTCGACCCTGGAGGAGATCGAGGGAAAGCGGGGGGGCCACCGGAACCGGATCTTCTACCTGGCGACGCCCCCCGACGCCGACGCGGAGATCGTGAAGTTCCTGGGGGACAAGGGGCTCGCCCGGGCCGAGGACGGCTGGACGCGGATTGTCGTCGAAAAGCCGTTCGGCCACGACCTCGAGTCCGCCCGGGCGCTGAACGGGGCCCTGCGGAGCGTCTTCGAAGAAAAGCAGATCTACCGGATCGACCACTACCTCGCGAAGGAGACGGTGCAGAACATCTTCGTCCTCCGTTTCGCGAACGGGATCTTCGAGCCGCTCTGGAACCAGCGCCACGTGGACAACGTCCAGATCGCGGTGTGCGAGTCGATCGGCGTCGGGCACCGCGCCGGGTACTACGAGCAGGCCGGCATCCTGCGCGACATGTTCCAGAACCACCTGCTCCAGCTCCTCTGCCTGACGGCGATGGAGCCGCCCGTGAAGTTCGAGGCGGACGCGGTGCGCGCCGAGAAGGTCAAGGTCCTGCAGTCGATCCGGCCCTTCCCGGAAGAGGCGGCGAACGACTGGGCGGTGCGCGGCCAGTACGGACCGGGCGTCGTCGAAGGGAAGTCGGTCCCGGGCTACCGGCAGGAGGAGAACATCGCGCCGGACTCCCAGACCCCGACCTACGCGGCGGTCAAGTTCGTCCTCGACAACTGGCGCTGGGCCGGGGTCCCGTTCTACGTCCGCTCCGGCAAGAGGATGTCGACGCGCATTTCGGAGATCGCCATCGAGTTCAAGAGCGTCCCGCACCACTACTTCCAGCACCAGAGCGGCGAGCTCCCGCCGAACGTACTGCGCCTCCGGATCCAGCCGGAGGAGGCGGTCTCGCTGAAGTTCGAGGCGAAGATCCCCGGCACCGTCGCCGACGTGGAGTCCGTGTACATGGACTTCCCGTACTCGAACCTGGGAGCGGCCTCGCGGGGCGGCTACGAGCGGCTGATCGTGGACGTGACCCACGGCGACCAGACCCTGTTCATCCGGGGGGACGAGGCGGAGGAGGCCTGGCGCGTCCTCGATCCGATCCTGAAGGCGTGGGAGAAGCAGCCGCCGCCGGGGCTGCCGAACTACGCCGCCGGGACGATGGGACCCGAGGAGGCCGACCGGTTCCTGCAGAAGGACGGCCGGCGCTGGCGCACGCTCGGGAAGTGAGCGAGGAGCTGCCCCCGGCGGGGCCGCCGCACTTCGAGATTCGCGTCCTCCCCGACCCGGCCGGCGCCGCCGAAGCCGCGGCGCGCGAGATGGTAGTGGCGGCGGCGGACTCTCTCCGCGATCACGGCGCGTTCCGGCCGGCGTTCTCGGGCGGCTCGACGCCCCGGCTCCTCTTCCAGGCCCTCGCGGGCGCCGCGTTCCGGCCGCTCGTCGACTGGACCCGCTCGCGCATCTTCTTCGTGGACGAGCGCTGCGTGCCGCCCGACGACCGGCGGTCCAACTACCGGCTCGCGAAGGAGAACCTGCTCGATCCGCTCGCGATCCCGCCCGGGAACGTGTTTCGGATGCGCGGCGAGGACGACCCCGCCCGCGCCGCCGATGCCTACGGGGAACTCCTCCGCGCGGAGCTCCCGCAAGCGGGACCGCCGCGTCTCGACTTCGCGCTGCTCGGCCTCGGCCCCGACGGCCACACCGCGTCGCTCTTTCCGGAGACGGCGGCGCTCGCGGAGACCGACCGCCCCGTCGTTGCGAACCACGTTCCGAAGTTGGGCGAGTGGCGGATCACCCTCACGCTCCCGGTATTGAACGCCGCGCGGCGGGCCGT
>Ga0105249_10004001_pt1 | contig 12725 bp, 13 predicted proteins | sample KBSS44metaG_FD_81522 | JGI IMG/M metagenome (GOLD analysis project Ga0105249, IMG submission 81522) | Switchgrass rhizosphere microbial communities from Kellogg Biological Station, Michigan, USA - KBS S4-4 metaG | ecosystem: Host-associated > Plants > Roots > Rhizosphere > Soil | place... | reverse complement strand
GATGGGCGATAAGGTTTGGATAAAAGTGATTGCAGCCAATCTTACAAAACGACAATTGGATTATGAATGGGTGGTGGCAAGCGGATTGAAAGAAGTAAAAAGTGTCCGTAAGGACTCCACAGGAGAAAAGGAAAAGATTAAAAGTAAAAAGAAGAAACAGTAAATTCATTTATGCAGTCATTTGAGACACTATCAAAACAATTTGCTGAGAAATTTGATACAAGGCATTTTCCAGAGCAACCAGCATCTTTGTATGAGCCTAATGAATATTTTTTAAAACTTGGTGGCAAAAGAGTTCGACCGGTTTTGTGTTTGATGGGCAACGAGCTTTTCGATGAGATCATACCCGATGCATGGCATGCAGCAACTGCAATCGAGCTTTTTCACAATTTTACATTGATCCATGATGATATAATGGATAAAGCGCCTTTACGGAGAGGAAAGCAAACAGTTCATACAAAATATAACGAGAGTACAGCACTGCTTGCAGGCGATGTAATGATGGTAAAAGCTTATGAATACCTGAATAAAATATCTTCTTCATACTTAAGTAAAGTTTTGTCTTTATTTAATAAAACAGCCATCGAAGTATGTGAAGGTCAACAAATGGATATGGATTATGAATCGCAGAATAATGTAAGCATGAAAGATTATTTGCGAATGATCGAGCTTAAAACCTCAGTTGCATTAGCCGCAAGTTTGAAAGTAGGCGCTTTGCTTGGTGGCGGCGGCGAAAGAAATCAAAACCTTTTATACGAATTTGGAAGAAAGTTAGGAATTGCTTTCCAGATACAGGACGATTATCTTGATGCATTTGGGGATCAGGAAAAAACAGGCAAACAAGTGGGTGGAGATATCCTTGCCAACAAAAAAACTTTTTTACTTATTCATGCATTGGAATCGGCTTCTCATAAAAAGGAGTTAGAAAAATTAATAAAAACAAACTCCAGCGATAAAATAGATAAAGTATTAGCGGTTTATAAAGATTGCAAAGTGGATGAATGGGCCCTTGAATTAAAAAATAAATACTTTGATGAGGCGCTGACTCATTTAGAAGACATTGCTGTTCTGTCAAAAAGAAAAGAGCTGCTAAGAGAGCTGGCCCTTTTCCTGGTTCAGAGAGACTTTTAGATCCTTGTACCGCTTGGATCTAAACCTATGGCGATACAACTTATAATGATCACAAGATCTATTAGCACGCTAAAAAAGAAAACAGGTATAGTTATTTTTGTGGGCATTGCAACAAGATTGGTAAAAAGAGTTATTCCCATGGCGCCAATAACAAACGGCCAAAAAATAAAATGATTGCCTGCCAGTATTACTGCAAACATGGTAAATATAGAAAGAACACAACCATGTAGAGTAATTGTACCTGCCATCCATCCAATACGATATTTTTCCTGGCTATCGCACCAGGCAATAAATTTTTTCCATGCAGATACTTTGGTAGCATCCACATGGTGGGCATAAACGTGTTTAATTGTAGTTTCCATATCAATTATTTTACACAAATTTCTTTCGTTAAAAGTCTTTCAATTATGAGGCCAGTTAACATTTCACCTGATTTTTATCATTAACCAGGAATTCAGAGATATTGAAATCTTATAATATTAAAACCCTGCTTTCGAAATTTTCCCTATTTTGAACTTTTAAAACCAACACCAATGGCCAATTCATTGTTTCGCCGCAAAACAATTGATTCAATTCTTACTGATTCCGAAAAAGGTGATACTGAAGTACATGCTCATGGATTAAAAAGAGTCCTTACAGTTCGTGATCTTACTTTTTTTGGAATTGCTGCCATCATTGGTGCAGGAAGCTTCAGTTCGCTTGGTCAGGCAGTTTTCAATGGTGGCCCCGGTGTTGTACTTCTTTTTGTTATTACTGGTATCGCCTGTGCATTTACTGCTCTTTGTTATTCAGAATTTGCCAGTCGTATACCAGTGGCGGGCAGCGCATATACATATGCCTATGCAAGCTTCGGGGAATTATTTGCCTGGATCATTGGCTGGGCATTGATCATGGAATATTCGATCGGGAATATTTATGTTGCATTTAGCTGGAGTGATTATTTCACTTCTTTTTTGCATAAAGTAAATCTTCATATACCTGATTATCTAACCTGCAGCTATGCTGAAGCACATAAAGCTGTACTAAATAGCAGTTCAAATGAAGAATTGATCAATGCGTGGAATTCGGCGCCAATGCTTGGAAGCCTTCGAATAATTTTGGATCTACCTGCCATTGTTATAAATCTTTTAATTACATATCTCGTTTATCGTGGTATAAAAGAGAGCCGCAATTTCAGCAACGTAATGGTAATATTAAAGCTGGCCATAGTTACTTTAGTTATTTTAGTTGGTGGCTCATTAATATTATCACATGGATTAACTTTTAACTGGACTCCCGCAAATGACGAAGGCGTAAGATCATTCATGCCAAATGGATTTAGTGGTGTGATGTCTGCTGTTGCCGGAGTCTTCTTTGCATATATAGGTTTCGATGCGGTGAGTGTATTGGCAGAAGAAAGCAAGAATCCGCAGCGAGATCTTCCCCGTGGAATGATTTATTCTTTAGTGATCTGTACAGTTGTTTATATTTTATTATCGTTGGTACTTACCGGAGCCGTTCATTATAAAAATTTCGAAGGTGTCGGTGATCCACTGGCATTTATTTTTGAAAGTCAAAATTTGAATATTGGATGGATGCAATTGCTTGTATCAATTTGTGCAGTAATTGCAATGACAAGTGTATTACTTGTGTTTCAAATGGGGCAACCAAGAATATGGATGAGTATGAGCCGTGATGGTTTGTTGCCACCGGTTTTTCAAAAAATCCATCACAAATTTAAAACTCCATCTTTTGCAACCATCGTTACAGGGTTAGTCGTTGGAGTTCCAATTCTTTTTACTGATAAAACATTTGTGCTTGACTTTACAAGCATTGCGACCTTATTTGCTTTTGTTCTGGTTTGCGGAGGTGTGTTATTGATCCCGAGAAAGGAAAAGGTCGCTGGGCGTTTTCATATTCCTTACATCAATGGACAGTTTTTATATCCATTGATCATTGCCCTTTCGCTTACTTTGTTTGTGGTGCTTAGTAAAAATTATTTCAGCAATCTTTTTGATTTTGATTTTTCTGCAAATGCAGATTATACCCAAGGCAAGATTAGCTTTATGGACCTTGCCACTCCAAATATTTCTGTTATCATTTTCTGGATAGTTTGCTTCATATTGGCCATTGCAACAGTGATAAAAAAATATTCTTTGATCCCATTGATGGGTGTTACTACTTGCCTTTATTTGCTTACCGGCATGACTAAAAGTAACTGGGCCTGGTTTCTTAGCTGGCTGGGGATCGGATTGATCATTTACTTTATTTATGGGTATAATAAAAGCAAGCTGGCAACTAAGCAATAATTATTTGCCCAGGTTTGGTACTACTATTAAACTTCTGTTGCGACGCTCCTTTCAAGGTTCTGTTTAACTTTGAGCAAATGCGTCGTCCCGATTAAATCGGGAAGCTTGCCGAAGTGGAAGGGTCGCAACCGATAGCCGTCGGCTCTTATACTTTAGTAACTTTGCGGAGCAATTTTATGAAATTCCAAATAGGCGATATCGTTCTAATTCTCCATTCTAATGAAGAAGCCGAAGTGGTTGACATCATCAATGATAAGATGGTGATGGTAGATGCTGGTGGTGTGCAGTTTCCTGTATATAAAGATCAGATCGAGTATCCTTACCTGAAACGTTTCATGGAAAAGAAGAACGGAAATGGAAAAAAGCAAAAGCAATATATTGATGATATAAAAAAAGAAAAAGACAACAATACTAAACGCGAAGAAGATGGTATGTGGTTGACTTTTTTACCTGTAGTTGATACTGATGAATTCGGTGATGATGTGGTGGACGAATTAAAAGTTCATTTGCTTAACAGGACTAATACGGCTTATAATTTTGATTACAAGCTTGCATTTTTTGGTAAACCCGAGTTTGAGTTAAAAAACACGGTTCATCCTTTCGAAGATTTTTATATTCACGACGTTCCCTTTGAAGATTTGAGCGATAGTCCTTTTTTCGAATTTGAATTTTCTTTAGTAAAACCGGATAAAACAAAAGCAGAAATCTGCACCGCTTCATTAAAGCTTAAACCCAAACAACTTTTTACCAAAATAGAAGAGATAAGAAGTAAGAATGAAGCAAGTTTTTCTTACCGCTTATTTGACAAATATCCCGATAAGGTTGTTCATGAAAAATTTGATATAGGCTCTCTCTCTGCAAAATATAAAATGTTTGATGCTTCAAAAGCAAAAGAACATCTTGATCCTCCACGTTCCATTGTCGACCTGCATATTGAAAAGCTTACGGACAATTGGCAACATCTTGGCAATCTCCAGATACTCGGCATACAATTAAAAACCTTTGAAAAGTTTTATGATCTTGCCATTGCACATCTTCAGCCATCATTAATAGTCATTCATGGAGTTGGCAGCGGAAGATTAAGAGATGATATACATGAATTGCTAAAGCATCGCAAAGAAGTAAAGACTTTCATTAACCAATATGACCCCCGGTTTGGTTACGGCGCTACCGAAATATTTTTTGAATACTGATGCCGATTAACAATTGGTTAATGTGGTGGTTGTAAAAAGTCAACTAAATTTAGTTTCATCAAAAAATTAAAGCTATGCGTACATTGCTTAGAGTTACATTAGATGTGGTTGCATCTAATAAAGCTATCAACGACGGTTCACTTCCAAAGATTATTGAAAGCACCATTCAAAGGCTTAAGCCTGAAGCCAGCTATTTTTATACAATTCATGGTAAACGTGGTTGCATGATGGTGTTTGACATGAAAGATCCTTCAGAAATTCCACAAATAGCTGAGCCTTTATTTACGCAGTTGAATGCTGAAGTAGAGTTTCACCCGGTAATGAATGCAGATGATCTTCAGAAAGGTTTGGCTGCATGGATGAAATCACAACATGCGGAACCAGCATTGAATTAACAATGATAATGGAATTAAAGTAAATTTGCCGTTCGCTGCAAACCGTGCTATCGCTCCAGCGTCCTGAGTTTGTCGAAGGACCAGTTGGGGAGGAAAGTCCGGACAGTACAGAGCAATGCACCGGTGAATAGCTGGGTACGTCGACCAATGCTGAAAAGTAAGTTGACATAACAGAGAGTGCCACAGAAAATAACTACCTCAGTAATGGGGAAAAGATGAAAATGTGGGGTAAGAGCCCACAGCTTTTGATGGTGACATCATTTGCGGGTAAACCTTGCATGCTGAAATGCCACGTATAGTATCGTTTTAAGGGCTGCTCGTCCAAGATACAGGGTAGGCAGATTGATCCCGATGAGTAATTATCGGGGCAGATAAATGATAGCAACTTCTTCGGAAGAAACAGGATCCGGCTTACAGGTTTGCAGTTTTTTAATTGTGCCATGGTTTTAAGCCGTGGCACAATTATTTAAAAAAGCTATTACCAATATATCCACCCAATTCCATCAGCCATGCAATACCCAGATGCACCATTAAACCGCCAATAATCGATCTTGCATTGTACACAACAATGCCAAGTATCATTCCACCAAAATAAGAACTGATACATTCACCGAGCGGTTTGCCAAAATGTATAGTACAATAAAAACAAGCCATTGGTAAGATCGCATCTTTACCAACAATTTTTATAAATGCCAGAATAAGAAAGCCGCGAAAGAAAAGTTCTACGGCAATAAAATCACTTCCATAAGATAGCTCATGAAGCAAATGATAAAACCATTTGTTTTTCACACCATACAAAACTGTCTCAACATCGCTGAGTTTCGGATACATGCGTAAAAAATCCGGCTGCGTGGATGCAGCAGCAATCAGGGGAACCATTATCAACAACATTATTAGATAAGGCTTCCATCTAAAATTTTTTACCGTCAAACCAAAAAAACTTTCTTCGGTATAGAATATTTTCCAAATAATAAAAAGCATAAAGCTCATTACTATTAACCTTATTGGCCAGTAAGTGACCTGGTTCCAATAATAATTCCAATAGGTGTTATTTGATAAGTGCAAGTCAGTGCTCATTACCATTTTCCAGGAGAAAATGGCCGGCGACAAGAAAATAAGCAAAAGGATTAATGAGCTTTTAAAATAATTTTTTCCTTGCAAAAGAAAATAAAAGAAATAGGGTAGTGCAAATGCAATTAAAAAGACCAGGTAGCGGTAGAAAAATTGAACCGCAATAGATTCAAGCTCATCAATGTTATTATCAATTCCATAATGAAAATTCAGATAAATCATTAAAGCGACAAGCAAAGTACAGGCAGCAAATACTTTAAAATTTATGTTTCTGAAATAATCCGTGATGTACTTAAAAATCTCCTTCATTAAAACGGAAAATAAAGGTTTTTTACCTGCTCATTAAACTTTTTTCAAAGCCAACCTTCTCATATTTCGTGTTTAATTTTTCCACAACCCTAAAAACTAATAAAATGAAAATGTTCTCCATCAACCGAATCAGCATAGCCGCACTTGCATTCATAGTTGCTTCTATGCTTTTCTCTTGTCAAAAAGACCTTAGCTCAACTTCAGCTAACAATGCATCTGTAACAGAGGAACAGGCAACAGCTTATTCTGAAGAAAGCTCAATGGCCGAAGCCAGTTTTGATGATGCAGAAGATGTTGCTACAACAGCAGCGGATGAAGAAGGTAATGCAAGTGAATATGGCATTAATGGCCGATTATTCCATCCATTATTTACTGAACTAAGAGCAGCGATTGGTGATTGTGCCGAGATCACAGTTACCCCTGACGATTCTACTTATCCTAAAACAATTACCATTGATTTTGGCAATGGATGCTTAGGTCGGGATGGTAAATTTCGTTCTGGTGCCATCATTGTACATCTTACTGCTCCATTGCGCAGACCAGGTTCTGTCGTAACAATTACTTTCAGAAATTATTATGTCAACCGTGTTCATCTTGAAGGAACAAAGATCATCAGCAACCTTAGTGAGCCTCCTATGCATAAATGGAGTGTGCAGGTAGTAGGGGGTGAGGTAACATTCCCTACCGGCAGAGGGTATAGCTATCAAGGTATAAAAGTGAAAACCCAAGTAGAAGGAATGGACACAAGAATTGTTCGGGATGATGTGTATGAAATTACAGGTCGTTCACAAACTGAATTCAATAGTGGCTTGACAATAACATTGAATACTGAAACAGCATTGGTGAAGAAAGTTGCGTGTCCATGGATTAGCGATGGTAAATTGAAGATCAAGATCAATGACCGTGTACTTTATCTTGATTATGGTTTCCCAACTAATGGCCAGTGTGATAACAAAGCATTGTTAACCTGGAACAATGGAAATAATCAGCGGGTGATCCAATTATAAAACTCATGTGGTAAGCAATCATAAAAAAAGACCCCGGATTTTCGGGGTCTTTTCCATTTATAAAAAATACTTTTTTAAACAGTATCAGTCACAACCAACAATGCATAAATAACTCCCGGTAAAATAAAACAAAACCAAAGTAAAATGCTCAACCAGAATCTACCATTGATTTCGCCCTGGTGCAGGTAAACGGCAAGTGGAGGAAGTAATATCGCCAGTATAATCAGGACAACCATTTCAACTTTTGCTGATTTGCTTGACTTTTTTTCTTTTTTAAAAAGCTTGTATTGTTTCTTTACTTCTTTTACTCTTTCATTTCTTTCATGTTTAGAAAGATTTTTGAACTCAGCTAATGCAGCTTTTACTGTAGCAGGGTCAGGTTCACCGCCGCCGGGTAATAGTGAAGCAGAAGAATTAAGAGGGATCATTGAGAATGTCATGCTGGCCATCAGCAAAGAACAAAAAATCTTTTTCATAAGTGTATTGTTTGGGTTTTAGATTGATTTGCAAAAATAAGTGTCCAGGCTTCTTTGCAAGGAAGTATTTTATCAACAGGTGGGTAAATGTTTTACCGCTAATTTTATCAAATGAAACCTATTGGACTTATCGGCGGACTTACTTATGTATCGACAATAGAATACTATCGTTATTTAAATGAGCTGGCAAACGAAAGGCTTGGCGGGACTGAAGCTGCAGAGATCATTATGTACTCTGTAAATTTCGGGGAAATAAAAAAGCTCACCGATGCTGAAGATTGGAAAAACATTTCAGTGATCATTTGCAAAGCCGCTCAAGCGATAGAAGAAGGTGGCGCGGCATGTCTTCTAATTGGCGCAAACACGATGCATAAAATTGCAGACGAGGTGCAGGCTGCTATTAAAATTCCTGTTATTCATATTGCGGAAGCCGTTGCAAAAGAGATCTTGAAGAATGGATTGAAAAAAGTTGGGTTACTTGGCACCCGTTATACAATGCAACTTGGTTTTTACACTGATCATCTTGCAAAGCACGGAATTGAAACAATAATTCCCGAACAAGAAGATGTTGATTATTTAAACTACACTATCTACAATGAATTCGGCAGAAGCCTTTTCTTACCGGAAACAAAAGCGAGGTATCTTAAGATCATTTCAAAGTTAAAAGAAAGAGATGTCGAAGGAATTATTCTTGGCTGTACTGAAATTCCGCTCTTAGTAAAACAATCTGATTGCGATATTCTTTTGTTTGATACAACAAAGATCCACTCCAATGCAGGAGTGGATCATGTATTGAGCTTGTGATCGAATTTACTTACTTGAAAGATTCTGATCAACATAGGCTGATATCCAACCTACCTGTCCATTCTTTACAAGATAGAATTGCTTTGTTTCATAGATCGAAGAAAACTGTCTCATTATTTTTAGCAGAAGACCTGAACCTGACATTAAGGATTTTTGGTCAAATACACCGTGAACAGTTTTTGCCGCTTTCATGATCGCTGCTTTTTCAGCGTTATCGTTGGAAACTTTGGCAAGATTTTCTGGTGAATAAGATGGGAAACTTGTATAAAGCTTTTCATAAAATTTTACTACTTCATCAAAAGAAACTGGAATAACGGCATTGTCGACCAATTCCGGATGCATTAAAGTTGCCGCCGCCCATGCAGCACCACCGCTGAATGCGATATAATCACTCAATGGATATGCACCGCTGGAATTAACAGCATAAACAATATCAGAATTTTCAGCTTGCGACAGCACACGGGTAAGTTGTTTTTGATAATTGCCCATGCTTTTATCTTCTTCTAATCTTTTTTCGGCAGCATTCGATGTGCTTTTTGTTCCCCAATTCAATTGAAACAAATAAAAATCTTTTGTGTTGCCATTTGGGAAATAACCACCTTTTGTATTACCACTTCCAATGTCAATAAGGAAAGTTGAATATCTTCTCGATTCCGGAACAATACCAAGATGCGAAAGCAAGGCCTCTTGCTTTACATCTATTAGTGCTACTATTTTTGATTGGTCATTGATCCTTACCTTAAATGAATCGATCAACTTTTTTATCCACTCAGTTTTTTCATCTTTTTCGGCCTGCATTTTTACACCGCTGCTGATCGCTGTAAAAATTCTTTTGTCCGGAATTTTATAATCTTGCTGTGCAGTTGCATATAATCCACAAAGTGCATCCAGGGTGGCAGAGAATGTTGACTCGTTGAAAGAAATAAAATCAGTATTGACAGAAGTATCTTTTAAAATATTGAAGCTTCCATTGGATTGCGCATTTTTGCCAAGCTCTACCATACTCATCTTTACACCTTTCGATCCCACTTCAATTCCAGTATAAACGGTGGAGTTATTGTACTTAAGCTTAAGACTATTTTGAGCCCATAAAGAATTTACAGAAACACATAGGCACACGACCAGGATAAGGTGGCGGCTAAAAAGGATATTGCGCATGGGTTAGATTTTTTTTGATCGCTGTAAAACTACTTAATACTGAGCTGCTTTGAGCGACAGGATAACAGCAAATGAAGAGGTGTGAATAGAATGTGATTAACTCAAAAATTCATTGCTCAGGTTCCTTCTTTAATATCGAAGCAACAGTTTGTCCAATCTTTGATATGTCTTCATCATAAACGATCCTCACTCTTGCACTCTTGACTTCCGACGAACTTAATGATAAGGAGTGGCGATTCTTGCCTGCAGTGATAATAAGAATAGCGGTGTTAGGTGGAATGCTTCCAAGATTTTCCGCGATCATTTCCACCTCGTGAAAAGTATTGTTCAGATCAATTCTTACATAGGTGGTAATTGGTTTACCGCTTAGGCGTTGATGTGTCAGCACTACTTGCTTATCCACCAATACCGTTATAGAATCACCATCTACTTGTGCGTTATCATAAAAGTCGAGGCGAATGGTGCCGGTATCAACCTTTATTTCCGGTACCTCTTTAAAGGCAGACTCTCTTATCCGTTTTAATACAATAGAACCACCATCACAACTTTGTAATGTATTCAATACATTACCCGACCAATATCCACGAAGAACTTCAAGGTTCCCTTCCCGGCTGTAAGTAAGATCAAAGTTTTTTACGCAAATAACACAACGCTGGGGAATATGATAAGTCGTTACGATGCCTTCCTGCAGCGTAAGTTTTTTTGATGTCCGGTCAAATGATCCTCTGAAATTCTTCTTTACATAGTTATCAATATCCTGGTAATGGTAGGAATCACCTGCAACAACATTTCCTTTTGCATTGATCTGGAGTTCAATATTATTTTCCGGAAAACATCCTCTCATGCTGAGTGTGCCTTTCCAATAGCCGCTTATTTCCTGACCGGCGCATTGAAAAATAACCGCAGTAAATAAAAAACTAAATGCCAGAAGAATTTTCACCATCAAAAATTAAGACAAAAAATTCGCCTAAAATGTGAAAATTATACAAAAGGTTAATAATATTTTAAACAGATGGTGATAACTCCCCCTTATGAACATCCGTTTACTTATTTCTTAGTCCCAAAAATGTGATAGTGATGATCATAAATCCTATGCCGGTAGTAGTTGGTGGCAAAATCTTCCCTTTTGTCCCAGGATAAACCATAAAAATCCCAGAAGCACAAGCAGGGTACCAGCGATTGCAAGAGTGGAGTTCTTTTTCATCTTAAAGGCTTCAGACATTTTTATTTTCTAAAGAACAATTAAGTTTGGAAAAAAATAGCTGTTATGAAAATATCTTCCCGCCGCGGGTTTTTAGGTATTATTGCTTTTGGTGTTCCATTTGCTTCCCTCTTGACGTCAAACACTATCTTCGCTCAAAAAAAGGGAATGTTCATACACCATGTTTATTTCTGGCTAAAGAATTCCGGTAATAAAGAAGACAAAGCCAAATTGATTGAAGGGCTAAAAAAGCTTTCCAAAGTCGGCACTATTAAAAATTATTATATAGGTCAGCCAGCAGCTACCCGCCGCGAAGTGATCGATAGCTCTTACGATATTAGTTGGCTATTATTTTTTGATAATGCTGCTGACCAGGACAGTTATCAAACTGATCCCATCCACTTAAAATTTGTGGAAGAATGTTCATCGCTTTGGACAAAAGTAACTGTTTACGATTCTATTGAAGCCTGAATCAATATCCCCATTTTTTCATAATAGCGAGGTCTTCTTTGGCACAATCAAGCGGCGTTTTGCCCTGGTATGATTCCTGTTCGATGATATAATGAACATTCTTCGAACTTTTTCTTACCATGTTAATTACATCTTTCACATTTACGATGCCAGCGCCAAGAATTGTACTTTCATATTTTTCGTTGCCTCCACTTGCTTTTATTTCATCCTTTACGTGAAGCGATGAAAAACGACCGGGATATTTTTTCACAATTTCGGCTGCATTCGCGCCGCCGTTGTATAAGTTGCCAATATCCAATTGTTGTATCACCAGTTTTGGATCCGTGTTTTTCATCATTATATCATACAGCATTTCGCCATCAAGACTTTCACTGAATTCGAAATCGTGGTTATGGTAGCCGAATTTCATTCCGGATTTATTGCAAAGCTCCCCGCTTTTATTAAACACTTCCATGAAACGTAAAAGACCGTCTTTATCTTTTCTGAATGCCTGGTTAAGTGAGGGGCTGATAACGTATTGTTGTCCCATTGCGGCAGCATCTTCAACAGTATATTTCCAGAGGTCAGTAAATTCTTTTTTTTCTGCATCCCAATGCTGAGAACCCAATACAGTATGTCCGCTCGGCATTTTCATTCCAAGATCATTCAATATTTTTTTGAATTCCACAGGAGTATAACCATAAAATTTTCTGTCTTTGTAGTTAGCATGTTCCACATGCTTATATCCCATTGCGGCTAATTGTTTCAAAGTGCCCAGCGGATCTTTTCCCATATCATCTCTCACTGAGTAAAGTTGAATACCTACCAGTTCATTGTCTTTTAAATTAGTGTTTGCAAAAGAAATTCGTGATAATAGAGTGCTACCTGCTAATGCAAGTGTTGATTTTTTTATAAACGATCTGCGTGAATTATTCATAACAAGTATTTTTTTAAAATAGATGTTTAAGATATGTTTTTCCTGTGAATCTTAAGAAATCAGTCAATAAATAAAATAAAATTGTTCGAATGGTAAAGGCAATTAGATGAGGAGATTGAACCAAATAAAACTTGCAATGGTTTTTATTAGTGCTGTTATTTATCATTCTTTGAATAATTAGCATTTCTACCTCAGTAATAAAGGTTACATTACATGTATCGCAGAGAGTTTTCTGCATATTAAATCTTATAGATGTCAACTATTCTCCAAATTGCAAATGCCGATAGAAACTTAAGCGCATTGAT
>Ga0105249_10004000_pt1 | contig 12725 bp, 20 predicted proteins | sample KBSS44metaG_FD_81522 | JGI IMG/M metagenome (GOLD analysis project Ga0105249, IMG submission 81522) | Switchgrass rhizosphere microbial communities from Kellogg Biological Station, Michigan, USA - KBS S4-4 metaG | ecosystem: Host-associated > Plants > Roots > Rhizosphere > Soil | place... | reverse complement strand
TAATCCTTGGCGATTTCCTGCATGGTTGCGATCTCGGCGTCGGCTTCCGCCTGCGTCATGCCGCCCTTGCTCACGCGCATGGGGTAGACCAGTTTGCGAAACGAGATCTCGCGCTGGATGCACTTGAGCTTTTGCAGCGTGGTCGCCATCAGCTCACCGTCTTGGCTTCCTTCGGCGGCAGCAGCACGTTCTGCTCGAGCAGTCGTTCGACCAGCGGTCGCCCATCGGCAGTCAGCATGTACGGCATAAAGACCGCCTCAAAAGACAGCACTCCGGTCTCGACCGCCGTCACCTGTCCCTTGACCCAATCGCGCAGGATCGAGTTTACCGCGATTTGCCCCTGCCGCAGCGCGTCCTGTTCGTAGTCGTGCCGGGTCCGGCGGCGATACGAATTGTAAGGCTTTGATTTCATGTGCATTGCGGCCCAGCCCTTGGCCGAGGCGCGGAGCTGGATCGGGCGGCCCCGGTGCGTGAAGGCGAGAATCACCTCATGCTTTTCGTAGTCGTCCATGAAGCCGATGCTTTCGCAGCCGAAGCGGCGGAGGATTTTGGTGATCTCGGTGCGGGCGTTCTCGCCGCTGGTCGCGGTCTCGTAGGGCGTCGTCATCAGTCCTTTCCGGTGATCTCGACCGGCTCGTAGGTCGCAGAAAAGATGTCCGGCTTGCACGGATAGATCTCTTTCTTGACGCCGATGATGATCCAGTCGCCGGGGCTGGCAACCATCACGCCCTCGAGCGTCTTGATCTTGATGGTGTTGCCCGCGACGAAGACGTTGTCGGCCCTGCCGATCAGATCCGCGATCTCGGAAAGGTTGCTGCCGGTCCACTGGACCGCGTCGATGACGACAGGCTTTTTCCTGTATTTCATGGCAGCAGCGTTGCCCCTTCCCGGGATACTGTCAAGAGTGCTCTTGACACGGTCAACAGCCGATGTACAAGTCGTGCGTCTAGTTGTGTATGGTCTGCGTTGTCATGCGCGGGGCCCGGTCTTTCAGTAAACCCCCTAGTTCCCCGAAGTCCGGCCCCGCGTATGTGCAGACCATAGCAAAGGAGGCAATGATGACCGAAGCGCAGACTAAAGAGAGACCAGCAGCGAACACAGACGACACTAAGCGCATGGACAAGGTCCGCGCCGACCAGAAGAAGGCGGAGGACGAGGCCGAGAAAAAGGCCAAGGAAGACCGTGAACGCGAGCGCGAAGCCGCTGTCGAGCACGGCTCGATCCTCGACGAAGAGTACGCCAAGCGGCTCGACGAGCAGGACCAAAAAGAAAAGGAATACAACGAGAAGCAGGCCGAGCTGGTCCGGGCGGGCGGAGATCCCCGGCTGCATCAGCAGGCCGGAGCTGCCAAGCGGTAGCAAACAAAAAAACGGAGCCTCCGGGGACAGAGGCTCCGTTTACGTTTCAGGGGCAGGAACTTGCCTGCCATCTTCAACGGGGGACCGCTCAGATGGGGGAAGCCGAGGATCGCGTCAAGCGGCTCGTGAAAATCATTAAAGGCCAAGAGGTTCACGCGATTAACGACATTCGTCAGGTGCTCGACGATGAGTGGCGGACCTCGCGGCAGATCACCGGCCTGCTCGGCAAGGGTTGCTTGCCACAGTCGGCCCGCCGGTACCTTCTCGATCTCAAGAATCTCGGGCTTGCCGAACACCGGCAGGATTCGTGCGGCATCGCACAGTGGCGACGACGCCAGTACAACGGAGAAGACTGATGTTAAACGGAGACCAGACCTTACCCGAAGACCGGCAAAAGACCGTGGAAGCAGGGCTCGCTTTATTTCAACAGGTGCAGGCCGAGCGCGACTCGCTGCGGAGCGAGCTGCGGGAATGCCGCGAGATGGTGACGCGCCAGCAAGTCGAGATCGATTCGCTGCATCAGCTGCACAACATGCTCGAGAGCCACATCGAAAGCTGGAAGTTGCAACGCGACGAGGCGGTCGCGCAACGCGCCGCCTATGAGACGCTGTTCGCAACGATGCAGGCGCAGCTCCGCGTCTTCAGCTTCCCCGCCGTTCCGCTGGTCAAAGAGGCACAGCATGAGAAGACCGGAAAATTGGAGACCGACGAGCATGGCGTTCTTGGTCCTGCTCCTGCTGGCGCTGCCGGTGCAGGCAGCGGACAACGTACCGCCGTGCCTGACGCAAGCGCAGGCGCAGGCGCGGTGGCCCAAGGCGCACCTCTACTGGCACACCAAAGACAAGTGCTGGGACAACATTCCGGTGGGGCAAAGCCGATCCGTCCGGCCTTCGAGAGTGGCAGTTTCCGCCCCCGCTCCGTCCCAGCCGACCCGACCGCGCGTTGATAAAAGACCACATGACGCGAACGGCAACGGTATCGAACTTCGTGAGCCGCCGGTCTTTTTCCCCGACACCATGCCGGGGCCGCCGCCGTCCGCGTCGATGTTCAACAGCGAACCGGCCACGCATTGGCCGCCCCTGATCGACATTGACACGATGGCCGTCTTCAAGGAGTGGAACGAAAGGATCAGCGGGCAATTCAAATGAAGAGTTGCGGAACCTGCCCGCCCGCCGCGTGGAGAATAATCGCGGCGCGACAGCGGGAGCAGTCAGGGAAAGCAAGGGGGCACGACCGTTACCGTGATCTGCGCGGTGCCAAAAGGCAGGTACGGCCCCCACCTCATAAAAAGACCGCCCCGAAGTTTCGACGCGGCCAAGGTTGGTTGCGAGGAAGGTCATCAAGCAAAGCACCGTCCGGCCAACGGACGGCGCTCTCACCCTACTTCTTCTTCCTGCGGATCGCAGCCATTGCATCTCTGTCGACAAGCGGCATCTTGCTGCGCTCGGCTTTCTCCTTCGCCTTGCGCTCCGCCTTCAGTTTGTCGACGTCGACGGTCTTGCTATGGGCCGCAAGAATGTCATCGACGGCCTTTTGTGCGGCCTGCCCGCGCCGGAGAAAGTCCGGCAGCAGGTCATTGTCCTCGAGCACTTTCACCGCCTCCGCGACCACACCTTGCGGTGCAGCAACGATTTCGGTGGATAACTTTTTCTCTACGACCGCTTTTGACGCTTCCCGCAGCTCCGGGAAGTCGGCGGCGACCTGCTGCTTCTTCAGGAGCCGCTGACGTTTCTGGTCGAGATCCTTGATCGCGGTATGCGCCCGCGTCAGTCGGCTCATCCAGCGTTTGCGTCTTACGTCGAGATCGCGCAACTCTTGTGCTATGTCAGTCATGTTCTGAGAGTCCTTCAAAACCAAACAGAGTGGAGTGTTCCCATGATCGCCGCCGGGGCCGAACCCTCGGCGGCGGTTATGTATCAACCGGCGATTCCCGGCTGACAGGAGCATCGTAGCATTGGGGGTCCGCGCTTTTTCCGATTCGCGGCGAACGGCGTACGTGGCTCTAAGCCAACTTTGACGTTTTGCCCGACTTGACTTCAGGCTCGACGGGCACAAGTCGCACGTTTTTGTGCGCGGTCGATTTCAAAAAGCTACATGCTGCGGGCTTGGCGGAGACGAAAATAATTTTTTTTGGGATCCCGGCGGTCCGAACAATGAGGTGTCGACGTCGAGCCCCCGCGCCAAAAGATTGTAGCGGATCTGCGGATAGGTCACGGCGGGAAACCAGCCGCGATTACGCCAGATCAAAACGTGCCGGGACGTAAAGCCGGTGATGGCGGCAAGCGTTTCCTCGCCGCCAACCGTTACGATCACATCGTAGAGACTAGAGAGGCTGAACATACGGGAAAATCGTGTCGACTGAGGCGCTGGCTGGGAGATCGAAATAGCGGTCGCGCCGCGTCCGGGTGGTGTAGCGGATCCGTCGCCGTCTGGTTGCTCGTCCCTTCATGGTCTTTCTCCTGTCGGAGCCGGGATGGTAGCACTTTTTTGCCGCGTGGATAAGTCAAGCAGTCTCTTGACGGCGGTAACCTTTGCACCCCAAATACCCAATTATGGCAGCGCCTCCGACCACGAAGGGCGGCAACGTCGGCAGCGAAAAGTACCGGGTCGAAAGAGACCACTTTGCGCTGATGGATCGCCTGCCCCGCAAGCTGCGGGAGCAAATCGCCGCAGCGCCGTATCCGTTCGCGGCTGGGGAGATCGTTGAGTATTTGGGGACGCTGAAGGCGTCGGGATGGACAGAGCATCAGGCGGTCGAACTTATAAGCAAGCGATTCAGCGACATGCTGAAAAACCGTATCGCGGCAGAAGCGCAGCGGCTTTACGGACCAGAGCACCCGCAGGCGAAGGAAGATTGAAATGAGGCAAAAACTAAAAGAATGGGAGCATGGTCACTCCGAACTGGAGGAGGTGCTCGCCAGCAAGCGGTGCGATCTGGAAAGCAGAGTCGATAAGGCAATGCTGTTCATCATGCCCGCGTTCACGCGGGCGATGGATCACGAGCGTACTTTGTTGGCAAAGACCGCACACCAAGCGCCGTCCGGCAAGACGCTCAACACGGTCGACGAGCTGAACGACCACCTGTTTGTGATGGTGAATGCAATGGCCAACATGGCGGTCACGCTCGTTGCGAATGCGATCAAGTGCGATCTTACGCCGATCTGCCGCGATTGCCTCGAGACCCGGTTGAGCTTGCTCGCCAACGTCTTGAGTAATGTCGGGGCGCTTGCGTCCGGCGGGCTCGACCGCACCGAAGCCCCGGAGCGTTTTCACTCGTGAGGTTCACGGGCAAGCTTGAGATCGGGCATCCGACTTACAAGGACGGATGGTTCCGGGTGCAAATGATTTACGTCAATCACCACTCGCTCATCAACAATGACGACATAAAATCCTGCGACCGCGCTGTGCGCCAGCAATTCTTGCAGCTGTTGCACATGAACGGCTTTACCTCGCACGGCTTCCCGGAGGTCAACGTGAAGCGCGTCAGCAGTCACATGCTGCACATTGTTGTCGGGACGGGCGCAACCCGCGACAAGCACCGGCCAATCGTGATCGACACGAAAGAGCCAGATGAAAGTTGAGATCCGCGAGGCGACACTCCGCGATCTGTCCTACGTTTGCGCCAACGCCATCGAACTCGACAAGGAAGAGATACTGGCGGCTGGTCCGCGAACGCTGACCGAATGCGCCTATCTCACGCACTACTTTCTCACCACGGTCGGCGGCTTCGGGCGCGTTGTGTGGGTCGACGGTAACCCGGAGTTCTGCTTCGGCTTCAATCGCCAGTCCGAGCTGATGCCGTGGCTGTTCTCGGCGTGGGCGTGGGGCACCGAGAAAAAAGCCCTGTGTATGCCGGAGATCTCTCGCTGGGCGCGGGCCGAGATCATCGGTCTTTTTGACGAGTGGGGTGTCAGACGGATTGAGGCAAGGGCCTCGGCGCACCACTACGACGCGCACCGCTGGCTGGAATGGATGAATTTCAAGCGGGAGTGCGAGCTGCCGGAATGGGGTCGCGACGGGATGAATTTTGTGCAATATGCTTGGCTACGGTCCGATCACGTCTTCGGGCCGTACGGTAATGTTGTGCGAAAGGGGAAAACCAATGGGCGCACCTTCAGTAGCTCCACAACCTCTCCCGCCAGCGCCGACAACTGACGCAGCCGAAAACCTCGCCCGGGTCCAGCAGGAAAAAGAAAAGGCGATCCGCGCCAGCGGCCTCGGCGCGACGATCTTGACCGGCGGCCTCGGTGCATCCGATTACGGCACGGCAGGACAAAAGACCACGGGCGCAACGACCCTCGGATCAACCTCGTAGGTCAATCATGTGTTTCGGCGGCGGCGGTCAAACGGTCTACGCGCCTCCAGCGCCACCTCCTCCGAAGGTGCCGCCTCGCACTGACCCGGCGAGCAACATCGGACAATTCCAAGAAGAGCCCGTCAATGCCTACGGCGAGCCGTTGGGCTCGACACGGACGGAAGCCAAATCAGACGCGAGCACGGCGCGGGAGACAGCCCGTTCGACGGCGATCCCGTACGCCTTTCAGCAACCGCTCAGATTTTAGGAGGGACGCATGTGCTTCGGTGGCGGTAAAACACAGGTGGTACCAGCGCCGCCTCCTCCCCCAACGGACACACCGAGCCCGCCCGGGCGTGAGGCAAACCAGCGGTTTCAGCAGATCCGCGCCGGTCTTGCCGGATCCGGCGGCGAAGCGACCGTCATCGACCCGTCGAAGGCGGCAAAAAGCGCAACGGTGATCGGGTGACATGGGTCCTCCCGCGAAACTCAGGCACGAACCGAAGTTCGTAAAAGCTGGTCTTTTCTGGGGGTGGTTTCTCAGGCGCTTTGGCTTCTACGCGATCTGGATGCCGTGGCGGCGGGTCTACTGTCTTGATGATCGCGTCATGGAGGATCCGATCATCCGCGAGCACGAGCGGGTGCATTCCGAGCAGGCCGAGCGCGACGGGCTCGTGATCTTCTGTGCCAGCTATTTGTTCTGGGTTGCCCGACGCGGTTATTGGGACAATCCTTACGAGGTCGAGGCCCGCAGCCGCTACGGCTATAATTGGGGGAAATAGTGGGCATTGCTGAAGAAATCATTGATCGCACTAACGGTCTTGCCTCCGACCGGCACTACTGGCTGCAAGTGTGGATGGATATTGCGCGGTTGGTGTTGCCGACCGAATCAGCGGTCAACTCGTTCAACACCATCATTGCCGGATCCGGGCGTCCGCAGACCGCCGGAATGTCAGGCCCGAACACGACCGCGCCGGTCAAGAATATCTACGACAACACCGGCATGATGTCCGTCGAGCGGCTGGCCTCCGGCATGGAGAGCCTTGTCACGCCGCAATCGGAGAAGTGGCACGGGCTCACGGTTGCCGACGTGCTCAAGCCGGAACCGACCGACGAAGAAAACATCTATCTGGAAAGCCTGCGGAATTTTCAGTTTTCGCTGCGCTACGATCCCAAGGCTGGCTTCATTCCCGGGCATCAGAAAGCGATGCGCTCGTGTGTCGCCTTCGGCACGGGAGTTCTCTACATCGAGCAGCCCGACCTGAAACCGCCTCCGGGCGAGACCTACGTGCCGATCCGCTACCAGTATTGCCCGCTGCCGGAGTGCATGTTGGGCACCAACGAGAACGGCAGCGTCGACACCAACTACCGCGTCCGCACCTTCACGGTGAAGCAGCTTATCGCCAAATTCGGCCACAAGAATTGCTCGGCGCGGGTCTGTACCCTGTTCGAGCAGGGCAATCTCGATCAGCCGATTGAGGTCATTCACGCCGTCTGCCCGCGCCGTGAGACCGGCTCGATCATCGGCCTGTTCGATCAGAGCGGTTATGGCCACGGCTACGACGTAAAGCCGATTGGATCGGACTACTACGACAAGCAGCCAGCGAGTCGCGGCGTCGGCTACGGACTGGAAAAGACCATCAAGGGCTCGCCTATCGCCAGCTACTACGTCGAGGTCGACACCAAGCACTTGCTGTCGGATTCCGGCTTCTACGAATTTCCGTTCGCGATCTACCACTGGCTGCAACAGGACAACGGGCCGTACGGCGAAAGCCCGGTCATGCTCTGCCTGTCCGAGATCAAGTCATTGCAGATGATGGGCAAATCGGAATTGCGGGCGTTCGCGCAATGGACCGATCCGCCGTTGGGCATGGTTCACGACGGCATGATGAACCGGCCAAACCTCAATCCTCGAGCGATCAATCCGGGGGCCATCGGACCGGACGGCAGCCTGCGGGTGAAGCCGTTGCTCACCGCCCAGAGTCCAGACTTTGCCGAAAAGGTGATGGAAGCGCGGCGCATGGGCGTCAAAGAGACCATGTATATCAACCTTTTCCAAACGCTCATAAAAGACAAGGAGATGACGGCAACCCAAGCGATGCTCCGGGCGAACGAAAAAGGGGAATTACTTGGTCCGGCGGGCGGCAAAATACAGGCGGCGCTATCGACAATGGCAGACCGCGAGCTGGGGATCCTCGGTCGGTTGGGGGTTTTTCGTCCGACCTCCCCGCTCGCACCGCCCTCTTCCCTGTCCGGGCGACAGATTGCCGTCCGCATGTCCTCGCCGCTCGACCGGATGCGGCGGGCCAACGAGGGCGTCGGCACCACGCAGCTGCTCAACGTCGCGCTGCCGATGGTGAAGGTGAAGCCGGAGATCCTCGACAATTTCGATCTCGACCAGACGATCCGAAACCTGCGCGAGATCTTCGGGGCACCGGCCAACACGCTGGTCCCCGAGACAATCATGCAGGCAAAACGCGAGCAAACCCTGAAGCAGCAGCAGGCAATGATGGCATTGCAGGCAGGCACCGCCGCTGGCGGCATTGCCAAAGACGCCTCGATTGCCGGTCGCAATGCAGCGGAAACCGCGCAACAACTTCCCGCTGCCGCAGGCGGGATCGGCGGCCTCCTCGACATGGCACGGCAAGGTATGGCAGCAAACGAGAATGCACCCGCTGGAGCTGTAGACGCGACGAATGCGCTACTTTCGCAATTTGGTAAACCGCCTGTTCCGGGAGCTTCGGGCCTCCCCAGCGGAGGCTGAGTTAAGGTTGGCGCTGGCGTATCAGCGCACCTTCATGGGATCCCCGACCAACGAAGACCAAGAGCTGGTTCTGGTCGATCTCGCGGATTTTTCCGGCTTCTATCGTGTGACACCGCTCGCTAGTGGACGCGATCAGATCGTGTTCAACGAAGGCTTGCGGGCGCTGTACGGACGGATTTTCCGCTACCTGCGAATGTCCGATGAAGAAAGACAGTCGCTCGAAGCGGCGGCGCGTGAAACTGCGGCAAGTCGACTCCGACTTGTCGAAACACAAACGGAGGGATAAAAGATGGTCGACCAGCCGAATGTTGGGTCCGCGCCAGCGGGCAACCCGCAGGCAGGCGCAGCCGGGGGCTCTGGGGATTCTTCAGTAGTATCCGGCGGAAGTTGGATCACTGGCCTGCAAGACGCAGGGAACCGGGATCTGGCTGCCAAAAAGGGATGGGACAAAGCCAGCTCGCCGGACGTCGTCGTGGCGTCTTATCGCGAGTTGGAAGGTCGTCTCGGTAAGAGCATCGTCATTCCTGACGCAAACGCGCCGAAGGAAGATTACGAAAAGCTCTACACCGCCTTGGGCAAGCCCAAAACACCCGGCGACTACACACTGAAGTTGCCGCAGGGTGTGCAGGAGAACTTCCCGTACGACGACGCCTTTGCGACCGAATACAAGACTTGGTCGCACGAGGCGGGCTTATCCCCCCACCAAGCGCAGTCACTCCATGACAAGTTCGTCCTGCGAACGCAGAAGCAGATGAACGATGCGTGGACCGATCAGCAAAGAAAGATCGGCTCTGCTCATCAGGAGATCGTCGCAAAGTGGGGTCCCGTCGAGGGTGCCGGATATACCGAAGGCGTAAGCCATGCGGCAGCGGCGCTCAACGGTCTGGGATTGAGGGATACGTTCAAAGGGGCGGGACTGCTTACGCAGGATGGCAAGATAACGGACGCAAAACTCGCGTTCGCCTTGGCAACCGTAGGAGCAGGGCTATTCCGAGAGGACGCTTCGCGTGGGGCTCCCGGCCATCTGACCGCGAACAATCCGTGGAAAGACGGGCAGGAAAACCTCACTGAGCAGGGTCGTATCCTCAAACAAAACCCGGATCTAGCGAAGTCGCTTATTCTGGCCGCTGGCAAAGACCCAAACAAAGTTCTCTACAAGGGGCGGTGACGGTCTTTTAATCGGACGGCGTGAGCGGCTTAAACCCTCAACGGAGGCTGCTCATGGCCGTTACCAGACTGACCGATGCCATCGTGCCATCGGTATTCGTCCCCTACATGCTCAAAGAGACTGCGATTAAGTCAGCCATCTTTCAGGCTGGCATTTTTCGTCAGGACGCTATGCTTGCGAACTTCCTGCAAGGCGGTGGTCAGACGGTCAACGTGCCGTTCTGGAAAGACCTTGGGGATGCTTCGACCGCGAATATCTCGTCGGACGACCCGGCAGTAAATGCGGTCCCCGACAAGATCACTACGGGGCAGGACATTGCCATCCGGCAAAACCGGAACAAGGCATGGTCCGACGCCGATCTCGTCTCCGAACTCGCTGGCGATGACCCGATGACCCGTATCGGCTCCCGCGTCACCGCATGGTGGATGCGTGAGTTTCAGCGGGTGCTGGTCTCGACCATCCGTGGCGTGGTCGCCAATAACGTCGCCTCCAACGGCGGCGATATGGTGGTCAACATCTCGACCGACGTGGCGGGGGCTCCTGCTGCGGCGCAATGTATCTCGGCAGCGGCGATCCTCGACGCGGCCCAGACGATGGGTGATGCGTCGGACAATCTCGACACCATCATCATGCACTCGATCATCTACACGAGCCTTGCCAAGCAAAACCTGATCGACTTCATCCCGGATGCCCGGGGCGAGGTGCGATTCCCGAGCTACCTTGGCTACCGGATCGTGAAAGACGACGGGACCCCCGTGGTTACGGGCACAAACCGCCCGAGCTACCACACCTACCTGCTCGGCAAGGACGCGCTTGGCTTTGCCGAAGTGCCCCCGGACGTCCCGGTCGAGACCTTCCGCCACCCCGAACAGGGCAACGGCGGCGGCGTCGAGGAGCTGTGGACGCGGCGTCAATTCGTGATGCACCCCTATGGCATCAAGTGGACGTCGACCGCGATGGCAGGCAAGTCTCCCACAGACGTCGAACTGCGGGATGCAACCAACTGGACTCGCGTGTATCCTGAGCGCAAGCAGGTCAATATCGCCGTACTCATAACGAACGGCTGATCTGCTGCAACGGGAGTCTACCTTGCCAAAATCGAAGAAGGGGAAGTCGAGAAAGTCGAAAAAGACCAGCGGCAAGAAGTCCAAAAAGAAAGCGGGCGGCGGCAGTCGAAAACGCCGCCCGCGTAAAGCTAAAAAAAAGGAAGAGCCTGAGCAGGCTGCGGGAGCAACAGCTATTCCCGAACCCGCGCCTGAGCAGGCTGGGCCTCCAAATTCGGTGAACGATCCACCACCGCAGGAGAAGAAGAACGATGGCGAAACCTGAGAAAGAAAAGGATCTCCTGACCTTGTACGAGGCCAATCAGATCTACTTCCAACAGAACAAGGAACGCGCTGAGCAAATCAGCAAAGTGCAGGTCGAAGCTCACAGGGCCATCGACACCGCCTTCAAGCGAGCTGGCGGACAGGCGGGTGGCCATGAACCGGCGCGTGAACAGAAAGATCTCCGTTAAGGGGAGCGACCATGGCTCTGACGGGCGGGCAACAGGCGGCATTGTATTTTGCACGAAAGCGGCATCGGGCGCTTTCGCATGTGTACGTTGCCCCAGCTGAAGCAGGTCCGTCAGAGTCGCAACCGGAGCCACAAGTGAGCCCGGTCGTGACGCCAGATCCTCCAAAAGAATAGGGCTGCCATGGCATCTGGGCTAAGTGTCACGAGCATCTACAACATGGTGCTCGACCGGCTGGCCGAGGAATCGGTTCTCGGTCCGACCGACCGCAAGGCGGTTACGCGCTGGCTCAATCGAAACTATCCGATCCAGCGTGATGCGCTGCTGCAACAGCACACATGGAATTTCGCACTCAAGCGCGTGAAGCTCACGGCGGAGAGTGAAAGACCGGCGTTCGAGTGGAGCTACCAGTACACGCTTCCGGCGGACTGCATTCGCGCCTTGCCGCTGACTTCGGACGGCACACGCAACGGAACGCCGATAGGCTTTGTAGTCGAGGGTCTGCGGATCCTGACAAATAAGCCGTCACCAATCCTTCTGCGCTACATCAGGCGCGAAGAGAATCCTGCGCTGTACTCGCCAGCGTTTGCCAACGTGCTTGCACAGATCCTTGCGGCCAATGCCGCGCATTGGGTTACGGGCAAGGCGACGTTTGCAAAAGAGCTGACGCAATCTGTGGGGGGCATGACAATCAACGCGCAAACTCTCGATAGCCTCGAGGGTCTGCCAGAAGAACCGTATGACGATGATGTGATCCGGGTGAGGTAGTCATGCCCGGACCGATTTATCCGCTGCAACCGACGTTTGCTCGCGGCGAGCTGTCTCCCCGTCTTTTCTCCCGTATCGACATTGACCATTGGAAGATGGGCCTTGCCGAATGCGTCAACTGGTTTGTGCTCAAGCAGGGCGGGCTGCGACGAAGACCGGGGACCGAATGGATCTCCGAGACCAAAAACTCGCAAAAGGTTCGGCTCGAAGAGTTCATCTTTTCGACCGTGCAGGCTTACGTCCTCGAGTTTGGCGACCACTACATTCGCTTCTACGCCAACGGCGGCGTCGTCAATAACGGCACGACCAACGCTATCACCTTCAACCTGACGTCCGATCAGGTCACATGGCCGAGCTGTCCGACTGCGGTCATCAACAATTCGCCAGTGGTCTTTTCAACGCAAGGCGTGTTGCCGACGCCGATGGTGCAGGGGCGCACCTATTATGTCCGCGACAAGACCGGCAACAGTTTCAAGATCTCGGAAACGGTAGGCGGAGCCCCGCTCGATCTCGGCGGTACACCGGGCGGGGTAACCGGCGCGATCTCTCCGGTCGAAGTGCAGACGCCATATGATTCAAACGAGATCTGGCGAATCCAGCTCGCGCAATCCGCCGACATTCTCTACATCGCCTCGCCAATGTGGGCACCGCGAACGCTGTCGAGATTGTCGGCGTCCGTCTTCAAGCTCGATTACTACGAATACATCGACGGGCCGTACATGCCCGAGAACCAGACGCCGACGACATTGCAGCCGAGCGGCGTGTCGGGGAACGTGCAGATTACGGCGTCGAGCGCGGTCGGCATCAATAACGGTCTCGGCTTTGTCGACAGCGACGTAGGCCGTTGGCTGACGCTGATG
>Ga0105249_10003996_pt1 | contig 12726 bp, 7 predicted proteins | sample KBSS44metaG_FD_81522 | JGI IMG/M metagenome (GOLD analysis project Ga0105249, IMG submission 81522) | Switchgrass rhizosphere microbial communities from Kellogg Biological Station, Michigan, USA - KBS S4-4 metaG | ecosystem: Host-associated > Plants > Roots > Rhizosphere > Soil | place... | reverse complement strand
CACGACTCGCCGGTGGATGACGGTGTTCGATCTGGCGTCAACGCCGAGTCTGGTAGCGGCGGCGACGCCGGTGAACGTCACCGCCGGGCCGATCGTCGGAGCACTGCTGCAATCGGCGGCGGGTAACAACGTCGTCATCTCGGGTACTGCTCCGTTCGGGACCAACATCTCCGGGACGATAGGCTATACCGTTCCGGCGGTGCAGACCCGGCATATCATCACCGACTGGGCTCCGTCGGCGGGATACACGATCACCGTGACCGTCTCTGGCGGAAACCATCTGGTGACAGTCACACCGGGCGGTACCTTTATGTCAACACCCAACGGCGTGCTGACCTTCCAGGTCAGCGCCGCCGGTCAGGTGACGCCGTAAGGCTAGTCAAAAGCAGGAAGAAGAGGGCGCTGGAAGGCGCCCTCTTCTTTTGCCTTCAGCGAGACGTGAGTCCAATTCTTGGGAAAAAACCTCTGAGTCCTGAGAAAAAACCTTTAACTCCTGGGCAAAACTCTTCGACTCTTGGGAAAAAACCTTCGAGTCCTAGGAAAAAACCCTCGAGTCCTAGGAAAAAACCCTCGACTCCTAGGAAAAAACCTTCGATTCCTAGGAAAGAACCTTCGATTCCTAGGAAAGAACCTTCGAGTCCTGGGAAAAAGCCTTCGAGTCCTCGGAAAGAACCTTCGAGTCCTAGGAAAAAACCTTCGACTCCTGGGAAAAAACCTTCGACTGCTGGGAAAAAACCCTCGAGTCCTAGGAAAAAGCCTTCGAGTCCTAGGAAAGAACCTTCGACTCCTAGGAAAGAACCTTAGATTCCTGGGAAAGAACTTTAGATTCGTGCAGAGAAACCTTTTCCGCAAAGGCAAAATCCCTCCCCACGCAATCAACTTGCGTGTCGGACCCAAGAAATTGCACGATCGTGGCAACGAAGTTGCGAGGTCGAGGTTGAGGGGCGGGTTCAACTTCAGAGATGGTCCCAGATCTAATTTGCCGAGCGGAAAAGCTTGGCTTTTCCGAAATGTGCTATATAAATCAAGCGCGGCTGCGCCGCCGCGGATAGGACGGCTTAGCCGCCGGGAAGTTTAGGAATGCTGCCGGAAAAGCGAAGGTCTTCCGCTCGGCGAGAAACCTCGGAAACAAAGAGTAGGAAATGAGCCGATCCCGCTTTGGTGTAGCAGGCACTAGGGTTGCACGAATAGATGATGTCATTACCCCGGTGATTAGGTGATAAAGTCCCCTTCGACCTCGATCCGCAGTTTCCTTGCCATATCCGCAAAAGTCTACCAGAAAATCGCAGATTTGCAGGATTGACCCCAATCCTTACCCACCGCTTTCGCACATTCAATGTAGTGGACGATTACAACCGCGAGGCTCTGGCGATCGAAGTCGACACGAGTTTGCCGTCGACACGCGTAACACGGGTGCTCGACCAGATCGTCGAATGGCGTGGGCTGCCGGCAAAACTCAGATTCGACAAGGGGCCGGAGTTCACCGCCGTCGCAGTTGCCGACTGGGCCGAACAGAACCAGGTTGAGCTCGAGTTCATTAAACCCGGCCGGCCGATGCAGAACGGCTTCATCGAACGCTTTAACCGCACCTACCGCGAGGCCGTGCTCGATATGTACATCTTTGAAAATTTGGACGACGTAAGAAACAAAACGGACGAGTGGCTCGAAACATACAACCACCACCGCCCGCACGATTCACTGGGAGGCATGCCTCCCAGTGAATATCTGATCAAACACAAAACCGGAAATGTGTATTCCTAACCGGCACTACCCGCGGGATGTTTACATTGTGACCGCCAAAATGCGTTATCTCGCAAGTACCAAGAAGCCCCATCCAACCAAGGCTAGAAACCACGCTAGGACACACAATCTGAAAATCAAAAATTTTGGGGTAGCATCACGACTGAATTGCGCCCACTCCGGTTTAAAAAAGACCCATCTGCAAAATAGTTTCGATCGAATGAAAGAACCCCTTACAAGAGAGCGTTGCCAGGCAGCGAAGTCTTTTGTAGGCGGCATCCAAAAGAACCCTGGAGACTCACCATCGCTCACCCAATCTGTACGGAACTTCTTATATTGAAACCTCACAATCCCATCAAACGAAAGGAAGGTTAGAATAGCAGCACAAAAAAGAATTAAAAAAACAGATAGCATTAGTTCATCCTATCTAGGCACTGTCGTGTTGCACGAACAATTTTGCGACCTATTTCTAGCCCGCTCATAGTCAATCGGACTATTTACCGCAGCATTTGGCCCCGAAGGCGGTAGGGGCTTAGTGCCATCATCCTTTCCATAAATCCAAATTAACATAACCGAAGCGGATGGGGGCAACCCAGCGCCAAATTCGGTGAAAGTTTGTTTTTTTCTGTCTAGACCAATCGCCCCACCTGGCAACACTTGGGCTTGTATATTCCATCCGGGCGTAACCTTATCCGGGCTATAGTTAACGTTGCCACTTATACCGGGAGTCATCAGTCCGCCGCCCACATAGAGATGAGGGTTCCAGCTTTGACTTTCAACTATTAGTCCACCGGTCACCCCAAAACCATAATGTCCACCTGACAAGCCAATATCCCAATATCCGCTTCCCGGAACAACTTGAGTCGAATTATCCGGGTCTTCCCCCAGAACCGTAACGGCATTGCTTTGGTCGATAAACCTTCCGTTACTTCCCAAGCCAACTAAGGCGTTGTTGTTGGCTAATGACTGATATTCAGTGTCACTGTTATAGTCGCCGTAAAGACTCGTCAAATTAAATGTCGTGTCCTGCCGTTCTTTTTCAGTCAAAACCGTCCAATCCTTGTACGTTGAATCTTTGCTTTTATCGTATTGGGCTTGGGAAACAGATTGATATTTCCCCTCGCTATTTTTCAACCATATGCAGGGCGTTTTGTCGTCACTTCCTGCCGTCAATCCGCAATATCCGGATGGATCAACGAAATTAAGTGGATTGTTATAGACATACGAATATCGATTAAGGGATTGAGGAGAATTTTTTGCCCCACCTATCGGGTCTGGACTTGAGAAACGTCCAAATCCAAAATTAAAGTATCTAGCCTCCGCAAAATCCAGATCGGTTTCGTTATCCCTTTCATAGCCTGTGAACTGTTTCCTAATTGTATCGTCGCCGTAGCCAACGCCAGTCGTTCTTCCGCCGGTGCCGGCGATCTCTTCGCCGAAGGGCATGTAGTCGTGGCGGGCGATGATGGCTCCGTTTCGGTCGGTATTTATCCGCGGAGAGCCGAGGTGATCGCTTGTCAAATAGCTGACCTTGGCGTCCGTCGAGCTTGCGACAATGGTCGAATACTCCGCCACCAGTTTTCCTGATGCGTCGTAAACAAAAACGGTTGTTTCGCCCGTGGAAGGAACGTACTTCTTGACCCGCTTTCCGTCGCCATCATAGGTGTACTGACCGATCGTAACATTACTGGAATTCTTTACTTCCGTCTGCTTATTCTCGCCGTCATAAGTAAATGTCCGCCCTTGGGCATCAACGGTCGTATTTCCCGCGTTGTCGAAAGCGTAGTTGTCGCTGGTGCTGAGGCGGTTGTTTGCAGTATTGATCGCCGGGTCGAATATCTTCTTATCCGCCGCACAGACAACCGGAACACCGCCGCTTGTGCAGTTCTGTGGAAGCGTGGTCGTATTCGCCTCGTCAAAGTTGCGATTGCCGAAACGGTCGTAAGAAAACGTCTGCTTCCAGGACTGCGAGGCGGAACCACCGCTGGGGGTGACATTCTCGGTCGCGTCCTTTAGACGATTTAAGGCGTCATTACTGTACGCCTGAACCGCGGTAAATCCATTACTCACTCCGACAGTTGGAACGGTGATCGTCTGCGTCTGGACGTTGCCATTGTTTTGCGTCGTCCCATAGCCATACTGAAGCTTTAACTGATCGTATCCGTTCTGAACAGTGCCCAAAGCGATCTGCGTCGGCTGCAAGCGGGAATTGAACACCGTGCTTTCCCACCTATTATTCCCAAGCTGCATCGAGGTAACCGCTCCCGCCGCGTTGTAAATAAAATGATGCGCATAGGTCATAAAGCCCGTGCTTACGCGTGGGCTACTGACAACCGCCGACAGCGTGCCGTCGTTGTTCAGGTCGTTCCTTACGACGCGGCCTGATGGGTATTGCTGCTCGATGAGGGCTCCAGATAGATTGTATGTGTAGGTCATCCAGTGAGTCGGGTCCGAGCCGCCGCCATACTCTACACCATCCGTTGTCTGTTTGCTCGCCGTCACACGTCCTAAGACGTCGAACGCGGTGTATTCAGTCGTCGAAACGCTCGATGAAACCTTAGTCAATTTGCCTTTAGCGTGGGTTAGGTCGTCGTAGATGTAGCTTACAGTAGGAGTCGCGACGGATCCGCCGGAATAGCTTCTCGATGTGACCCTATTCAGTGCGTCGTAAGCATACGTGGTCGTAACGCTCCGAGCATCCACCTTGCTCGTAAGATTACCGTTCGCATCATACGCATAACTGATAGTTCCCGATTCTGGATTCGTCGCGGTGAGCAATCTAGAAAGATTATTGTAGGTAAATGTACGCGTTTGTGAACAATTTCCCCCAGCGGGACCGCATTGCTCAGTTCCGCTGCCGATTTGCGTAACTGTAAGAAGATTATTCAGAATGTCATAAGTGTAAGTCGTCGGCTGATTCGGGCTGGCAACTGTTCCGAGTTGACCGCTGGAGTTTGGCTCGTCAACCCGGATTAATTGTCCAAGAGCATTAGTAATCGACCGACGCATTTTTCCTGCCTGATCCGTAACGGTCGTGGCATTTCCACTGTAGTCGGTTTTTACTCTGGCATTGTCAGGCGTAATGACTTTGATCGAACGGCCAAGCTCGTCAGTCAAGGAAGTTGTCCAAACCGGAGTTTCCCCCGCTCCGGGGCGAAATGGATTGGACGTTTTGCTTGCGGCTCGCCATAGATTCGTCAGTGGATCCTGGACTGTCAGCAACGGAACCGCCTGCACGGCCACATATCCTCCGTTTGCCTCATACTTTCGCGTCTCTACCGTCCGACCTAATCCATCATAAAAAGCTTCGGACCTGAGTAAATTATCATTGAGCCGATTGAGATCGCTGGTTGTCTGAATACGATGATTCGCATCATCATAAAGGATCGTCGATTGAGCCTCCAGAAGCGTACCCACAGCGGTAACGTTCTGCGTCGGTCTATCAAGCGGATCGTTATAAACCATCTTCGAGATAACGACGTTAAAATCCTGAGCATTCACAGGCTCCCCGGTGTAATAGTCGTACTGAGCATAAGCCGTCCAACCGAACACATTTGTTGCGCTGGTTGGATATGCGAAGGTGTTTAGCCCGCCGAGCGACGCTATTGTCGACGGGGTAACTACATCATCGTCAGGTGCTCCGAAATTATCCGTGTAGCTTAGGGTTGAAGGATTGCCATTGCCGTCGATCGTTTTCACAACATTCCCTAATATGTCGAACTGTGAATAAGCGTGAATGGCCCCAGTTTGACTCGAGGCATTAGCATAGGTCGTGGCTCCGGTGACATTGCCCCGAATCGTATTGCCTCCTCCGTAGTTAGTTGAATTAAAACCGCTGACGTTATTTCTGGCGACTAGTCCCGCATGAACCGTATCGGCGGAATAGTTATCGTATTCAAAAGTGGTCAAGGAGATTTTGTTACTTCCGGCGTAATCGGATGAAATCCATTTCTGGGTGGGCAACATCTTCAGATTGATGCTGTTTGAGAGATAATCTGTATTACCCTGAACTGGATTTGTTGACAGGAAATCGGTATGCATTCTTCGGAGAAACGATCCGGCTTGCCCTGATCCGAAATCGTATTCAAAAATGTCTGTCTGACGAGTAAAATTGACGTTTAAGTCATAACCGAATTCTTTTTTTGAAACCAAAGCTGGAGAAACGTCGGCGAGGGTGGTCGTAACCCGAATCGGCCGGTAATCGGCGTTTCTAGTGTAAGTATTATATGGCCAGCCAACCCGGGCATCGGTCACGACCACGGATTCGCGATATTCAAAGTCGGTCTCCGTTTTTTGCAGCAATGTCGTTCCCGATGCGTCATAAAGCTCAGTCTTAGACTCGCGAGCTGTGTCACCTGCATCAACACAATTAAAAGGGTCGTCCGACCAAGAACCGGTGCATAATTGGCTCGAGTTGGAATAATAATGCTTGCTGAGAGCAACTGCTTGGTCCCCGCTCGGCGTATTGGCGAGAATAGTAACTTTTCTTGGGTAAGGAGAGACGTTCTCAGTCTCGTACTTGGTCTTTGCTAAGTACGAGTTTCCTGAACCGCCATCAGGATATTCCCGTCTTTCGTACATGAATCGGTCGAGATGTGGCGGAGTAGACGTTCCGCTCCATTCATACTCATACGCTCCTCCGGTTGGCAGCTCGATCCTGGCAACGTCCGCATGGCTGTTATACTTAATATTGTATCGTCGGCCATCAGGCAGTTGGACGTATGCGGGCATGCTTGGATTCTGATAGGTACCTGTTCCCGCGTCGCTACCCAAAGAAGAGAAAAGATCATGATCGCTTTGAAGCGTCTGTCCAGTAGCAAGCAAATTGCTTAAAGTGTCGCTTGCCACGACGATCGTTCGATCGGCCCCATTCGAGCCTTTGAAGGAAATCACTCCGTTCGAGGCAATAACGATCTCGCGGTTCAATGAGTCCGTGATCGATATTAACGGGCCGTAGTTGTTGGGTCCATACACCTGATACGTAAATGACACTCGATTTCCGTTTCGGTCCTGTATATAAGTTACTCTGCCGCTCTCTATCCGATACCTGGTCCCGTCGGGAAACAATAAAACGCCCCCACCAGGGAATCGGTCATAGTCGTCCGCTAAGCCCGGGGTTTCGACATAATTACTATCGCTGACGAACGTCACACCTGAGCCGTTGCTGGAGATCCATATGTTTCCACGATTCATCGCATCAGGCGTGGCCAAGCAGCCATCAAAATACGCAGGCGTAGCCTTGGTTCGCTGATCAATAAGTTCCATCGTAGATCCGTCCGCTCCGACAAAGACCATTTTCGACAGCACCTTTCCCTGCTTCCCTCCGGGATTCTCACACATGTTGTTGAAGTCGCTGGCGCGTATTATTCGCATATATCCTGGGCTGTAGGCCGCAAAAGGCGGCTCGTTAGTCCAGCTGGAAACCGGGAAATAATGATCTTGCCATATGCCCAGAGTTGGAAAGTACCGATGTTCGAGATGCCACGGCCATTTTATCGGCAGGGTCATTGTGTACCCGGCCGCTCCCCGGCCGCCAACCCTCATAAGCGGCACACTGACACCCAATTTGCCCTTAGCGATATCTATGTGCTCAATGTCACTTATCGAATAAGTGCCAATTGGCGTTGCGTTGGCAACCGAATTTTCGCTGTGGACTTGCTGCCCTTCGACCTTTCCCGCTACCAGGGATAACAACACAGGCAATAGCAATGTTGTAAATCTCATTATTAGCGATCGAGTATTCTGCAAGTGGATCTCCACGAGACTCTGTTTTTTAATGAGGCTGTTCATATGCGTTAGAGGCGATCTATGGTTTTCGTTATTCTGAAAGTAATTTGCGAATCGACGGCCTACCTCCTGTAATACGCTGGGACGGGAATGTCGCCGGCCGTGCCCCAGCTTTCTTCACGGAGGTCACCGGAGGAACCGCTTTTGCGGATGTACCAATGACCATTCGATGGCCGCCAGACTGCTATGTCGACTTTGCCGTCGCCGTCGTAGTCGTTTTGAACTGGGATGTCGGTCGCCTGATCTCCTGAAGGAGTTATCGGCGTGCCGGGTGTACCGGCGGCATTGGCGATTATCCAGCTTGCGCCCGAGCGAAGGGCAAAATTCGCTTTGCCGTCACCGTCGTAGTCGGCACAGACGGGTTTGTCGGTTGAGGTGCCGAAGCTCGAGACCTGGACTTGGCCGTCAGAACTCCGGTAGACGTAAAAGCTGGTGGTGCTTGGACGCCAGATTGCCAAATCGGCTTTGCCGTCGCCGTCGTAATCAGCCGGAGTGAGAATGTCGGTGGAAATGCCCCACTGAGAGATGTTTACCTGACCGTCCGAGCTTCGATAGGTGTACCAATTTCCGTCCGTCGGTCGATATACCGTGAAGTCCGTCTTGCCGTCGCCATCGAAATCCGCCGCGACCGGGATGTCACCACTCGCGCCCCAGTTGGTGATATTCACCTGACCGTCCGAGCTTCGATAGGTGTACCAATTGCCATCCGTCGGGCGATATACCGTAAAGTCAGTCTTGCCGTCGCCGTCGAAATCACCCTGAATCGGAATGTCGCCGTTCGCTCCCCACTGCGCGATTGTTTGCTGGGAGCCTGGACCACCGAGAATACACCAGAGCCCATTCGACGGCCGCCAAATTGCAAGGTCCGCAGGAGGTGCCGCGTTGGCGTTCGCGTCCTCGACGGCAAGCAATCTTTGCCCGGCGTAAATGTACTCTTTCGAGAGCTGCGGAGTTGCGGTCGGGAGCGGTGCGGCAAGGGGGTTCCAGGTGCTTCCGGCATTCTTTGGGAGGTCTTTCCCGAACCATCCGGTCTTCTTTCCCGTCAACGGATCGGTCGATGGCAGCCAACCATTCTTTGCAAAAACCCCGAGGCCGATAGACACACAAATAGCCACGGCGGAAACTCCGTAAATTACTTTACGGCGCTTTTCCGCTGGCAGAGGCGCGAACAGAGACATGTGGAGATCTCCTTACAACCCGCGTGATAAAGCGATCCGTGGGTTGTTCAATTTTTTTTGTTTCGAAAGAGAAAGATCGTGTGAGCTTGGCGAAAATAATACACAGGAAATTCTGACGTTGTCAAGAGCCCTTTCTTATCGCGATAAATGCTCGCGTTTCTTGTGTTTGCTGGCGCACAAATACTGTGCGTTTGTCAGTAAACGTTGTTCACAAGCGGCATAGGACTGGACGGTGGGACTGCCGTGAGATCCGAAACGTGCTTGCGATGGGCACACTCCTACCGGTCGTGTTTCCGCCTTCTTCGGTCGGTGGCAGCAACCTAGAACCGGGGTCACGCCCTACGATTTTGCGATTTCAGCTTGATATTTCTTTTCGACCAGATCTTTGCATAGGCGAGTTTTCTATCGGTCTTTAGCTTTTGCTGCGCAGCGTCGTATCTGCGACTAATGTTGGAAGTATCGAGACCGGCGATCAGCGAACGTTCTGCCACGCCGGCGCGCCTTTTGTTTTACCAGAAAAGTGAGAAACTTTTAGATATCCGTCAGCGGAGTGTAAAATGTCTTGCCGGTCGTTCCCATGCATGATCACGTGGTAAAGGCCTCCTTCAACTTCCATGCGTAGCTTTCTCGCCATACCCGCGACATTCTATCAAATCAACCAATATCACGGAATCGCAGGCGTGACCCCAATTCTTTACACAATTCTTTACAACGCGAATCATCAAGAAAGTAGGCCTCACCCAAATTTTTATGGCAAAACCTCTAAATAAATAGGTCTAGTCTTAGAAGTAAACTGAGGTGCTTCAAACTCGAGGCTTCCGCGCTGGTTCAAGCAATGCGGAGAGTTGGCAGTATTGGTCTTGATTTGATATAAAACGCCAAATTCAGCGTAGCTTGGCAAATGCATGGTTTTAATGGATAGTTCGGCAGTTCGGGCCACGGATGTGGTACCGAGGAGGCGATTTCATGGCACAGCTAGAATTTAGAGTTCCGATCAGCATAGCCGTTCAGAGTAGCGATATAGCACGTCAATTCGGCCAAAATGCCGCCGAGGCGCCGATCTTCGATCGAATGAAAAAAGACGCGGCCCTTGGCTCCCCAGGGGATTTCGGGCTGTTTGAAGACGCTGGGAACAATAGTTCCGACGATAACATGTTTGTCTTCATCGCACTTCGCAACAGCCTGCCGACGGAACGCGTAACCGAGATGAAGAACTATCGAGCGAATTCGTCAGGGGATTGGGCCCGGCCGGACGCTCTCGTTCACAGTTCAACGGCCCGCGAGTATTACGAGATCAAGCCCGAGTCTTTCTCCAGCTGGGATGGGGGCCAGAAGAAGTTCCCGAAGATCGATAGTTTCATCACGCGGTTTCAGCTGCCGTACCGCCGGGGCGACAGCTATCTGAGCGGCGATCAAGTCCATGAAGCCGAACTGCTCGGGAACAACGCAGGGTTCCAGTCGGAGATTGAGGCTTTGCAAACGATGTTTGGTCTGCGCAAGATCAGGCTGTTCCTGCAGTGGGAAAGGCCCGAACCTGGGTTGCTAGTGTACCGAGCCAAGGTTACCGCCGAAATTAACGATCCCGCCCCAAGGAACTTTCCGATGCAGGAACTCGCCACCTGTGTCGTGAAGCTAGGCGTCCAGGCGGCTGTTCCCGCGGCGAACCTGGCTGCCTCGGCCACCCGTGCCCTGCAGACCGCCTTCGACATAATCCGAAACCAGCTCGACCAACTGAGGAGAAATCTAGCACAGGAGATGAATCTGCACCAGACACTTCTTAATCAGGCAGCTCCCTCCACACTCCAGAAGGCCACGACCATCGTCGGCCTCGCGAATCCCCTAACCGCTCTGCCGACATTGGTCAACATCGCGGTCAACCCCGCGATGAGGCCTGTCGTCGGAGCTGCTGTCCAGACACTGAATCCGGCCAAGCACACCATGGCGATCTGGAAGCCGACTCAGGACGCCTTGAGTGCCGCCGACGCTGCTCTGCAGGCGCGAAAACCCTCTATGGCTCTTGCCCATCTCGCCGTCGGCCTCGCGAGCTTCGTGAAGGCCGACGAACAGTTGACGGCGTTCAGAGAAGGGACCGAACTCGCCGGGCGCAGGGCTCAAGTAATCATCGGCGTAACCGCAGCGGCGGTCGCGCTGACCGCCGTCGCGGTATTTAGCTTTCAAGCCGTGGCGGTTGGCGGTGTGGCAACAACTTCCGCAGGCACCTCCGCCACGGCGGTGTCGCCCCAGGTTCGGGTTGCCGCCGAGGCCTTCAAGGAGGGTATGGTTCGCGTCGCGACAGCGGAATCGCCGGCGGCATTCGACGCTGGCGTTCAAATGGTCACCGAGGAAGTTCCTGGGAAATTGATGCAGATGGTAGTGCGCCCGTAACTCTCGCTACGGTAAGTCTCCGGCTAAATCGCGCAGACACCTTGTAGATCGAAACGCGGGAAAGGATATCCGTTTTAGAATTGGCCTGACAACAAATAGCTGCGTCCTGAGCGGTCGTGGCCAGGTGCCCGCAAAACGCGGGAAAGAATATCCGTTTGCAAAGAACCGGGGTCACAAAGAACCGGGGTCACGCGTTGCGATTCTGCGATTTTAGCTTGATATTTTTTTTCAACCAGATCTTTTGCATAGGCGAGTTTTCGGTCATTCTTTGGCTTTTGCTGTGTAGCGTCGTATCTGCGACTAATATTGGAAATATCGAGGCCGGCAATCAGCGAAAGTTCTGCGACGCCTGCGCGCCTTTGTTTTATCAGAAGAGTGAGAAACTTTAGATAGTTGTCAGCGGAGTGAAAAATGTCTTGCCGGTCGTTCCCACGCGTGATCGCGTGGTAAAGACCTCCTTCAACTTCCACGCGTAGCTTTCTCGCCATACCCGCGACATTCTATCAAATCAACCAATATCGCAGAATCGCAGCGTGACCCCAGATTTCTATCCGGCGTGACCCCAGATTTCCTGTCTGAATTGACAGTGTCCCATGTGCGAATTACTACGGCTTACTTCGCATTAAGCTCGTCGAATTTTGCGAGATCAGCGGCGGCCTTTTCCTTTTCACCGATCTTCAGATAGTTGTCGCTCCGGTTCTTATATGCTTGAGCGTCAGCAGGGTCGAGCTCGATCACCCGGGAATAGTCCAGTATCGACCGTTTATAGTCGCCCATACTGAAATAGGTATCTGCGCGGTTAAAATAGGCATCACTGTCATCCGGGCTAAGCTCGATCGCCTTTGAATAATCCTGAATCGCCTTTGAATACAACTTCGCATTATTGTAAGAGTAGGCTCGGTTGTAAAACAGGTCGCTATCCGTGGGATCGATTCCGATCGCCCGTGTGTAATCTGCAATTGCACGATCGTACTCACCCCGGTCATCGTACAATATTCCTCTGTTAATGAGCGGATCCTTGTCCTTCGGATCAAGTCTTATGGCCTTTGTGTAATCAGATATCGCCTGCTCCGGTTTAGCTAAGTCGTCATGTACAAGTCCGCGGTCGAAATAATAGACCGACTCTCTAGAGTTCAGTCTGATCGCCTTGCTGTAATCGGCAAGCGCATCTTCAAACCTGTTCACTGTGTGATACTCAAGTCCGCGAGAGCAATATGCCGCATCGTCAGATGGATTCAACTCGATCTCCCGGGTGTACTTATCGATCAAACATTCATGATCGTCGCCGGCACAATTCAAGACGTCCATATCGACCGCGACATTATTTTCGTGCACAGAGACCTGTTCTATAGTCCGATCAGGAACCGCTCGGTGTTCGCTTACCCGGTCTGGAACAAGATAGATCGACACAACAAATGTAAAGGTGAATACGACAAGACCTGTGAGGAATTTTAGTTTTGGCATGGGAAAAAACGCTCCGAGATTTTTTCGAATGATAACAGAGTTTCCGGATCATACGCAATGATTTTTCATTCGACATCGGGGCGAAAAGGCAACAACAAAGAAATCGGAAAGACCATTATCCTTTACCGACGAAAGCCGCACGCTGTTAAGAAACCCGTTGGCTAAAACGCTT
>Ga0105249_10003990_pt1 | contig 12736 bp, 4 predicted proteins | sample KBSS44metaG_FD_81522 | JGI IMG/M metagenome (GOLD analysis project Ga0105249, IMG submission 81522) | Switchgrass rhizosphere microbial communities from Kellogg Biological Station, Michigan, USA - KBS S4-4 metaG | ecosystem: Host-associated > Plants > Roots > Rhizosphere > Soil | place... | reverse complement strand
GTCGAAGGCGCGTCACCGGTGGCCGACGAGGTCCGGGAACGGTGGCGCGACCGGCTCGCGCGTGGAGGGCCGTTCGACGAGCTCGAGGGGCTCGCGCTCCTGGCTGACTACGGCGTGCCGGTGGTCGCGAGCGTTCGGGCGGACACGCTCGAGGACGCGATCTCGGCCGCCGAAGGCATCGGGTTCCCGGTCGCCGTGAAGACGGCGGCGCCCGGGGTGCAGCACAAGTCCGATGTCGGCGGGGTGCGGCTGGGCATCGATGACTCGCCCTCGCTCGAGGACGCGTACACGGATCTCGAACGTCGGCTCGGTCCCCAGGTCACGGTCGCGCCGATGGCGCCGCCGGGTGTCGAGATCGCTCTCGGGATCGTGCGCGACCCGCAGTTCGGTCCGCTGGTACTCGTCGGCGCGGGTGGCGTGCTCGTTGAAATCATGAGGGACCGTCGCCTGGCGATGCCGCCGCTCGACGACGTCCGGGCGCGCTCGCTGGTCGACCGGCTCGAGATCCGGCCACTGCTCGACGGCGTTCGGGGCCAACCCGCGGCTGACGTCGACGCGCTCACGAAGACGATCGTCGCCCTGTCGTGGCTCGCGCACGATGTCGGCGAACACCTCGAGGCGCTGGACGCGAACCCCGTGATCTGCTCGCCCGATGGTTGTGTCGCCGTCGACGCGCTCGTGATTCCGCGCGTCTCCTGATCGAACCACTCACGTAGGGCAAGCGGGAACATGGAGGTACGTGCGGCACTCCACGTCCGTGAGCGACCGCGTAACACGCCCCCTCGCGATCTCGAGCACGTCCTCGAAGGCGATCGCGTGCACGAGGATCCTTCCATCGGTGTAGAACAGCACGATCTTCGACCCATCTGAGCTAAGGAACGCGAATTCCAGGTCGCTTGGCTCATCGAGTGACCTGAAGATCAGTTCCCCGGTGTTCGCGTTCCACACTCGGGCCGCGCCCTCCTCACTGGATGTCATGATCCGTCCGCTATCTGGGCTGAACCAGACCTGCCGGACCCGTGACTTGTGTTTCAGGGCGACCAGTGGAGCGAGTGTGTCCGCGTCCCGCAACACGACCACCCTCTGTTCGGGACCCTCGGCCATGGCGAGAACCCTCCCGTCCGGACTGAGCGCGCCAACATTGGTTGCACCGAAGACGACCTCGGGATAGGGAGCTGACGCCACCCTGCTTCGCGATCGGAGGTCCCAGACCTCGACGAGGTCCGAGTCATCCCGGGTCAGGGAGAAGGCGACCCGGGAACCGTCGGCGCTGAATGCAGTGTGGTCACACCGGAAGCCGCCTGTGCCGCTCGGGGAGATCATCGTCTCACCGGTGGCGACGTCCAGGACGCGAGGAGCCGCGGGCCACGAGCAGACGAGGAGTCCGGTCCCGTCGGGACTGAAGTAGGCAGCGTAGCTGGAAGAGAAGCCGGCGACCGGGTCCGTCTCTCCCGGGGCCAACGCCCACACCAGTGCGCCCGTCGAGACCTCCCACATCCGAAGCGACCCGTCGGTTCCCACGGTCGCGAGCAGGCGTCCGTCCGGGCTGACGGCAACGATCGGGGAAACGACGGCGCCGTAACTGCCAGCCGGGATCCTGGGCGGCGCGTACGTCGACGCGGCCATAACCTCGCGACCGGAGACCAGATCCCACACGTGCGCAACCCCTTCGCCGTCTCCGGTCGCCATCAAGTGGGCATCGTCGCTCAGGCTGACAGAGAAGACGTCGGGGCAACCGATGTCGGCGCCGCACGAGACGTCCGGGGAGGGGCGGCCGAGGATCCGCGAGCCGCTCCGAAGATCCCACACGCCGACCGACCCGTCCTGGCCGATGATGGCGACTGCGGTGCCGTCGCGCGTGAGTGAGCCGTCGCGGACCCCACGACCCAGGATCGAGGTCGTGTCGATGGCGACGGCCGGGACGGCCCGGCGCAGGATCTGCTCGGCCTCCGGCAGGACGTTGCCATCGACGCCCTGCGTCGTCCGGAGCGCTTCGAGGGCGAGCAGGATGGCGAGCTGTCGATCGACGTCCAGGTTCTTCGCCCCCCCAGCCAGGAGCTCGCGGCCTGCGGCCAGGCTCGACGCCCGCTGCGCGCTGGCGTTCCGGTCCAAGATGATCGCCGTGAGCGTTCCCGCGACGAGCGCGGCGGCGGTGAGTGTGAGGAAGAGGGCCCGCAGTCGCTTGACGGAGCGACGCTCCAAGGTGCGTTCGCGAAGGCTCCGAGTCGCTTCTGCGGCGCGCTCTTCATCTCGCCTGGCGACGCTGGCCGAGAGGTAGCCGCGCTCCTCGAGCCCGAGCGCGAGGTTCGTGGCCGATCCCCACGATTCGAACTGGTCCAGCCGAGATCCCACGAGAAGGAAGCTTGGCTCGCGCCTATTTCGCTCCCATTCCCGGGATGCATCGGACAGAAGTCGATACATCCGGACGTCCTCGCGAGCGTCCTCGATCCATCGGCGCAGCCGTTCCCAGGCACCCAGGAGCGCTTCGTGCGCGACCTCGATGGTTGGCTCTCGGGTCGCCGGGTCGCGATCGAAGGTGAGGAGTCGGTGGCGTCCGTAGGTGTCGATGGCCGACTCCATCGCACTCGCGTCGACCTCGATCGCTGACAAGTCAGAGCGCGGAACCCGACGGCGCGTGTCTGCCGCCCCTTCGCCGGGTGTGACGAGCTGGAGGAAAAGCTGCCGGACGGCTTCCCGGCCGGCGGGTTGTCTGCTCGCGTACAGATGCTCGGCGCTCGCGGCGAGGGCTCCCCCGACGCCGCCGATCTCGCGGTACGCCTCCAGCGTGAGGCGCCCGTCGTGGCGCCGTTCGTAGAGCTCGGTGAGGGCGTACTCGACCAGGGGCAGCGCGCCCGGCTGTTCCACAACGTCCGCCGCGATCTGGGGGACGAGCGCGCGATCGACGGTCAAGCCCGCGTGTTCCGCCGGCCGGACGATCGCCCGTTCGAGCTCCTCGGGCGTCAGGGGGCCGAGGATCTCGGTGCTCGACCCGATCAGCTCCCCCATCCGGGGATACCGGAGCGGCCGGTCGTAGAAGTCGGCGCGGAGCGTGGCGATCACGCGTACCCGGCTTGCCGGGTCGGCGGTCGCCACCCGGAGGCTCTCGAGGAAGAGCGCCCGGTCGTCCTCGGCCTCGGTGAGCGTGAACGCCTCCTCGAATTGATCGACGATCAGCAGGAGCTCGGTGCCTTCGGGGACGATCGCGTCCGCCAGCTCGAGGAGCCCCCTCGGTCCCGACTCGAGGCGGCCGAGGAGGCCCGCGGGCGGACGCACGGCGACCCGCATCAGCGCGGCGTCGAGCTCCTCGAACGGGTGGTGACCCGGGTGCAACTCCGTGACGAGCCAAGCCTCGGAGCCGGGAACCCCGCCTCGGCGGATCGCCGCCACCAGACCCGCCCTCACGACCGAGGACTTCCCGCTCCCGCTCGGCCCGACGACCGCGACGAACCTCGACGGGTTCTCCGCCCGCGACAGTCGCTCGAGCAGCCGCCGGATGAACGCCTCTCTGCCGAAGAAGTCGAGGGCGTCGGCCTCGATGAACGGCCGCAGGCCCTTGTAGGGGTTGCGAACGTCGGTGGCGACGGTTGCGGAGGCGCCTACCCTGGTCTCGAGAACCGAGATGAGTTCAGTGAGGACCGCCGCACCCTCGTCCGGCCCCTGTGCGATGTCCGTCCGGCGGAGCGCCTCACCGACCGCCATCGGAAGGCGCTCGCCCAGCGTCTCACGCGCCAAGGCAGCGAACGCTCGTAGGTCATCCGCGGTTCGCATCGAGCCGCTCCCGACGGAGAAGTCCGTGAGGTAGGCGTTGCCCTCCTCGTCGAAGAGCACGTTCGACGAACGGATCGCTCCGTGTGCGACGCCCCGGCGGTGAGCCATCGCCAGGGCGGAGGCCACCTGCTCGAGGATCCTGGTCGCTCGGTCGTGCGGAAGCTCGCCCGAGCGATCGATCAACCCGCGCAGGTTGCCGCCCCGAAGGAACCTGGTGACCACGTACGCCCGACCCGGTTCGCGCCAGTAGTCGTAGACGGGCGCGACGTGCGCGTGCTCGAGCGCTGCGACGGCCTGCGCGTCGGGCTCGAATCGACGGACGAACGCGGGATCGTTCGCACGATGCTCGTGCACCACCCGGACCGCGACCTCTCGGCCGACGTTCGGCTGGGTTGCCCGGTAGAGGACGCCGAACGGGTCCTCGCCGACGCGTTCGAGCAATCGGTAGCCGCGCAGCGGCTCCCCACCCTGATCCAGGTCGGAGCTCTGAGCGAGGATCCGCTCGTGCACCCTGCGGAGCTCGGGCGACGGGTCGATCCCCAGCTCGTCGGCGAGGATCTCGCGGGCTCGTTGGTAGGCGGCGAGCGCTTCCCCTTGGCGACCCGAGCGGTAGAGGGCGAGCATCAGCTGCTCCCAGACGCGTTCGCGCAGGGGATGCCGAGCGGTGAGACCTTCGAGCTCTCCGATCACCTCTACGAGTTCTCCCAGCGTGAGCTGCGCGTCGATCCGTTCCTCGAGGGCGGCGAGCCTCAGGTCGTCGAGCCTCGCCGCCTCGGACCGGAGCGACGGCTCGGCGCTCAGATCCGCGAAGGCCGGCCCGCGCCACAGATCGAGCGCATGGTCGAAGGCGCCGACGGCCGCCTTCGCGTCGATCGGAAGGAGCCTCCGCGCATCGCGCAGGAGCGACTGGAAGCGAACCGCGTCGAGCTCCGCCGGCTCGGCTCGAAGGATGTAGCCGGCACGACTCCCCTCGAGGCGCTCGGGGCCGAGTGCCTTGCGGAGGTGGGAGGCGTAGGTCTGGAGGGCGTTGCGAACGGTCTCCGGCGGCTCCTCACCCCAGACCTGGTCGATCAGCACGTCGGTCGGGACGAGATGGTTCGCCCGGAGGAGGAGATGAGCCAGCACCGCTCGCTGTTTGGGGCCCCCGATCGGGATCGGACCGCGACCGTTCTCGATCACTTCCATCGATCCGAGCACCCAGAACTCCATCCGGCGACGGTAGCCCTCGGCGGCCGCCTTGGGAATGCCCGGCTGCGCCAGGATGCGAGCGTCCACGGCGATAACGTCTGCGCCGCCGCTGAAAGAACGCTGAAAGGTTCGAGTCAGCGAGCCTTACCCGTACCGCACCGGTGGCTCATGAGCGGGGCTCGACCGTGCGCGCATGCGCACGATCGGTCGGCTCGGAGCATCGATCCTCGGTTTGACGGCTCTCGTCGGGGGATGGGCGCTCGCTTCGGACGACGCACACGCGATCGCGATCCGGCCTGGGATCGTGGTGTTCTCGCAGGATCCCTCGCAGCGGCAGCTCGCGCGGTGGGCGGTGGCGCGGTTCGAGCGCGCGGGGTTGGAGGCTCCGACCGTCGAGATCCGTCTCCACACGGACGCGTCGGGATGCGGCGGTCACCTGGGCTACGCGAAGGGTGGTCGGGTCGACGTGTGCACGGTGCTGGTGAACGAGATGACCCGGCGGAACCTGCTCCACGAGATGAGCCACATCTGGATGGACCAGAACGTCTCGCGGGCGACGGGTGAGCGGTTCCTCGGGCTGCGTCACCTTTCCGCGTGGAACGACTCGAGCGACCCTTGGCCCGAACGCGGCTGCGAACAAGGGGCCGAGATCATGGCATGGGCGCTCGGCGATCGGATCCTCACGCCGCAGGTTCAGGACAACGAGCCGGCAAGACTCGATGCTGCCTATCGACTCCTCACCGGAGGCGCGCCACCCGATCGGCCCTGACGATCTCAGCTGTCGTCTGGCCAGGCGGCGTCGAGCTCGGCGAGGATCGAGTCGAGGCTGTCGGGTCCCTCCTTCATGTATCGGATCATCGCGTCCCAGAACAAGCCGTTCCCGATCGGTGGCGGCATGAGGTCCGAGCCGTCGAACCGGAACGTGTCGGCGGCGAGCGCCGCGTCGAGCAGTTTCGCCTGGCGCCGCCAGAACGGGTCGTAGTTCGAGCGGTCGAAGCGCCGGTTGGCCGGAAGCATCCCCTCGCCCGAGGCCGCCAACTTCCGGCCGAAGTCCGGGCTGAGCAGGAACCTCATGAGGTCCCGGACCTCGGGTCGGTCGGTGAGCGCGACCAGCGTGACGCCGCCGCCGAGCAGCGTATTGCCTCTTTGGGCGTCGGCGACGGGGAAGCGGAACGCGTCGGTCTTGGACCCCGAGGGCCGGCCTAAGAAGCTGGGGTAGTGGTAGAGCCAACATCCCGGAGGGTCTCCCTCCACCATCGGGATAGGGGCCTGGAAGATGTCGGTCCTGATCGCTCCATCGACGCCGTACAGGAGGTTGCCCCGCCCGAAGACGACGTCGCCGAATCGCTCGAAGGCGCGCCGCACGACGGGATCGTCGAACGGGATCTGGTGGAACGTCCATCGGTCGTACACCTCCGGCCCGGCCGACCCGAGCAGCAGGTTCTCGATCCAGTCGGTCGCGGGCCAGCCGTCCGAGTCGTCGCCCACTTCAAGTCCCATGCACCATGGCGTCCTGTCGTCGGCCACCATCTGGGCGCTGAGGGATAGAAGGTCGCTCCAGCTGTGGGGGATCGTGTAGCCGGCTCGCTCGAAGGCTCGCGCCGGATACCAGATGAGGCTCTTCAGGTTCACTACGGCGAGAGCACCGTAAAGGGTCCCATCGTGAGCGGGCCAAGAGCCGTCTGTCCCAACCGTACCGAGGGAGAGCAGGTACGGGTTGTAGTCCTTCCTGAGTTGCCCGACGTCGAGATACGTACCGAGATCCATCAGCATGCCGTCACGCGCGAGGTCTCGGAGGGACCCCGGCTGGCCCAGGGTGGCGATGTCCGGTGGTTCGGTGTCCGCGGGCGCCCGCGGGCCTCGGGCGGTCTGCACATCGCCAACGGTGACGTCGGTGAACTCGATGTCGATGCCGTGGTCGAAGCCCCAATCTTGGAGCTCAGCGCCGGAGGCGCCGTGCTCGTCGAACCCGCTGACGGTCACGACGGTGCCCGGGAGGGGCTTGTGCCAGTGTTCCCCGAGATCGGAGAGCGGCTCCGAAGGCAGATCGGAGGGGAATCGATCCGGAAGGGCGGGACACGTCGTGGTCCCGAAGAATCGCTCGCAGGCGCTGCGCGACAGCGGGCGCGTGACGTGCGCCGATCCCAGGTTCGCGAGATCGGAGACCGGCAGATCGAAGACCCCTCGGTACCCGAGCGGACCCCCCAGGTACGCAGCCCGAGCGGAAGCGGGATCGTCGTCTCGGCCGACGGGATATTGGATCCGTGACTCCTGGATGGCCCAATGGAGCGCGGCCACGGTCTCGGCCGGAACCGGCTCGTCCAGGCGGGAACTCAGGCTCACGGCTTGCAACGCGAGGTTCAGACTCACGTCCGGTTGGGTTCTCAGGTTCGACATGGCGGCACCGGTCAGCCCGATGACGGTCGCCTCGTCGCCCCGTCGCTGAGCCTCTCGGCTCCGATCGATCGCCACGGCGGTGAGGCTCGCGGCAACCAGGAAGCCGGCGGCGAGCACGGCGACCAGACCCCGTAGACGGGTTCGCGCTCGGCGCTCGAGGGCGAGCTCGCGGGCGTGTCGCATCCGTTCGGCGGCGGCCTCGGCATCTCGATGCGCGACACTCGCACCGAGGTACTCGCGCTCGCTGTCGGTGAGCCGGATCGAGTCGGACCGCGTCGCCTCCTCTGCCTGTGCGAGACGGATCCCCGACAGCAGGTACTCCGGGCCTTGTTCGGCTTGGAGCCATTCGCCGGCCGCCGCCGAGATCCTGGCCTGCTGACGGAGGTCCTCCCTCGCATCGTTGATCCAGGCTCGCAGGCGTGCCCACTCGCGGAGGAGGGCCTCGTGCGCGATCTCGACCGTGGGTTCCCGCGTGTCGGCATCGCGATCGAACGAGAGCAGCCGGTGGCGGCCAAACGCCTCGATCACCGCGTCCATCGTCTGCGTATCGGCGAGCGTCGCGAGCTCCGAACGCCGGACGCGCCGTCGCGTGTCCCCGGTGCCCTCGTCGAGCGTGACGAGGCGGAGGAACAATTGCCGGCACGCCTCGCGCCCCGTCCTGTTCATCGGTTCGAACAGTCGCTCCGCCCGGCGCGCGAGCGCACCTGAGACCCGGCCGATGCGCCGGTAGGTATCGAGCGTGAGCGTTCGCGCATCCGTGCGTTCGGCGAGCTCGGTGAGCGCGTATTGCAGCAGGGGGAGCGCCCCCGGCCGATCCGCGACGTCGACGATCATCTCGGCGAGGAGGCGCGGTTCGAGGACGAAGCCGGCCTGGTCGGCGGGCGCCACGATCGCCCGCTCCAACTCCTGGGGGGACATCGGCGTGATCGCCTCCGTCCTGGCCGCGAGCAGATCTCCGAACCCCTGCATCGACAACGGCGCGTCGTAGAGGTCCGCGCGCAGGGTGGCCACGACGCGGATGCGGCTCTCCGGCTCCAGTGCCGCCGATCGGACGGACGCGAGGAACCGCGAGCGCTCGAGGTCGTCGTCGACGAGCGTGAAGACCTCTTCCAGCTGATCGAGGACGATCAGCAGCTCCGACGTGGCATCGGGGAGCACCCGGTCGACCGCTCGAACCAGGCCGAGCTCGTCGCGCTCCAGCTCCTCGATCAACGATGGCGGTGGATCGACGGCTACGCCGATCAACGCGGTCTCGAGCTCTCGGAACGGGTGTGAGCCGGGGAGGAGCTCGATCACGAACCAGCGCTCAGATCCGGGGATCACGCCGCGCCGCACGGCCGGAACCAGGCCGGCGCGAACGACCGAGGACTTCCCCGAACCCGACGGACCGACGACGGCCAGGAACCGGGCCGCCGGGTCGTCTTCCGTCAGCTTCCGAACCAGCCGCGCGGTCACGGCCTCGCGTCCGAAGAAGTCGGCCGCGTCCGCCTCCAGGAACGCGCGCAGCCCCTTGTAGGGATTGCGGATCGGACCGCTGGATTTGGGAGCGGCACGGGCGCCTTCGAAGGCGGTCCGCAGCTCCGTCGCGACCGCGCCGACATCGGCGAACCGGTCGTTCGGATCCTTCGCCGTCGCTCTCGCCATCACGTCGTCGACACTCCGAGGCAGCTGCGGGCGGAGCCCGTGCGCGGACGGCAGCGCATCGCGCACGTGGTGATCGAGGAGCGCCGTCAAGGACGTCTCCGGGAATGGGTGCTCGCCGGTCAGCATCTCGAACACGACGATGCCCAGCGCGTAGACGTCCGACTTGGGACTCGTGGGCTCGAGCCGGATCTGCTCCGGGGACAGGTAGGCGGGCGTTCCTCGCATCATCGTGCCGGTGCTCCGCTCCGGTGAACCGGAGTCCAGCGCGACGCCGAAGTCCGTGAGGTAGGCGTTGCCCTCCTCGTCCAGGAGCACGTTGCCGGGCTTCACGTCCCGATGCACGACGCCCTGTCGGTGCGCGGCGCCGAGCGCCGACGAGATCTGATCGACGATGGACAGCACGCGCGCCGGGTCGAGGGGACCCACCTCCAGCAGCTCCTCGACGCTGCCGCCGCGAAGGAAGCGCATCACCAGGTACGCGGCATCCGGCTCTCGCCAGTAGTCGTAAAGGGGGACGACGTGTGGGTGCTCCAGCCGCGCGACGATCTGCGCTTCGTGGTCGAACCGCCGCACGAAGTCGGGATGGTTTGCGAGCTCCGGGTGTACGGCCTTGATCGCGACCTCCCGACCGACCTGCGGTTGGATCGCGCGGTAGACGACGCCGAACGCACCCTCGCCCACCTGCTCGAGCAGGCGATACCCGCGCAGAGGCTGGCCATCCAGGTCGAGCTCGGGGTCCTCGCGAAGGATGCGTTCGTGCAGGCGGCGCAGATCGGGCGAGGGGTCGACGCCGAGCTCGCGGGCCAGGCCATCGCGCGCGCGTTCGAACGCGGCAAGCCCGTCCGCCGGGCGACGAGAGCGGTACAGGGCGAGCATGAGCAGTTCCCACAGGCGCTCGCGCAGCGGCAGCTCACGGGTGAGGGCCTCGAGCTCGCCGACGACCTCGCCGTGACGACCCTCGGCCAGGTCGGCCGCGATCCGATCCTCGAGCGCCTGCAAGCGCAGCTCGGTCAGGCGGGCGATCTCGGCGGCGAGCGATGGTTCGGTCGCGAGGTCGGCGAAGGCGGGGCCGGTCCACAGAGAGAGCGCATCGCGCAGGGCCGCGCCCGCGCGGCCGGGGCTCCCCTTCGCGAGCCGTGCCTCGTGCAGGAGGTGTTCGAAGCGTGTCGAGTCGAGATCGTCCTCGGCGACGTGCAGCACGTAGCCGGGGACGCGGCCTTCGATGCGCTCGGACCCGATCGCCTTTCGAAGGTGCGAGATGTAGCTGTGGAGCGTCCCGCGCGCCGCGTCAGGCGGATCCTCGCCCCACACCTGATCGATCAGGGTGTCTGCCGGGACCAGCTCGTTCACTCGAACCAGGAGGTGCGCCAGCACCGCTCGCTGCTTGGGGCCTCCGAGCGGAACCGGGCCGTCGTCGACCGTCGCCTCGAGCGGGCCCAGGACCTTGAACCGCATCCGCGGACCGTACGCTCCGCCCGTCCGCAGGGGAAGATTCGCCCTGCTCGGAAGGCTCGTCCGTACTCTCGGAGCGTTCATCGCTCGCAGCCTTGGACCCCGTCCTTGTAGGTCGCTTGAAGCCTTCGTGAGCCGCCGGTCGCAAGCGGTTTCCAAGCGAGTCCAATCGGGTCGCAGGGGCCGGGTTCGAGGGTGCCCGCATGGGCACGGCGATCGCATCGAGGCTCCTCATCCTGGTCCTTGCAGCCGCGACGATGGCGGGCGGCGGCGACCACGTGAAGCCGGAGCCCGCCTCGATCGTCGTCGGAGACGGGATCTGGGTGTTCGGGGCGGACACCGAGCACGAACGGCTCGTCCGGTGGGCGATCGGACGGTACGAGCACGCCGGCCTGAAGGTCCCGCCGATCGACGTCCACTTCCATGCCGACACGTCGGGCTGCTACGGCCACCTCGGATCGGAGCTCGGCGGTCGCGTCGACATCTGCGTGGTGATCGTGAGCGAGATCGCCCGCGATGCCCTGTTGCACGAGATGGGACACGCCTGGGTCACCGAGAACGTGTCGGCGACGGTTCGCGAGCGGTTCATGGCGATGCGCGGGCTGACCGCCTGGAACGATCAGCGCGTCATCTGGGACGACCGGGGGTTCGAGCACGCGGCCGAGACCCTGGCGTGGGCGCTCGGCCACCGGTACATCGCGCCGGGGATCCCGGACCACGGCCGCGTCCAACTGACCGCCGCGTTCGAACTCCTGACCGGCGGTCTTCCCCTGCCGCACCCCGGCAACGTGTAGCCGCTAGACGAAGTGGCTCGGGTCGGGCTGCGTGCCCGGCGGCCAGCCGGGGTAGTCGTCGCCCGGATACTCGAACGGGTCGCCGTAACAGCGGGCGATCGGCGGGAGCGGCCGTGCGTCGGTGCGGGGGTTCCTCCCGAACGCGAACGCGTGCTCGAAGTTGTGGGTGCGTTCGATCCGCTCGGTGAGGTAGGGCAGACCCCAGTTGTCCGCGACGAACCTGAGCGGGCTCGAGAACTCGCCCTCGGCGTTGTCGACGTAGCCCTTCCTCGCAAACGGGCTGAGCACGAGCATGGGGACGCGGAACCCGAAGCCGAGGTCGTCGATGTCGGGCGGCGGGACGTGGTCGTAGAACCCTCCCCACTCGTCCCAGGTCAGGAAGATCGCCGTGTGTTCCCAGTCGTCGCTCTCCATGACGGCGTTGATCACGTCGGTGAGCCAGTTGTGCGCGAAGCACGTGCTCTCGGGCGGGTGATCCGACAGCTCGAACCGCGGTGTCACCCAGGTGACCGCGGGGAGTCGGCCGGCGCGGATGTCCTGCGGGAGCCGGTCGACCGATCGGATGCGTTCGGGGCGCCAGAGGTCGGTGTGGAAGACGCCCTCGATGCCGTTGAGGGCGTTCCAGAAGTACCCAGACTGCCCGGGCTGCGCCGCGTAGTACGCCCAGGAGACGCCGGCGCTCTCGAGCTGCTGCGGGACCGTCTCGAATGTGAAACACGAGTCATGCTTGGTCAGGTTCCCCCGCTCGTCCTTCACCAGGACGAACACGTTCCTGCCGACCGCGTCGCACCCCCAGCTCTTGAACGTCCGGCCGTCCGAGAGCTGACGGGTCTCGATGTTCTCGGGGTTGTCGAGCGCGCCCCCCGATTGGCCGGCCACGAAGAAGAAGTGGTTCGGATAGGACGGGCCGCCGACCGAGGCGAAGAAGTTGTCGCACAGCACATAGTCCTTCGCCCACGACCAGTAGTTCGGGATCGACGTTCCCTCGAACTGCGTGTAGGCCCACGGGTCGCCGAACTGCCCGTTGCCGAACCCGTCGTACGCGCCGCCGTTCACGTCGTTCAGGTGCGCCGCCCGGTCGTGGGGGATGTCGCCCGGGAGCCAATGGGGACTCGCCGTGAGCGGCACCTCCTGCCCGAACTTGACGCCGACCGTCGCGCCGTTCGCGCCAGGGAACCTGCCGTACAGGTTGTCGAAGCTCCGGTTCTCCATCATCACGTAGATCGCGCGCTTGATCGGCCACCGCGTGTCGGTCGCCACGACCGACGCGGTCGCGCTCGGCGCCACCACCGGCTGTTTGCGGCCGCCGCCGGTGCACGCGTACATCGTCGCGCCCGCGAGGGCGAACGCGGACGTGCGCAGGAACGATCGCCGGGAGAACAGCGGCGAGTCGTCGTGTCCGAGCCGTTCGTAGCTCGAACGCTCCTGGGGGGGTGGGGGGGAGGCTCCGTGCACGGTTGCCCAAGCTATCAAGCAACCCCGCGAACGATATC
>Ga0105249_10003988_pt1 | contig 12741 bp, 10 predicted proteins | sample KBSS44metaG_FD_81522 | JGI IMG/M metagenome (GOLD analysis project Ga0105249, IMG submission 81522) | Switchgrass rhizosphere microbial communities from Kellogg Biological Station, Michigan, USA - KBS S4-4 metaG | ecosystem: Host-associated > Plants > Roots > Rhizosphere > Soil | place... | reverse complement strand
TCCTCAGCTCTCGGCATTTGGCTCGGCCGGGCCCCCGCAGCAGCACCGACCCTGACCGCAGCGCCCGCAGGCGCTGCCGCCGAACCGGGCGCAGAGCGCCCGAAGCCCAACCACGACGAGGATGGCCGCTACCGCAACCCCGAGAGCCCGGCGCGCGGTCAAGCCACAGGTCGCTTCAGCAGCACCACCGGCCAAGCGACCAGATCGCCGCGTTTGAGGGTGGTTCCGACGGCCTCCCATCCTTCGCCCCCGAGTTCGTTCAGCCGCTCAGGGCCGAAGCCGCTGGATCTCTTCTTCAGCTTGCCCGCCTCCGCCAGCGGGACGACCATGTACTCCCAGTTCTGCATCTGTCCACCTTTCGCTCCGGCGCTGCACCAACCTCGATCGGGTTGACCGAGATTGGCACCGTAAGCGGAGCGGGAGGAGCCGGCATCCGGGCTCGAAGCGCCGAAACGATGTGGTTTGTCCGCACGCCCGGCAGTTAGGGAGCCCGGTAACGACAACCGAGAGATGGCCACCCGTCAGGAGTTTCCCGCATGGCTTTCGGGGGGATTTGGCGGAAGCGGCAGAGCGCACCGGCGGGGACGATGGCGAGTGAGTTCCGATGCTGCGCGCAATCGCAATACGACCCATCGTCCTCCTCGCATTAGCGACGGGCCTGATCTTCGGCATCGCGGGCTCGGCGACCGCCACGGCGGTGGCCACGGTGGGCCAAGAGGAACGGGAAGGCAAAGGCCTCGCCGAATTGATGCGCGCGGGCGAGAAGCGATGCGCAGACCTCTCCTCCAACGAATTCGAGCTGATCGGCGAGTACGCGATGGGCGGCTACCTCGGCAGCGAAGGGACCCATTCGACGATGAACCGACGCATGACCCTGATGATGGGAGAAGCCGGTGAGCGCCGCATGCATACGGCGCTCGGCTACCGCTACAGCGGTTGCTCCGGCGGCCCGGCCTCGGGCTGGGTCGGACCGATGGCGGGAATGATGGGCGGCAGCGGAATCAGAGAACCTGGCGACCGCTCAGGCCCGATGATGGGCTCCGGTGGGGGCGGCGGCAGCGGCGTCAGCACGATGGGCGGTGTTCTGATCGCCCTCGCCTCGGCGGCCCTCGGCGCCGGCATGGGGGCCCTATTCATGAAGCGGCAGCAATCCGGCAAGGATGCAGCGCCCTGAGCGATACGCCTTCGAGGCGGCTGCCTCAGCATCGGCGGCGGCGACTGGAGCGGATCGACGGCGAGTGGCACCCGGGCGATCTCCGATTGCGGGCTAGCCACCCTTCTTCGTGGTCGATATACGGATTCTTCCTCGGCGCTGATTCTTGAGGATGAGCAAATGGACATCCTGACTCCGCCCGTGGCTGCTTCCGGCGATCCCACCGTGCCATGCGCGGAGCCCCTCGTCGAGCTGGCGGGGGTCGCGCGCCGCTACGACATGGGCGAGGTGACCGTGACCGCGCTGGAGGACGTCGACCTGCGGGTCGACTGCGGAGAGTTCGTCGTTGTCCTCGGCCCCTCCGGGAGCGGCAAGACGACTCTGCTCAACCTGATCGGAGCCCTGGACACGCCAGCCGAGGGGACGATCAGGTGCCGAAATCCGGCACTGATGATGTCCTCGAGGACCGCGATCCCAGACCTACAATCAACTCTATGAACGGCGCACCGCACCGTCGCGGAGATGACTCGAAGCGGCTGGTGATCGTCGGCGGTGGCGTCGCCGCGCTCGAGGCGATGCTCGCCCTGCGCGAGCTTGCCGGCGATCGGGTCGAGGTCGAGCTGCACACCCCGCAGCGCGTGTTCGCCTATCGACCGCTGCTGGTCGGCAAGCCGTTCGACACCGGGAAGGTGATCGAATACGACCTGGACGACCTGGCCCGCCGGGCCGGGGCGGCCTTCTACCGCGACAAGGTGGTCGCGGTGGAACCCGACGAGCGCCGGATCCTCACTCACGTAGGGGAGAAGGTCCCCTACGACTATCTGCTGCTCTGCCCTGGCGCCGAGCCACGCTCGGTCATCCCCGGCACCGAGCCCTTCTGGGGCAGCGGCGACGACGAAGGAGCGGTCGTCAGGGTGATCGGACGCCTTCGAGGAGGCGAGCTGCGGCGAGTCGCCTTCGCGATCCCGGGAGCGGTCACCTGGACGCTGCCGATCTACGAGATGGCGCTGATGGCCGCCGCTTCCCTCGCCAAGGCCGGGGTCGAGGACGCGGAGCTGACGATCGTCAGCGCCGAGGACCTGCCGCTGGGGATCTTCGGCGTGCGGGTCGGCGAGCACGTTCGCGAGCTCTTGAGCGAACACGCCATCGAGCTGATCACCGGTACGCATCCGGTCGAGTTCGAGGACGGCCAGCTGCATGTGACCGCGGGCGACCCGATCGAGGCCGACGCCGTCATCGCAGCGCCCCAGCTCGAGGGGCGACGAATCACCGGCGTTCCCTGCGACGAATCCGGCTTCGTGCGGATCGACGAGCACAACCGCGTGATCGGGCTCGAGCAGGTCTTCGCCGCCGGCGACGTGACCTCGTTTCCAGTCAAGCAAGGTGGCATCGCAACTCAGCAGGCGGACGCGGTCGCCGAAGCGATAGCCGCCGACCTGGGTCTGCGGCCCGCCGCGCGGCCTTTCGACCCGATCCTCCGCACCGTACTGTGGACCGGAGGGAAGCCGCAGTACCTCTACGGGATGCTCTCCGGTGGACACGGTGAAACCTCGGTGTTCAGCGAGAAACCGCTCTGGGAGCGAGAGGGGAAGATCGTCGGCCAGTATCTCGCGCCCTTCTTGAGTTCACTACCCGGAGTCGAGCGACCCGGCGGCCAGACCGGCACACAGTAAGAACGCGAGTGACCTGAGGCGGGCCGCGATCCGAAGGTTCGCCCACAGGAACGGCTGAGACGGAGGTAGTGGCTGCCCTGCCATAAGTCCGCTGGCTACGGCCCCCTGGAGAGCGAGGCCGGTCCTTCCTCAGCGGTTGGCCGTGGCGGGGTGACGAACGTGGCGAGCGCGAGCCGGTATTAGCGGAGCGTGCGCTCGAGCTTCGCCTCGCACGTGGTCAACCGATGCGCGCGTGCCGGGTGTCTTCCGCTGGATCCATTGCATTTGAACACTAGGGGCACGCCCATCCTCTCTGGGCGAGAGTCCTGGTTCAGGTGGATGGTCGATCGAAGCTCTGCGGCTCTATGGCGACACCACTCCGGGTGCTTGCCCGGCCGACCTCTCCTCATCGCGGCGCGTGCAGCCGGTCGATCTCCTGCTGGACCTCGTCCTCGGTGATCGGCGTTCTCAGGAAGACATCCCACGCGTTGAGGATCAGGCCAATCGCCCAGCCACCGGTCACCCAGGCGGGCCACGGGTACCCGGCGCCGGTAACCGCCCAGACCGCCCAGATCGCCGCATTGACGACGACGTAGGCGACCAGGTGGCCCTGGAAGTCTCGCTTTTTGTGTAGGCGCGCGAGCGCTCGCTCGCGGTCGCTCCCGGTCTCTTCGATCTGATTCTCATCGGCCATACATGGATCTTCAACGTCGCGGCGGCCCGCGCCATCCGTATCTCTCCGTGGTCGGCCATGTGGCGCACGCAGGATGCGGATCGGTGCACCCGCACGGAAGGTGTGCGACATGAACGAAGACGCCTACCCAGTGACCTTCGCGGTCGACTACCCAGATCGCCCGCTCAACCGACTCAGCACCGCCTTCCGCATCTTCACGGTGATTCCGATCGCGATCGTGCTCGGCGCGATCGGCGGCTACAGCTCCAGCTATGGCAGCGGGACCGAGACCGCGACGATCGCGATCGGCGGCACCGGGCTCCTCTTCCTCCCGCCCCTGCTGATGATCCTCTTCCGTCAGAAGTACCCGCGCTGGTGGTTTGACTGGAACCTCGAACTGCTTCGGTTCACGAACCGGGTTGGGGTTTACCTCGCCCTGATGGACGACCGCTATCCATCCACCGACGAGCGCCAGGCGGTCAGGCTCGACTTCGGCTATCCGGACGCGCGCACGGGCCTCAACCGCTGGCTGCCGCTGGTCAAGTGGTTGCTCGCGATCCCGCACTACGTCGTGCTCTTCTTCCTCTGGATCGGTGCCGTCCTCGCCGCCATCGGCGCATGGTTCGCAATCCTCTTCACCGGCCGGTATCCGCGCGGTCTCTTCGACTACGTCGAGGGGGTGATCCGTTGGCACAACCGGGTCATCGGCTACACCTTCATACTCGTCACCGACGACTACCCGCCGTTCCGGCTTCGTCCTTAAGTCCTCGCCCGGCGGTGGAGCACTCCCAGACGATGAGAGTGTTGAATGCATAACCCAGGCGCCACGGGGGGGATCGTGGTACGGATGGCCGGTCGCGGCGTTGCCCGGGACGTCGACGCGGAGATATCCGTGCAGGTGCTCGAGCCGCGAACCCTGGTGCCTCTCGTTAACGGCAATTGGGCGCTGGGGCTAGCCGTCAGAAGGCCCGTTATGGAGCATTCTCGGATCTCCGTAATGGCGCTTATCGTGTTGGGGAACCGCTCATCCCGGTCGGCACACGCCGCCAAAGGGCGACAAAACGTCGCACGTCAGAGGGCACATCGCGCAGGTGCTCGTGGCGTGCGAATAGCCACTCTTTGCCCCGCATGGCCTGAGGTTTCCGCACCGCGATTAACGCTCGATTTCGTGGTGTGGATTAGCTTCACCGAATTCCCTACGAGGACCATGTGAGCCGGGCGGCGCCAGACCTGAGGAGTGCTCCTACGGTTGCGCGTCTGGGCGGCCTCTTGAAGACTCCCGAGGGCGGTGGCCTCGCCGAATTCGAGCCGGCGCTGGCGGACTTCGGCGCTGACCTTCCATCCTCGCTTCGGTGGAACTGCGGGATTCGGCTGCCGGACGACGAGGTGCCGGTTGCGGCGGACGAGATGGGAATAACCGTCGCTGACGCGGGTTTCGAGATCTCACTCGTTCCGGGCGAGTCTCCCGAAGCTCTGCTCGAGGCGGTCACCGGCCTCTCAGACACCTTGGGCGGCGTCGTCGATTCGGCCCGGTGCGCGATCGTGGCCGGGACTGCGTACCTGACGCTGACGAACGACGGCGGACGATTCATTCTCTTCTTCGGCGGCCACCTGATCGAGGGAATGAGCTTGGAAAGCTTCGACAAATGGTGGTTCGAGGAGCATGGCCCGATCGCCTACGACGTCTGGCAGCCATTGGGCATCAGCTATGAGCAGCTGCACGCCGATCCGGGGCTGACCAAAGAGGCAAACGCCAGGGCCGGGTTCGGCGATGACGGTTGCCTCTTCTTCGAGTCGATCACCGCAGACAGCGCAGATCATTTCTTCACCGGAATGACGGAGGAGGCCGGAGCTCGTTTCGAGGAGCATGAGCAGGGCGTTGTCGCTCGGGAGCTCTGCATCGGGCTTTTCGCCAGGCCCGTAAGTTGAACGGTCCTGCCGGGAGCTAGAGATTCGAACCGCGTCTACTCCCGTGGGCACTTTTCCGGACGAGTGCCCAAATCGCATACGTATCGCCGCATATCCGCGCACACCCTTGACGATCTGCGGCTCCAGGCCGTGACGAAGTACCTGGAAATTACAATCTTTTGCTGACGCGATCGAGCCGACCGGGCCGAATTTGTAACCAGTAGGTGCCTGGTTCGACGAGGCCGGTTTGGTCGTCGGCGCGCTAGGCGAGCGCTTCCGAATCCTCGAGCCTTTTTCATTCCCCTGGACATTCCCCTGAGCCGAATAGCCGTCGCGTTTGGCTTGCTAGAGCGGCGAAAATCGGCGAGGCACCGGTCTCCAAAACCGGCGATTCCAGGTTCGAGTCCTGGCTGCCCCGTCTCGCTATTCCGCTTGGCAAGCGGAATAGCTGACGTTCAGGGCGTGACAAAAGGCATCAAGAAGGGCCGTGGGGCAAGTCCTGGGGAAGGTGAGGTCAAAGCGAGGGGTCGCGAAAGCCTTGCCCTGGGGCAATCGGTCCGCCTAAAAGGGGTCTAGCCCCGGCGGCGGGTTTCCTTCCAGGTTCGTCGCCGGTGGTTGTGTCCGCAACGCGAAGGGAGACCGAATCGACCATGCCCCGATTCACGATTACCAACCGGCAGCGAGCCCCGAACTACGAGCAGCTTCGCCGCCACATCGCGAGCGTCGACGATGTCCGGGTCTTCGCCGACGCCGACCCCGAGGAGGCCGGTCCGCGGGCTTTGCAATATGCCGACGACTTCTGGCTGTTCGACGACCTCGCCTGGGATCGCGACGACGCGCGCGAGTCGATTCGCCTGACGATGCCGCCGATCGACCTCCGCAGAGCGCTGATGAGGTTGCAAGCCGAAGGCGCCTTGGCCACCACCGCCGAGGAGGGGCGACGCCGTTCAGCGACAGCGGAACGTGGAACGCGTTGTGCCCGCGCTCGTGATCGAACGGGAGCGAATTTCGATGCCTGGGCTACCGAGGGGGTTGGTTCCGGCTCGCCAGGGCCTATTGATGGGAGAGCAACACGAGGCAACTCGAAGACGAAAAGGAGGAGCGGAGTGAGGACCCGAGTTAGCGAGATGCGCAGGCGCCGACGCCAACAGATCCGGCGGGTACGCGAGGCCGCCCTGGCTCAAGCCGTCTGCGAGGAGCGCAGGCGTCTTGACGAAGGCGGTTGTGGAAAAGCGGTCGCGGCCTACTAGGCGAGATCACGATGCTCCTGGAGTCGGCTTGCATCGAGGCGGCGATGTCCTATCTCAAGGGCCAGCGGAGCTGGGCCCCAACGCCAGCCGAGACTTCAACGGACGGAGGTGACTGAACGATGACGATGCTTCTCGAGCCCTTCGGCTCGCTCTTTGAGACCCCGCGCCAGCGGCGGTTACGGGCCGACCGCAGTCGCACCTTCTTCCCCGCGGCGGATCTGGTCGCCAGCGAGGAGGAGGTGACGCTGGTGATGGATGTGCCCGGCTTCAAGAGCGAGGACCTCGAGATCGAGCTGAGCGACGGCATACTCCGCATCCGCGGCGAGCGCCGCTACCCCTACGCCTCCGAGCATGGCGGCCGCAGTATCCATCGTCTCGAACGCGGCTACGGCCGATTTGAGCGAACCCTGCAGGTGCCGAAGGACGTCGATCCGAACGCGCTCACCGCCGCGATCGAGGACGGTGTCCTGACCCTGCGGATCCCGGTCCCCGAGGCGCGCAAGCCGCACCGGATCGATATCCGGAGCGGCGAGGCCCAGCGGGTGATCGACGCCGAGTGGTCGACCGAGGGCGGTCACCAGGACTCCGGTGAGAGCGATGAGGAGCGCGGCGATCGCGAGCTCGCCGGCGCTGGAGCCTAAGCCGCAACAACAGACAAGCTGACCGACATAGGAACCGAAGAGCAAACGATGAAGGGCGGAGCGAGGCAGGAGAGAGCGCAGAGCTGACCGATCAACCGGAGCTGCCTGCCCCCGACGGGGCGCGCCCCGCTTCCGCCCGAGGACGAAGGGATAGTCAGAGCAAAGGGAACCGCCCCCGGACCGGGTCCGGGGGCGGTTTGACCTGAAGGAGATGTCGGCCCAGGAGACCGCATACCGCAGCGCCCACGAGCAGGGCGGCGAGCTGCTTCGGGGAGAGGCCGGCGAGGCGCTCGCGGAAGCGGCCGGCGCCCGCCGGGCCGCCGACTCCGACGTCGCCGATGCCCTTGCCCGCCCGCGACCCCGCGGCCCCGGAGCCAGCGCCAGCTACCTCGACCGCCTCGGCAGTGGCGCCAGCTTGGCGCCGGCCGAGGAACGCCGCCTGATCCTCGCCGCCAAGGCTGGCGACGCCAACGCCCGCGGGCAGTTGGTCGAGGCGTTGATGCCGCTGATTGCCTCGGTCGCCCGGCCCTACCGCCAGTCGACCCGGGTCGAGCGGCTTGAGCTTCTGCAGGAGGGGGTGGTTGGTTTGCTGCGGGCGCTCGAGCGCTACGAGCCCGAGCGCGGTGTCCCCTTCTGGGCCTACGCGAGCTGGTGGGTGCGGCAGGCGATGCAGCAGCTCGTCTCCGAGCTGAACCGCCCCGTCGTCCTCTCCGACCGCGCCCTGCGCCACCTCTCCCGTCTTCGCGACGCCCACGGTGCCGGGCTTCGCGAGAGCGGCCGCGAGCCGGGCAACACCGAGCTCGCCGAGCGCACCGGCCTCTCCCGCGAGCACGTCGATGACCTTCTCGCCGTCGACCGCCCCGCCCGCTCGACCGATGAGCCCGCGACCGGAAGCGACGGCGCCGTCGGCACCCTCGGCGAGCTCCTCATCGATCCTCTCGCCGAGGGCGAGTACGAGCGGGTGCTTGAAGCGCTGGAGTCCCACGAGCTGCTGGCGCTGCTGTCGGGGCTCTCGGGCCGCGAGCGCGCGATCCTGCGGGCGCGTTTCGGGCTCGACGGCGAGCCGGAGCGAACCCGCGGCGAGATCGCCGAGACGCTCGGGCTCAGCGCCGAGCGGGTGCGCCAGATCGAGAAGCGGGCGTTGGGGAAGCTGGCGGCTGGGGCGGGGGGCTAGGGTCAGCTTAGGCCGACCGGCTCAGAGCACCAGCAGCGTCGGGCTTCCTTTCATCGATGCTTTGGGTCAATTGCGGCGGCGTTGGGGGTCCGCCTGCTGCGAGAATCTGTCTTGCGGAGGTACTGCAATTAAGGCGACCCGTAGCAGCGCGGCTCGATGGCTCCCAGCTGCGCCACTAAGAGCAGCGCATGACCAGCCGCCGAATGCCCGCGGCGCCCGCACAAGAAGCAACGGCGACGATTCCGTTCGGTAGCTGAAGTCCTCGTTCTAGGCTGCCGATAGATATCGGGATTCCGTCTCGGCCCCCCAAAGTTGGCGGGCCCTTTCAGCTTTCTGAATTGAAGGGGAAACGTTGATTGCCTGCTCTTCCACGCGTTCGCGCGCTCTCGGCTCTGGAAAGATCGTCGTCCTTGCTCTAGCGGCAGTACTCGGCCTGCTTGCGACCCTGGGCGTCAGCCGGGCAAGCGCGGCCGAAGGGTGCGGATATGGAACCGGCGGTCCGTACGCGGCGAACCTGTGCTGGTTCGACATGAGCGGCTACAACGACGCCAAAGCGCGCTCCCCGGAAGGGCAGCAGATGTCGATCACGCTGCCCGGCGGCTTCGTCGCGAAATTCACCCTGACCTCGAGAGCGGTTCCGGGCGCCACCTGGCGTGGGGTCGAATCGCGGAAAGCGCCGCTCGAAGAACGCTTCGCCTTCGGCGTTTCAGGCTATGTCGGCATATCTGGCAAACCGGTCCTGTACAGCCTGGGCGGAACCGGCCCCAACGGGGTCGAACTGAAACTGAGCAACATCAGCGTCGTCGATACCGGTGGTCAACCGGTCACCGGCTACAGGTTCGTTATCGCCGACGCCGAGAACAACCTCGCCGGCGAGAACCTCACCTGGACCTCGAACAAGCCGCTGAGCCTGCTCGGCGTGCTGAACGAAAAAGCGAAATCCGGCTGCCACAACGGGATGAGCGGCCTTGGGACGACAAGCGTCAAATGCACCGGCCAGGGCGGCGAGCCGGGTCTGCCGAACCCGCGCTACGACGACGTGGTGGTCGGTGCCGATACCCCTTCGCAGATTGCCCTTTCGATGACGACCTTCGCCCGTTCTGGCGTCGCCTTCGCGATCATGACCTCGAAAGTGCAGGTCACCAAGCAGGTCGTCGGGCGGGTGAAAAGCAGCGACTCCTTCGACGTCTCGGCGCTCTCCCCCGAAGGCTCGACTCTCGCGACCGCGAGCACCGGCCCAGCGAACACCGCGACCACCGGCGAAATCACGGTGCTGCCGCTGAGCACCGGCGCCTCCTACACGCTGAGCGAGGCGTCGACCGCGGCCAGCGGCACCCGCCAGGCCGACTACTCGCGCTCCTGGGCGTGCACCAACAACGGCGTCTCAGAACCGTCGCTGCCCTCCGGGAGCGGACCCTCGGTCTCGGTCTCGCCGCAGGTCGGCGACTTCATCGCCTGCACGGTCACCAACACCCAGCTCCCCGCCGACCTCTCGGTGCAGAAGAGCGCGAGCGCCGAATTCGCCTCGGCGGGCGAACAGATCACCTACACGCTGCTGGCGGAAAACCACGGCCCGAGCAGCGCCGACTCGACCAAACTCAAAGACACGCTGCCGGCTGGCCTCGCCTACCTCTCCGACGACGGCGGCTGCACCACGGCAGCGCTGCCCGTTATCGAATGCGAACTCGGCACGCTCGCCAACGGCGAATCGTGGACGGTCCACGTCGTCGCTGAAGTCGTGCCCGGGGCGGCCGGCTCGCTACAGACCAACGCCGCCAAAGTCAGTGCCCTGCAGCCCGACTCCGAACCGATCGACAACGAATCGAAAGTCTCGACGCCGATCACGCCGTTCGCCGACCTGGCGATCTCGAAGTCGGTAAGCCCGCAGGTCGCGGGCTCGCTCGGCCAGCAGGTCACCTTCACGCTCGAAATAGAAAACAAGGGCGAGAACGAATCGAGCGCGACGACGGTTACCGACAACCTGCCGGCCGGGCTCGGCTACGTCTCCGATGACGGCGGCTGCAGCACGGTCGCGCTGCCGACGATCGAATGCAACGTCGGCGCCCTCGCCAAAGGAGCGACGAAAACGATCCACATCGTCGCCGAAGTCGAATCGGCGGCGGCCGGGAAAGCGAACAAAAACACGGCGACCGTCTCGGGCTCTCTCTTCGACCCCGATCCGTCCAACAATGAAGCCTCGGCGACGCTCGAAGTCGAACCGATCTCCGACCTCGCGATAACCAAGGCGGCGACCGCCACCTCGGTCAAATCGGGCGACAACATCACCTACTTCATCAAAGCCGAAAACAAAGGCCCGACGACCGACTTCGGCGTGCAGGTCACCGACACCCTGCCTGCCGGCCTCGAATACGTCTCCGACAACGACGCCTGCGACACCTCCTCGCTGCCGACGATCCACTGCGAAGTCGGGACGCTCGGGAAAGGAGAATCGCTCGTGATCACGCTGGTCGCGAAAGTCCTGGCGACGAGCGGCACGATCGAAAACACTGCCGAAGTCAGTGGCCTCAACCCTGACGTCGAACTCGCCAATAACAGCGCGACGGCGACGACGCCGATCGAGCCGACCTCCGACCTAGCGATCACGAAGACCGCCTCGGCGCCGACCGTCAAAGCCGGCGAAACCCTGACCTACACGCTCCAAATTGAAAACAAAGGCCCAATCGCCTCCGGCTCGATCACCGTCACCGACACGCTCCCCGCCGGCCTCTCCTATGTCTCCGACGATGCCGGCTGCCTAGTCAGCGCCGGCCGCGAAATCAGCTGCGACCTCGGCGTGCTGGGAAGCGGTGCTGCCAAAACGATCCACGTCCTGACCCAGGTCGCGGCCTCGGCGACGGGCTCGATCACAAACACCGCCGAAGTCAGCGGCGCGAACTTCGACCCTGAACTCGCCAACAACGAATCGACCGCGGGCAGCGGCGTCGAACAGGTCGCCGACCTGGCCATCACCAAGAACGCGGCGCCAAGCGTCAAACCCGGCGAACAGCTCACCTACACGCTGCAGGTCGAAAACAAGGGTCCGAGCACCTCGAACCCGACCACGGTCACCGACACCCTGCCCGCCGGGATCAACTACGTCTCCAACGATTCAGGCTGCGACGTCTCGGCCTTGCCGGCGATCTCCTGCGACCTAGGCTCGGTCGCCAACGGCGCGACGAAAACGCTCCACATCGTCACCCAGGTCACCGCTAGCACCGGCTCGATCCAGAACACCGCGAAAGTCGACGGGCCTCTGCCCGATCCGGAACCGGGCAACGACGAAGCCAACGCGACGGCGGCGGTCGAACCGATCTCCGACCTGACGCTGACGAAGACCGCCGGGATAGCCGCAGTGAAAGCCGGCGAACAGATCACCTACACGCTCGCGGTTGAAAACAAAGGCCCGAGCGCTTCCAACCCGACGACCGTCAGCGACACGCTGCCGGCGCAGCTCACCTACGTCTCCGACAACGCCGGCTGCGACACGAGCGCCCTGCCGACGATCAGCTGCGACCTCGGCGAACTCGCCAACGGCGCGACGAAATCGATCGAGATCGTCGCCGAGGTGAACGCCGGCGCGAGCGGCGAAATCGAAAACAGCGCCCAGGTGAGCGGCCCCAATCCCGACCCTGAACCGGAAAGCGACGAATCCAAAGCGCGCACCCCGATCACCGCGTTCGCGGCCGACTTGGCGCTCGAGAAGACCGCCTCGACGGGCGGCCCGGTCAAAGCCGGCGACACGATCACCTACACGCTGGCGGCGACCAACCACGGCCCCGACCCCTCGCCGGAAACCGTCGTCACCGATGAGTTGCCGAGTGGCCTCACCTACGTCTCCGACGACGCCGGCTGCGACACCTCGGCGCTGCCGAAGGTGGAATGCGATCTCGGCAACCTCGCCAACGGCGAAGCGCAGAGCATCCACGTCGTCGCGCGCGTCGCCGCGACCGGCGGGAGCGCGATCGTGAACACGGCGGCAGTGCGCGGATCCCACGCCGATCCGGTCCCGCCGAACAACCCGGACTCGACCGAAGTCACCATCGCCTCGCCGCCGACGCCAGCCACCAACCCGCCGTCCTTCACGCCGTCGCCGGCCCCCGAAGTGCCCAAGCCCCCGAAGCACCACAAGCCGAAGCCCAATCCCGAGCCCGGCAAGCCGCGCCTCGTCCTCGACAAGCGCGCCAACAGCTCCGTCGCCCGCCCGACCTCGGTGATCGGCTACACGATCACGGTCTGGAACAAGGGCGACGGCGATGCCCGCAACGTCAAGGTCTGCGACGAACCGCCGGC
>Ga0105249_10003982_pt1 | contig 12746 bp, 13 predicted proteins | sample KBSS44metaG_FD_81522 | JGI IMG/M metagenome (GOLD analysis project Ga0105249, IMG submission 81522) | Switchgrass rhizosphere microbial communities from Kellogg Biological Station, Michigan, USA - KBS S4-4 metaG | ecosystem: Host-associated > Plants > Roots > Rhizosphere > Soil | place... | reverse complement strand
GGCCGCCTCAATCGCGAGAGCGCCTGCGCCGTTCACGGCAGTATGGCACGATGCGCAGTTCGGCATTCGGCGCTGTTCGGCTTTTGCGCCGTTCGGCATTTGCGCCCGTTCGGCATTTGCGCCGTTCGGCATTCCGCGCTGTTCGGCATTCGCGCCGTTCGGCATTTCGCGCCGTTCGGCATTTCGCGCCGTTCGGCATTTCGCGCCGCTCGGCAGTGCGTAGTTCTCGGTGCTTCCGGTCCCCGCCGGTCTAAACGAGGAACGCCTGGGCCGATGTTTTGGCCCAGGCGGGAGGTGCTTAGCGACGCCGTGCCTCCGTGCACAACCCTCTCTTCACGGTGAAGCGAGTCAGACACGAAAACGCCGGCGTCGCGCGAGCCGTGGCTCGTCGCGCACTGGGGCGGGCCTAAGCAGTCCGCGTTCCATCACGACGTACAGACGCTTCGCGCCCCGTTGATCGCCCCATCGTGGACGTAAGTCCGCCATCTAACCGACACCTAACGCGATCTAGACCAGTGGAATCGTCGGACCCGTGCAACACCGTGGACGCGAGTCGACAGCGGCTCAGGCATAACGAGGCTGACCTGAATCCCCACGCAGCATGCTCGCATCTATTCGACTGAGCCCGGCCACCGCACTGCTCGCCCCGCGTGTGGTCGGCCCGCGTCGGCGTGCTCGCTGCGCCCGAGTCACCGTGACAGCGTGCGCCCATGAGAAACGGGCCTGTGGCCATCCTGATCGCAGCCGCCGCCGCAGGCACCTCGCACCCGGCACCTCTCGCCGGGCAACCGCCGGCCTCGACCGCGAGCACGGTCGTCCGCGACGGGCTCGGCGCAATCATCGACACGTTCCTTACGCGCGCCGCGGCGCACGGCCTGAGCGGGGCGTTCGTCGTCGCCCGCGACGGCGAGGTCATTCTCCGAAAAGGGTACGGCGCGGCCGACCGCACACGCGGGATCGACCTGACGACCGAGACGCCGTTCTTCATCGGGTCGCTGGCCAAACAGTTCACGGCCGCCGCCACGCTGCGGCTCGCGGCGGACGGCAAGTTGGCGCTCGACGATACGTTAGGCGCGTTCTTCCCCGATGCGCCGGCGGACAAGCGGACCATCACGCTCCGGCAGTTGCTCTCTCACAGATCGGGGCTTCCCTACCTCCCGTCCGCTGGGCTCTTCGGGAGAGGAAGCCGCGACTCGGTCATGCGCGAGATGCTGGCCGAGCCGCTCGCGTTCGCCCCGGGCAGCCGCTACGAGTACTCGACGCCGGGTTACATCCTGCTGGCCGGTGTCATCGAGCGAGCGTCGGGGCTGACGTACGAACAGTACATGCGCACGCTATTCGAGCGGGCGGGGCTCGAGTCGACGGGCTTTCTGGGCGAGCGCGAACGATGGAGCGTGTGGCCGGTACGCTCGTACTCCGACGACACTCCGGAGGCCGCCCTGGCAGACGTGCCGTCGCTTCCCCGATTCGTCGGCGCCGGGTCGATCGTGTCCACCGTCGACGATCTGTACCGTTGGTACCGTGCCGTACTCGACGGCGACCTTCTGCCTAACGCGCAACGCGATACGCTGTTCGCGCCCGTGGTCCGCCTCGGACCGAACCTGCAGGAAGCACTGACCTGGATGCTGGTCTCGCTTCCCACAGGCACGCTGCGGCAGGCGGCGGGCGACATCGGTGGTTTCAACGCCGAGGTGCGGCACTACGTCGACGAGCGGCTGATTGTCGTGTTCGCGTCGAACGCGCGCGTGCGGGGCCACGGGTATCGGGAGCTGGTGCTGAACTACGTCGCGAGGATGTCCCGCGGTGAGCGGCTCCCGCTACCGCCGCCTGTTGCTCCGGTGGCGGCTTCGACGCTCGTGGGCTACGCGGGCAGATACACGCTGGACGACAGCGGCACGGTCGAGCTCTGGATGTCGGGCGACTCGCTCCTGATGGGCGCGACGGACCGCGCCGGCCTCACGGCGCTGGCCGGTCACCGTGAGGAGCAGGCCCGCCGAGCCGCCGATCTCGACGAGCGCGCGCGCCGCGTCCTGGCGTCGCTCGACAGCGATACACTGGCGGTGACCTTCATGCACGCGAGCATCCCGGCAGACGCGCGGCGCTCCTACCTGGCGAAGGTGCGCAAGCTGATTGGAGACTCGGTGAGCAGCCGCGCGTCGGTGATCGGAACCGCGGTGGACTCGCCGAATGGCGCCCGCAGCTACGTGCGGATCCGCCGAGCCGACGGAGACGAGATCGTCTCACTCGTGTGGAGCGGAGGGATGCTCGTGGGCCTCGAGCCTGCGGGGAGGGCAGCCTACGCCGTTCGGCTCCGCGGAGAGAACGACGAAGCGCTCGCGTCGTTCGACCTGTTCACCGGTCATCTGGTTCGGGTCTCGCGCATGTCGGATCGCGAGATCGAGATCGAGACGAACGGCGTCACGCGGCACGCTCGCCGTTAACCCACTGACGCTGGCAGTAGTCAGTCAGTCATCGGGCAACAGTGGCCAGTCGCAGTGGCCAGGGGGCAGTACCCAGGGGGCAGTTTTGAGTCCCTAGGACTGAGAACTGTCTCCGTCACCCTGAGGAGCGATAGCAACGAGGGATCTCGCCGAAGGAACTCGTGGCAAGTCTGGCCACGATGATCGCAGGCGAGATCCCTCGCTTCGCTCGGGATGATATGGGGTGGCTCGGGATGACATGGGGTGCCGTCGGCTAACCCCCACGCCTACAACGACACCAGCTCGGAGGGCGCGTCGGTGGCGAGCGTCAGGCGCTGAGACATCGCGGGGCCGTTAGGCACCATCTGGTCCCCACGCACGATGTTGCCGACGATGTAGATCGGCCGGCGCTTGGACTCCTCGTAGATGCGCCCCACATACTCGCCGATCACCCCGAGAAAGAAGAGGTGCACGCCAGCAAAAAACGTCGCGACGACGATGAGCGACGTGAACCCGCGGGGAGCGGCGTCGAAAAAGACCTTCGCCACGATCGAATACAGCGCAAATGTCAGCGACGCGAGCATCGCGAACGCGCCCAACACGGCGGCGACTCTCAGCGGGACGGTGGAGAACGCAAACAGTCCGTCCGACGCGAGCTTGAGCAGCTTGATTGCGCTGTACTTGGTCTCTCCCTGCGCACGCGCGGCGCGCTCGACCTCGATGCCGATCTGTCGGAAACCAACCCAGGCCCGGAGGCCGCGCAGGTATCGATGCTGCTCTCGCATCCCGCGGAGCTCCGAGACGACGCGATACGACATGAGCCCGAAATCGCCCGCGTCGAGTGGGAGCTCGATGCTCGACATGCGTGCGGCCAGGCGATAGTACAGCCAGTAGCAGAGACGGAGCGCGAGGCCTTCCTTGCGTTGCACGCGCTTCACGTACACGACGTCGTATCCCTCCTGGTACCGAGCGACCAGCTGCGGAATGGCCTCGGGCGCGTCCTGGAGGTCGCCGTCCATCGCGATGGTCACGTCGCCCGTGACGAAGTCAAGCGCCGCCGTGAGCGCGGCCTGGTGACCGAAGTTGCGAGACAAGGTCACGGCTACGACGCGCGGATCCCGCCGCGCCGCCGCCTCGAGGCGCGCCAGCGTGCGGTCGCTGCTGCCGTCGTCCACCAGCACCATCTCGTGCGGCCCACCGGGCATACCGGACAGGACGTTGCCGACGCGCCGAATCAGCTCGTCGACACCGTGCTCCTCGTTGTAGAGCGGAATCGCTACCGAGATGCGCGGAGGGTCTCTCCGTTCGATCGGCGGCGACCCTTGAAGTAGATCATGTCCCATAGCGGGATGCCGAGTGCCTTGATGGAGTACGGATCACAGCGGACGGGCTCGAAGCTCGACGAGAGGATGCGCTCCCATTCGGCGAACGGACGTGCGTAGTGTCCCCGATCGAGCTTGGCCAGCGCCCAGGTCGCGGAGAGGTGCGGGGGCAGGACGAGCTCCATGATGTGAATGGCGCCGTCGTCCGTGAGCAGGGTTTCGAGGTGCCCCAGCAGTCGCTCGACCTCCGGGGTCGGGATGTGATGGAGCAGGCTGTTGACGATGATGGAATCGAATCGCTCGCCAGGTTTCGCCTCGAACGTCGTCACGTCGGCGACCATGAACTTGCCGGGGTGGCGCTGGCGTGCGCTCTCGATGTAACGCGGATTGATGTCGACGCCGAGGTAATCGGTGTGCGCGAAGTGGCCGGCGTTCGTACCGGGACCGCAGCCCACGTCGAGGACGCGCCGAACCTGCTGGACACCTCCGTTCGCCTGCACGGGGCGCAGCTTCTGCTCAGCGAACGGCGCCATCCACCACCGATACACGATCGGCTGTTCGAGCAGGCGCTCCACCATCGCGTTCATTCGCGCCACCGTACTTCGAAGACCCCAACCGCAGTCGAGAGCGGATACTCACGCTCGAGCGCCGTGCGCAGCTCACCATCGACCTTCAGGGAAAACTCGGGCGCCCGGTTGATGGCGACAACCTTGACGTCGTGCGTCCGGAGCGCGGCCAACAGTCGGGGCGTGCGCGCTTCCTGGTCGTCGAAGAAGTCGTACATCGTCCGCGTTGGATTCCTGAGCCCCGTGAGGAAGTAGACCTCCGGCGAATCGGGGGCGGCGTAGATGTAGCTCGAGTCGGAGCCTGCGTGGCTGCGAACGACGTCCACCAGCTTCGAGTATTCCGCCGAACTGCCCGCCAGGATTCGCACGTCACCCCCGCGCCCCGACGGCAGCGGGGCGAGCGGCTGGTAGCGGGCGAAGCCGATGCCCACGTTGTACAGGAATCCCGGGTGCATCCGTACAACGGCGAACGCGAGGAACGTCGCGACGAGCGCCGCGGGCACGGCCGGCGACGGCAGCTCGAGCTCACGCGTCACGGCGAGCGCACCTAACGCGAGCAGCGGCGTGAGGTAGCAAAAATAGATCGGCGCGGCGAACGGGAACTGGATGAGTGAGAACATCGCCAGAGCCGCAGCGACAATCATCAGCCGCTGGCGGCGCAGCGACGGCCGCGCCGCTGCGCCGGCCACGAGGAGTGCGGCTCCGAGCACCGTCACGATTTGCAGCAGGACAGCCGCGTAGAAGACGTAGCGGTACGTGGGCGGCGAGACCCCGGCCATGACGACCATGTAACCGCCACCGATCGCCACGAGCACGCTGAGTCGATGGGAGCCAGCGCGCGGGAGCCGTTTCGCGATCAGCAGCAAAGCGACGACGACGACAGTCGAAGCGCCGCGGGTCCACGAGAGCGGTGGCGTCTGGGCGAACGTCAGGCGCCGGCCAGGCGTGTTCATCACGCCGCGTACGAGGTCTCCCACGGCGCCTGACGCGACGTACGGCACGAGGAAGATTGCGATGGGGATCGCGACACCGGCGAGGAACGGCAAGACGAGCCGCGCGAGCGTCGCGAAGCGCGACCGTGAGGAGCCTCGACGCGCGTTGACGGCTCGTTCGTTGTACACGAGGACGGCCGCGAGTGCCGCTCCCGGCATGACGAAGTAGATCGGGTAGTCGACGCCACGCATGGTGCCGACCAGCCGGCCGAGCGCGAGCACGAACACGACGAGACAGACGATGACGAACGCCGGATATGCGACGCTGCGTGCGCTCGGCGCGCCATCGCTACCCGTCGAGGCATCGCCGTCACCCTCCTGTTCGGAGTGCACGAGAAAGAGCAGCACGGCAGCCACGAAATACAGGCCGACGAGCTTCATGAGAATCGAGAGGCCGCCGCACAGACCCGCGATGAAGAGCCAGCGCCCGCTGCGCACATCGACGAAGCGAAGCAGCGCGGCCGCGCCTAACACCGCGAAGATCAGGTTGTACCACGAGGGAAGCGACGCCGTGTAGTTGGGGAGGCTCCAGGCAACGGCGACAAGCGTCGTGATGCCCGCAGCGAGCGGCGAAGCGAACCGCGTCGCGGCATAGAACAGGGCCGGAACGCACAGCAGGAACAGCGCGACGAGCACGATACGCGGCGATCGCAGGTTGACGCCGAGCACGCGCATGGCGCCGGCGTTCACGTACGCGAGCCCGCCGGTGTACACGTCGTCGAAATCGCGATGCGGCAGCTCGCCGGCGAGCACGCGCTCGGCGGTCTGCCCGATCAGGCCTTCATCGTGAGGCACCCACCCGCGGTCCATGTGCCGGATGAGGAACGCGGCCGAAATGCCCCACACGATGAGGAACACGAGAACTGTCTGGCGACTGAGGGCGGTCACGCTGCTAGGACGCCGTCGAGTCGGCTCGGGTCACTCTCCGTTGACCGTACGTCCTGCCATTAGCAGCCCCTGACGGACGTTCTCAGCAGAGGTGAACAGCCATGGCCTTGAAGGACGCGTACGCCTCGACGCCGACGGCGAGCGAGAGCTCCTGCGCCGAGCGCGTCGTGAGGGCGGCGACCAGCGGTGTGCCGTCCACGTCGAGCGTCACACGCGTCAGCGCGCCAAGCGTCGAGATTTCCGTGATGCGGCCCCGGAAGTGGTTGCGGGCGGACGACATCGATTGGGGCTCGAGCGACAGCAGGACTTCCTCCGCGCGAATGACGGCGTAGCCCGGGTTCTCGACCGAGCTCGCGACGGCGTAAATGGTCAGAGGGCCACTCGCGAACTCCACCGCGTGCGAGAGGGACCGGGGACCAGCGGCTGGAGACTCGGCCGCGGTTCTGGCGACCGGCGGATCGACCTCAGGCTCGCCCACCATCAGGCGTCCCGTACCCGCGAACACGTTTTCCGCGCCAAGGAACTCGGCGACGTAGGGAGACGCCGGTTTTCGGAACACGTCCTCGGGCTTCCCACTCTGCAGCACTCGGCCTCCGTCCAGGAGAATCGCGACGTCGCCGAGCAGACCGGCCTCGGTGAAGTCGTGTGTGACCTGCAGCACCGTGATTCCCCACTCCCGGTGGATCCGCCGCAGCTCGCGTCGTGTGCTCTCGCGACGACGCGGGTCGAGGGCGCTGAACGGCTCGTCCAGCAGCAGGATCGACGGCCGTGGCGCCAACGCACGCGCGAGCGCCACGAGCTGTCGCTCCCCGCCCGACAGCGAATCCACCGCCCGCTCCCGCAGCTGCCACGCGCCGATGCGCGTGGCGACCTCACGCGCCACGTCTCCGTCCACGGCACCGTAGGCGATGTTCGCCTCGACCGAGAGGTGCGGAAACAGGTAGCCATGCTGATACACGAGCCCCAGCCCTCGGGCTTCGGGCGGCAGCGCGGAGGCCTGCCGGCCATCGAGCGAAAGCGACCCACCTGACTGCGGCGTGATCCCGGCGATCGTCTCGAGCAGCGTCGTCTTCCCGGAACCCGCCGGTCCAATGACGACGCCGTACGCCCCTTTCGGGACCGTGAACGTGACGTCGGCGAGCACGAACGAGCCGACCCGCGCGGACAGCCCACGTGCCTCGATCACCCGTCTACCTGCCCGTGCCGGCGATGTCGAACCCCGGGCGTCGCTCGTATCGCAGCGTACGCAGCGCGGTCAGTGGGAGCAGCGCGAGCACGGCGAGAATGGCGGCGACTGGCAACGCCTCGCGGAGCCCAAAGCTCGTGAAGCGATCGTAGCTCAACACACTCGCGGTCTTCGGGTTGTACGTGAGGATGACGATCGCGCCGAACTCGCTCACCGCACGCGCCCACATCACCACAGCCGCCGCCACGAGACCTCGGCCGGAAAGCGGAAGCGTCACGCGACGGAATACGCGCCAGCGCGGGTCCCCCAGCGTGCGCGCCACGGCTTCGTAGCGGCGATCCACGCGCGCGAACGCCTCACGCGCGCCGCTGATGTACAAGGGAGCCGAGACGAACAGCATCGCGGCGACGATGCCCGCAGGCGAGCCGACGATGCGCAGCCCAAGGGACAGCGCGGCTCCGCCCACGACGCTGTCCCGCCCAAGGACGAGCAGCAGCGCGATGCCTGCCACCGGATGCGGAATGAGGAGCGGCAGGTCCAGCAGCGCCGCGACGGCGGCCCGGCCGGGAAACCTCCACCGCTCGACGAGGTAGGCGATCGGAGTCCCGCCGAGGACGCCGAAAACCATCGCGGCCGTGGCGGTGGCGGCCGTGAGCCCGAGCGCGCGCCTGAGCTCGGCGTCAGTCGCGAGCTTCGCCCCGCCCTCGACGCCGGCCGTCGCCACGAGCTGGGCGATCGGGGCGACGAGAAAGAGGAAGAGGAGCGAGCCGAAGAGGGCGGCGGCGATCGACGAGAGAGAGCGAGACAAAAAAACCGGGAACAGGGAACCGGGAACAGGGAACCGAAAAGCGAGAACGGCGGATTCGGACTCGGCGGTGCGCGCAGCAACGTGCAGCGCGCACGGGGCAGCGGGAAGTGGCGTATTATTCCCTCCCCGGCACGGCCCTCAGTTCCCAGTTTCCAGTTCCCAGTTCCCGGTCCCAGTTCCCCGTGCCCCCTCTCGCGGTCGACATCAACGGCGTCGTAAAGCGCTACGCAGGGCACGTCGCCGTTCGCAACCTGTCGCTACAGGTCCCGTCTGGATCCGTCTACGGACTCCTCGGTCCCAACGGCGCGGGGAAGACGACGACGATCCGGATGATCCTCAACATCATCGCGCCCGATCAGGGCACGATTCAGGTGTTAGGGCAACCGAACACGGCATCGGGCGTGATGGATCGCGTCGGGTACCTGCCAGAGGAGCGGGGCCTCTACAAGAAGATGCAGGTTCGGCGGCTTCTGAAGTTCCTCGCGGCGCTCAAGGGCGTGTCGTCACGGGACGCGGAGCGCCGGATCGACTTGTGGATGGAGCGCCTGTCGCTCAAGAAGCCCGAGAAGGACTGGGGGCTCGCGAAGGTGGACGAGCTGTCGCGCGGCATGCAGCAGAAGGTGCAGTTCATCGCCGCGATGCTGCACGAGCCCGAGCTCGTGATTCTCGACGAGCCGTTCAGCGGACTCGATCCGATCAACGCGCAGGCACTGAAGGACACGGTGGTGGATCTCAAGCGCGAGGGCCGCACGATCATCTTCAGCACACACCTCATGGACAGCGCCGAGCGGCTGTGCGATGCGGTGTGCATCATCGCGCGGGGTGACAAGGTACTCGACGGGCCGATCGAGGAGGTCCGCGCCGAGCACGGCGGAACACACGTTGCTCTGTCGTTAGGCGGAGGCTCGGGCAACGGGGTCGGCGCCGTGCTGAGCGACCCGCGTCTCGTGGCACGCCTGGATGACTCGAACCGATTCTTCGAGATCGAGGTGGCGACGGGCGCCGACCCGCAACTGCTTCTGCGGCGACTCATCGAGGCAGGGGCGAGCATCCAGCGGTTCGAGCTCGTCCGTCCATCGTTGCATCAGATCTTCCTGCAAAAGGTCGGAGCGAGCGACATCGAAGCGGGGATGACCGAGTAGCCTAACGCTCCAGGAGCCTGGCCGCCAAGCCCGCGACGTCAGGCACCGGACCGGCCGGAATCTTCCAGTAGACCTCGCGTCTCAGCGCCGCGGAGATATCCGTGACGGCCAGGGACCCGGGCGCGTCGAAGCGGTTCACGACCACGCACATCTTCTCGTCCGGATAGTTGAGGCGTCGGCACAGCCTGAGCACGCGCTGCGTTCCGCGCACCGAGGGCACGGCGCCATCGGTGATCACGACGATGCGGTCGGCCGTGTCGAACGCTGCGAGCGTTCGCTCGTTCACCTGATGGCCGAGCGCCGTGACGCTCATGGGAAACCGCTCGCGCATCGCGTCGACCGTGATGATGACGGACTTGGCGTCGCTGATCGCCGTCGTCCGCAGACGCGGCATCGCGAGCGTCCAGACGCCGTCCTGTCGTTTGACGAGCGCGGCGTCAATGCCGGGAATGGCGATCGCATCAGGGGCGTCCGACACGTGCTCGCTGCCATTGTCGTTGCTTGTGCCCGGGCGGCTGGCCCCGGCACGCGTGCGAGCGGCGAGCCGCGGATCGAGCTCTGCCAGGCCAACATCGCCCGTTCCAAGCGACCGGAACGCCAGCGCGAGCGTTGTGGCTACCGCGGCGACGCCGACGTCCGGGCGACTTCCGTAGACGGCGATCACCGTTCCGCCGTCGCCGCGCGCGCGGGACGATGCAGGCCGCTCGCCGATGGGCGTAACACGTCGGGACGCCGTCGGAGACGGACGCTCAGCCATGGAGCGGCATTGTCTCGAGCCGTTGGAATGATCGGGGTGGCGGTGCAGCGGCGTGTCGAACGATAGACAAAAGCGAGGGCCGAGTTCAACTGCTACTCGGCCCCACGCCTGCCTGTGCGGGCCATCATGCGCCCTGATCCATCACGAAAGGAATCAGTCGGCTCGCCGCGGCTGCATAGTGCCCAGAGGGTCGACAGGCCGGCCCATGCCGTCGATCCGATCTGCAACGACGGGGGAGGCAGTCGATTGATCGACGGATACTCCCGTCGCGCGCGTATCGCCGTTCCCGGACCGCGAAACGGGCGCCCCGATTGCGCTCTTGAGATCGTTCACCATGGACGTGATGCGCGACTCGAACGCCTCGTGGAGCCCACTGACGAGGTTCGCGACCACGTCGTCCAGCACCGTTCCGACCTTGCTGCTGGCGCCGCGCGTCGCGGCAACGGTTGCGGCCGCCGCCTTGACATCGGTGTGTGACCGGCTGAGCAGCACGCCTGCGCCGACCGCGATCGCCAGCGCCGGCCACGGATTGTCGCGCACGACCTGCTTGACGTTCAGCTTGTTCTCGAGCTGCTGCAGCGTCGTCGACATGCGTTCGCGCGTCAGCTCGATGTCGCGCCGGACCTCAGCTGTTGTTTCAGCCATGCCGTGTCCTCCTTGAGCGTCGCGACCGTCTGATCCGGAGCGAGCTGCCGTGGTGAAAGAAGCGTCGAGCCGCGGGAGAGGCACCAGAGTGCCACCCCGCCCGCCGGCACAAAGACGATGAGTGCGGCCAGCCAATAGCGATCACGCAGCCACTGATCGCCGCCGAGCAGGATCAATCCGGTCAGGAACGCGAGCGCGCCTAACAAGAGCAGCACGCCACCGGACACGATGAACGCCGTGCCCTTCCCGACCCCGCGGAGCGCCTCGTCCAGCTCGAGGCGCGCGAGCTGCGCCTCCTGCCGGATCAGCGACGTGCTCCCCTCGGCGAGCTCGCGCAGGAGCGCACCGAGAGGACGCGACCGCCCATTGTCGACGTGAATGCCCATAGGCCGACCTAGCGACGATCGCTACGGAATGCCTTACCGAGCAGGTATCCCACGCCGAGCGCGATGAGCAAGGTGCGGCCAGGATTGTCGCGCACCTGCCGCTCGATGTCGGCCTTGAGGTCGCCGTTGCGGAGCCAGTCGGCGGACTTGTGCATGCCGCGCGCGACGGAATCGTTCACCTGCGCCATGCGATCGTCCGACGCGACATCGACGCTGCTGCCCGCGCCGGAGGCCGTGGAGAGCGTCGCATTCTGGTTGCGCAGACGCAGCTTTTCCGCACCCGCGTCGAGGCGGTCGGCGAGTGTGGACTGCAGCTCGCGCGCTTTCTCCTTCGCCTTGTCGAGCTTGTTCTGGACGCCGGCTTTCGCCTGGTCGACCTTCGACGTCTCGAGACTGCCGGACGGGTTCGTCACGGCGCTCGATGAATAATCCGCACTGCCGACGGGGGTGGTGCTGCCCGCCATGCCCTGTGCTTGCGTGCCGAATGAGCTGCTGCCGCCGGTAGTAGAGCCCTGATCTCCGGTGGCGCCGAACGTGTCGTCGGCGTTTCTCTCCATGACTGCCTCCTTCGTATGTGACACGCGAGGGAGTGCAGAGCACGTGCCCAAGGTCGGCGCGACCGTCGATCAACCGATCCGATCAGCGGGATCGGGCGCTCATCTGATCAGCGACAGTGTTCGTCGAACGCCTCGACGAGGTCCTCAGCGATGAGGTTCGCGGAGCGCCCTTCGATCTGCCACCGCTCGAGCATGAAGACGACCTTGCCGTCCTTCAGCAGAGCGATCTGCGGCGACGACGGGGCGTAGCCGGTGAAGTAGCTGCGTGCGCGCTCGGTGGCGTCGGCGTCCTGACCGGCGAAGACGGTCGTGAGGTGCTCGGGCTTCGCGGGATGCTGAAGTGCCATCGCGACGGCTGGGCGCGCCATGCGCGCGGCACACCCACAGATGGAATTGACGACCACGAGCGTGGTGCCTTTGGCGTCCTTGAGCTGGGCGTCAACCTCGTCAGGCGAACGGAGCTCCTCGACGCCGAGGCGCGTCAGCTCCTGGCGCATGGGGGTGACGAAGCGCTCGTCGTACATCGGAGCGTTGCTAAGATTCCTCATTGGGTTTCGTGTCCTGGCTATTGGGAACGGAGAACGGGGAACCGGGAACCGAAGGTCGCGCTCCGGCTCCTAGTCCTCGACATTGCGGTCGCGGACCAGCGCGAGGATCGCGCTCTGGGGGATCACCAGATACGTGTCTCCCTCGAACGTGATCTCGACGGCGGCCTTGCGAAAGAACAGCGCGTAGTCGCCGGCGCGGGCCTGCATGGGGACGAATCGGGTTTCGCGCAACGGAGTTCGCCACGGCTCTTCGCCGCTTTCTCCCGGGTCGGGCATCGGGAGACCGGGCCCCGTCGCCACGATGTTCCCGCCCTGCACCGCCTGGCTGTCCATGGCGGTGGGCGGAAGGTAGAGCCCGACCTTCGTCCGCTCCTCGCCCTCTTCGACGCGGATCAGGACGCGGTCGCCGACGACGATGAGACGTTTGTCGTTCTTATGCATGGGGCCTGGAGGGGAGTTGCGAGAAAAGTACTAGCTGGGAGCTGGGTGGAAGTGCTGGTCGCTGGGTGGATTTCAAGAGGATTTTAAG
>Ga0105249_10003980_pt1 | contig 12747 bp, 10 predicted proteins | sample KBSS44metaG_FD_81522 | JGI IMG/M metagenome (GOLD analysis project Ga0105249, IMG submission 81522) | Switchgrass rhizosphere microbial communities from Kellogg Biological Station, Michigan, USA - KBS S4-4 metaG | ecosystem: Host-associated > Plants > Roots > Rhizosphere > Soil | place... | reverse complement strand
TATCCAAATCGGAATGGAGGCCACGGTGAAGTCCCTTGAGATTGGTTCCGGAAAGAGAATTTTGGATCTTGGGGCGGGGACTTCACCGTATAAATACCTATTTCCCGATTGTGATTATTTGAGAGCTGATATAACCGAGGAATCGAGACCGGATCTGCTCCTTAATGACGAAAGCAGAATACCGGAAGATGACGGAACCTTCGATCTCATTATATCGACTCAGGTTATTGAGCATGTTTGGGATCCTCAGGCGTATTTGAATGAGGCCTACCGGCTTCTCAAACCGTCAGGGAAACTCCTTATTTCACTGCCTACCCTATATGAAGACCACAAATGTCCCGACGACTACCAACGATGGATGCGGCAAGGATTGCACCGCGACCTTGAGCGAACTGGCTTCCGGAATATCGCGATCCAAAAAGTCACAGTAGGAGCGCGCAGCATAGTGTTTTTCTGGGATCGATATATTAGTTCTATGCACTCCTCGCGGCGAAAGATCAACGGAATTCTGCATTTATTTTTACGAAGCCTTTATCTATCTCCCATAAAAAAGATAACTCATTACTTTTCCGACAAGATTCACAAAGAATATAGGGTCGTCACCGATGACGAAGATATTTATACTTTCTATGTGAATCTTATCGCTGTGTGCGACAAATGATCGTTTTGAGGTGATGTCGCGGCCGAGTGTGCCGCGACATGTGTCCTGGTTTAGGCTAGAGTTGATATCAATTGAATGGAAACACTTTGTGGCATAACTCATGGAACATAAGCCTGCGCAAAATTCTTCACCTTTGGTAAGTGTGATTGTTCCGACGTTTAATCGGAGGGCGTGGATAGAAGTATGTCTTGATTCGATCTTGGAGCAGAGCTATCCGAAAATTGAAATTATCGTTGTAGACGACGGTTCAAACGACGGCACCGCGGAATGGATCAGGTCGAAGCGCGAGTATGCAGGGGTCACAGTACATGTTCAGGAGAACAGTGGGGCTTCGGTAGCACGCAATAATGGGATCAAACTCGCGACAGGGGAGTTGATCGTATTTATCGACAGTGACGATATGCTGCTGCCGAATCATATCGAGAAAGCGGTCGGCGTTTTCAATGAGTTTCCGGAAACGGGCCTTTTTTGCTGCGATTCCAGGATGATCGATACAGACGGCGCGGTTTTGTTCGACGGAGCGACTTGGCATCAAAACCTAAGCTCCATTAAGAAACTGAGGATCGAATCGGGTTTTCGCCCTCTTGAGGATGTGTTTAGATTCTCTAATTGCTTTCCCGGATTTACCCTGCGGCGTGAAGTTTTTGACGAACTGGGCGGCTTTGACCAATCAATTTTCCCCGCGGATGATTATGACCTTGCCCTACGCGTGGCGGGAAGCAGATGGAAGGTTTTCTATTTGCACGAACCGTTATGCCTCCGGCGAGAGCATGACGGGCAGTGCTCGGGAATCCAGAACTCGGTCAAGACCTGCCGCAAACTTACGGAGGCTCTCAATAGGGTTCTTGCGGAGAATCCCGAACTTCTGCGGGATCGCGCATTGGTTAACTCACGCTTGGGGGAGATAGAGCTTGAGCTTGGAATGAGCCAGATCAAGGAAGGCGGTACGGCTAGCGGTCTGAAAACCATGGCGAAATCAATGATCCGAGATCCGCAGCAGGCAGGAAGAATTGCCGGAATCGGAAGCCGAAAGTTAAAGAACCTTGCCTTCGGAGAGAAAATCAAATAGCTTTGACACGTTTTTAGACCTGCATGCGGATCTGTTATTTTGCCGATGGACGATATATTCACGCTCTTCGCTGGATGAAGTTTTTCGCCGAACGCGGTCATGAGATGCATTTGATCTCATTTGCGCCGATGAGCAATGAGAATATTTCTGAAATGACGAACATCGGTGTGAAGTGTCACGGCACCATCGGGAATTTCCATCTTAAAAAGTTTTGGCTAACACTGTGGGACCTTAAAAGGCTCCGAAAAATTCTCAGGCGGGAGAAGATCGATATTCTTCATTGCCATTTCTTAGGTGCGAACGCCTGGTATGCGGCATTGAGTCGTTTCCACCCGTACATCATCACGATCATGGGTGGCGGTGACGTTGTTGGCAAAGATTGGAAGCCGGGAGATGACATTAGAGAGAAGAAATTAACGCCGCTTGCGCTAAGAAAGGCCGATTTGATCACATCCTGGTCGCAATTGATGGCGGATGTTGTTCGGCCATATTGCCGACCGGAAACGCCGATCGAAGTGGTTCACGGCGGAATTCACCTTGACCGGTTTGTACCCGGGCCGAAGCCTGAATATCTTTTGCGGCGCCTTGAGCTGCCGGTCGATGCTTCGGTCGTATTCAGCCCGCGTCTTATGCGTCCACTGTCCAACGTCGACAAGATCGCGGCAGCAATGGCCCAGATCACCGCTCAGGTCCCAAACGCATTCCTGATCATTGCGTGCCCACCGCATGTTATCGAAACGGAGTATTTGGATAGGTTAAAGGGAATTCTGACTGAAAATTGCGCGATCAAGAATACGCGTTTTGTCTACGGGATCCCGCACGGCGAGATGGCTGACTTTTTCAGATTGGCCGACGTAACGGTGTCCATCCCTGACACGGATGGAACGCCGATGACAGTCCTTGAATCAATGGCGTGCGGAACGCCGACGGTGATAGGAGACCTGTCAGATTACGATCGAGCATACTTCGAGAACGATCTGACAACATTAATGGTTGACCAAAAGAATTCGAACGCAATTGCGGATGCCGTAGGGAGTTACTTGACCAATGGCGACCTTTCATTGTCGATCGCGGAGGAAGCAAGGCGCCGGGTTGTTGCGACCGGTGGATATGAGTACCAGATGGGCCGGATGGAACAGCTTTATTACGGCCTGGTCGAAACGCCCAAATAGGCCCGAACCGCCGCGCATCCCCGATAGCGACTTTTAGTGCATGAAAATAGAAATTCGAGTATTTGCAGTGCGAAAAATGCTCGTCAATTTATACGGACCCGATGCCGGACGACGATTTGCTGGCCTCGATGTACGGCGCCGATTATGAACAATTCCTAACGGCAGAGGAAGCCCATAGCGGACAGATCGGTACGCAGCGTGTGTTGAATAGACTTGAAAATCGGGCAAAGGGCTGGTTTCTTGATTATGGATGCGGTGGCGGAAGTCTTCTGGTCGAGACGGCAAAGCTCGGATGGAAGTGTTTCGGGGTCGATTTTGACCGTCCGGCTACAGATACGCTAGCCGAAGCGGGGAATCTTTCGGTGGTGCCCAAGTTAGATGACCTTCCTGATGAAGTGACTTTTGACGTGATTCATCTGGGCGATGTGATCGAGCATCTTACGGACGTAAACAGTCAGATCCCAGCGATCCTTTCTCGGCTGAAACGAGGTGGCGAGATCATTGCCCAGGGTCCGCTGGACGCTAACCTTAACGTCTTCTTGCTGGGTTTGAAATTAAAGAAGCTCTTGCGACCGTCAATTTCAGATATGCCTCCTTACCACGTTAGCCTCGCCACGCTAAAAGGACAAAATAGTTTTTTCGAGCGCTTCGGTCTTGAAAAGATCGAGATGTCCGTTTTCGAAACCTCCCATCCAGCCCCAGAACATTTGCGAATTTCGGACCTCGCAGATATTCGCCTGACCTCTCTATTTTTGCTAAGAAAGGTTTCTCAGGTTATTTCGTTACTGTTCCCGTCGAAGATGGGAAATCGATACTTTTACATTGGGCGTAAAATTGCATAATCCAGGTGATAAATTGAAGGTTTTACATTTGATCGAAAGCCTTGGATCTGGTGGGGCTGAACGGCTCCTATATACAAATTTGAAGCATTTAGATAGTGAGCTCCTGGAGAATTCGGTCACGACCGTTTTCCAGAAGGGTGAATTCTGGAAGGAACCGATCGAGTCACTTGGCGTTTCCGTCTTAAGTTTGAATTGCAGTTCAATTCGAAATGTTGGTCGGGGGCTTATAAGATTCCTGGGTGCTGTAAAAAGGTCGAAACCGGACCTTATTCACACTCATCTATGGACCGCGAATATTATTGGCAGGATCGCGGGTCGGATAGCGGGAGTACCTGTAATTAGCTCGATCCACAATCCGGAATACGAACCCGACGCGGTTGTTGAAGCTCCAAGAACGAATCGATTCAAAATCTATTTCTCGCGCATCGTGGACAGGGTTACTGCGTCCTTCGCCTGTGATCGGATGATCGCGGTCAGTGAATATGTCAAGCGGAGCACAGTTACTCACCTCGTGTACCCAGCCGAAAAGATCGATGTGCTTTACAATCCCATTGAACTTTCCGATCTTGTCGAAGGCACGCCCCGACCCGACGTCGCCCAAGAACTGGGGATGCCGCAAGATTCCCTCATCTTGCTGAATGTAGGCCGTCTTGTGCCGCAAAAGGGTTTCATATACGCGGTTCGGGCAATGCCGGAAATACTCTTATCGTTTCCGAAAGCTCGACTCATTTCCATCGGAAGCCACGCCGATAGCCGTTGGCTCTTGGTAGTACGAGACGAAATTAGGAAGTTAGAGCTCGACGATGCTGTCCATTTGTTAGGCGAAAGGCGAGATGTTGCTGACTTCTTGCGCCAAAGTACCATATTCATATTCCCTTCATTGTTCGAGGGACTTGGCATAGCTCTTGCAGAGGCAATGGCGGCCGGAGCTGCATGCATAGCGAGCAATACTGGCCCGATCCCTGAGTTTGTCGAAAATGGCGTCAACGGCATTCTTGTGCCACCAAGGGACCCTGGAGGAATCAGCCGAGCGGTGCGTATGCTGCTCGGTGATCCGGACAAACGGAAGATGCTCGGTAAGGCTGCAAGGAGCACCGCCTTGTCACTATTTGAACCAGAAGCGGCGGCTGCGGCTTTAACCGAAATATATTACTCGGTTGCGCATCCACGCAAAGGACGCGACAATTTTTGAGAGCGATAGTGTATTTTTTAGAATTTTATGAATGGGTTAAATATTTTAGTTACTGGGGGGGCAGGTTTCATAGGTTCGCATCTTGTCGACAAATTGATCGAGATCGGTCATAAGGTCCGAATTTTGGACTCACTGGTCGAACAGGTGCACGGCAAAAGCGTACCGAGCCATCTTAATAAAGACGCTGAGTTTATTAAGGGGGACATGTGCGATGCCAGTGCGGTTTCGCGGGCACTTGATGATATTGACGTTGTTTATCACAAAGCGGCCGAAGTAGGAGTCGGGCAATCGATGTACGAGATCGTTCGATATGTAAAGGCCAACGATCTTGGAACCGGTGTCTTGCTTGAAGAAATGATCAAGCGAAAGGACCAGTTTCAAAAGGTGATCGTTGCGTCGTCTATGTCGATCTATGGGGAAGGAGCCTACGTTTGCAATCAGTGTGACACTCGCGTGAACCCGTTTCTGCGTTCAAATACGCAATTGTCTGAACATAAGTGGGACTTTATTTGCGATCGATGCGGCGGCAAGTTGACGATGGTCGGCACATCGGAGGATAAGCCTCTATTTCCAACCTCGGTGTATGCCGTTAGCAAGCAATGTCAGGAACAATACTGCTTGTCAGTAGGCAGGGCATACGGCATTCCGACCGTAGCCTTTAGATATTTTAATGTCTACGGAACGCGTCAGTCTCTCTCTAACCCATACACGGGAGTCTGTGCGATCTTTTCATCCCGCCTGTTAAACGATAGTGAGCCAATGGTTTTCGAGGACGGTGAGCAGTCACGAGATTTTGTGCATGTGAGCGACATTGTTCAGGCGAACCTTTTGGCTCTTGAAACGGACAAGGCTGATTATGAAGCTATAAACATAGGCACGGGACGGGCGACCTCCGTTAATGAGATCGCAATGTTGATTTCCGAGGGACTGGGAAAAGGGATCAAACCATTGATCGTTGGCAAATACCGGGAAGGCGACATCAGGCATTGCGTTGGGGATATTTCGAAGGCGACTGCGCTCCTCGGATATCACCCGAAGGTTGCGCTTGAGACCGGCCTGGTGGAACTACTTGAATGGGTAAAAGATCAAGATGCGAACGATAGGGTAGTTGCTGCCACTGCGGAGTTAAACGCTCATAGCCTCGTGAAATAGAAAAACCCTTCTACGAGGTTTCCTCGCATGCCAAAAACACTTTATCTGTGCTACTTCGGATTACGCGAACCCCTCGTGCAGACACAGGTGATCCCGTATCTGCTTGAAATAGCTAAGGATAATATTGAGGTTAGCCTTCTGACATTTGAGCCGGACATGAAACAGAAATGGACGGCCGAACAGATAACGAACGAAAAGTCGGCCCTTGCCGAAAGGGCGATAATTTGGCATTGCCTTCCCTATCACAAAAGTCCTTCGGTCCCCGCAACTGCCTTCGATATTTTGAACGGCTCATGGTATATCGCGAAGCTCTTGCGAAAAGAGCAGTACGATGTATTGCATTGCCGTGTCCATATTCCCACCTTGATGGGGGCAATTGCGCGAAAGCTTTCGAAGCACAAACCCAAACTGCTTTTCGACATACGCGGCTTTTTTCCGGAGGAATATACGGACGCCGGTGTCTGGCCGGAAAACGGATGGCTTTACCGATCTGCAAAACGCGTGGAATCGTGGTTGCTGGAAGAATCGGACGGTTTTGTTGTACTGACGGAAAAAGCACGCGACATCCTGTTTCCGGAATCGAAGAATACGGGTTGTGACGAATTCGAGCGACCCGTGGAAGTGATCCCGTGCTGTGTTGATATTGAAAAGTTCAAGACCGCAAATGAATGGTCGCGGCGCGAGGTGCGTGCCGAGTTTGAGATCGGCGATCGGTTCGTTATTGCGTACGTCGGGTCATTCGGAGGATGGTATCTGACGGAGGAAATGATCGATTTTTTCGAAGCGGCGAAAAGGAGAGACCCGAAGGTTTTTGCGTTGATCCTGACGCAGCGAAATGCCGAATCAATAGCAAGGATGCTTGTCGAAAGAGGGTTTTCGGAGCATGACTTTTTTGTCGGTTCCGTGACCCCTGGCGAGTTGCCAAAGTATCTTTGCTCGGCGGATATTGCTATTTCATTCATCAAGGCATGCTATTCCAAGCAATCGTCCTCTCCAACAAAGATCGCGGAGTATCTTGCTTGCGGACTGCCGATAATTGCAAATCGCGGCGTGGGCGATGTCGACCACCTGATCGAAACAAACGGAATAGGTGTTTTGCTCGATGAGTTTAGCAATGAAGCCTATCTGGGCGCGATTCAAAAGCTCGCATCGATCGGCGACGTCGGCAACAAATGTCGAGAAACAGCTTTTCGTGAATTCGATCTTGAAAAGGTCGGCGGCCTAAAATATCGGCGGATATACGCTTCGCTCTTGCGCAGTGAGTGATGGAATTTGAATTTAGAGAAGTTTCATGCCCCGCGTGCGGTGGGAACGAGCCAAATTTTGTTGGTTGGCGGGGTGGCGAGGCTCACCCAAGCGGCTCGGGCGTTAGAACTGCGATCGTCCGGTGCAAGATCTGTACACACCAGTATCCCAATCCGATGCCTTTCGCGAAAGGCAGCCTTGAGGAGTTGTATGTAGACGCTGAATCCTATTTCCGAGGTCATAACGTTGAAACGAAAAAAAAAGACGGTTTGAATCTGATGGCGGAGTTCGAACGACGCTTGGGAAGGAAAGGCAAATTTCTTGATGTTGGCTGCGGGATCGGCGAAGTTCTTTGGGCTGCTAAACAAAGCGGTTGGGAGGCGGAAGGCATCGATCCGTCGCGGGAGTTCGTAGAGCTTGGACATAAGAAGCTCGGGGTGGATGGCCGGGTTTCCACTTTGGACGCTGCTCGGTTCCCAAGTGACCATTTCGACGCGGTAGTGATGGGCGGCATAATCGAGCATCTTCATAAACCTTTTTCAACGCTATTAGAAGTTCGTCGTGTTTTACGATCGGACGGCTGGCTTTTCTTTGACGCCCCGAATGAGGATGGCCTTTATATGACGGCTGGCAATCTTTACATGCGTCTCAGGGGAAAAAATTGGGTTGTTGTGATGGCACCCACCTTTCCCCCATACCATGTGCAGGGGTTTAATCCGAGATCGCTGCGTACAATTCTAAAGAGGGCCGGATTTGCGGTCAGGGAATTTCAGATCTCCGGCACCGTCTGCGAACAAGTTGGGGAAAGTACATTGTGGAAGAAAATCGAGTTCATTGGGGCGAAGATAATTAATCGTCTTGGTCGTATGATCAGAAGAGGTAGCTATTTCAATGTTTGGGCGCAAAAGGACGGAGATTAAGTGCGCGTATTAGCTCTTGTTCCAAGTCAAAAAGGACATTCGCCGGGCCAAAGGGGGAGCATAGAGCTGTGGGAAAAAGTTCTTGAGCCTGCTGGAATCGAGCTTGACTACGCGCCTTTCGAATCGGACCGGCTCCGCGAGATCCTTTATTTGGCCGGGCATCGTTTCGGAAAGGCCAGGGAAATGATCGCGGCATACGCCGAGCGGCTAAAACTGCTGGACAAATTGGAAGGGTACGATGCCGTCTTTGTATACAGAGAGGCAGCCTTGCTCGGACCGGCTTATCTCGAAAAACGAATTGCCAGGAAAAAGCCCATCATCTACCAGCTTGATGATCCGCTTTATATGCCGTACCGAAGCCCGTCGAATGGATATCTTTCATATCTCAAATTTTTCGGAAAGATCAAAGAAATTATTCGTATCAGCACCGTTGTGATCGCTAATTCGTCGCATATTCGCCAGTACGCACTTGAGTTCAACAAGAACGTATGGCAAATACCAAGCGTCGTCGATACGGACAAATTTGTCTATAAGCCTTTTGAAAATCCAGGGCGTGTCTGCGTTGGCTGGAGTGGAAGCCCGACGACCTTGAAGAACATTAAGATGCTCGAGAGGCCGTTGCAGACTCTTTCGACTAAGGATATTTGTGATTTTCACTTTATTGGCGGTACCGAATTTGGCATTGCTGGGGTGGAGTATTCAGCTCAGAAATGGAATGCGGAGACGGAAGTTGAAGACTTGCGAAAGATGCAGATCGGATTAGTACCGCTTCCGATGAATTCCTGGAACCCGCATAAGTTCATTATGAAGACGCCGCAATATATGGCACTCGGAATTGTTCCGGTGGGAACTCCGATGGCGTCAAACCCTGAAGTTATAGAACATGGCGCAAATGGTTTTCTTGCGAATACGGACCGTGAATGGGTCGAGAGGGTAACGGAGCTTGTCGAAGATTCGTCCCTCCGAAAACAAATGTCAGTCAGAGCGGCAGAGGACGCAATCGGGAAATACAGCCTGAATGCGAATCGGGGAAAGATCATCGAGGCCTTTAAAAGCGTTGTTAACGTATGTAGAAAGTTTTCATAACGCGAAGCTGGCATCGTATAGTAATAGCGAATGTATATTTTGGGATTGACAACTCTCGGCGATTCGGCGGCGACGCTGATCAAAGACGGAGTACCGGTCGCGGCGGCCGAAGAAGAGAGGTTTTCACGTAGGAAACATCACGCTGGATTTCCATTTAGGGCGATCGAGTTCTGCCTGGATTCCGCCGGAATTAAGCTCAAGGACGTCGAGCACGTCGGGCATTATTGGAAACCGTGGATCCTGCGGCACAAGGCAATGCAGGCAGTACGGAGCGCGTTCGTCTCACCCGCAATGTTTAAGGCGCGGGCGGACCGGGGTGTAGCGCAGGTAGGTGAAAGCTATCTGGGAATGTTTAAGCATCCCAAGCGATTGAGGGACCATTTCGGCCCGAGCGATTTCAAATTCCACTATCTGGAGCACCATCAATGCCATGCGGCGAGTGCCTTTTTTATCTCGCCATTCGATTCTGCCGCCATTCTTACATGGGATGGTACCGGGGAAGACACTACGACACTGTTTTGTCGCGGAAAGCAAAACAGGATCGAGGTGCTTAAGCGAATAAAGCTGCCGCATAGTCTGGGTCAGTTTTATTCGGCAGTAACGAATTACATTGGATTCGATATGTTTGCCGGGGACGAGTGGAAGGTGATGGGGCTCGCCGCTTATGGTAAGCCAAAGTATTACGATTTTTTTCGTGAACGGGTGCTTACGACGAATGGCAGCGGCGACTTTCATTTAAACTACGAGGTACTGGATCATCATCTCGCGAAACATTACCAATTTCCCGAGGCCATTTTGAAGGAATTAGGTCCGGCCCGAAATCGAGGTGAAGAATTAAGCGAACATCATTGGGACATCGCTTGTTCGGCGCAAAGGGCCCTGGAAGATACTGCTATTTATCTTGTTAAACAGATAAAGAAGATGACTGGTGAGGAAAACCTGTGCATGGCCGGAGGTGTTGCGTTCAATTCGGTAATGAATGGCCGGATCTTTCACGAAACGCCTTTTGAAAATTTTTACGTGCAGCCGGCCGCAGGCGATGCGGGATGCTCGCTGGGTGCGGCTTTGATGGTATGGCATCAAAAGCTTGGAAATCCGCGGAATTATGTGATGAAGCACGCGTACTGGGGACCCGGGTTTACAAATGACGAATGCCGCGCCGCCCTCGACGTCGCGGGACTTGAATACGAGACACTCGCTGATGAGGAATTATTACCGAAACTAGCCAAAATGATCGCAGATGGTGCGATCGTTGGCTGGTTCAACGGGAGAATGGAGTGGGGCCCACGAGCGTTAGGAGCCCGGAGCTTTTTAGCGGATCCGCGACGAGCGGATATGCGAGAGATCCTTAATCAAAAGGTGAAGCTTCGGGAATGGTTCCGTCCGCTTGCGCCCTCGATGCTGGAAGAACATGGGCAAGAGGTCTTTGGCGTCGAGCATCATGATCCCTTTATGATCACGGTGATCGCGGTCGCTGACGAATACAGATCCAAGATCCCCGCGGTTGTTCACGTCGATGGAACAGCCCGTCCGCAAATGGTCAGCAAGGAAGCGAATCCCCGGTACTGGCGGCTTATAAATGAATTCAAAAAACTGACCGGTATACCGCTCCTCTTGAATACATCGTTCAACGTTCAGGAGCCGATTGTCTGTTCACCGCAGGACGCAATAGCTACTTTTAACAATGCAAGTTTTGATGCCTTGGTTCTCGAGAATAACCTTGTCCTTCGAACCCATGTAATTCCGGGATGAAAAGATCGTTCCTAATCTTCTGTTCCGCCTTGGTCGGTATAACGATGGTTATACTTGCGTTTCCCGAGGGGTTTGCCGCTCTCGCCGTCGTATCACTGTTTTCGATCGGAGCCATTCTTTTATTTCGGCAGTTAAGCACTGAAAAAGAGTTTATCACCAACATATTTCTTGCCGGTCTTCTTCTTAGACTTCTGTTCGGGATTTTCATTCATCTGTTCGACCTGCGAGCTTTTTTTGGCGGCGATGCGATCACCTACGATATGCGCGGGTATGCGCTGATGCAATATTGGATGGGAGATCTTTCCGCAACCGATCCTTCTGTTGTTGTTGCGTCATCGACGAGCGGTCCGGGCTGGGGCATGAATTATCTTGTGGCGGGTTTTTACACCATCTTCGGTCAGAATATTTTCGCTGCTCAGTCCTTTTGTGCCGTAGTCGGAGCCGCGACGGCACCAATGGTTTATTCTTGTGCGAAAAAGTTATTTGAAAACGTAAGCGTTGCGAAAATAGCGGCATTGTCCGTCGCTTTTTTCCCTGCGTTTGTCATCTGGTCTGCCCAATTGCTGAAGGATGGCCTGATCGTGTTTCTTCTCGTCCTTGTTATGACGATCGTGCTCGAGCTTCAGACCAGGTTCAGCTATCTGGATATCGTCGTTCTCGTGGTGTCGCTTTTCGCCGTTATGTCGCTGCGCTTTTACATCTTTTATATGGTGGCGATCGCTGTTACGGGCAGCTTCCTGATCGGCGTAACGAATTCGGTCGATGCAATCATCAGAAGGACGGTGGTTTTGGTACTTATCGGGTTGGGACTGACATACTTTGGCGTATCAAGAACGGCGACTGTCGATCTGACCAAGTTCGGAAACTTAGACGTGCTTCAAAGTAGTCGGCTAGATCTAGCGAAGTCAGCCGAATCCGGCTACGGCGAGGACACCGATGTCTCGACGTCGGAAGGGGCGATGAGCGCGTTGCCGATCGGATTTCTTTATTTGATGTTTGCGCCGTTTCCGTGGCAGGTAAATAGCGTTCGAGCCGCTATCACACTTCCTGAGGTTCTGTTATGGTGGGCGACGATCCCGGTGGTGATATACGGGCTTTGGTATACAATTCGATACCGCCTGCGAAAAGCCTTTCCGATCCTTATATTTACCCTGATGCTAACACTGGCCTATTCGATCTTTCTCGGCAACGTCGGTACTGCATATCGACAAAGAACGCAGATCCAGGTTTTCCTCTTTATTTTTCTTGGTGTTGGGGTGACTATCTATAAGGAAAAAAAGGAAGATCGCAAAAAACGGTCAAAAAGGCTTGCGGGTGTACGGATCTAAACGATGTGTGGAATTACCGGATTTGTAAATAGATACGGACGAGCAGATCGTGAACTGCTCGAGTCAATGAACCGCGCTATCCTTCATCGAGGACCGGATGAGGATGGCTTTTACGTGAATGAAAATGTGGCGCTCGCGATGCGGCGCCTGGCTATCATCGACCTCGCGAGCGGCCAGCAGCCGATCCACAACGCTGATCGAACAAAGTGGATCGTTTTTAACGGTGAGATCTACAATTACCGGGAGTTACGAAAAGGGCTTGAAGATCGTGATCATCTGCTCTATACAAACTCAGATACCGAGGCGATCGTCCGTTTATATGACGAAT